>JGI24188J35168_1000045_pt1 | contig 54976 bp, 49 predicted proteins | sample YNPBryantNP2012_FD_35168 | JGI IMG/M metagenome (IMG submission 35168) | reverse complement strand
TTCGTTCCCTCGCAGGATGACGCCGACCTTGGCGGGGAGCTCAAGAACCCTGTTTTCGTGTCGCTGATATTGTCGAGGGCATGGATGGGAACCGGCGTGATCGCAGCACCGCGCTGACGTGGCGTCCTTAAACAACCGCTGTTGAAGACACCTGTATCTTGGCAGCAGCAGGGCAGGTAGAAGATTGTTGAGCGGCGACAGGGCTGCTGGGTCGCTTTCATAGAACGATTTTATTCGGATGCAGAGGGCCAACCCCCGGTTTGCTTGGTGGTTGTCTTCACTCGAGTGTAATATAAGGGTCTGTGCCCGGACCGGCACCTGCCAAAGAGGCGGCGGATCAGGCGGAATGGGAATAGCGACAGAAAGGAAGAAACGGATTGAGCGGTGCCCGGGGCCTGGAGGTCCGCGTCGATCTTCACGTGCACAGCGTGGCCAGCGGCCACGCCTATTCCACGGTGAAGGAGATAGCCGAGGCGGCGGCGGAGAAAGGGCTGGAGGCCTTTGCTCTGGCTGACCACGGCCCTGCCCTCCCCGGCGGCGCCCACCTCTTCCATTTCTGGAACATGCGGGTGATTCCCCGGAGCATGTGCGGCGTATGGGTGCTGCGCTCGGCCGAGGTCAACATCGTCGATGCCCAAGGGGGATTGGACCTCCCCGACCCCGCCCTGCAGAAGCTGGACCTGGTGCTGGCCGGCTTCCATCCCGGCTGCGGTTATGAGTCGGGGACGGTGGAGGACAACACCCGGGCTCTCCTGGGAGCGCTGCGGCACCCCCTGGTGGATGTCATCGCCCACCCGGGAAACCCCAACTTCCCGGTGGATCTGGCCAGGCTGGCGGAGGCGGCCCGGGAGGAGGGCAAGGCGCTGGAGATCAACAACGCCTCCTACGTCTATACCCGCGCCGGCAGCAGGGAGAACGACCTNGCCCTNGCCCGCGAAGTGGCCGGCCGGGGCGGTTTTCTGGCGGTGGGCAGCGACGCCCACATAGCTTCTTTTGCAGGAGAATTCGGACACGCGATAGAAATAATCGAAGAAGCGGGGGTACCGGGCGATTCGGTGGTGAACCGCGACATGGGCCGCCTCCGCTCCTTTCTGGAGGGCCGCGGAAAACCGCTCTCCCTGGAGGAGACCGCCGCTGGCCGCGACAGGTACTGAGGCCGGATGATCAGGGAGGAGGAAGAACCTCGAGATGCAGGCGGAAGTGGGCGAGAGGGAAGGGACGGTAGCGTTGGGAGAGCAGCTGGATGGAGAGCGGCTGGAGGAACTTTCCGGCATCTGCCGGGAGCTGCGCCGGGATATCGTCAAGATGATCGGCATAGCCGGTAGCGGCCACCCGGGGGGTTCCCTGTCCTGCGTAGAGATACTCGTCGCCCTCTATTTCTATAAGATGCGCCATCGCCCCGCTGATCCGCGCTGGGAGGGGAGGGACCGTTTCGTCCTCTCCAAGGGGCACGCGGCGCCGGCCCTCTACGCGGTTCTGTCCCGCTGCGGCTACTTCCCCCGTGAGGAGCTTTGGAAGCTGCGCCGTCTGGGGAGCATGCTCCAGGGACACCCCGATTCCCGGCGCACGCCCGGCGTGGAGATCTCCACCGGATCCCTGGGGCAGGGGTTGGCCGCTGCCTGCGGTATGGCCCTGGCCCTGCGCCTCGACCGCAGCGATTCGCGCGTCTACTGCCTCATCGGTGACGGGGAGAGCCAGGAGGGCCAGATCTGGGAATCGTCCATGCTGGCCCCTCATTACTGCCTGGACAACCTGGTGGCCATCATCGACTATAACGGGCTCCAGATAGACGGGGCCTGCTGCGAGGTCATGGACCTGGGGGATGTCTCCGCCAAATGGCGGGCCTTCGGGTGGCAGGTGCAGGAAGTGGACGGCCATGACCTCGGGCAGCTCTGCCGCGCCCTGGACCAGGCCGGGGGAGACGGCCTGCCCTGCATGATCGTGGCCCATACGGTCAAGGGCAAGGGCGTGTCCTTCATGGAGAACAACGTGGCCTTCCACGGTAAGGCCCCGACGCCCGAGGAGACGGAGCGGGCTCTCAAAGAGCTGGGTGAGGTTTGATGGAGGACCGCGGAAGCCGCCACACCCGCGAGGCATACGCCGAGGCTCTGCTGGAGCTGGGGGAGAGGGACCCCCGGGTGGTGGTCATGGACGCCGACCTCGCCTCTTCCACCCAGACGGCGAAGTTCCGCGACCGCTTCCCCGACCGTTTCTTCAACTGCGGGGTGGCCGAGCAGAACCTCATGGGCACCGCCGCCGGCCTGGCCGCCGCGGGCAAGGTGGTCTTCGCGTCCACCTTCGCCATGTTCGCCTCGGGACGCGCCTTCGACCAGGTGCGCAACACCATCGCCTATTCCGACCTCAACGTGAAGATCGTCGCCACCCACGGAGGCATCACCGTGGGAGAGGACGGCTCCTCCCATCAGGCCAATGAGGACATCGCCCTCATGCGGGTCATCCCCAACATGAAGGTGATCGTGCCCGCCGACTACTACGAGGCGAGGGAGGCGGTCAAGGCGGCGGCGGAGCTGCCTGGGCCGGTCTACGTGCGGCTTAGCCGCTCCAAGTCACCCCTCATCTTCGACGAGGATTACCTCTTCGATTTCGGGCGGGCCCGCATCATGCAGCCCGGGAGCGACATCACCATTTTCTCCACCGGCCTGATGACCTGGCACTGCCTGCAGGCCGCCGAGGAGCTGGAGGGCGATGGGGTGCGGGCGGAAGTGGTCCACCTGGCGACGGTGAAACCGCTGGACCACGCGAGCGTCCTGGAGTCGGTGTCCCGGACCGGCCTTGCCCTCAGCGTGGAGGAACATTCTGTGATCGGCGGGCTGGGAGGAGCCCTGGCCGAGTTGCTGGCGGAGAGAGCGCCGGTGCGGCTGCGCCGCCTGGGGGTCCCTGACGTCTTCGGCACCTCCGGGCCCGCCGAGGAGCTGCTGGAACATTTCGGTTTGACGGGCCGTCATATCGCCCAAGCGGCCCGGGAGCTGCTGGAAGAGCGAGGAGTTGATCCGCGTTGATCCGCATGAGAAGAGTGACCAAGATATACAAGGGCAACATCTATGCTCTGGAGGACGTGACCATAGATATCGAGAAAGGGGAGTTCGTATTCCTGGTGGGACCTTCCGGGTCGGGCAAGTCCACCTTCATCAAATTGCTGATAAAGGAGGAGGAGCCCACCAGCGGTCAGATCTACATCGCCGATAACAACATAGGCGAGCTGCGCAAGTGGAAGGTGCCCTACCTGCGGCGCAAGATCGGCTGCGTGTTCCAGGATTTCCGCCTGCTGCCCCACAAGACCGTCTTCCAGAACGTGGCCTTCGCCATGGAGGTGACCGGCAAGTCCCGCCACCTCATCGAGCAGCAGGTGCCAGAGGTGCTCAAGCTGGTGGGGTTGGGCCACAAGCTGGATGCTTTCCCCGATGAGCTCTCCGGAGGCGAGCAGCAAAGGGTCTCCATCGCCCGCGCCTTCATCAACCGCCCCCCCATCCTCCTGGCGGACGAGCCCACCGGTAACGTGGACCCCTCGCTGGCCACCGGAATCGTCAAGCTCCTGGAGAAGATCAATTCGGTGGGAACCACGGTGATCATGGCCACCCACGACAAAGAGATCGTGAACACCTTCCGCAAGCGGGTCATCGCCCTGGAGAACGGGCGGGTCATCCGCGACCAGGACCGGGGGGTGTACGGGTATGAATAGGCTGCTGTACGTCCTGGAGGAGACCCTCTCCTCGCTGCGCAAGAACGTCATCCTGGCGGTGGCCGCGGTGGCGGTGGTGGCGGTGTCCCTGGGCATCCTGGGCCTGGTGGTGTTGGGGGTCAACGTCCTCTCCAACACCATCAAGAACAGCGAGAGCAAGGTGGGGGAGATAAACATCTACCTCAAGGACGAGGTAACCGAAACGGAGCGGGTGGAGATGCAGAGGGTCATCGAGTCCATGCCCGAGGTGAACAAGGAGAAGATAGCCTACAAGTCCAAGGCCGATGCCCTCAACGAGTTCAAAAGCCAGCATCCCGACAACCCCGAGCTCTGGGAGCTGCTGGAGGAGAACCCCCTGCCCGCCAGCTTCGTGGTGGTCACCCTGGATCCCGCCAAGGTGGGAGAGGTGGCCAACCGGCTGGGCGAGGATCCCGCTTTCCAGGGGAAGTACGAACGCATCAAGACCGCCTCGCCGGTCATCGAGAAACTGGAGAACGTCTACGAGAAGTTCCGCTACGTGGGCTTCCTGGTGGTGATCGTCCTGGCGGTGGTCTCGATCCTGTTGGTTTCGGTCACCATCCAGGTGGCCATTTTCGCCAGGCGGCGGGAGATCGCGGTGATGAAGCTGGTGGGGGCGACCAACTGGTTCATCCGCTGGCCTTTCCTCACCGAGGGGATGCTGGAGGGCCTGGCGGGGGCCTTCATCGCCATCCTCACCGTCTTCGTGGTGAAGGTATGGCTGTGGAACCCGCTGAAGGAGAGTTTGGCCTTCCTCCGCATGACCATGAGCGAATCCCTGCTGTGGGTGCTGGTGCCAGTGATCATCCTGGGAGGCATAATCATCGGCGCCTTCGGCAGCTTCGTGGCTCTGCGCCGCTTCTTGGAGGTATAGGGCGGTCCGCCGGAGAACCGGCCCGGCGCGAGAAAGGACCTTCCCTTGAGCAGGAAAGACCGTATCATCGTGACGTTGGCGGTGCTGCTCTCAGCCGTGGTGCTGGCTTCCTGCTTCCTGGTGCCGGCTCTGTTAACCCGGGAGGAGGAGGCTCCCGCCGGAGGCCCGCGTGCAGAGGAGGACCTCTACAAGGCCGATCGGGACTGGTTGGAGTCAAGGCAGGAATTCCGCAACGCCCTGGAAAACCTGGAACGAGATTACGTGGAGGAGCCGGACGAAAACGCACTGATGGCGGCGGCGGCGCGGGGGATCCATCGGCTGCGCGAGCAAGGAGCCCCCGACGACCAGCTCCTGCAGCGCGGCCTGTCCTGCCTCATCGATGCCTTGGATGACCCCTTCTCCGATTTCATGGATCCCGAGGAGTTAAAGATGCTGGACTCCCAGCTCTCCGCAAGCTTCTTCGGGGTGGGCATATCCATGACCCAGTCCCGCAACGAGACCAGGGTGGAGAAGGTCCTGGAGGGCACGCCGGCGGAGGAGGCGGGCATCCAGGTGGGAGACGTGGTGGTTTCGGTGGACGGGACCGAGGTCAAGGGCATGGACCTCAACGACGTGGTCATGATGATCAGGGGGGAGAAGGATACCACCGTAACCCTGGGGATCAGGAGGTCGGGGGTGAGCGGGATCCTCACCTTCACCATGCGGCGGGCGGAGATAAAGCTGCCGGTGATGACCTCGGAGATGCGGCCCGGCGGCGTCGGCTACCTGGTGCTGTCCGATTGGAGCAGGGACTCAGCCAATCTCCTTCGGGAGGAGCTGGACAAGCTCAAGGGGGCGGGTGCCCGCGGCCTCATCCTGGACCTGAGGACCAATCCCGGGGGCCTCCTGGAGCCGGCCATCAACGCCGCCGACCTCTTCCTGGACAGCGGGGTCATCGTCAGCTCCCGCGGCAGGCTCGCGGGCACCACCCGCACCTACAACGCCGAGCCCGGTAACAGCTGGGACATGCCCGTGGTCATTCTCACCAGTCGGGCCACCGCCAGCTCCTCGGAGATCTTCACCGCGGCGCTGCACGACAACCAGAGAGCCGTGCTGGTGGGGGAGACCACTTTCGGCAAGGGCTCCATCCAGAACATCCTGCGGCAGCCAGGAGGCACCGCTCTGCGCATCACCGTGGCCCTTTACTACACCCCCTCCGGCATCAGCATCAACGATGAGGGCATCGACCCCGACCTTTTGGTGCACAACCCCGCGGTGGACGGGGAGGACCTCCAGCTGCAGGAGGCGGAGCGGGTGGTGAGGTCGATGATGGAGGGCCGTCCCTGGAAGTAGGGATGTCCTTCGGCCGGTTTCGTGAGAGCCACCCGTCCTTCATGTCATCCACATTATTAACATTATTATCCACATGATAAAGTTATAAAACATTCGCAAATATCATCGGCGAATAAACCGAACTCCCCCGTTACGTTCAACCGGCTATCTGAACGGGAGTAGAAAATTGACGCCCCGCATGGCTGGATGACCCGTTCTGCCTTATCATCATTTATGAAGGCAAAGGAGGTAAGGTCATGGAAGCTACGGAGGTCATAGCCCCCCAGGGGATCTGGAGCCCTTCTCGAGAGCTCTCGCCCAGGGTGAGGAAGCTGCGAGAGGAATATTTCTCCTTCGAGGAAAGAGACTATTTCCGCAACGAGGTCATGCCCTTCACCACCGGCGCGCCCTGGGACGAGGTCTGGTTGCCGGTCCTGTGGGGTGTGGTGCCGGAGATCTACCCCTTCTTCGACGCTTATGCGGAGAGCCTGAAGGCGGTGGCGCGGCCGGTGGAACTGCCTCCCGGTTTCTGGAAGAAATCGCTGGTGATGCGGAGAGCCCTTTTCTTCGCCGAGGTATGTCGCAGGGGCCTGCCGGTGAGGATCCTGGAGGGAGAGCTGGTGGTGGGAGGCCACTTCAACACGGCCTTGTCCCTCTGCCTGAACCGGAGGGAAGCGCGGGCGCTGCGAAGGGCGATGAGGCGCTGGCGGAAGCGCGCCGAGGAGATCAACTCCACCGGCATGGGTAATGCCGGGGCGGTCCCCGGTCACCTCATACCCGATTATCCAGCGGTGCTGCGAAAGGGATTCCGGGGGATCGTCGAGGAGATCGCCGCTTTGCGGGAACGAGTAAGCGACCCAACCCACCGAGATTTCCTGGACGCGCTCACCGTCTGCTGCGAGGCGGCACGCGATTTCGCCGCCCGCTACGCCGCGGAAGCGGAGAGGCTGGCCGGAGGTGAGCTCGATCGCCTGCGGGCGGAGGAGCTCAGGGAGATCGCCCGCATCTGCCGCAAGGTCCCCTGGGAGCCCGCAGAGACCTTTCACGAGGCCGTGCAGTCCCTGTGGTTCACTCATATGTTAGTTATGGCCGCTGAGAGTTACCCCGGACCGGGACTCTCGCCGGGGCGGGTGGACCAGTACCTCTATCCCTACTACCGCGAGGACCTGGAAAAAAACCGCTTGAGCAGGGAGGACGCCCGGGAGATCCTGCAGTGCTGGTGGATAAAACACAACTATGCCTACGACTACCAGGGGCGGGTGGGAGAGAACCAGGGCATCAACTCCAGCTTCGGGCAGCTCATCACTTTGGGGGGGATCGACGCGGAGGGCAAGGATGCCTCCAACGATCTGACCTGGCTCATCCTCGAGGTCATCGAGGAGATGAACATGCTGGAGCCCAAGCCCAACGTGCGGCTGCACCGGGGCACCCCCGATGACCTCCTCAGGCGGGTGGCCGGGATGATCGCCCGCTCCCAGGGCTCCCCCTTCCTGCTGAACTTCGACGAGGCCTCCATGGCCGGCCTGGCTTGGCAGGGGCTGCCCGAGGACCGGCTTTGGGATTACGCCCCGGTGGGCTGTCTGGAGAACACCCTGCAGGGGGACGACCGCTCCGGCACCGTTGACGTGAACGTGAACCTGGCCAAGGCGGTGGAGATGGTCTTCGGGCGGGGCCGCGACATGGCCACGGGAAAGCGCCTGGGTCCCGACACCGGGGACCCCCGCTCCCTGGCCACGTGGGAGGATTTCCGCCGCGCTTTCGAGGTGCAACTGAAAGCCTTTCTGGATAAGGTGCTGGCGGTATCCGACGAGTCCGATTCCCTGCGGGCGCGCTACCAGCCGACCCCCTACCTTTCCGCCATCGTGGGGGGGTGCGCGGAGAACGGTAAGGACATCACCGCGGGAGGAGCCCGCTTCAACTTCATCACCGTGGAGGGCATCGCCCTGGGNACCGCCGCCGATTCCCTGGCGGCGGTGAAGAAGCTGGTTTACGAGGANGGGCGCATCGGCATGGACGACCTGGTGCGGGCGCTGGCCGNGGACTTCGAGGGGCATGAGGCCCTNCGGCAGGCCCTGCTCAACCGCGCTCCCAAATACGGCAACGACGACGATTACGCCGACGAGGTGGCCCGCTGGCTCTCCCGCACCTGGACCACCAGCTTCTGGGGNCGGGTCTCTCCGCGCACNGGCCGCAAGTACCGGGCGGGATATCTCTCCTGGAACTACTGGATCGCTTATGCCCCCTCCACCGCCGCCACCCCCGACGGGAGGAAGAGGGGTACCCACCTCTCCAACGGCATCGGCCCGGTGGACGGCGCCGACCGCCGAGGGCCCACCGCGGTGGCCCTCTCGGTGAGCAAGCTGGGCCTGGAAACGGCGCCCAACGGCGATTCCCACACCATCTCCTTCTCGCCCTCCCTGCTGCGGGACGAGGAGCACGTGGAGAAGCTGATGGCCTTCCTGCGCGCTTACGGGGAGAGGGGAGGCACCGCTCTGCAGGTCAACGTGATCAATCCCGACACCCTGCGCGCCGCCCAGGCCNACCCCGAGGCCTACCGCAACCTCATGGTCCGGGTGACCGGGTACAACGCTTACTTCGTGATGCTGGGGAAAGCGATCCAGGATGAGATCATCGCCCGCGAATCCCACCGCCTCTGANCCCGTGCTCGCCGGGACGGTCTTCAACGTCCAGCGCTATTCCACCGAGGACGGGCCGGGCATACGCACCACCGTGTTCCTCAAGGGCTGTCCCATGCGCTGCCCGTGGTGCCACAACCCCGAGGGCATCTCTCCCCGACCCGAACTGGTCTGGTACGCCACCCGCTGCATCGGGGCGCGTGACTGCCTCTCCGCCTGCCCCCGCGGCGCCCTGGAGCTGACCCCGGAGGGCATGCGCATCGACCGCGGTTCCTGCGACGCTTGCGGCAGGTGCGAGGAAGCCTGCCCCGCCGCGGCCCTCGAGGTCATCGGGAGGCGGCGCACCCTGGAGGAGGTCCTGGACGAGGTCCTGCGCGACCGCGTCTTCTACGAGAAGTCGGGGGGCGGGGTGACCCTATCGGGCGGAGAGCCCTGCCTGCAGCGGGAGTTCGCCCGGGAGCTGATGGTGCGGCTGCGCGAGGAGGGTGTTCACGTAGCTCTGGACACTTGCGGCAGCGCGCCTCCCGAGGTGTTCCGGGAACTGGCCGATCTCGCCGACCTCGTCCTGTACGACCTCAAGCTCATGGACCCCGCCCTGCACCGGGAATACACCGGCATCGAGCTGGAAAGGGTGCTGACCAACGCGGAGTGGCTGGCGCATGCGGGGAAGCTTGCATGGGTGAGGACCCCGGTCATCCCCGGCTATACGGATACCGAGGACAATATCAGGTCCATCGCCCGCTTCATCAAGGAGAGGATGCCCAACGTGGAGCGCTACGACCTGCTCGCTTACAACAACACCTGCCAGGGCAAGTACGAGCGGTTGGACCGCTCCTTCCCCCTTACGGGAAGGCCCCTGGTCAGCAGGGGAGAGATGGAGCGACTGCGTGCCGTGGCCCTGGAGGAGGGGGTCACCTGTGCCCGCTGGTCGGGGGCCACCCGGCTGGAGGGCGGGCAGCGGGAGGAGGGAGCGAGGAAAGGAGGATGAGGTGATGGAGCTGCCGGAACGCGCCCGGGAGATCTTCTCCGAGGGCATGATCGCCAAGTTCCTGGCCACCCGGGACCCCGACGGAGGAGTCAACGTGGTGGTGGTCATAACCCTGCAGCCCGCGCCGGACGGGCGGCGCGACCGCCTCATCTTCGGGGAATGGCTGATGTGGAAGAGCCGCCGCAACCTGGCTGAGAGGAAGCAGGTGGCGGCAGCCGCCGTGAACATGAAGCTGGAGATGGTCACCCTCACCGGGGACTTCGCCGGTTTCCAGACCACCGGCCCCTATGTTGACGCCATCAACTCTTCCGAGTTCCTCAAGTACAACGCCTATACCGGGGTTCGCTCCGCCGGGATCATCGAGGTCAGGGAAGTGGGCGAACTGGCCCGAGCGGGATACCCCAGGGTGGCCGCCGACCTGGGCGTCCTGCAATTGCGGCGCCTTTTCGCGGGCGACGGCTGCGAGCGCGTAATCCCCCGGATGGTGGAGGCCAGGTTCACCTCGCCCACCTCGGTGAAGGCGCTGGCCCTGCTGGGCGAGGACGGGTATCCCCGTATCTACCCCACCCTGGCGGTGACTGGCGGGGGCGGGGATTCCCTGCTGCTGCGCATATCTCCCTACAACCGGGAGCTGCGGAAAGCGGACCTCCCTGCCCGAGCGGCCCTATGCGTTCTCACCATGAAAGCGGTTTCCTTCCAGGTGAAGGGGCAGCTGGAGAGGGCGGGGGGAAAGCTGCTGCGCCTGAAGGTCGACCAGGTGTGGAACTCCTCGCCCCCCCTGGCCGGCGAGCCCATAGCGGGTTCAGGTCTTGACAATTGACAAAACGGGGCAACCGAGGCCTTGATAAGAGCATATCTCCTTTATCTCGGGGCTGGGTTCTTCAACAAGCCCGTAGCTAACCGGGAACAGAGCTTCCCTCGATTATTAAAGGAGCCCATAGCGGGTTCAGGTCTTGACAATTGACAAAACGGGGCAACCGAGGCCTTGATAAGAGCATATCTCCTTTATCTCGGGGCTGGGTTCTTCAACAAGCCCGTAGCTAACCGGGAATAGAGCTTCCCTCGATTATTAAAAAGAGGTTCGCATCCATGATGCCCAGAACCTAACTTTCCGGAAAGAGTGCCTGTTAGATATCAATGAGAGTAAGGTCTAAGGTGGCAGCAGCCTTATCCTCTCCGGAGGCCGGAAGCGGTTAAGAACGCTATGGGCCATCATCTTCACCCCGGTGGATAACAGGTTGCCTTTGATGTAGGCCTTGAGCTCTTCGTTGGTGGCGAACTGGTCTATCTCCCGCTCCTGATTGCGGCGGGTCTGCTCGGTGATCATGGCAGCAAGGCGGGAATATTCGTCCAGAGCGTGGGTGCCGGCACGGTCGGCTTGTAAGATGGCCTGGGCCGCGAAACGCCCAGAGAGAGCGGCGGCGTCCTGCCCCACCCCTCGCACCCCGTCCATCAGCCCCGCCGAATCTCCCACCATGAGGACGCGGCCCTGCCCCAGCCACACCCGGTCCTTGGATTTCATGTCCATGGAGATGAAGTACTCCTCCTTCTCGACGATGTCTCCCTTCAGCCCGAAGCGATCCCGGACGTAGCAGTAGAACGCATCCTGTCGGGCCCGCACGTCACCGCTCAAGGCTGCTGTGCCCGCCACCCAGTAATCCTTCCCGTCATCGAGGGTCTTGTTGTAGATCCAGGCGAACATGGCGTCCGAGTATTCCAGGTTCCAGAACTGGTAAAGGGCGAAGGGGAGCAGGCGCGCCCTGCCCTCTATGTAATAGTTGATACCGCCGCCGGTGGAGGCATTGCCGGAGAAGTCGCCGGGGCGCAGCTTGCGGCGCATGGGCTGGCTGTCCAGGCCGGTTGCGTCGATGGCATAGCGCGCCCGCAGCTTCTCCGGCTCGCCTCCTCTCTTCCGCACGGTGATGTTGACCCCCTCATCATCCTCCTCGAAATCGAGGAACTCGCACTCGTCCCGGAACTCCGCCCCGTTATCCTGCGCCACCTGGTTTAGCCAGTGATCGAAGGTCTTGCGCATGTAGTTGAGCATGGGGAAGGCGCCGTAGAAGGAGGTGCCGTCATGAAAACACATCCTTATCAGCCGAATCTGATGGCGGCAAAGGCGGTCGCGCGGTATCTTCTCGCCGATGATCTTCTCCAGGTAGCCGAACTGAATACCCGAGCAGGGCTTGCTGCGCGGCGTCTTGCACTTCTCCACCAAAAGCGTCTTCAAGCCGCCTCTCGCTGCGAACTTGGCAGCTACGGAGCCGCCCACCCCGCCGCCCGCGATGAAAAGATCGTATTGCTGCATAGCCACCCTCCCGTGATCCTCACCAGCCAACCCTCCTTCTTATGATACTTCAAGCTGCTTGAGGCCCGGATTGCCGGCTCCGCGGTGAAGCCTTTTCTTGCCTACCCTCCTTCACTCCATATATGGATCACGCATGAAGAGGGAACGTGATCATGCCTTGGGAAACGGTCTGATGCAAGGCCTTGGTCCTCCCGGCTCTTCCCTGCGCGCCATCAGGGCGGCGGCTATAATGTTCGCATGAGAGAAGGCCCGGCGTTTTTGGTCATAGGCCTAATGGCAGCACTGCTCGTGGCGGCAGGCTGCGGCGAGGGGCTGCGCGAGGCGGAGAGGAGGGAACCGCAGGAGTGGCCCATGTTCGGAGGCAGCCCCTCGCGCGTTGGATACTGCTCCGAGGAGTTGTCCCCTCCCTTCGAACCGAAGTGGTCCCATCGGGGAGACGCACTGGAGGGAGGGGCGGCGGCCGCGATGCGGCGGGTGTTCTTCGCCGATACCGGCGGTAAGGTATGGTGCCTGCGCCACGACAGTGGCGAGCTGGACTGGGTCTTCGAGGGGGATGCCCCCTTCCGCCGCCAGGTCCCGCTGGTGCACGACAAGCGCGTGTTCGTGGTGGACGACCGGGGCACCCTTTACTGCCTTGACGCCCTGGGCGGCAGGCGGCTGTGGCAGAAGGAGCTGGGAGAGGGAGAGGCATCCTCCGCCGCTGGGGAGGGGGGCAGGGTCTATCTCTCCCACGGCAAGTCCCTGCTCTGCTTTGATGCCCGTTCCGGAGAGATGCTGTTCCGGGTGGACCCTCCGGGGGCCTCCCGGCTGACCGCCCCGGCTTTACAGGGGGGACGAGCTTTCGTGGGTACCGATACGGGAGAGCTTTTCTGCGTGGACGCTATCACCGGTCTGGTGGAATGGAGAGTTTCCCTGGGTACGGGCATCAGCTGCGGCCCGGTGGCCTCTGCGGCGGGCATACTGGTGGGCACTGAGGACAACCACCTGAATCTGTTGAACGCCTTGAACGGCCAGGCGGCGTGGTCGGCGCACCTGGCCCAACCGATTCAGGCGGCCCCCGCCGTCCGCGACTCCAGCGCCTTCGTGGGGGTGGGTGATGAGGAAAGCCTGGTCCCAGCCACGGTCTGGTGCCTGGATATGGGGAACGGCAAAGCCCGCTGGAGCTACCAGGCCGACCTCTACGGCAGCCTGGGGGTGAGCGCGGACCCCTCCTACGTTTACGTGCACGGCGGTCTGGTTCTGGAAGGGGTCAGCGGTCGGAGGGTAATGTCCCAGCAAATGGAGGGGAACCCCCTAATGCCCCCCGTGCCCTACGACGGGAAGCTTTACGTGTGCTCTCCCGGCGGGACCATGACCTGCCTCGGGCCGGTCTCTCGCTGAGCCCCATCCTCGAACCGGGCGCGCCCCCCTGTTTCTCGCGTTGCCGGAAGCGGCGGGGGCCGCGCTGCCTCAGGCAACGGGGACTGTCTCCGCCGGAAGCCGCCGGGTGGACCAGGCGAAAATGGCCTCCTTAACGCCCGCGGCCTTGAAGGGGTTGCCGCCGCCGCTCAGGGAAATAATAACTCCTACTTTGCCGCTGCCAAGAGCGTGGCGTTCCGCTTCCTGGATACCTCGCGTTCTCACTGGAGAAGCTTCGCCACCTTGACGGCTGCTTACGCAACCCACGGTTTAAGGGATCGGGGCTTTGGCTGCACAGCCGATTATCTCACCGGGCTAGATGGCTTCGAACACCGCCACCCACTGGCCGTTCTCCTTGCGGGCGGATATGGGAACGGTCACCATGTTTCCCGCGTTCTCGGGGTCGGTGTGTGCGGTCTTCATGCCCACCATGGTGCCACCTGCCGCGGTGCAGGAGTCGTTCATCCAGAAGCCGTCGATGCGCACCGGCTCGGCGTAGAACGGGGTAGTCACCATCTGCTTCCAGGCATGATCGAACATGGCCTTCTTGCAGGCGGCGATCTCCGCCTGGCGCGCCGCNTCCGATTGCTGCCTGGCCGCCTCCTCCTGCCGCTTCTGTTCCTCTTCTTGCAGGCGGGCCTGCTCTTCCTCCCAGGCGGCCTTCCGCGCGGCGCATTCGGCGATCACCTCCTCGGCGGTCCGGTAGATGGAGATGACTTCCTCCTCGGTCTGCGCCTCATCGAGTGCCGCATGGGCACCGGTCAGCTTGGCCAAGAGGTCCTCCGCCTCTGCGCTTGTAGTTATGATCAAGTCAACAAAGGCATCCTCCGCCTCTTCCAGTTTCGCCAGGGTCTCCTCCTTGGCTTCCTCGAAACTCAGCTCCGCTCCCACTCCCTCGGCCACGTAGAACTCGAGCGTCTCGGCATCCGAGGCCTCCTTATCCCTTTCGGTGACCACCAGGGTCACCTCGGCTTCGAAGGTCTCACCCTCGGACCACCTGATATAGAACTCGTCCTCAAAAGTCTGCTTTTCATCGCTCGATCTGACGTTGAACACCTCTCTGCGCATCTCTTCACCGGCGCCATCCCTCAAGATCATGCTGAGCTCGGCTTCGCCGTCCTCCCCGTACTTGGCTTTGACGGTCATCTTGAGGACGAGATCCTCGTCCAGGGGGACGTCGTCAAGATCGGCTCGCTTGCCGTTGGAGAGCAGGAGCTCTACGGCAACGATATCTGCCGTGAGTTTCTTGGAGCCGGACAGGCCCCACGCGAGAAGGCCAGCTGCCGCTCCCAAGACGATCACCGCGGCCGCGATGATGGCGACAATGAGGCCGGTTCTCCTCTTGCTGCCGGCCTCAGTGAGGGACTCGGGAACCGTTTGGATCTCCAGCGTACGAGTCGGTAAGGCCGCGGCCTCACTGCCGGAGGATCCGGTCGGTGAGGGCGTCTCGGTAAGTGTTTCAGACCCGCAATCCGGGCAGAACCGGGAATCACTGGGGATCTCCTTGCCGCATTTCCTGCAGAATATCCAGACCACCCCCGCCACGCCAGATATATCCGCTTTCATTTAGTCTTTCTCGACTCGAAGCAGCAAGGACTTGAGCGGCGGTCGCGCGCCCGCCTTCCGCCCACGCAGCCCGGGGTTAGGGGGCATGCGCCACCCTGAAGGGCCCTTCGGGGCCCTGCCTCATTCGTAGATCTTCTCGTCCTCGGCGAAGGCGTTCTCCGCGTCCAGCTCGGCGTCGCGCACGTTATCCGGCTTATCCAGTTCCTTGTAGAACTCGTGCTGGATGATCAGGTTCATTATCTCGTTGGTGCCGGTCCAGATCATGATCAGCCTGGCGTCGCGCAGGGCCCGCTCCACCGGATAGACGTTGGTGTAAGCGATGCCCCCCATGGCCTGCATGACGTGGTTGATGATGGTCCACGCCGCTTCGGTGGAGAACTTCTTGGTCTCGGAGACCAGGCGCCGGGCGTAGGCGTGGGGCACCCCGCGGTCGATGGCCTGGGCGGTGGTGTAGATCATGGAGGTCATGGCGTCCAACAGGGTCAGGGACTCGGCGATCTTGAAGCTCACCGCCTGGAAGCTGCGGATGGGTATGCCGAAGGCCTTGCGGCGGGTGGAGTAGCGGGCCGCCAGCTTGATCAGCTCCCGCGAGCCCCCGATGCAACCAGCAGCGGAGGTCATGCGCTCCGGTATCATCATACGGTAGAAGATCCTGCTGCCCTCGTTCTCCGCTCCCACCAGGTTCTCCGCCGGCACCTTGACGTCTTTGAAAAGGACCCGCCCGGTGCCTCCTCCTCGGGTGCCCATCAGCCCGTAAACGTGCTTTACCTCGACTCCTTCGCCCCGGTCCACCAGGAAGGCGCTGATGGAGTCGCGGGGCGCGCCGCCGGGATTGGTGTTGGCGTAAACGAAGAAGTAATCGGCACCTTCCGCTCCAACGATGAAGCGCTTCTGCCCGTTGAGGATGTAGTAGTCGCCCCGCCGCTCCGCCCGGGTGGTGGCGCCGAAGAAATCGGAACCGCCCCGAGGTTCAGTCAAGCCCTCCGCCGTGCACAGGGCCCCCCGGATGGTGGGGGCGAGGTACTTTTCCTTTTGCTCGGGGGTGCCGAACTCGTTGATGGCCTCCCCCACGATGGACACCAGCGAATAGAGGCAGGCCAGGGAGACCGAGAGCACCCCTACCTCCCCGAGGGCGATGACCTCCTCGGCCCATCCCAGGCCGCGCCCGCCGTACTCCTTCGGGAAGCGCAGCCCCAGCAGGTTGCGACGCGCCGCCTCCTCAAGATATTCCTTGGGATAGCGCACGCGGTCCGCGTCCATGTCCAGGATCAGCTGCCGCGGGACCCACTTGACGAAGTCGCGCACCTCGTCGCGCAGCTTTCGCTGCTCCTCGGTCATCAGGAAATCATACACGGGAACCCCTCCTATTCTGATTCAGCCGACCTTAGCGACGCTCACAAGCACGATTCTAACATCTTTTCCGGTCTCGAACGGCCCCGGCGGTTATGTGGCAATTTGCATGTTTTGAAAGGATAAGGGAACGATGGCGCGCTCCGGCAGACATGAACGGCCCCAGGCGTCATGACGGGAAAGAGGAAATGCCTGCGAAACTGCCGATGGGATTTCTCGCATGATCGGACCGGCGACGACCACTGTGATCCGGTCGTGGCGGGGCGTGTTGGCAGGCTCGAGTCGCCGGGCCGGCACGTCCGTCAAAGATGGCACTCCGAAAGACCTGGCACGATTCGCGATCACTACCTGCGTGACCGAAGGATCGTCAGGACCACGGACAAGGTTCCATCACGATCCGGGGCATCGGTTCGATCGGTGACAGTGGCGCCTTGCCGATCGGGGCTTCTCGGCGCGAATCAAGGAAAGCGGCTAAGAAGATTTGCATTAAAAAATATTTCAACCACAAATCTATTGACAATCATCATAATACTATAATACTATTTAAGTAAGATAGTTAAATGGATTGAAAGGAGTGCCCATGAATGGTAGTTCGATACTGGATGGGGAGGCGCTTCTCATCAAGGATGCTTCCGAAATCGAGGGCTTCTTGGCCGATCACGGACTATCGCCGAAAAGGCCGCCGGTAGCGATAGCCAAGCCTCGCGATACCGAGGAGGTGAGGGCTGTCGTAAGCCGTGCGGGGGAGCAGGGCTTTGCGGTGATGACCATGAGTTCGGGACCTCCCCATGGCTACGGCGTGATCTTCCCTGACCGGGACACGATACTTCTCGACTTGCGAGGAATGGACAAGGTCATACGCGTCGATCGACGAAACCGGGTGGCCATTATCGAACCGGGGGTTATCTTTGCTACCCTGGATGCCGCCCTCGCGCCGGTGGGGTTGCGTGCCATGGCTCCAATGGCACCGCGCTCCGGGAAGTCCGTTCTCGCTTCCTACCTGGACCGCGTGCCCTCCATGGTGCCCCGAGCACAGTGGGACCTATCGGATCCCCTGCTCTGCACCGAGGTGGTCATGGGTACGGGCGATGTCTTCCGCACCGGTTCCGCCTCCGGGCCGGGAACGCTTGAGGAACAGTGGGCAAGCGGCCAGGCGCAGAAAAATCCCATGGGCCCGTCTTCCTTCGACTTTTTCCGCCTGGTGCAAGGCTCGCGCGGAGCGCTGGCTGTGGTCACTTGGGCATCTGTTAAATGTGAGCTCCGCCCCCGCGAGCACCGCCTGATCCTGGTTTCCTCCGAGGAACTGGCGCCACTCACGGAAGTGGTCTACCGGATCATGCATGCACGTTGGGGGGAGGAATGCCTGATTCTCGATGGGCATGCGCTGGCGCGCCTGACGGGAGGGAAGGGCGGCCCGACCTTTACCCTTCTGGTCGGGATAGCCGGTTTCGACCACCGGCCGGGGCAGCGAGTGGTTTACCAGGAGAAAGGCATACGCCGCTTCATCCGGGAAGAAGGATTGAGGGCAACCGAGAGCGTGGGAGGCGCCAACCCGCATCAACTGATGGAAACCATCTTGACTTCATCCGAGCCCTACTGGAAAGACGCGGATGGCGCCCATCTGGACCTGTACTTCCTCACCACATTGGATCGATGCGCCGATTTTTCAGAAACCGTGGACCGGGTCTGCGAAAATGAATCGTTTGACCGTTCCAGCATCGGTATCTACATACAGCCCCAACTGGGCGGCCGAGTCGTTCATTTCGAGGCCATCGTGTTCTGTGGGGACGAGCAAGACAGCCTGGAGCGCGCCCGCTCCTTCATACGCGTCTTGGCCAAGGCGGCGCACGAACGCGGAGCCTATTTCTCGCGCCTGGCCGCTCCCTGGGCCGACTTGGCTTTCACCGGAAAACCGCTGTTGAAAAGCGTCATGCAGCGCGTCCGGCAGATCTTCGATCCCGCAGGGATATTAAACCCTTCCGGCCCGTACTTCGAGGAGGTGAGCTGAAATGCTCGGCAAGACCCTTGCGGATCTGGAGAAGGACATGACCCGCTGCGCACGCTGCTCACTCTGCAAATGGCCTCCTCTCGCCCAGGTCAAGAGCATCCGTTTCTCCCAGGTCTGCCCGGCCATCACGCGGTATAACTTCCACGCTTATTCCGGTGGGGGCAAGATGATAATGGCCCTCTCCAAGCTGAGAGGACGCATCGATTATACCGAGGAGATGCTGAAGGTGATCTACCGCTGCACCACCTGCGGCGCCTGCGACATCTCCTGCAAGTATTCTCGCGACCTGGAACCCCTTGAGGTGATCCACACCCTCCGCGCAACATGCGTCCGTGACGGTGTCGCTCCCCTGCCCGCCCACCGGCCCATTCTCGACTCCATGCGAAATTACGATAACGTTTGGATGCAGCCGCGCAAGAAAAAGCAGGGGTGGTTCCGCAGGTTGGAGTTGAAAAGGGCCAAGGAACATCCTGTGGATACCCTCTATTTCGTGGGTTGCACCTATGCGCTCCGCCCGGAGCTGGCGCACGTGCCCCGCACCACCGCGGAGATATTTGCCGCGGCGGGTGTCGACTTCGGCATCCTGGGAGAAGAGGAGATCTGTTGCGGTTCACCTGCATACACCATCGGGGACGAGGAACTGTTCACCGAGGTGGCCAGGCGCAACATCGAGGCGCTCAACAGCTTGGGCGTGCGGCGGGTGGTGACTTCCTGCGCGGGATGCTATGGAGTCCTCAAGACCAAGTATCCGCTGGTAGCCCAGCTTAACTTCGAGGTTATGAGCGTGACCCAGCTCTTGGCCGAGCTGGTCGACCAGGGACGGCTGCCCATGCGCAACTCCATCAACCGCAGGGTCACCTACCACGATCCCTGCCACCTGGGACGCCAGAGCGAGACCTACAAGCCGTGGCACGGCCGGGAACGCAAGGTCCTCAACCACCTGGTCATCCAGGACCCGCCCAAGGAGTTCAACCGCGGCACCCACGGAATATACGAAGCGCCTCGCCGTGTGCTGCAGGCTATCCCCGGCCTGGAACTGTCGGAGATGGAGAGGAACCGCGAGTTCTCTTTCTGCTGCGGCTCGGGCGGCGGGGCCAAGACTGCGTTCCCCGAGTTCGCTTTGTCAACTGCGATCGAGCGGGTCCGCGAAGCTGAGTGTACGGGAGCGGAGATGCTGGCAACCGCATGTCCCTGGTGCGAGGCCAACCTGGCAGATGGCGTCGCCGCTGCCAAATCGACTATGCAGGTGGTCAGCCTTGCCCAGTTGGTTTCTCAGGCCATGGGAGGTGGTGGTTGATGTTGAGCGACAGCGTGTTCCGTGAGCTGGTTGACATAGTAGGAGAGGAGAATGTCAGCCGGGACCCCGCGGTCCTGGACACCTACGCCTTTCAGTATATCGCCGAGATTATCGTGCAGGACTCGTACATGGGAAGGCCCGCTGCGGTGGTGCTACCGGGCTCCACCGAGGAGGTGCAGGCCGTGGTGAGGCTGTGCGTGCGCGAGGGGCTGCGCTACAAGGCCATCTCCACCGGCTGGGGAGCATACGGTGCCTCCACTGAGGATGGCATTATCCAGCTGGACCTGCGGCGCATGAACAGGATACTCGAGATCGACACCAAGAACATGTACGCGGTGGTGGAGCCCTACGTGGTGGGTGCCACCCTGCAGGCGGAGGCGATGAAAGTGGGTCTCAACACCCACATCGTGGGTGCGGGTGCCAATACCTCCATCCTGGCCAGCGCCACCAGCGTGATGGGTCAGGGCACCACTGGGGTCTACACCGGGTTTTCCAACCGCAACCTGCTGGGTTTCGAGTGGGTCATGCCCGACGGCGAGTTGCTGCGGGTGGGCTCTTTCGAGGACTCAGGCCGATGGTACACCGGCGACGGCCCCGGCTTCTCTCTGCGGGGCATCATTCGGGGATTCTCAGGAGCCTTCGGCGGCATGGGGGTCTTCACCAAGTGCGCGGTGAAGCTCTATCCCTGGTACGGCCCGGAGCGGTTGGAGCTGCGCGGAGTAAGCCCCGACTACGAACTGGACATCCCCGAGCTCCATTCGGTCTGGCTTATCCTTTTTCCCGGCTGGGAGGAGATGAAGGACTTCGGGAACATGGCGGGGGAAGCGGAAATCGCCTTTTCCATGTGCCATAACGCGGCAGCCCCCATCATCGCCGCCGCCACCGGTTCCAACAAGGAGTTTTACGAGCTCTGGAGGGGCGGTATGGCCGAGCATCTGAAATATTCCTTGGAGGTTGTCCTCACTCCTCAGGACGCCGATGAGGCCGCTTACCAGGAAGGGGTACTGCGCGACATCCTCAAAAGTACCGGTGGCAGGGTGGTCATAACCAACCGTGTGAATCTGCGCTATTTCCTGGATCTTACGCTCGGCGCGCTGCGCCTCATGCGGCAAGCGGGGATACGTGCCACCATAAGAAGCCTTCCCGACTTGACCCGCTTCTTCGCGCGGAGCATCCGGCAGGGGAAGAGCCCCTCCATGTTGGCGCAAACGCTGTACCTGGCATTGGTCAAGCAATGCCTGCAGGCACGGGGCATCTTTCGTTTTGGGGGATCTTTCTGGACCTCCATGGGCGGCCTGACTTCCTGGGACTGCTGCATAGAGAACGCCAAAGAGGGCGAGCGCATCAAACGCATCTGGATAGACAAGGGCGTGCTCATGGATGACGGGGCTGAGAACGCCTGGGGAGGCCTGTATGAAAACGGCTGCTACGGGCACCTTGAAGAACTCGGCGCATATGACCCGTCCGACCCGGTATGCCGGGAAGGCGGCATGGGCTTCGTGATGGACACCGTCAAGGCCACCATCGACAAGCACTTGGCCATGAGTCTCAATGCCTGCGGCGACCCCATGATCGCCGCTTACAGTCCCTATTGTTTCAATTTTCACCGATGGCTGGCGGACATCAAGGAAGAGTTCGATACAAGAGCCCTTTCCGACGCCACTTTTTATATCAACAGGCAGAAGTGCGAGGAGTTCATCGCGGCGATGCAAGCTGGCGAGGATTTCGAGTTGAAGATGTGATCGAGATATTGCCGCAGGTGATGTCAGGGAGGGCCTGCTGCCAAGGACCGGCCCTCCGCCTGCCCGTTATGGTGATGATAAAAAAGGTCGGCGGAAGGATGTAAAATGATGCCGACTGAGGGGGGAGCGATGGTCGATACCAGACAGCGGCGCAGGGAGAGCATCATCGCGGCAGCCAAGCAGCTCTTCACCCGTTACGGCTACCGCAAGACCAGCATGGACGAGGTGGCCCGAGCTGCCCGAGTCACCAAGCCCACGATCTATGCATATTTCCCTTCCAAGGAAGACCTGATGCTGGAGGTGATCCGCAGTGAAGTGGCGAGGATATTCACCGAAGCATTGGAGCAGAATTCTGATATCGATGACCCGCTGGAGCGCTACAAGCGCATGTTCGTCATGACCGACGAGTACCTCAACCGTGACCCTTTTCTCAACGGAATCGTGCGACGCGACCCGGAGATTGTAACGCCCCGCTTCATCGATCTCGCCAGGGAAATGGAAACGGCGGTGATGCGTTTTTTGGCGGCGCAGTTGCAAAAGGACATGGAAAAGGGAAAAGTGCGTAGATACAACCCGCTGCTCCTGGCCTATGTGCTGGTGAAAATCCACGAGAGTTTCAGCTTCATACCCTTTTACCCCGAGGCTGAGTTCACTGATGACGAGATCGCGGCCTTCCTTGACGACCTCATCGCCTCTATCCTTAAGCCGGAAAAGTGATAAAAACACCAATCAGCCCGGAAGGTCCCGCTGGAACATGAAGATCATTTAGGCAAAGAGACTGTGGGCTGGTTAGGTTCAGGCTCCTTCTTCCGCTGGTTTTCGGGATAATCTGGCAGATCGAAGGTCTTTTCCTCCGCCTTCTTTTTCAGCCAGCGACGGATGGCCTCCGCCCGCTTGCAGGGGTCGTCCAGATCATAACTGATGCCATCGATGTCGATATCCAAAACCAACACCCCTGTCCAGGTTCAAATGTTTTTTCGGCAATACGGCTACGATCCTTGAGATGCGGGCAAATGCTGTGGAGAGCAAGTCAGCGATATGTTACCATGAGTAAAGATATGGTAAGATGACAACGGGTTGATGTTTGGGCGAGCGAGGGACGGCGGGGAGCCGGAGAAAAGGGAGGTTTAGCTTTTGACCACGGCGGCGGAGACCGGAAAGAGGAAGCGGCTTCCTGCGCACGAGCGCAAGCGCATCATCATGGAGGCGGCCACCCGCACCTTCGTGGAGCAGGGATACCAGAAGGCGCTGATGGACACCATTGCCCAGCGCTCCGGGGTGACCAAGCCCATCATCTACCGTCATTTCCAGTCCAAGCTGGACCTCCTCCTCTCCATCCTGCAGGCGCATGCCTCCGAGCTGACCAAGGTGATCAACCGCCCCTTGCGGGAATACGAGAACTGGGAGGAGGTAGTGGAGAAGGACATCCACGCCTACTTCGATTTCGTGGAGAAATACGAGATGCCCTACCGGCTGACCTTCGAGGGGGAGATCGCCCAGGAACCGGAGGTGGTCGAGCACCTCCAGAAGATCCGCCGCTCCATCGTGGACAGCGTTTCCAGGAACATCAGGCAGGGTACCGATCCCTCTCGGCTGAGCAACCGGAGGGTGGAAACGCTCTCGGTCATCATCGTGGGCATGGTGGAGACCGCCACCATGCACTGGTTGAAGAACCGAGACAAGCCGCGCCGGGCTTACGAGACCGAGTTGATCTGGACGGTCAAGAGGATTCTGGGAGGCCTGCCGCCCCGCAAGTCCGCCAAGCGGAGGGGTAAGAGGAGTTGAAAAGGGAGCGGGACCCCCTCCAGCTGGGAAGGCTCTGCCAGGTGGGGCTGGTGGTGCGCGACGTCCACGCTACCATCGATTATCTCCGCCGCAACTTCGGTGTCCGTGAATGGGTGGTATTCGAGGGCGAGACCGCCTGGTGCTGGGACCGCGGACGTGAGATCACCATGGGGGGCTGGATGGCCATGGGGTGGATGGGCCGGGTGCAGCTGGAGCTGATCCAGGTCCGGGGGAGCGGGTCCATCCACGCTGATTTCCTGGAGGAGGGCCGCGAGGGCCTGCACCACCTGGGATTCTTCGTCAAAGACCTGGAGGAGCGCCTGGCGGCTTGCCGGGACCGGGGGATCGGCGTCCTGCAGAGAGGGACCCTCAAGCGGATGGGGCTGACCATCGACTATGCCTACCTGGACACCGTAAAGATCGGTGGGGCTATCATCGAGTTCATCCAGACCCGCTTCCTCGGGTTCAATGTGCCCCAGTCCCGCTTGCTGATGAAGCCGTTCTCGCGGCTGCAGCGGGTGTTCGGGAGATGAGTCCCGCCAGGAAGCAACGACCCTCCCAGCTACCCTCCTCCGGGGAAGGACTGCCGGTGGTCATGGTGGAGGACCAGCCGGCCCTCGACCGCCTGCTCAACCAGTTGCGCCGCCAGCGCCGCTTCGCCCTGGATCTGGAGGCGGATAACTTCCACCATTACCGGGAGAAGATATGTCTCATCCAGGTGGCCTTCTTAGGAAGGGCCTACCTGGTTGATGCCCTCGCCGAGGTGAACCTGGGGCCGCTGGCCCGCATCCTCAGCGACTCACATGTGGAGAAGGTCCTGCACGGTGCGGATTACGACGGTCGGCTCATCCTCAGCCACCTGGGAGTGCGGTTGCGCAACTTTTTCGATACCATGCTGGCGGCGCAGATGCTGGGAAAGCCGCAGGTGGGCCTGGCCTCGCTGGTCCGCGAATATTTCCAGGTGGAGCTGGACAAGCGCTACCAGCGCGCTGACTGGTCGCGCCGTCCCCTGGAGAAGGCCCAGATGGATTACGCAGCCCGTGACGTCCTCTACCTGCTTCCCCTACGGGATGCGCTGGGGGAGGAGCTGGAGCGCATGGGCCGCCTCAACTGGGCCCTGGAGGAGTTCGAGCTGCTGGAAGCGGGGTTCGAGGAATTGCCCGGGCGCCGCCATGACCTGCTGCGCATCAAGGGCGACCGGAGCCTTGGCCCTGCCCAGGCGGCGGTGCTGCAGTCGCTGCTGCGCTGGCGGGACGGGATGGCCAGGAAGAAGGACGTCCCCCCCTTCAAGGTAATCCCCAACGATCTGCTCCTGAAGCTGGCCGCGGCGGAACCGCGCCGGTCCGAAGAGCTGCTGGAGATGCTCACGCCGCGCCTGCGCGGCCTCTACGGCAGGGAGATCATCCAGGCGTGGGAGAAGGGGAGGCGGACGCCGCCCCTGGTACTGCCCTCGCGCGAGGGCGGTTCGCTGCGGCTGAGCCGGGGGGCGGAGAAGCGCCTGCAGCGGCTCAAGGAATGGCGCAGCCACTTCGCCCATGCCCTCCAGATGGACCCTGGGGTCATGCTGCCCAACGCCACCATGGAGGCGGTGGCCCTGGCCAACCCCCGCGACCTGGCCGACCTGGTGGGGAGAGGGCTGCTCAAGCGCTGGCAGCTCCAGCTCTTCGGGGAGGCCATCCTGCAGGTCCTGCACGCGGTCCCCCGCTCCGAGAAAGAAAGCGGAGCAAGGCAGGAGTAGCCGTTTCTTTATCAGCCCCGGTGTTCGATGACCCCGGGCGGGGAAGGCCCTATAATTACGCCCATGGACAATGACCACGCAACGGCTCTCCCCGAAGGGGTGCGGACGGTTCACGGGCGCTGCCGGTCCTGCAATACGCTGGGGCCGGTGGTTCGCATGCCCGAGTTCAACCTGAACGCCTGCCCCGCCTGCTACCTCCGGCTCTACGAGAGGAGGGTCCGGCGGAAGCTGGAAGAATACCGCATGCTCGAGGGAGCGCGGAAGGTGGCGGTGGCGCTGTCGGGGGGCAAGGACTCGGCCGCTCTGCTGCTTACGCTGCAGCGCCTGGGATGGGTAATGGGCTTCGAGGTGGTGGCCCTGCATTTCCACCTGGGGATGGGAGAGCATTCGCAGCGGAACCTGGAGATGGTGGAGGAACTCACCGGGCGGTGTGGACTGCCCCTGCGGGTGACCCGCCTATCCGACCTGGGGGTGAGGGTATGCCGGATCAAGGGGTGGAGCGCCTGCGCCGTGTGCGGGGCGATCAAGCGGGCCCTGTTCAACCGAGAGGCCCGGGCGGCCGGGGCGGATGTGGTGGCCACCGCGCATACGCTGGAGGACATCCTCCTCTTCACCCTCAAGAACATCCTCTCCCGCCGCTATTCCTTCCCCCGTCCGGTCCTGCCTGAGCAGTCGGGGCTGCTCCGAAAGGTGAAACCGCTCATGTTCACCCCGGAGCGGCTTAACGGTATCTACTGCCAACTGCGCGGGGTTAGCTATTTCAAGGAGAAGTGCCCCTTCTGGGAGCCCCATCCCCACCGCCTCAAGGAGGTCTTCGACCACCTGGAGAGGATCATCCCCTCGGGCAAGCTCCAGCTCCTCCTCTCGCTGCAGGAGGCCTTCCCTCCCGAAGAGGACGAACGGCGCTGGGAGGGGATGCTCGCCTGCGCCGTCTGCGGCGAGCCCGCCTCCCAGGAGATGTGCGCCCTCTGCCGGCTGCGGGAATGGTTCGGCGCCGGAGGAAAGGGAAGCGGGGGCGGCAGCGCCTCCTGAGGCTTGGCCAGAAAAGGACGGATGGGGCTGTTCAGGCGGCTGTTTCCACCATGGCCCGCAGCCCCATGGCCTCCAGGACCCTGAGGCAAGGCCCCCGTTCGCAGCGGATCACGAAATCGCGCCCGAGCTCACGGGCGCGCCGCTGCAAGCGCAGGAGCATGTGGATGCCCTGGGTGTCCATGAAATCGACCTCGTTGAGGTCGACGAGGAAGCAGCCGCGCCCTCCCTCCAGCGCTTCCATCAGCTGACCCTCGATCATCCCCCGGGTCGCCAGGTCGATCTCTCCCTTGAGCTTGACCTCGGTTCCCGAGGGGGTGGCGAGGAAGGAAGGTGTTGGCATCTGCCCGGGGGGCAGGGGAGGATATTCCATGCCGCATATCTGGCAGATGCCCAGCTCCACGGAGCCGGCGCTCTGGCACCGGTAACAGTATCCGCTCGAGTACAACCGCATCACCTCCTTCTCGCGATGAAAGGGACGCAATGCCATGGTTGTGGATGTAATATAGAAAATCTAACAAAATATGTCAAGTATTATACTATCTATTGACAGAATTTTATCGCAGGGTTAAAAAAATAGCATGAAGAAAGAGGGGAACAGGAGCGGGGGGGCAGCCTGGGAAGGCGACGAGAACACCCCCCTGTATACCATCGGGGTGGCCTCCCGCCTTCTCGATTGCGACCCCAGCGTGCTCCGCAGGTATGAGAAAGCCGGCTTGGTCAAACCCAGCCGGACCTCCGGGAACACCCGCCTCTATTCCCGCTCTGACCTCAATGCCCTCGAGGAGATACACCACCTCATGAACGAGGAGGGCCTCAACAGCAGCGGGGCGCAGATGGTCATGGAGCTGAGAAAGGACATCCGGCGGCTGGAGAACGAGGTGGCCCACCTGCAGGCAGAGGTGGAGGAGCTGAAGAGGCGACTCCAGTTGGAGAGGGAGGGGTCCGGACGGGACGCGAGAGGGGAAAGGAGAACCCGGGGAGACTGATGCCCGTTGCTTCCTGAGTCCCGGCGATCGAGACTCAACGGAACTCCGACCTCATCCCTCCGCGTTACCTCCAGCGCCTGCCGGGCCCTGGTCCCAGGCGGCATCACTGGTATCGGTGCCTTCCGATTGGCTGGGATCAGGGGGTGCTACGGGGGAAGGCGCGGCAACGCCTGAAAGACCCCCTCCGCTTTCTTTAACCCTCTGCCTTCCTCCCGCCGCCAGGAGACGCTCTCCCCCCAGGGCCAAGGGGATCAGGCAGAGGACGGTGAAGCCCAGCCGCGCCAGCATGAAACGCCACCCGAGGAAGCGCAGCTCCATGAGCTCGGCGGGAATGCTCAGGGCGGCCCAGGAGCAGAGAAAGGCCAGCACGTTGGCGGGCCGCGCCCCTTTCTTCAGGAGGGCGGCTGCCAGGGGGAAGCCCACGTAGAGGGGGCCGGTGGGGAGCGTCCCCAGGGCGATGCAGGTGAGCATGCCCCGCAGGCCTGAGCCCCGGCCCAAGAACCTGACCACCACCGCCCGGTCCACCCAGACCATGAAAAGCCCCATTATCACCAACACCGCGGGCAGGATGAAGGCCATCTCCCGGAGGTTCTCCCAGGATGCTCGCATAGCCCGTTCACCCTTCGACGGGAAGGAATAGGAAAGGCCGCAGAGGATCGTGATCGCCAAAACCAGCGTGAGGACATCCCGGCGGGCCCTGACCCTCCTGGCCAAGCCCGGCCGCCCGCCGCCTTTTTGCCGTCCCGCAACCGGCACCATGCCGCCCATCTCAGAGCACCATCCCCACCAGGAAGGCGATCACCAGAGCGGCCAACAGGCTCAGGGAGTTGCGGACCAGGGCGAAGCGCCTCCCCAGCTCCCTCACCTCCAGGGGAAGGAAGACGAATCCGATCATGGTGAGAGTGCTGATGAAGGCGGCGACCGCGGTGACGCCTGCCCCCATGGTGAGCAGGGAATCCGCCAGGGGAAAGGCGATGATGCCCGGTATGAAAAGAACCGAACCCAGCAAGGAGGCGATGATCACACCCACTATCCCCCTTTCCCCGCCGATGGAGGCCGCGATCTAAGAAGGGGGGATGAACCCCAGGAGGATCCCGATGACCGTGATCACCGTGAGCACCAGGGGGGCCAGGCGCTTCAGGGCGTTCCAGGCGATCCTCAGGGCCAGTAAAGTCCTCTCCCTGTTCCTTGCCAGGGAGAGCAGCAGGCAGGAAAGGGCCAGGGCGTCGATGCCCAGGGCGGTATAAGACATCTCAACCGCCCCCCTCACACATGGCGATGAACCGGTTGAGCAAAGCCACCCTCTCCTTGAGGGCGCGCAACCACTCCTCCAGGCGCGCTGTCCCCTCCGGGGTGATGCGGTAGATGCGCTGCCGGGGGCCCGAGCCGCCTCCCTTCCATTCCGAGGTGACTAACCCCCTTCTTTCCAGCTCGCGCAGCATGCGGTAGATGGCGGCCGTGTCGGGGGCGGGACCGGGGAAGGGGAGCTCGCGTGCCCGCTCCGCCAGCTTGTAACCGTGGCTGGGCTTCTCGCGGATGAGATAGAGAAGCCGGGGCTCCAGGAAGCGTCTGCCCGGTCCCTCCCGGACGAAGCTATCCTGGTCCATCGGCTCGGCCTCGCTCTGTCCGCTGACTGGATTCTTCACCTTGCACCCTCCATTTAAATGTAAAAAAACATCTATATGTAAATTAGTATATAGTTTATAAATATATCAATAGGGAATAATGGATAATCGAAATTGGAAGGCCGATGGAGGATGCCGGTGAGAGGAGTGAGGAGCCATGTTCTGTTATCAATGCCAGGAGACCGCCCGCAATACCGGGTGCACCGTGCGGGGTGTGTGCGGCAAGAGCGAGGAAACCGCCGGGCTGCAGGACCTGCTCATCCACGTGCTCAAAGGGATCGCCCACTTTGACCTTGAGCTGAAGAAGATGGGCGAGGCGCACGGCGAGGACGACTTCTTCCTGGTAAGATCGCTCTTCTCCACCATCACCAACGCCGCTTGGGATGATCAGGTCTTCACCGAGCTCATCAGGGAGGCGCTGAAGCGGCGTGACCGCCTNGGGGAGCGCTTCCGGGAGGCCTGGCGCANGCGGAAGGGCGGGGATTTCGAGGGCGAGCTCCCCGATGCCTGCACCTGGAGCTCCGATGACCCCGCTGCCTTCCTGGAGAAGAGCAGGGTGGTGGGTCCGGGAGCGGAGGCCGACGAGGACGTGCGCTCCCTTCGCTATGCCTTGATCTACGGGATAAAGGGGATCTCCGCCTACGCCGAGCACGCCGCGGTGCTCGGTCACCGCAGCGAGGAGGTGTTCGGCTTCATCAAGGAAGGCCTGGTCTCAACCCTGCGGGAGCTGCCCAGGGAGGAGATGCTGGGGTTGGTCATGCGGGCGGGGGAGACAGCGGTGAAGACCATGGCCCTCCTGGATGAGGCCAACACCTCCGCCTTCGGGCAGCCGGAGATCAGTGAGGTGAAACTTGGGGTGCGCGGCAATCCGGGCATCCTGGTGAGCGGACACGACCTCAAGGACCTGGAGGAACTGCTGGAGCAGACCAGGGGGACGGGCATCGATGTGTACACCCACGGCGAGATGCTGCCGGCCCATTATTATCCTTTCTTCAAGAGATACGAGCACCTGGCGGGCAATTACGGCGGCTCCTGGTGGCATCAGCTGGATGATTTCGAGTCCTTCAACGGGCCGGTTCTCCTCACCACCAACTGCCTGGTGCCCCTGCGAGAGAAAAGCACCTACCTGGATCGCCTCTTCACCACCGGGCCGGTGAACTATCCCGGCGCCGTCCACGTGCCCGATCGGCCGGAAGGGGGCAGCAAGGACTTCTCCGCCCTGATCGAGCGCGCCCGCTCCTGCCCCCCGCCCCGGCCTCTGGAAGAGGGCAGGATCGTCGGCGGCTTCGCCCGCGGTCAAGTGCTGGCGCTGGCGGACAAGGTCATCGAGGCGGTGAAGTCGGGGGCCATCCGCCGCTTCGTCGTGATGGCCGGCTGTGACGGGCGGCAGAAGACCAGGGAATATTTCACCGAGGTGGCTCGGAAGCTCCCGCCGGATACGGTGATCCTCACCGCGGGATGCGCGAAGTACCGCTACATCAAGATGGACCTGGGGGAGATCGGCGGCATCCCCCGCGTGCTGGATGCCGGTCAGTGCAACGATTCCTATTCCCTGGCGGTGATCGCCCTGAAGCTGAAGGAGGCCATGGGCCTCGACGACGTCAATCAGCTCCCCCTCTCCTTCGACATCGCCTGGTATGAGCAGAAGGCCGTCGCGGTGCTGCTGGCCCTGCTCAGTTTGGGATTCAAGGGGATGCGGGTGGGTCCCACCCTTCCGGCCTTCCTTTCGCCCGCGGTTGCGGAGGAGCTGGTGCGGCTCTTCGACCTCAAGGGGATAAGCACCCCGGGTGAGGACATCGAAGCCATGCTGGAGGGGAAGTGAGGGGAGAAGGTGGCCAAAAGGAACATCGTCCGCATCGACGAGGATCTCTGCACCGGCTGCGGGGAATGCGTAATCCCCTGCGCCGAGGGGGCTATTGAGATCATCGACGGCAAGGCCAGGGTGGTGCGGGAGGAGCTGTGCGACGGTGCCGGATTCTGTATCGGGATATGCCCGGAGGGCGCCCTCTCCATCGAGGTCAGGGAAGCGCCCGATTTCGACCTTGCCGTGGCGGAGAGGAGGGCGGAGGAGAGGCAAAGAGGAGAACGGATGCGGCAGGCCTGCTGCCTCTGTGGCGCCGATGAGATGAAGGCGCCCCTTTTCCCCATGCGGCGTCAGGGACGGAGTGAGTGGGTCTGCGCCCGCTGCCTGCCGCACCTCATCCACGGCTGAGGGGGCTCCGGGAATCCCGTGGTGGGTCTGGTAGGGTCCGTGCATTCAGCGGGAGAGGGTAACCACCGGTCAGGCAATCCCTCACTACCCGTCCGTTAATCGGAGGACCCAGTCCCCTGGCCAGTGGTGGTCGGCCGGCGTAAGGGCAGGCTCATGCAGAACACGCTCCCCCCTCCCTCGCGCGGCTCCACCCACATGCGTCCCCCGTGCATCTCCGCCAGGGACCTGGCTACGTAGAGGCCCAGGCCCATACCTCCCCGGGAGGCGCCCCTCACCTTCCGGCGGTAGAAACGCCAGAAGATCTTCTCCCGTTCCTCCTCGGGCACACCCGGGCCCCGGTCAAGGACCTGGAAGGTGGCCCAACCGTCATCCGCCACGCAGCGCATGATGACCTCTTCGTCGGGAGGGGAATAGTTGATGGCGTTGTCCAGCAGCACGGACAGCGCTCGGACCACCTTATCCACATCGGCTTCCACCGCCAGGTCCCCACCGCTGGCCAACATCCTCACCCGGTCCCCGCCGGAGAAGGACACCGCCTCCGCTGCCCTGCGCATCAGTTCGTCGGGATGGAGCTCCGCTTTCTCCAGCGACAGGCGGCGGCTCTCGATGAGCGAAGTCTCCATGAGGTTGCCCACCAGACGGTCCAGGCGGTCGGCGGCGGCCTCCAATTCTCCCAGCACCCTGTCCAGCTCCTCTTCCTTCATGCGGGAACGGTGGCTGCGCAGGATATGTGCGTATCCCTTGAAAAGGGTGGCCGGTAAGCGCAGTTCGTGGGCGGCAACACCGATGATCTCCTTCAGCTCGGCGGCGTATTCCTGGCTGGCCCGGGAAGCCGCCTGGGCCGCTGCCGCCTCCTTCTGCGCCTCCTCAAGGCGCACGCGCTCGCTGATGTCCCGGGAGACCCCCAGAACGCCATAGGGCGTGCCGTCCGCGTGGCGCAGGAACCCTAAGCGCACCTCTGAGGGGAAGGTCGATCCGTCCCGGCGGCACTGTTCCACCACCATCTCCACGGGGATGGGGGGAAAGACGTCGGTCTCGGAAGCCCTCTCCAGCTCGCGGGCCTTCAGCATCAGGGCCCTCTGGAAGGATTCCGGGGTTATCAGCTCGGAAAGCGACCTGGAGACGACCTCCTCGGCGGAGAACCCGGTCTGGTAGAGGATGGAGGGACTGGCGTATAGCAGCCTGAGCTCCAGATCGGCTATCCAGATGACGTCGGTGAGGTACCTCCCCACCACCATGAAGCGCTCTTCCGACTCCCGGAGCGCCCTTTCCAGGCTGGTCTCTCCCGCTTGCTCCTTCATGATCACCAGTCGGTAATCATCCCCTTTTAGGCATAGGGGATAGGAGGATATGGTGATATCCACCCTCTTGCCCTCCAGGTTGTAGAGGAAGCCCGCCCACCTTCCGGCCTTACCGTCGAGGGCTATGCAGGATGGCAGGGAGGGAGACGAGGATGCCTCAAAGGGAAGTCCGTTGCTGGGGGCGGAGAAGTTGAGGAAGGGCTTTCCGATGACTTCCTCGCTGCGGTAACCGAGGAGAGCCTCGGCTTCCTCATCCCAGTAGGCGATGCGCCCCTCTGCGTCCAATAAGACGATCCCTTCCCGAGAAAAAGGGATGGCGCTTTCCGAGATAAGCGCCCCGCCGGAATCTTCCTCCGGCGTCTTCCCGGGCCAAGGGACGTTTTCTCCGGGATTCATCCGATCCCTCTTTTCTTATGTGATGGGTTCTGCCCGATGCATAGTTTATTCTATCACAGGGCAGGCGGCCAGGCTCGGAGGCCTTGTTTTCTACAATATGAAAATAAATACAGCAAGCCGGCGGGGAGCGCGCCTCCTGCCGCCTACGCCTGCGCGCTCGCGGCGGAGGGGACCGCGGCACCGCATGTCCTTTCCTGTGCGGAACTCAGAGCGCCTGGGGAAGCCAACCTCAGCGCGCATTGACCAGGGCGGTGAGGCACCAGGCTTGCAGCAGCGCGATTCCCAGCGAAGGGAGCAGCAGGGATATGCGCCTGCGGCGGAAATGCAGGTTCAGCCAGGCAAGGGCCAGATAGAGAGGATAGGCGATGAACAAGGCCACCACCAGCACCGGCAGTCGGATGTGCCCGGGGCGGCCGATGACGTGCCACGGCCGGGTGATCACCAGGGGGACGAAAGCCGCGGTCTGTGCGGCCGCCCGGACTCCTGCTTCAGAGGCAAGGTAACGCCAGCGATGCCCCCGGCCTTCCATCTCACCGAAGAGGGGCAGCAGGAAGAGGTGGCAGTACCGTCCCTCCCCCCAGAAGAGCAGAGCCACCAGGCACGCATAAGCCAGGAACCAGCCCCAGTTGAAAGGAAGACCCCGTCCCAGGTAGAAGAGGCGGGACAGCGGGGCATAGAGGAGGATGAGGAGGGCCGCGCCGCCCAGGGGCGGGACCAGTGCCCAAAGGAAGGGACGCAGGGTCTCGCGACGGAGGAGGCCGCGGTTAAACATCGACATCTTGTAGAAAATGTAAAGACCTGCGGCGATCCCCGCGCCGGTCATCAGACCGCGCAACAGGGCCAGGGAGGAGACCAGGTCGCCCACCAAGAATGGCACCAGGGCGGAGAGGCCCAGGGCGGTGGCCAGCGGCCAAGCCAGAGCTGCGGTGAGGCAGAGGAAAAGGGCGGATCCCCAGGACATCAGACGTCGTTCCCCCGGCTCCACCGGCTCCGCCAGGACGGGAACGGGACCCAAGGCCGCGGGACAACGAAGCCGCTCCTCCAGCAGCCGGTAGAGTATCACGGTGAACAGTATCCCTAAGGCGATGCAGCAGCCCAGGATGACTGCCCAGAGGGAAAAGCGCAGGGCGGGCACGGGGTTGGTGCCCCGCCGCTCCAGCCCGAAGCTGCGGCAGAGCCAGCCGTACATGGCCCCGAAGACCTCCATGGAGAAGACCTCGCTGATGTGGTCATCCGCCGTGACCACCAGCTGGCGGGCGGTCCCCTCCCCGAAGTCCCCGTATATCTTCCCCTCGACCAGGTCCTCCTCGCGCTCCAGCGCTGCGGCCCGGGCCATCAGCTCCCGCTCGTGCCGCACCGAGCAGAACTCGTCCAGGGCTCCGATGATCAGCTGGTAGTTAGGGGGCACGTCGGGTCGCAGCCAGGGCATCAGGTCGCGCTGTTCCGCTGTGGAGGGGTCGTTGAGGTCGTAATCGCGGGAGAAGATGAGGTGGGGCCAGATGCGGCCGACGTAGTCGGGTATGGGACCGAAGAGGTTCTCTAGGGCGGCGCGGTCGCCCTGCCAGCAGAAGATGGCCACCACCGCGCGGAACTTGCGTTCCGGCTGAAAGATGCCCGCCCGGGTGGCGGTGATACCCCCCAGGGACTGCCCCGCAACGGCTACCCTGTCGGGGTCCACATCGGGTCGGTTGGCCGCCAGCCAGTCGTAGGCCGAGAGCAGGGCGGTGTATTCGCTGCGCCCCAGGTCGGTGTGTCCCCCGGAATCGCCGTGGCCGGGAAGGTCCACCGCCAGCACCGCGATGCCCTTCACCGCCAGGTCCCGGTACAGAGAGAGGTAGAACTCCTTGCAGGCGGTGAGGCCGTGGGCGAAGACCACCGCGGGCATGGGCCGGCACGCCGGCTCGTCCGGGAGCACCAGCAGGCCGGCAAGACTCTCGCCCCCCGGTGAGTAGGTGTTGGTGAAGCTCACGCGCTGGTAGCCGACATCGGGGAAGGTGAAGGGGATCATCAGCAGGGATGCCCCAGTCAGCAGCGCCGCCGTCGCGGCGAAGAGAGCCAGGGGGACGCGTATCTTCCCGAGCATCAGCCGGAAGAAAGCGGGTAGCGCGGCGATCTCTTCAGCCCGCCCCGGACCTTCTCTTAGAAGCAGCCCATCACCCGGGCGAAGCCGGGCACCGACCCGGGCAGACGGGGCATGCGGTCAACCATGCCCGCCAGCTTCTCCACCCGCTTCACCCCGATGGCGTTGATGAGGATCTCGTTGAGCCTGACGTAGGGCCGCATGCGGTAGTGGACCTTGTTCTTCATGAAGTAGGCCTGGCGGAAGCGCCGGGTGAAGCGGCGGAAATCAGCCATGGCCCTCTCGCGGTCGGTCACCGCCAGGGCCGCCACCTTCCCGGTCACCGTGGCCCCCAGTATGCCGAACCAGAGCATGGGGTCCATGGCCCCGCTGATGGTCCCGGCCAGGATGAGGTCCCCGTGGAAGAGCCGCGGGTTGTCGGGGCTGGCGATGGGCACGGCGCCGCCGGTGTAGATCCACTCCTTGTGCTCGACCCCCTCGTTGCGCACCATGAAGTCCTGGTACTTCTTCAGGGTCTCCTTGCTCACGTGGCGGATGGAGAAGAGCAGGTTGAAGTAATAGTTATTGACGCTGGAGAGGTAACCGTACTCGGTGATCCCCTCGTCCAGCCATATCCATGAATAGCCGGAGAAGCCGATCTCCCCCCGGCTGATCCATCCGTACCAGCGCAGGTAGGGTATGCCCAGCATCTCGTAAGCGGAGGGAGTGAGGCCGCAGGCGACGATGGTGTTGCGGGGGAGACGGGGGATGTCCTCCTTCTTCAAGGGGTCGTTCCAGGAGAACTGCACCCCCAGCTCCTTGCACTGGTTGTAGAGGAGCGTATCCAGGCTGGTGGGGCGGTTGCCCCTCTCCACCGTGTAGATGCCCTTGACCGGCGCCTCGATCTTGGTGTCGTGGAAGTAGAAGGGGCAGCGGATCACCGGGTGGAACACCGGGCTCAGATCTATCCCCACGTATTCCGAGGTCTTCTCCACGTCGATGGGGGTGGTGTGGGTGGAGGGGTTGTACTGGGGGTCGCCGCCGTATCCCTTCTCCCGGTCGTGCACCACCACCTCGAAACCGTCGCGGGCCAGGTTGATGGCGGCGATGAGTCCGGACATCCCCGCCCCGTAGATGTGGATGGTCTCGGCCATCTTCAGCGTCCTCCTCTCGCTTCCCTCCGTTTCGCCTGCCTCACGATTCTATCACGAACGTTGCGGGGGAGGTTAGCCGCTGTTAACCCCCTCGGGGCCGCCCTGCTCCCTCGGTGTTATAATCTCTCCCATGGATCTGAAGGAAGCCAACATCAGGTTCCACGACGGGGCCAGCGAGGACTACGACCGCAAGTGGGCCATCCGTTTCGATCGGGACATGGCCGACTACGTCCTCAGCAAGTTCGAGTTGGGCCTGGGAAGGCCTTTCCCCAAGGTGAGCAAGCTCATGGAGATCGGCTGCGGGACCGGTTTCGCCATGCTCAACCTGGGAGTGGGCGGCAAGTTGACCGAGGCCTGGGGTTGCGACATCTCCCAGGGGATGCTGGACATCTGCCGGCGCAACGCCGAGGAGTTGGGGATCACCGTGCACCTCCAGTGCGCGGACGCCGAGAGTCTCCCCTACGACGACGACGAGTTCGAGATGGTCATCGGGCACGCCGTCCTCCACCACCTCCCCGACCTGGACGCCGCCCTTCGGGAGATGTACCGGGTCACCCGGCCGGGGGGATTGTGCGTCATCGCCGGTGAGCCCACCCTGCGCGGGCACCAGATAGCGCGGGTGGTGAAGAAGGCGGCGGGCTGGGGGATCCGGGCCTACGCCCGACTGGGGGGACGCCTGGGCAAGCGCAGGGTGGTGCTGCGAAAATATCCGGCCATAGTCTCCGGGGATGATGACCACGAGCTACAGGAGCTGGAACACATCGTGGACATCCACGTCTTCCGGCCGCAGGAGCTCTGCGAGAGGGCCCTCCGCGCCGGGTTCCGCGAGGCGCGTTTCGAGACCGAGGAGCTGGCCTCCTCCATCCTGGGATGGGCCATCAGAACAGTGGAGAGCAGCGTGAGCGAGGAGAACATCACCGAGCGGTGGTGCTGGGGTGCCTACAACGCCTACAAGAAGGCGAGGCAGCTGGACCATTACCTCTATCGCTGGCTCCCCCACGAGTGGTTCTACAACCTGGTCCTGTGCCTGGAGAAGTGACCTGCAGGGAGTCGTTTTGGCCGGAAGGACGAGGGTCCTAAGGGAGATAGAACGGGGCAACCAGCTGCGCGAGCGGTGCGCTTCCCAGCCCACGGGGTCGGGCAAGCTGGTGGCGGCCCTGAGGTTCATCATCACCCGCCGCATGTACACCCCTTTCTACTGGAAACATCTTTACCGCTTCATCAAGTTCAAGCTGCTGCATCCGCGGGTGGAGACGGAGGGGTTCGTCTTCCTGCCGCGCCGCTACCAGGTGGTGGTGGGCAAGAACGCGCGGATGCGCCTGGGGCGCTTCGTGTGGATAGGCCACAACAACGCCCTGCGCTGCCATGAGGGAGAGCTCTACGTGGGAGCCAAGACCGTCTTCGGCACGGATAACACCGTGAACTGCTACGTGGGCGTGCACATCGGGGAGGAGTGCCTCTTCGCCGACTCGGTCTACATCGTGGACTTCGACCACAACTACTGGGACCCGGTCATCCCCATCCGCTCGCAGGGCATCGCCAAGGACCCGGTGCGGCTGGAGGGGAATATCTGGGTGGGCACCAAGGTGACCATCATCCGCGGGGTCACCGTGGGACGGGGGGCGGTCATCGGGGCCATGAGCCTGGTCAACCGGGATGTGCCGCCCTACGCGGTGGTGGGAGGGGTGCCCGCCCGGGTGCTCCATTACCGGCCCCGCCCCCTGGGCGAGGGCGGTGAGGAGGAAGGGCGGCGGTTTGTCTGAGATCCGGGTGAACCCGGTGACCGGGGAGAGGGTCATCCTGGCGCCGCGACGGGCCCTGAGGCCCTCGGACCTCTCCCGGACCCTCCCCGCCAAAGGACCCCTTCCTCCATCCTGTCCCTTCTGTCCCGGCAACGAGAGGGAGACACCCCTGGAGGTCATGGCGAGGGGACCGCAGGGCCGTCCGCCCGACGGGCCGGGCTGGTCGCTGAGGGTGGTCCCCAACCTCTACCCCGCCCTGGATAGGGGAGCGGCGGCGGGACCGCCGGAGCCCTTGGATAAGCATGGTCTGCTGAAAAGCGGTCCAGCAATGGGCTTCCATGAGGTAATCATCCACAGCCCCGACCATCATGCCGGCCTGGCTGAACTGGATGAGGAGGGAGTGGGCCTGGTGCTGGATGCCTACCGCGACCGCATCTTGGCCCACCGTGGCACTCCTGGGGTCCGCTACGTGCAGGTGATCCTGAACCACGGAGAGGGATCGGGAGCTTCCCTTGCCCATTCCCATTCCCAGGTGTTCGCCATCCCCTTCGTCCCTTCCCGCCTGGAAGCGGAGCTCAGGAGGGCGAAGGAGTGGGAGAGCCGCCGGGGCGGCTGCCTCTTCTGCCGGCTGCTCTCCGAGGAGTCGGGGGGCGCGAGGATGGTCCTGGTGGAGGGCGGGTTCGCGGCCTTCTGCGCCTTCGCCCCCCGCTATCCCTTCGAGACCTGGCTGTTCCCCCGTGCGCACTCTCCCCGTTTCGAGGAGTGTGGGGAGGAGGAGCTGGGGGAGCTGGGGAGGGCGCTGAAGAGGCTGCTCGGGGCATTGAGGTCGGGACTGGGCGACCCACCCTATAACCTGCTCCTGCATACCGCCCCCTGCCGCGGGGAGGCCCGACATTATCACTGGCACCTGGAGCTGCTGCCCCGCCTCTCGGAATGGGGCGGGTTCGAGCTATCCACGGACGTGGTCATCTGCACGGTGGCTCCCGAGGACGCCGCCTCCCTGCTGCGTTCCCATCTCTGAGCGGGAGGCTCAGAGCGCGTCCAGCAGGCGGAAGGCCCGCGAACCGCCCTCCCATCGGGTCCAGGCCCAAACCTCCAACTCCTCCAAATGGGTCCAGGCCCAAACCTTCAACAAAACGGGGTCCTGCGGGATACCGGGCATCTTATTTAAGGCAAAGATTCATTTACATATCTTCAGAGGATCATGCGCAGGCGACAACTGCTTTTCGCCAAGGATGTTTCACGCTAACATGGCAGCATGAGAGAGGAAGCCAGGCAGAGAAGGAGGGAGCTGCTGCTGCGGCGGCTCTTCACACCGGCCGACCTCCTCCTGGTCCTGGGGGTTCTGGCGCTCGCCGTGGTCCTCATCCTGGAGCCTTGGGGGAGGGCTGCGCGCGGTTCCGCCTCGGAGGTGGTGGTGGAGGTCAACGGCCGGGAGGTCATGCGGGTCTCCCTGGGAGAAGGGGACGGCGAGTACGAAGTGGAGGGGTTCCGCGGGCCCAGCCGTTTTCGGGTGGAGAGCGGTGGGGTTCGCATGGTCGATTCCGACTGTCCCGACAAGCTCTGCGTGGGGATGGGCCAGGTGAGCCGGACGGGGCAGGCGGTGGTATGCCTGCCCAACCGGGTGACACTGCGGCTGGAGGGGAGCGGCGGGGTCGATGCGGTGCAGAGATAAGGGGACCGGTATGAGCGGCGGATTGAAGGAGAAGGAGAGGGGCGCCTGGGCGGGGATGGATCCTGCCCGGAGAGTGGGTTACGTGGGGCTGCTGGTGGCCCTGGGATTGGTCCTTCAGGTGTTCGAGAGCACCCTCCCTCCGCTGCTGCCCATACCCGGGGCCAGGTTGGGCCTGGCCAACCTGGCCACGGTCATCGCCCTCTTCTACCTCGGACCTCTGGAGGCACTGGAGGTGACCGCGGTGCGGACCCTCCTGGGCGGCCTCTTGCGCGGATCACTGATGGGGCTGCTGTTGAGCACCGGGGGCGGCATCGCCGCCTGGTGCGCCATGGCCGCCCTCTACCTCCTGGCCCCTGCCCCCTTCAGCGTGACGGGCCTCAGCGTGGTCGGGGCCGCGGCCCATAACACCGCCCAGATCTCCCTGGCCGTGCTGCTGGTGGGCTACGGCGGCCTGTGGCATTACCTTCCCTACCTGCTGCTGGTGGCCGTGCCCACGGGTTGCTTCGTGGGGGCGGCGGCGGGGAAGCTGGGCAGGGCCCTGGTGCCGCTGTCCTTGTCGGGAGCATCAGGGTCCAGGTAAGCCATGGGAGCGTTATTCGTCCTGGAGGGCGCGGAGTTCTCCTACCTTCCCGGATCTCCCCGTCCCTCCCTCGGACCCCTGGACCTCTCGGTCGAAGAAGGGGAGTTCCTGGCGGTGGTGGGGCCCAACGGCTCGGGCAAGACCACCCTGGCTTTCCTGCTCAACGCCCTGCTTCTCCCGACTAGCGGAAGGGTGATCTCCTGCGGAATGGACACCTCCGATCCCCACTGCTCCCGGGAGGTAAGGAAGAAGGTGGGGATCATCATGCAGAACCCCGATCACCAGATCCTGGGACCGACGGTGGAGGACGACGTGGCCTTCGGGCTGGAGAACCTGGGGATGCCGCGGGAACGCATGGTCGTAGAGGTGGATAGGGNNCTGGCGGCCATGCGCTTGGATGAGCTGAGGGGGCGGGAGCCCCACCTTCTCTCCGCTGGGCAGAAGCAGCGCCTAGCCATAGCGGGGGTGCTGGCCGCTTCCCCGCTGGCGATAATCTCCGACGAGTCCACCGCTTTGCTCGACCCCGCGGGAAGGGCGGAGGTCATGGGCATCCTCAGACGGCTCAACCGCGACGAGGGGATCACCCTGGTGCACATCACCCACCGGTTGGAGGAGGTGGCGGGAGCGGACCGCGTGCTGGTGCTCCGGGAGGGGCGGGCCCGGTTCCTCGCCTCCCCGGACGAGCTGCTGGAGGATGAATCCCTGCAGGAGGAGCTGGGGATGCAACCGTCCCCCCTGCTGGTCCTGCTGCGTGCCCTGCAGGAGCGCGGCTTGCTAAAGAGAGGTTGTCCCTGTGACGTGGAGGAGATGGTGAGGGAGCTGTGTCCCTGATATTGCATGGCGTGAGCTTCTCCTACCTGCCCGGGACGCCCCTGGAGCAGGCGGCCCTGCGGGAAGTGGATCTGGAGGTGCGGACCGGCGAGGTCCTGGGCTTGCTGGGCTCGGTGGGCAGTGGAAAGACCACCCTCTTACGGCTGCTCAAGGGCGTCCTGGAACCGGTGCGGGGCGAGGTGGTGCTGGAGGGGGAGACGCTGCGGGGGCCTCGTGGCCTGGCGAAGCTCCGCAAGGCCACCGGCCTGGTCATGCAGGAGCCGGAGCTGCACCTCTTCGCCGCCACGGTGGAGGAGGACCTCTGTTTCGGGCCGCGCAACCTGGGCTTGAAGGATGAGGAGGCGAGGAGGGCGACCCGGCGGGCGATGGAGGAGGTGGGGCTTTCCTACGACTATCTTAGGTCGAGGAACCCCTTGACCCTCAGCCGGGGAGAGCAGCGCAAGGTGGCTCTGGCGGGGGTGCTGGCCATGCGCCCGCGTTACCTGCTGTTGGACGAGGTGACCTCGGGCCTGGACGGCGAGGGCAGGCTCCGGCTGCGCCGGTTGATATCCGGGGCCAGGGAGGAAGGGAGGGCGGTCGTCCTGGTATCCCATGACTTCGAGGAGCTCTTCCTGCTGGCCGACCGCGTGGCGGTGCTGGCGGAGGGCCGCCTCCTGGGGTGCGGACCGCCCTCCTCCGTCCTGGAGGACGCGGAGCTGATGGAAAAGGCGGGCTATGCGCTACCGCCCTTGCTGGAGCTGCGCGTCCGGCTGGCGGAGAGGGGGGTGGATGTAGCTGGGATCCCCTGGAATCCCCTGGATATGGCCGAGCGCATCGCCGCCGTTCTCGGCGGGTCGGGAGGGAGAGGGAGATGAGAGGATTCGGCCGCATCCGGCTGGGCCGTTTCTACCCTCTGGATTCGCCCCTGCACCGCCTGGACGCCGCGGTCAAGACGACCTGCGCTCTGCTGCTGACGGCGGCGGTGTTCCTGGCCGGCTCGCCTTACGCGGTTCTCGCCTTCCTGCCCCTGGGGGCGGCCCTTGTCTTCCTGGCCGCCGTGCCGCCCTGGCAGGCGCTGCGCGGCCTTAAGACCATCATGGTCATCCTGCTCATCACCAGCCTCACCCAGCTGTTCTTCGCCCACGGGAGGACCCTCTTCCGGTTGGGCCCTTTCAGGGTCACCAACGCGGGCGTGGTCAACGGCTTCGTGTATTCCCTGCGCATCATCTTCCTGGCCCTGGTGATCATCCTGCTCACCATGACCACTTCCCCCACTGACCTGGTGCGCGCTTTCGAGAGGCTGATGCGTCCGCTGCGCCGCCTGAGGTTCCCGGTGCAGCGGCTGGCCCTGGTGATGACCCTGGCTTTCCGCTTCCTCCCGGTCATGCTGGGTAGGGCCGAGGACATCGTGGTGGCGCAGCTCTCCCGGGGGGCGCGCCTGGATTCGCGCAACCCCTTGAGGAGGTTGAGGGCGCTCTTCCCCCTGGTGATGCCGTTCTTCGCCGCCTGCTTCCGCGACGCCGAGGCGGTTTCCCTGGCTTTGGCCTGCCGCGGCTGGAATGGGGAGGAGGGGCGGACCTCTTATCGGATCTATCGTGTGGGGGGCGCTGATATCTGCGCCCTGGCGGTGGCGCTCGCGGCCCTGGTCCTGGGCATCATCTTCTGAGAGAAGGAGGGTTCACCACCGTCCCGGCGGCATGGTCAGGGGCTTGGTAGAATATGCGTTACGGCGCTCCGCCTTCTCTTAAAAGGCGGGCGGAGAGGATTTTGCCGCGCGAGAGGATGCTTTCCCGAAGGAGGTGCACGTTGTCCGGGAGGAGCAAGGTCTTCATGGTGGACATGCGCGCCGCCGCACACCGCGGCATACCGCGGAAGCTCTCCGAGCTCTTCGACGCGGCCAATCTGGGGGAGGTCTTCTCCCCGCGAGACCTGGTGGCGGTGAAGACCCACTTCGGCGAGAGGGGATCCAGCGCCTTCATCCCCGGCTTCTACCTGCGGCGGATCGTGGGAAAGATCAAGGAGAGGAAGGGACGCCCCTTCCTCACCGACGCGGGCACCCTCTACGTGGGAAGTCGTTCAGACGCTTACGAGCACCTGTTGACCGCGGAGATGCACGGCTTCACCCAGGCCACCGTGGGGGCTCCGGTGATCATCGCCGACGGCCTGCTGGGGCACGACTTCGTGGAGGTGGAGATCGAGGGCAGGCATCTTCGCAAGGTCAAGATAGCCGCGGCGGCGGTGCACGCCGACGCTCTCATCGCCGTCTCTCACTTCACCGGCCACGAGATCTCCGGCTTCGGCGCGGCCATCAAGAACGTGGGGATGGGCCTGGGGAGTCGGGGCGGCAAGCAGCAGATGCACTCGGACGTCAAGCCCCTGGTGGAGGAGGGGAAGTGCAGCGGTTGTGGCAGGTGCCTGCGGTGGTGCCCCTCCGGGGCCATAGAACTGCGGGAGGGGAAGGCGCACATCGACCAGCAGGCCTGCTGGGGTTGCGGCGAGTGCACGGTCATGTGCGTGGAGGGGGCGGTGGGAGTGCGCTGGGCTGGCGACCCCGCGGTGGTACAGGAGAAGATGGCGGAATACGCCCTGGGCGTGCTGAAGGACAAGAGGGGCAAGTGCGGGTTCGTCAACTTCCTAACCTCCATGTCCCCTGCCTGCGACTGCTGGGATTTCAGCGACGCGCCCTTCGCCCTGGATATCGGGATACTGGCCTCCACCGACATCGTGGCCATCGATCAGGCCAGCGTGGACCTGGTCAACGAGGGAGGAGAGGACCGCATCCGCCGGCTCTATCCCAGCGTCTCTTGGGAGCCCCAGCTGGCCCACGCCGAGTCCCTGGGGCTGGGCACCCGTTCCTACGAGCTGATCCGCCTGTGAGCCGAGCGGGGATGCCGTAAGAGGCGAGAAACGGCGTCGGCGCAGTCGGCCTCCCTGGGCGCCCTCTTGGGTCAAGGTCTGTGCTGGACTGGATCAAGGCTGGGAAGACGGTTCCTCACCGGCCGAATATCGCGGATTTCCCCGGTGCCCGCGGCCCCCCGTCCCCCTTCCGCGGGTCTGACCGCCCAGTAATCGAGGTAGCCGCGCATCACCGACCAGTACCACTCCTCGTCGAAACCGCGGAAGGCGCAGTGGGATCCGGTGGGCAGGACCCAGATGTCCACGTGGGGGTTATCCGCCGCGGCCTTGCTCAGTTCCTCTATCTCCTCGGCGGGGCAGACGGGGTCGTCCTCGGCATGGACCAACAGGAGGGGTACCTCGACCTCCCCGATGAACTCCCGAGGGCTGGAGAGCGCGTAGAGCTCCTCTTCGGTCAGGCCGTAATGGGGGGCGGCGATCTCTCTCACATAATCGCGGTAATCGGAGGAGAAGGGCCTGAAGACGGAGGGGCTGAGGCCGCTTTCCTTGAGCCTGCGCCACAGCTCTAAGCGGCGCATCTCCGCGAGGAAGAGGAAGACGGCGTAGATGGGGAAGAAGGGGTCGTCCACCGGGGGCCGCTTGCTGATATGTTCGGTCATCTGCTCCATGGAGGCGTATCCGCTCCAACCCAGAACTCCCCCGGTGATGAAGGGGTGACTCCGGCACTGCCAGGCCGCGTTCATCACCGCACCCGCCCCCAGGCTGTAACCCACCGCCGCCACGCTGGTGACCTCCTCCTGTTCCCCCAGCAGGCGACAGGCGGCCAGGACATCCTGTCCCTCCTTCCAACCGCCGGTCGTGGGCGAGTGGGAGAGCTTCTGGCTCTCACCGAAGTTGCGCAGGTCCAGAGCCATGACGTTGTAATCCCATTCCTCGAAGGCGCGCAGGGCCGCCTCCACGATGTAGGGTTTGTTCTTGGAGCCGAGGAAGCCGTGGCAGAAGACCACTCCCGGCCTCGCCCGGCCGTCTACGTGCAGGCCCATGACCCCCACCAGGGGGGTCCCGTCCAGGCTGGGAAAGACCACCTTGCGGAAATGCCCGGGGTAAGGATAGGCTTCGCCGGCCCGGTTGCCCAGAAGATAGCGACTGAAACGGGAGAGGTCCGGGCGGCTGGAGCTGGCCAGGTTGACCAGGTGCAGCCCCTGGGGATTGAAAGGGATGGAGCGGAGGCGTTCCCCTATCTCCCTGATGGACCTGCCCTCCCATGGCGGGTAAGGGCTCTCATCGGGAAGTCTTCGAGCGGAAAGGGCGGCAACCGCGCCGCCTCCCGGCTCCCTCGGACTTTGCTGCAGGCCGGCTGCTTTCATCGCTTCAGGCATCCTGCTTCACGGCGAGTCCGCTCGGCCCGGTCCTTCCCATCTCCTCGGTCAGCTTGCTCAGGGCGTTGGCCAGGGCTGCCGCCTCCGTCTCGGTGAGCGCGCCCATGACCCTCTCGCCCAGGCGGGATATCTCCGGGACCACCTTCTCCTTCAGTTCCGCGGCCAGCGCCCGGCCCTTTTCGGTAAGCGACACGTAGACCAGCCGCCTATCTATGCGGCTCCTCTTCCTCTTGACCAGGCCCTTTTCCTCCAGCCGGTCCACCAGCCCGGTGATGGCGCAGCGGGTGCGGGAGAGGCCCCTGCTGAGCTGGCTGAGGGTCTGGCCCTCCCCCTCGCTCAGCAGCAATATCGCCTTGAACTGAGTGAAAGTGATCTGCCGGTCGCGCAGCCACTGGTTGGCTCGCTCGTTCCACGCCTCGGCGATGGCCGCGGCAGCGTCCAGTATCCGGTCGAAACCTCCGCTGCGGCTTTCCCTATGGCTCAACTCATTTCCTCACGATACCTGATCACGATACCTAAACAATTTATATATAAACAATTTACATATTACACATTGCCGAGGGCGTGCTGTCAAGCTGGCCCCGGGGTCAGCGCGAGTGAAGACGTGACGTCAAGCGGTCGCCGGGCGTGGCGCAGAGAGCCAGCTCCCATGTCCCCATGGGCCTCAGGTTCGCGCCTCGAACCCCCTCTACCGACCAGATGGCGGTACCGGGCGTGTGGGTCCAGCCCGTGAGGCCGGATGGTCCGGCCCCGGCCTCATCGCGGATGACCGGCCAGCCTCTAATTCTCCTCAGAGGCCCAGTCGCGAGCGCAGCCGGATGATGTCGCTGACCATCTTCCCATTGATCAGACCTCCCGGTATGCCGCCTGGCCCGAAGGCCCAGTGGCCCACCTGGTAGAGGTTGCGCACCGGGGTCCGGAAATCGAGGAAGCTCCGGATGAACGGGCTGAAGGACTCCCTGGGATGCTTGGACCAGCCGATGGTGGCCCCCGCGCTATTGAGGGTGAAGCGCTCGTAGGTGAAGGGAGTGGCGGTCACCTTCACCTCTATCCTTTCCTTGATGTCGGGGATGACCCTCTCGGTGATGGTGATCATCTGGTCCGCCACCATCTCCCGGAGTTCCCGGTGGCGGGGGGTGGGCTTGCCCCCCTCCATGCCCCAACCACCGGCGAAACCGGGGGTCGCGTAGTACTGGATGCACATCACGCTCTTTCCGGGCGGGGCCAGGGAGGGGTCGTGTGCCGAGGGCATGGACACCATCACCGGGCACTTCCTGTAGAAATCGATGTCGTCGTCGATCCCGCTGAAGTCGGTGCCGAAGAGCCCGGGGAAGATCACAACATGATGAAAACCGCGGTTCCCCAGCTCCTCGGGGGGGATATCCAGGCCCAGGTATACCGTGAACATGGAGTGGGCGGGCCGGGCGTCGAGGAGTCGCCGGCGGTAGGAGGAGGGGACGCACGACGCCGGCAGCATCTCCAGGAAGGTCCGGCGCATGTCCGCCCCCGAGATGACGTAAGGTGCGCGCACCTCCTCGCCGCCCTCGAGCCTCACCCCCACCGCCCGGCTGCCCTCCACCAGGATCTGCTCCACCCTGGCCCGGCAGCGGACCTCGCCCCCCTTCTCTTTGATGAGGCTCGCCAGGGCGTCGGAAATCGCCTGGAAGCCACCCAGAGGGTAGTAGTAGTCCATCATGAAGTAGATGAAAGCCAGCCCGAAGGAAACGGACATCCCGTAGAAACCGATGTCGCAGATGATGTTGACAGGGTCGGGGTTGCCGACGCGCCGCCTCATCCACTCGGCCAGGGGCTCGTCCAGCAGGCGGTAGAAATCCCCGGCCGCCCTGAGCGCGGAGAGGTTCCGGGCCAGGGCGGGCAAGTTCTCCCGCAGGAAACCCCACGGTGTCTGGAAGAAGGGATTGGGAGCGGAAGCCAGCACGTCCCGGAAGATGCGGCAGAAGGCCAGGGCGAGGTCCCGGGTCTCGGCCAGGCCGCAGCGGTCGGCGGGGAAGAAGCGGATCAGCATGTCGTAGAAAGCCCTCAGGTCCTCCAGCGACTCCAGGGGATGGAAGAACTCCGGGGAGGCCACCGCGAAACGGCTCTTGGCCAGCTTGACCCTCCCGTCCAGCCCCAGCTGCCTTAGCATGGGCCGGAACATCCCGATGTCCTCCACGCTCTGGGTGCCCCCGTCGAAGGTGTACCCCTGCCGGCGGAAGGAGGTGAAATACCCACCGGGTCGGGCGTGCTGCTCGCAGACCAGCACCCTTTTCCCGTACTTGGAAAGATAGGCTCCCGCGGTGAGCCCGCCTATGCCGGAGCCGATGATGACCGCATCGTAAGCCATTGCCCACTCCCTCCCCACTTAAGCTTGCTTGGCTTTCCGGCGGCACCTTTTGAGCGACTTCCGCTCCCGGTGCGCAACCCCATTCTATATAAACCTGATATTCTGATATTGCAACGTGGAAGACGAGCACAGATCCACCGAACCCTTCAAAATGGGGTCTACCATAGCTTTTGATCGCTTGGAAGGACCCTGAGAACAAGGTAGTATAGAAACAGGCGGAGGTGTGGCTCTTGGGGTCCGCGGTTCCCCGCAAGGGAGGCCGCTGTGCCTGATATGCCGCCTCCGCCTTTTACACCCGGAAGATGTCTGCGGGATGGTGCCTTGAAGTGGCTTGCGTGGTAGACGAGACGTTCCGGGCGGACCCGCCGGACCCTGAACAAGGAGGAAAGCATGAGCGAAAGCATCCACGTGGGAATCGATGTGGGAGCAAGGTCCCACCATGTGGGGATAGCCACCTCCCAGGGAGAGATCCTGGAGGAGCTGGTTATCACCCACTGCCGCCAGGGCTTCGACCGCTTCTTCGAGCGGGTGGAGCATCACCGCCGGGGNNGAAAGGTCAAGGTGGCCATGGAGGGATACGGGGGCCATGCCCGCCCCCTGGACCAGGAGATCCTCCGGGCCGGATACCAGCTCCTCAACGTGAACAACCTCAAGCTGGCCCGCTTCCGCGAGGCCTTCCCCGCCCCCGCCAAGACCGACGGCCTGGACGTGCGGCTCATCCTGGACCTGCTGGCCATGGAGGAGGGCCTGCGCCTCTCCAAGCAGGTGCTTAAAGCCGGTGGCCCCCTTCCCCGAGGAGAGCCGCAGGCTCAAGAGGCTCTGCCGCAGGCGCCGGGAGCTGGTGGAGGAGAAGGGGCGGATCTCCTCCCGCCTGCAGCAGGACCTGCGCTCGGTCTGCCCGGAGCTCTTGTCCATCACCGGCTCGGCCTGCAACCTGTGGTTTCTGCGCTTCCTCTCCTGCCGCAAGGACCTGCGCCAGCTGGCCCGCCTGAAGGAAGCCAGCCTGCTCAAGATCCCCGGGGTGGGCAAGAAGTACGCCCAGAGGATCCGCTCCTTCAAGAAGCAGGCCTCCTTCTCCGAGGAGGTATCCTACGTGGGCCCCATGATCATCACCGATGCCCGCAGGATCCTGGAGCTTATGGGGCAGATCGCCCAGCTGGAGAAGCAGATAGGCCAGATCCTGCCCTCCTCCTCCCTGGCCAGCCTGCTGCTGAGCGTGCCCGGCTTCGGGGAGGTCACCGCGGCCGAGCTGGCCGGGGAGATAGGCACGCTGGAGCGCTTTTCCAGCGAGGCCTCCTTAGCCCTCTACCTGGGGGTCTGCCCCCTCGACCGCAGCAGCGGGAGGCAGGCGGGCTCCCGGGTGCCCCGCCAGGTGAACGGGAGGGCCCGCCAGGCCCTGGCCAACGCTCTCATCCACCACGTCAGGCTCACCCCCCAGTCCCAGGCCCTCTACGGCAAGAAGCGGCGTGAGGGCAAGTCACACAACCAGGCCCTGCGGGTGGTGGGAAGGCACCTTTGCCGGGTGATCTGGTGCATGCTCAAGGAGGAGCGCCCTTACGAGAAGAGGCCTGTGTAGGATCTTCAGCTGCCTTCTGGAAAAAGACATTTGAACCTTGAAAATTTAAACGGGATGATCAGGCTCAAAAAACTTCAATTTTTCTCCCACCTCCAATAGGTGAATGGCCCTAATTGTAGGCTGGAGGTTCCCGTAAGTCACCGGGGGTATAATCGTATCTAGGGTAAGAAATGTGGGCAAAGGTGTCGGGAAGCCGTTCTTCAGCCGTGATGCATGGGGTTTCGACAGAAAGGAGCGGGGCGCTATGGGATTGAGTAAATGCGGCATGTGCGGGGTGCCACGCCAGGTTATACTGACCAACCGCTGGAGGGAAGACGGCATCATCGAGACCAAGCCGGTGGGTACGCGGGAAGTGGTGTTCCTGGAGCGGGAGCTGGTGGTCGAAGTCTTCCAGGGCATCCAGGATAAGCTGGGGATACCCATCGACCGCATTGTCATGGAGGCAAAACGCAAGGACGCCTTGCTCTATGCGGACGGAGTGCTCACCGGTGTCCTGGGCATTCTGCGTTGGAAACCCTTGCGGAGGTCGGCTTACCGTTTTCTGATCAACCAATCCGCTGCCATCGGATTAGGGCATATCGAGCTGCTGGACTACCGGCCCGGCAGCCGGCTGTTCGGTCGTGCCGATCCTGTATATCACCGCGCCCTCTTCACCGGGGACGTCGCTGGCGGCTTTGAGAGCATAGAGAGGAAGCGGGCTGGGGTGATCACCAGGGAGGAAGACGGCTGGTTCATACTGGAGCTACGTACCACGGAGGAGGCAGGGGAAGAAGACCGGCTGATCCCGGTGGAGAGTAAGGCGGTAANGACAAAGGCGGAGTATGAGCGCTGTGGCTCTTGCGGGGTGCCTCGGGAGATATCCAGGTTCCGTTGGGTCAAGGAGAAAGGACAGATCATCGACACCGCAACTGGAGAATGGGTATTCGTCATCGGCAGGGGCGGTATCGGGGCGGTGATCAGGGAGCTACGGGAGGAGTTGGGGGAGGAGATCCCCAGGCTGGTGGCCGAGCACACCCGCAGGTTCTACCGGCGACTGATGGAGAAGCAGCGGGGGGAGGCCTTCAACGACCTTTCCTTCATGGGACCGCGCGGTATGGGAGTGCCGGTCCCGGTGAACATCGCTGATGCGGACCCGGCTCTGGGGGTTTCCGTATTCAACCCCTTTAACCCGCCGATGGTAGCGGGGATGGTGGCGGCGGTGAGCGGTGCGGGCCAGGACGCCTTCGATTGGGAAGAAGAGAGGGAAGGCGTGATGGCGGTAAGGATGAGCTGATCTTCCGCCTTCAATCCGGGGTCAGGCGCCAAAACTTCAATATCTACAATATGTAAATAAAGTTCGCATTCACATTTAAAAGGTGCCTTCAATCCGGGGTCAGGCGCCAAAACTTCAATTTCTTTTGTCTGCTCTCCAGGCCTGGCACCTCATTTCTCCGGTGTCCGAGCGTCTGGGCAAGATAAAACATTACTATAGTGGTTATAGCGAATACTCATCTCTTACCCTGGCCCGGCACCGGTCTAATCACGACCCGGTTTCCCGAGGCCCCGATTTATTGAAGGATTGTGCCTGGCCCAATTGGAGGGTCGGTGCAAAGTGGCGGGGACGGCTGATTGAGAAGCGTGTTAAAAGTGGGTAGAATGGGTGGAAACGGAGGTGGTCCATGGGAGGAAAGAGCAGGTTCTCGCGCCTGTTCCCCGCGGATTTTGTGCCCATCCACGTTGTGGTTGCCAGCTTCTACCGGCACTTATGGGTGAACCCCCGCATTTGGTCAAACTGGAGGAACTCCTCTTCCTTTACAGCATGCTCAGCGTTTTCATGGCCTTCATGGGCTGGGTGATGGCCCACCTCGGGCGCTGTTTCTGAGCGGCGGCTGATAAGAGCGCCGCCGGACGGCCTCCGCGCTGCCGGGGCAGCAAAAAAGGCGGCGGGATGCCCGAGGGGCGTAAAAGGAATCTGTAAGCCTAGGCCTGTTCAGAAAGGGAAAGGAGCGGACCATGATCCTGATGAACCCCAAGAATTATGAGTGGGGATTTAAGGACCCCGCGGACCGGGAGCTGATGCTCAGGACCATCGAGTTCTTCGAGGACAAGGGGCGGGGGAGGATCAAGAAGGACGACCACGAGCGGGTCTGGTACCGGGACTTCCTGGACTTCCAACGCGAGGCCGGCCTCTTCTCCACCCTGCTCACCCCGGCGGGATACGGCGGCCCCGGCTCGCGCTGGGACACCTGGCGCATCTGCGCCTGCAACGAGATACTGGCCTTCTACGCTCTGGCCTACTGGTACACCTGGCAGGTCTCCATCCTGGGACTGGGCCCCATCTGGATGAGCCCCAACGAGGCGGTGAAGAAGCGCGCCGCCGAGCTGCTGAAAGAGGGCGGCATCTTCGCCTTCGGGCTCTCGGAGAAGGAGCACGGAGCCGACCTCTATTCCACCGAGATGTCCCTGACCCCCCAGGGGGGTGGCAGGTACCTGGCCAACGGGCGCAAGTATTACATCGGCAACGCCAACGAGGCCGCTATCGTCTCCACCTTCGGCAAGTTCGCCGACACCGGGGATTACGTCTTCTTCGCGGTTGGGGACCGTAACCCCGGCTTCGAGGTGGTCAAGAACATCGTGGCCACCCAGAACTTCGTGGCCGAGTACGCCCTGACCGACTACCCNATAACCGACGCCGAGATATTGGAGCGCGGTAGGGATGCCTGGGACGCTGCCCTGAACACGGTGAACGTGGGCAAGTTCAACCTGGGCTGGGCCTCCATCGGCATCTGCACCCACGCCTTCTACGAGGCCCTGGACCACGCCGCCGGCCGCGTGCTCTACGGCAAGCACGTCACCGATTTCCCCCACGTCCGGCAGCTTTTGGTGGACGCCTACTGCCGCCTGGTGGCCATGAGGCTGTTCGCGGTGCGGGCCATCGACTACATGCGCTCCGCCAACCCCCAGGACCGCCGTTACCTCCTCTTCAATCCCATGGTCAANATGAAGGTCACCACCCAGGGAGAGGAGGTCATCAACCTCCTCTGGGACGTCATCGCGGCCAAGGGCTTCGAGAAGGACACCTACTTTGAGATGGCGGCGCGGGACATCCGGGCCCTGCCCAAGCTGGAGGGGACGGTGCACGTGAACATGGCCCTGATAATCAAGTTCATGCCCAACTTCTTCTTCAACCCCGGGAGCTTTCCGCCGGTGCCCCGCCGTGACGACCCCACCGATGACGCTTTCCTCTTCGCCCAGGGACCCACCAAGGGGCTGGGGGGCATCCAGTCCCACGATTTCAACGCGGCCTATGAGAGCGTGTCCTTGCCCAACGTGGCCATTTTCCGGGAGCAGATCGAGGCTTTCAAGGATATGCTGCTGAAGGCGGGGCCCGACCAGGAGCAGCAGCGGGACATCGACTTCCTGCTCACCCTGGGCGAGCTCTTCACCCTGGTGGCCTACGGGCAGCTCATCATCGAGAGCTGCCCCATCGAAGGGGTGGAGGACGCCCTGCTCGACCAGGTCTTCGACTTCATGGTGCGCGACTTCTCCTCCTATGCCCTGCAGCTCTACTCCAAGACCAGCTCCACCCCCGAGCAGATGGACGCCTGCCTGAAGATGATCCGCAAGCCGGTTCCGGATCCCNACCGCTTCGAGCACGTCTTCAAGGACCATGTCTATGCCCTGCGGGGCACCTACGTCCAGAACGATTAGGGAGCCGGCCGTTGCGCGAGATATACGGCAGGGCGGTGGCGGTGACCGGGGCCGCCTCAGGCATCGGAAGGGAGACGGCCCTGGCCTTCGCGCGCCGTGGAGCCCACCTCGCTATATGCGATATCGANGAAGCGGGCCTGGAGAAGGTCGGCAGGGAGCTGGAGGGGCTGGGGTGCCTGGTCCACGCGGAGCGGGTGGACGTGGCATGGGCGGAGGAGGTGGAGCGCTTCCGGGACAACGTCTTCGGCCNTTTCGGTCGGGTGGACGTGCTGGTCAACAACGCCGGCNTCGCCGTGGGAGGGCCGATGGAGCGGTTGTCCCTGGACGACTGGAGGCGGGTGGTNGGGGTCAACCTGTGGGGGGTCATCCACGGCTGCCATTACTTCTACCCCCGCATGGTCGAACAGGGCGGAGGCAGCATCGTCAACGTTGCCTCCATGGCGGCCTTCGCTCCCTTTCCCGGTTTCACCGCCTATGTCTGCACCAAGTACGGGGTGCTGGGCCTCTCGGAGTCGCTGAGGGCGGAGGCGGCGCGCCACGGCGTCAGCGTCTCCGCCGTCTGCCCCGGTGTCGTGAACACCCCCATCTACGAGGATATGGAATACCGCTTGTCGGGTGCTTACCCGTCGCGGAGGTTCGGCTCTCTGGCGAAAAGGGTTGCGGTGCGCCTGGGCAGCAGCCCCTCCCGCGTGGCCGAGGCGGTGGTGGAAGCGGTGGAGTGCCGGAGAGGAGTGGTGGCGGTGGGCCGCGGGGCCGGGACCGTTGACCTCCTGCACCGCTTGAGCCGCGCGTCGTTCGGCCTGGCCATGCGGCTCTCCTGGCAGGTGGAATCCCTGCTGCTGCGGAGGTGAGAAAAGCCGATCCCGGTAGGACCGCGTAGCCGGCCGCCTTTCTTGACAGGGTGGCCGGGGTCGCTATCATGGAAACAGAAAAACTAATTTCAGTTTCCTGGTTTCCTGGGAGTGAGGCATGGGAGCGCGGCAGGAGGAAGACGGCCTTCCGGGGCGCATCCTGGACGAGGCCGAGCGCATGGCAGTGAGACTCGGCTACCGCCGTTTCAACCTGGACGAGCTGGCGCGGCGCCTGCGCGTGAGCAAGAAGACCGTCTATTCACACTTCCGCTCCAAGGAAGAACTCTTCTTCTCCGCCTTGAACCGCCGGGCCAGCCGGCTCATCCGGCGGCTCAAGGACATCCTCGCTTCGGAGGCGCCCGCATCCGATAAGCTCTACCTGGCCAGCGAGCTGGTAGCGCGGGACCTGGCCGAGCTGGACGTAGCGCTCATGCGCGACCTGGAGGAGCTCTTCCCCGACTTCTACGTGACCTCGCAAGGCTACTTCCGCCAGCTCACCCGGTACATCTCGGCCATCCTGGAGGAGGGAGCGAGGCGGGGCGAGTTCCGCGAGGACATCAANCCGNTCCTGCTNACCCGGCTCTTCCAGGGCATCGGGGATTACGTAGGCGACCATGATTTCCTGGAGCGGAACCGGCTGAGCATGGACAAGGCCTACACCGGGACCATGGACCTGTTGATGCGGGGGATCTTGAAATAGGGAAGAGGGGGGTCGAGGCGATGCAGGCGGATTACCAGAAACTGGAAGAGGCCTACCGCGCTTGGGTAGAGGAGAGGGCCCGCTGGGAGGACCGCGAGCCCCTNTTCACCACCGACGCGGGCATACCCGTGAAGGAGCTCTATACCCCCCTGGACACCCGGGAGCTGGACTACCTGGAGGACGTGGGTTTCCCCGGTCAGCCGCCCTTCACCCGCGGCATCTATCCCAACATGTACCGGGGCAAGCTCTGGACCATCCGGCTCTTCTCCGGCTTCGGGACCCCGGAGGANACCAACGCCCGCTGGAAGTTGCTGCTGCGCGAGGGGGAGACGGGCTTCTCCGCCGCCTGCGACAACCTGACCACCCTGGCCCTGGACCCCGACTGCTTCCCAGGCATCGAGGCGGAGGTGGGCAAGGAGGGGGTCCCGCTGTATTCCATCAAGGGAATGGAGGCCCTCATCGACGGCCTGCCCATCGACCGGATGAGCGTGGCCCTGGTGGTAACGCCCATGGCCGCCCCCGCCATCACCACCTGCTACCTCAACCTGGCTGACCGCGTCGGCATCCCCCGGGAGAAGCTCCAGGGGACCACCCAGAGCGACGTGGTCACCTCCAGCCTGGCCATCATGCCCTGGGGGGCGGTCTCACCCGAGAAGATGCTCAAGCTCACCTGCGACCTCATCGAATACACCATCTGCCGCCGGGAGGTGCCCCGGTGGAACCCGGTCAACTTCACCACCTACAANTACCGGGAGGGCGGCATCACCTCCGTGCAGGAGATCGCCCTNGGNCTGGCCGCTGCCGTCGCCCATATCGAGGAGCTGCTGCGGCGNGGCTGGAAGGTGGACGATTTCGTGCACCGCNTGGCCTTCCACCTCTCCGCNCACCGCGACTTCTTCGAGGAGATAGCCAAGTACCGTGCGGCCCGCAAGCTCTGGTGCCGGCTNCTGCGGGAACGCTACCGGCCGGAGAACCCGCGGGCCTACCATTTCCGCTTCCACGTGCAGACGGCGGGGAGCTCNCTCACCGCCCAGCAGCCCCTGGTCAACGTCATCCGCACCACCGTTCAGGCGCTGGAGGCCATGCTGGGCGGGTGCCAGAGCTTGCACACCAACTCCTACGACGAGGCCATCTGNCTGCCCTCGGACGAGGCGGTNACCCTGGCGGTGCGCACCCAGCAGGTGCTGCGGGAGGAGACCGGGGTGGCCTCGGTGGTCGATCCCCTGGCCGGATCCTATTACGTCGAATACCTCACCGCCCGCCTGGAGGAGATGATCTGGGACTACTTC
>JGI24188J35168_1000042_pt1 | contig 55240 bp, 44 predicted proteins | sample YNPBryantNP2012_FD_35168 | JGI IMG/M metagenome (IMG submission 35168) | reverse complement strand
AAGTTGCCTCAGCACCGTCACATTTTCCCCTGCTACCTCCGTGAGCCTCCTCAGCACATCGAGTGCCTCGGTTTTACTTCCCGCGGCCAAGCGAGCCTCCATCAAGGCCATCATTGCCTGGATATTCCTCTTGTCGAGGGAGAGAATCTTGGCACAATATTCAGCGACCTTCTCCCAGTTTCGCAACTTTTTGTATCCATCGACAAGGCGAGTCAAGACGAACAAATTACCAGAGTTCGCCTCAAGGGCCTTTGTCCATAGCTCCACAGCCTTCTCCCACCTCGATTGGGCTGCGTGGCAGTTTCCGAGGCCCACAAGGGCATAGGGATTTTTCTCGTCTATGGAAAGCACCCTTGTGTAGTAATCCTCCGCGAGGTCCCAGCGCTGTTGCCTCCTGTATTGATCGGCCACCTTGTTCAGAATGAAGACATTCTCTGGGGACTTGTTCAGGAGCTCCTCCCACAGCTCGAGCGCTCTCTGGGGATTCCCCATTCCCAGGTATGCATCCCCACTTCCGGCAAGGGCGTATACGTTGTCGGGATTCCTCCTCAGTATCTCCTCGAAGTACTTGAGGGCCTCCTCGTATCTCTTCATCTTGAGGTAACAATTCCCCAGACCATTCAAGGAGGCNTCGTCATTGGGCTCCAACTGGAGGACCTTCTCGTATTGGGCAACAGCCTCCTGGTAATTGCCTGATTGTCTGTAAGCCTCTGCCAGACTTCTTAGGAGGAGGATTTGGTGGGGGAACTTGGCTACTCCTTCTTCCAGCTGCTTTATGGCCTGAGTGTTCTTCCCTTCTCTCAGCAACCTATGGGCCACACGATAGATATCCGAAGCTGTAAGCCTTTTCTTATTGAGCCTCAACACCAGTGATCTTTACCTCCTTCGTTGCGCATGGGAGTACTGCCTTCTTCCAAGCGGCCCGTTACGGGACGGCAACTTCCCAGGGATGTGCATGAAGCTCACGATCGGGGAGAAATCCCACAAGGCATGGCCTCGTGGATTTCCGAACCAAAAACAAGGCCTTCAAACCATCTCGAAGGATGTGCCTTCATTCTAGTGGCCCTTCCATGGTCTGTCAATCCCAGCACCGCGGCCTCTCGAGGGGATCTTGTGCTTTCTCAACTTGTAGTGCAATGCCCTCGGCGATATCCCAAGGAGCCTAGCGGCCTTCCTCTGAACCCAATTGGTCCTTTCCAAGGCTTGGATTATCAGACTCTTTTCCACCTCCCTGAGGGTGACCCCCCCCGGGGGAAGCTGGACATGGGATTCAGGGGAAGGGAGGACCTCGGGCAACATGAGATCGCTGGGTGTTATGAGCTCATGGCGGCAGACCGCAACGGCCCTTTCCACCACGTTTTCCAATTCCCTCACATTGCCAGGCCAAGAGTACGCGAGCAAGGCTTTCTGGGCCTCTGGGTCGAAACCTGTTATCCTGCAACCCTTCGAGGAGGCGTACTTGGATAAGAAGAAGTTGGCAAGGGGCAATATATCCTCCGGTCTCTGTCTCAAAGGCGGAACATGGATGGGCACCACACTTAGCCTGTAGTAGAGATCCTTTCTGAATCTCCTCTCCTCAACAGCCTTCATCAGGTCTCTGTTGGTGGAGGCCAATATCCTCACATCTACCTTTATGCTCTCCGTTCCCCCTAATCTCTCGAAACATCTCTCCTGTAAAACCCTGAGTATCTTTGCCTGGACCCTCGGGCTCATCTCCGCCACTTCGTCCAGGAAAAGCGTGCCCCCATGGGCCTGCTCGAAGCGGCCAATGCGACTCCTGTCGGCTCCGGTGAAGGCCCCCTTCTCGTGCCCAAAGAGTTCGCTCTCGAGAAGCTCCTCGTGGAGGCTCGCGCAGTTTACGACAAGGAAGGGTCCATGCCTCCTGAGACTGTTGAAATGTATGGCAGCGGCCACAAGCTCCTTTCCAGTGCCAGTCTCTCCCTGTATCAAGACAGTGGCATCGCTCGGGGCCACCTTCCTCGCTAGCTCTATCACGGCCTTCATCGAGGGACTTTCGGCCACTATTCTCTTTGGGTCATATATGTAGGGCTCTCTGTGCCTCAGATACTGGAGTTCACCCGAAAGACTCCTCCCTTCGAGTGCCCGCTCTATCAGGCTTGCCAGACTGCTCGGATGCTGAGGCTCGAGCATGATGGTCCAGCGGGACTTCTGGGGCAACTCTTCCATGCCTGAGAAAAGCGCGAGATCGGGAACAATGGCCACTGTCCATGGAAGCTTTCTCCCCTTTAACTCCCTCACCACATCCCTCAAGAGTCCCTCTTTCGGCCCCGGAGCGATGATGAGGACATGGAAATCCTTTTGTTCCAGGATCTCCCCCAACTTCGATGCATCCTTTAACCAAACAAGCTGAAAAGGACCTCCACCAAGCACCACTGAAAGTTCCCTTCGAGGACTGAAAAGGAGTACGTCCCACCTTCTCGAAGGCCCGCCCGTTTGGGCCTCCCAGTAGTCGAGGGGATCTTTCTTTTCGGGGAAGTGAACCATGTCTTATGGGACCTTCTCCGGGCCTCCCTTTTTCGGCCCCAAAGGCCTCAGTGATCTCCCCAAGGCTTGACCCATTGGATCCCTCTCCCCCAGGCTAGGAAGNGGATCTAGCTCCCATCATTGAGATCCGCGGCCTTTGGGCTCGAGATCCTCTTATTTTTCACCTGCCCCAGATCCTCACCGCCTCGTCCGCCTGGATCACGAACTACCCGAAAAGGGCTGAAGGGGCATCCCCTCACGATGAAAAACCCTCGATAATCTTTCTCAACTCAAGAAGGTGAAAAGGCTTGCGGAGGATATAATCGGCTCCAGCGTCCAGGGCCTCCTGGGCCACCTCTTGGCCAAAGCCTGTCACAGCCAAGATGGGGACTCTGGCATCCTTTCTCCTTATGGCCCTTATGAGCTCATCCCCTCCCGAGGGGCCCAGGACCAGGTCCGTGATGAGGAGGGAATATTCCTTCTCCTCCCAGAATTTCAGGGCTTCCTCCTTCGCCCGAGCGCAGGTGACCTCGAAACCCATCTGCTCCAAAGCGTGCTGGAGCAAACTCCTGACCCCTGGGTCGTCTTCCACAACGAGTGCGCGCTTCCTCGCTCTCTCGGCCATATCCTCACTCGCAAGGGGCCATCTCAATTAGTGGAGCCAATTATATTTGGAGAGACTCCAGGGCGCAAGAAAATTGGAGGTTACCGGGCTCCCTCCTCGAGGTAGGAGAAAAAGGTTCTGGACCCTTGACTTTCTGAGCTCCTTTTGGTTTTCTCCATGGCTGTATGTGGGCCAGATGGGCCTAATAGGAGAGAGGGGAGCGGAAAAATGATATCCACGAGAGCGCAGCAGATACCCCCTTTCATAGTCATGGACGTGCTCGAGAGGGCGAAGGCCATGGAGAGGGAGGGATATGACATAGTTCATCTGGAAGTGGGCGAGCCCGACTTTGACACCCCCAGCTCCATTGTGGAGGCTGCTCACAAGGCCATGCGGGAGGGGAAGACCCACTACACCCACTCTCAGGGTCTCTATGAACTCAGGGAGGCCATATGTGAACACTATCTAGACAGGTACGGGGTCGAGGTCCACCCCGATAGAATAGTCGTCACTGCCGGGACTTCACCGGCCCTTTTCTTGGTCTTCGCTTCCATCCTCGAGCCAGGGGATGAGGTGATTCTCTCCAATCCCCATTACGCCTGCTATCCCCATTTCATACGCTTTTTCCAAGGGAAGCCAGTTTTCGTCAATGTAGAGGAGGAAGACGGATTCCAGTTGATCCCGGAGAGGATTGAGAGTTCCATCACGGGGAGGACAAAGGCCATTCTCATCAATTCCCCATCCAATCCAACGGGGAACCTACTGGGCCCGGAGCGAATGGAGGCCATATCGAGGCTTGGGTTAATGGTGATATCGGACGAGATATATCACGGCCTCGTCTACGAGGGGAAAGAGCATTCGATCCTCGAGTTCACCGAAAGGGCCGTAGTCCTAAATGGCTTTTCCAAATTATATGCCATGACTGGGTGGAGACTTGGCTATCTTATCCTCCCTCCTGAGCTCGTGAGACCTATCCAGAAGATTCACCAGAATTTTTTCATCTCGGCCAGCGATTTCGTCCAGTGGGCTGGAATCGCTGCATTGAAGGAGGCAGGACCTGAAGTCGAAAGGATGAGAGCCATTTACAACCAAAGGAGAAGATTCATCATAGAAGGTCTAAAGCGTCTTGGATTCGGCATAACAGTCGAGCCCACGGGTGCATTCTATGTACTGGCCAATGCGAAAAAGTTCTCCGATAAATCGTACGAACTCGCCTTCGATATATTGGAGAAGGCTAAAGTCGGGGTGGCACCAGGAATAGATTTCGGCTCCCATGCAGAGGGGTATCTCCGTTTCTCTTATGCTACCTCCCTCGAGAGGATAGAGGAAGGGATCGCGAGGCTAGCTAGATACTTGGAAAGGAGAACCTAGCCGGGATCAAGCTCCGAAGCCCACGCATTTGGGTCCTGAGATCCCCATGGGGGGGACTTGGGGGATGTTTCTAGAAAAAGGGACATCGTTTGGAAGCCTCTCTAGCCCGAGCCACCCAAGCTTCTCGGGCCTGAAGGAGAACCATGGGCTATGATTTTTGGGACTCTCTTTAGGGATCCCATGTGGTATCTTGAGAGGGGGCACACGGATACGGACTGAAGGGTATTCTCTTTCAGGTTAGGAGGTCTTCCCATGGCTCAGGAAGAAAGAGTCGCAAGGGTCTCGGAGATCATAGCCTCGTCGCCAAAGAGCTTCGACGATGCCATAAAGGTTGGATTCAAAAGGGCAACTAAGACCTTGAGGGGAATAACAGGTCTCAGAATATTGGAACAGAGGGTGGCGGTAGAAGGAGACAAGATAAAAGAATACAGGGTCAGGATGGAGGTGATATTCGTTCTAGAGGACTGAATTGAGGCGATTGGATAGCCTATTGCCCGTGTGCCCCCATAGCCCCTCCAACTGCCGAGAAAGGGACCTTGCCCTGCCGGCCCCAAAGAGATCTCTGGCACACGGGAACACCCGTTTCCTCTTCCAAGAAAATGCGTTCCTTTGGGGAGACCTTGCTATTTTCTCTCCATATTGTGGTCGAAGGAAAATAGGAGGCATCTCCAGTTGAGAGGAGACGATGAGGAGATACCCAATTGAGACAGTTCTTGCGAAAAGAATCAGCTCGACTCAGGTTTTGGGTAAGCCCATGAGAGAACAATGGGGAGATCTCGATGGGGATTTGTGAGGTAGGGATCCGGACCTTTGGGGCCTGAGAGGGAGAGGGGTTGACAACGCATTTGGGTTCTTTTTAGTATCTCGATGCCGGCGTCTGGGAGAACAAGTCATCCAGAACCTCGAATCTTTGGAAAGGAGGTCGCCATGGGGAGAACTCTGATAAGGTTCTGCGTACTGATTTTCATTGGTGTCTTCGCAATAGGAGGCAGTAGTTTCGGGGCAGAGGAGATAAAGGTGGGTGTAATCGGTCCTATGGCCTTCACCCAGGGCGAAGGGCATTGGAACGGTGCCACGATGGCTGCCGAGGAGATCAACGCCAAAGGGGGGATCCAAGTCGGGAAGAAGAAGATGACTGTGAAGCTTGTCAAGGTGGACTCCAACGAGTTCCTCAACGTGACCGATGCCACCAATGCCATGGAGCGGGCCATAACTTACGAGAAGGTGGACTTCCTGATGGGAGGCTTCAGGACCGAGGCTGTCCTGGCTATGCAGGACATTGCCATGGAGTACAAGAAGATATTCTTGGGATGTGGGGCAGCGCACCCAGAGCTCTGCACAAGGGTGGCCAAGGACTACAACAAGTACAAATACTGGTTCAGGGTGACCCCAATAAACTCTACCTTCCTAGTGAAGGTGGATTTCCTCCTATTGGAGATGGTGGCGAAGGCCATGAGGGAGCAGCTGGGGATAGAGAAGCCCAAAGTTGCGATAGTCGCTGAGAAGGCTGTCTGGGCCGATCCCATTGTGAACATAGCTCAAGAGAATCTTCCCAAAATGGGTATGGAGATAGTGGGCGTTTGGAGGCCATCGCCTGTTGCCACGGATGTGAGTGCCGAGCTTTCGGCCATCCAAAGCGCGGGTGCCCACATAGCTTTCACCTCCTTCTCATCCTCTGTGGGCATACCCTTTGCGAAGCAGTGGGGGGAACTCAAGGTCCCTGCTGCTGCGGTGGGCATAAATGTTGAGGCCCAGAAGGATGGTTTCTGGGAAGCCACAGCAGGAAAGGGCAACTATACCCTGACCATGAACACATATGCCAGGGTGAAGATGACGGATTCCACTATTGCCTTCTTCGACAAGTACAAGCAGAGGTTCAAAGAAGCTCCCAACTACACAGCTGGCACATACGATGCTCTCCATATTCTGGCTCAAGCCATAGAGAGGGCAGGCACTCTGGATGCGGAAAAGGTAGTTGCCGAGCTTGAGAAGACCGATTACATGGGCGCAGCTGGCAAGATTGTCTTCACAAAGGATCACGATGTCACCTGGGGACCCGGATTCGTTACAAGCATTGGGACCCAATGGCAGGACGGGAAAAACGAGTGTGTGTGGCCAGATGGTTGGCAGGGAATCAAGTACGAGGGGTCCGTGCCATATAAGATCCCGCCTTGGGTTGTGGAGCATTACAAGAAAAAATGAGTCGACACGGGGAGGGGCTCCAAGCCCTTCCCTCAGCCCTGCATTGGACAGAGCGGGGCGGACAGTNTCTCTGAGATTCCAGTGAATTTACNTGTGGCCCCTTCGAGGGAGTTGCGATAGAACCTTTGGGGTTTTCTCCAGATGAGAAAGGGGAGGAAACTTGGTTTCGGATATTGTGGTAAACGGGTTCATATCGGGTAGCATTTATGCCCTCCTCGCCATAGGCTTTTCCCTCATTTTCGGTGTTGCGAGGATAGTCAACATTGCCCATACAGCGTTTTACATGGTGGCTGCCTATGCCATTCACTTCGCCCTTCACGCCTTGGGGATCCCTTACCTGGTCTCCATGCCCATTGCCGTGGTGCTGGTCGTGGNCCTGGGGCTTTTATCCTACCGGGCAGTCATAAATCCCATCCAGGAGCATGAGGCCGCTGTCTTGATAGCCACCATTGCCCTGGCGATGGTGTTCCAGGAAGTGATCCTCCTCCTTTTCAAGGGCCATTACCGGGGCACCCCTCCTCTGATAGCGGGCTTCCTTGTGATTGGAGGGGTGAAGGTGGCATACCAACAACTTCTCACCTTCGGTGTCGTGCTGGCGGTCCTAGGGGGTGTGTGGACCTTCCTCTCGAAGACGAAGCTTGGCCTGGCCATAAGAGCAACTGCCCAGGACAGAGAAGTGGCCAACTTGATGGGAATGGATGTATCGGAAATAGCGATGATCACCATGGGAATCTCCGTGGGCATGGCCGGAATAGCAGGGGCAATAGTGGTCCCCCTTTTTGTGCTGGATCCTTTCATGTGGCTCGCCCCATTGATTATGGTCATGGCCGTTGTGGTTTTAGGTGGATTGGGGAGCCTCAAGGGGAGTTTCCTCGGGGCTTACATACTGGGGTTTGCCGAAAGCATTGTAGTCTTCCTGGTCCCCATGGGCTCATTCCTGAAAGGCTCAGTCGCCCTTTCGGTAATGATAGCGGTGCTGCTCCTCAGACCGGAGGGCCTTTTTGGAATAGCATTCGAGGAGGAAAGGTAGGTGAGATTCCTAGGGGCTCAAGTTCGGAGGATATATAGCATAGTGAGGAAGGAGGTGCTCGTAATCCCCAGTAGGGTGATTCTCCTGGTTTTCTGCATCCTAGTCTTGACCCTCCCCATATTCTTCCCGGATCCTTACCTCCTCAGGATTCTCACTTTGGCCTCGATCTTCGCGATATTTGCCGCCAGTTGGGACCTCCTTTCGGGATTCACGGGGCAGGTCAATTTCGGACACGCCTTGTTCTTCGGGGTATCCGCTTACTGTGCCGCTCTACTGAATCTCCACCTCAAGTTCCCCGTGTGGGCGACCATTCCCTTGGGGAGTATCACAGCAGTGGCCACAGGACTCATAGTTGGCATCCCATGCCTCAGATTGAAGGGGACATATCTGGCATTGACCACCCTTTCCTTTCCCATAATCCTCATGGGGGTTGTGTTCGCGGCACCGGACTTCACGGGAGGAGAGCTCGGGGTCTCAGGGCTTTCCCGATTGGCCCCAACGAGAGTGGGGGAATATTACGTATGCACGTTGGCGATGCTTGCCTCGGGCTTCATCATGTGGAAGATAACGGATTCCAGAACAGGTATAATATTCCACGCCATAAGGGAAGATGAACTCGCGGTCAGGGCAGCTGGGATAAACACTACCAGGTACAAGATCCTGGCCTTCTGTCTCAGTGGTCTGTTCGCTGGGTTGGCAGGTAGCCTTTACGCCCACGTAATGCGGATAGCTGGGCCTTCGACCTTGGAGGTCTCCTTATCATTTCAGGCGGTCATATGGGCAGTTTTCGGAGGAATGGTCTCCATCTATGGACCCATAGCAGCGGTCTTCATCTTGTTCCCCCTTCTGGAGATACTGAGGGTGATCCCCCAGCTGAGGAACCTAGCCTTCGCCTTCGTGATCCTGGTGATCCTCCTTTACATGCCAGAAGGTCTGGTCACCTGGGCCAGGGACAAGATGGAGACGATCTGCCCGAGGTGTAAGGTGAGGAATTACATAAGAAGGAAACAATGCAGGGTGTGCGAAGCGCCCTTACATGCAACCATACCAGGAAGACGGAGTCCAGCATGAGTAACAGAGAACTTTACCTTTCAAGGCCCTGGCTCAAATGGTATCCGGAAGGTGTGCCACCAGAGATAGAGGTCCCCAGAGAGTCGGTCCCTGAGCTTTTCTCGCGGATAGTGAGAAAGTACTCCGAGAGGACTGCCTTGATCTTCCACGGAAGGAAGATCTCCTACAGGGAGCTGGGAGACTTGGTGGACAGATTCGCAACAGCGCTCTCCCAACTGGGATTGACAAAGGGAGACAGGGTTGGTCTTTTCATGGTCAACTGTCCCCAATATGTCATATCCTACTTCGCTGTCCTCAAACTGGGAGGAGTGGTCACGCCCATAAGCCCTGTTTACACGAGCAAGGAGGTGGCCCATCAACTCCGAGACAGCGGCGCGAAGGTGGTGATATGCCAGGACATCCTCTTCGATACCGTTGAGAAGGCCGGAGTGGATCTCAAGGATATAGTGGTGACCAATGTGGCGGACTTCCTCCCCACAGTGAAGAAGGTCCTGGGAAAGACCCTTTTGGGGAAGCTATCCCGGAAGCTAGAGATCCAGGCTCCGGAAATACCGTACGGCCCTGGTATCCAGCGTTTCCTGGATCTAATCAAGGGCTCACACCCATCTCCCCCTCATGTGGAGATAGACCCCGAAGAGGACCTGGCGGCTTTGCCCTACACAGGAGGTACCACGGGCCTTCCCAAGGCAGCCATGCTCACCCATAGGAACCTGGTCTCCTGTCAAAGACAAGGCACAACCTTTTGGCCCATCCTGGAAGAGGGCAAGGAAGTGATATTGGCCTTCCTCCCGTTTTTCCACATATACGGACAAGTGGTCGTGATGCTGAGCGGATTGGTTCAGGGGTTCACCCTGGTGCTCTACACCACTCCGGACATGGATGAGATCCTCGATGCCTTGGAGACCTATCAGGCATCGGTCTTTTACGGGGTCCCCACCCTGTACGAGTACCTCAAAGAGCACGAGAAGACAGACAGGGTGAATTGGAAGAGGCTCAAGATGATAGCGTGCGGTGCAGACACCTTGCATGAGTCCACAATGAAGGATTGGGAGAGGAGGACATCCACCAGGATCATGGAAGGATACGGTATGACCGAGACTAGTTCCCTCTCCCACGCGAGTCCTTATCACAGGCCCAAACCTGGGACCTTTGGGGTGCCCATCCCCAATGTATTGGCGGCGATTGTGGACCCAGATGGCACGGATTTCCTCCCTCCCCAGGAGGTGGGAGAGCTCATAGTGAGCGGGCCCAATATAATGAAGGGTTACTGGCAAAGACCGGAAGAGACCAACGAGACATTGATAGAGCTGGAAGGTAGGATCTGGTTGCGGACAGGTGACCTGGTCAGCATGGATGAGGAGGGCTATTTTCGATTCTTCGACAGAAAGAGGGACCTCATCAAGTACAAGGGCTATTCTGTCTTCGCGAGACATGTGGAGGAGGTCCTCTATACCCATCCCATGGTGAAGGCAGCGGGGGTCGTTGGGGTGCCAGACCCGAAAGTGGGTCAAATAATAAAGGCGTACGTGGTCCTGCAACCAGAGGCCAGGGGAAAGATCTCCGAGGAGGAGATAATAGAGTTCTGCAAGCAGCACCTTGCCCATTACAAGGTGCCCAAGATAGTTGAGTTCAGGGGCGAACTGCCCAAGACCGATGTTGGCAAGGTCTCCAGGAGGGAACTCAGGGAGGAAGCCGAGGGGGTTTGAGGTGGCGGTTCCATTCTTGGAAGTTCAGGGACTCTGCAAGGACTTTGGGGGCCTCAGGGCTGTAAACAACGTGAGCTTCAAGGTGGAAAGGCACGAGATGGTGGGCCTGATAGGGCCAAACGGGGCCGGGAAGACTACTCTTTTACGCCTCATAATGGGGATTCTCAAACCTGACAAGGGAAGGATCCTCTTCAAGGGGAAGGACATCGTGGGGAAGAAGACTTGGGATATAGTGAATCTCGGTGTCGCGGGCACCTTCCAGAACATGAGGCCCTTCAGGAGGCTTCCCATCATAGCCAATGTCATGGTCTCCTGCCTCTGCCCCAGGGCCATGAAACGGGGGGAGTGGATAAAAAGGGTGGAGGCGAGGGCCATGGACGCATTGGAGTTCGTGGGGATATCGGATATGGCCTTGGAGAGGGCATCAACCCTTTCCCAAGGAGACTTGAAGAGGCTGGAGGTGGCGAGAGCTCTTGCCACGGACCCAGAGTTGCTCCTCCTCGACGAGCCCTTCGGAGGACTGACGCCTGCGGAGACGGAGCTAATGGCCAAGTCATTGAGAAGACTCCACAAAGGTGGGAGATTCGGGAGGCTCCACAGCGAAGGTCCGGCCATGATCATTATAGAGCACAAGCTCCAGCAGCTCATGCCCATAGTCGACAGGATAATAGTGTTGAATTTCGGGACAGTGATAGCGGACGGAAAACCTGAAGAGGTGGTCAAAAATCCTCAGGTCATAGAAGCTTATTTGGGCAAGGAGGCCACCATTGGCACTGCTTGAGGTGAGGGACCTAAGCGTCTGTTACGAGAAGGCCGTGATCCTAAATAGCGTGAATCTCGAGGTGGGAGAGGGCGAACTCGTGGGCCTTGTGGGTCCCAACGGAGCAGGCAAATCAACACTTCTCAGGGCCATAAGCGGACTGGTCAACTGGGAAAGACAGACGAAGAGGGGCACTACTGCGGGAGACATAACACTCGAGGGGGCCATCTCTTTTCTTGGAGAGAGAATAGAAAAACTTCCTCCCCACGAGATAGCGAGGAGAGGGCTCATTCATTGTCCCGAGAGGAGGAGGCCCTTCAGGGAGCTCACTGTGATGGACAACCTCCTCGCAGGTGGATATCTTGTGAGGGAAAAAAGGGAGCTCGAGGAGAACCTCCAAAAGGTCTTCTCCCTTTTTCCCATCCTGAAAAGCAGGGCAAGACAGATATCCGGCACCCTCTCAGGCGGAGAACAACAGATGCTCGCCATAGGGAGAGCGCTTATGTTCAGGCCAAAGCTTCTCTGTATAGACGAACCTTCAACAGGACTCTCTCCTTTGATGAGGAGGGAGGTCTTCTCCAAGATCCTGGAGATAAAGAACATGGGGGTCCCAATGCTGCTTGTGGAGCAGGAGGTAGCGGCCGTGTTCAGCATGGCCAACAGAAACTATGTCCTGTCGTCAGGCAAGATCGTGGCCCAAGGGGATGGACAGAGCCTCCTCCAGGATGATTCGGTGAGGAAGAGCTACCTGGGGATGTGAAGCGCCCCGCCCGAGCCCTCATGGGCCCTCCCCTCTTCTCGCCCACTGGCCAAAAGTTGACGAAAGAGCTTAAGTGATGTACCATGTTTTATTATTCATGACACGGTCACAAACTGTGGAAACCTGATGGTGCAATCCATGACAGAGAAACCCTATTACAAAGTCTCCTCCCTCGAAAGGGGGCTCAGGATATTGGAGCTCTTGGCCAAGGAAGGGAGTCTCAAGGTGTCGGAGGTGGCCTCATTTCTCGGCACCCACAGGAGTGCGGCCCATAGATTCCTGGCGACCCTCAAGGAGCTCGGTTATGTTGTCCAGGACTCTTCTTCCCGCTACAGGCTCTCTTTCAAGGTCTTCGAGATGGGCATGAGCATGGTCAACTCCTTGGGCATAAGGCAGATCACAAGACCTTTTCTGGAAGAGCTCGCCGAGATCTCAAACGAGACAGTGAATCTGGGCCACTGGGAGGGAGAAGAGATCGTATACATAGACAAGGTCAAGAGCAGAGAAGTTCTCCTCATGGATCTGGCAATAGGGACGAGGGTGCCCACCTTCTGCTCAGCATTGGGAAAGGCGATCCTCGCCCACAGATCCGAAGAGGAGATAAGGGTGTTTTTGTCCTCTGCCACCTTCAAGCCTCTGACACCCAAGACCAAAACCGACCCTGAGCTCCTGAGGGAGGAGCTGAAGGAGATAAGGGAACGAGGCTTCGCCATAGACGATGAGGAGATGGTAACTGGCATAAGGTGCCTTGCGGCCCCCGTCTTCGATTATAATGGAAGGCCTGAGTATGCTGTGAGCATATCGGGGCCGACATCCCGCCTCACCTTCGATAGAATAGAGGCCCTCAGTGTGGAGTTGAAGAGGGTGTGTGCGGAGCTTTCCAGGAGGATGGGTCAATAGGGTGGAAGAGGAAATCCCCCTGAAAAAAGCCCTCAAGGAACAGGGAGCCCTCGGCAAGGAGATACTCCAGGAGATGGCAGAGGCCCTGGGAAACTCCGGGGAGAGGCTAGAGAGGGCCATTGCTATCCTCGAGGAGAGTTCGGCCAAGATCTCCTCCCTGATGGCAGCCCTCGAGAGGACCTCCAGCGAGAGACAAAGGAGGAAGCTGGAGGAGAAGATTAGGGCCGAGGCCGCAAATTACAATCACCTGCGAAAGGAAGCCCTCGAGCAACTCCGCTGGCTCATCATCCACAGGGAGGCCCTGGGCATGAGGAGCCATGGACTCGTGGCAGAGAAATACAAAATACCCCCTCCCTTCCGATTCTGATGGATCGGAACTTGGGTCCCAAGACCTTTGGTCCCGCCCATTCCCCGGGGAATCTCCCAGTGAAGCCACCCGAGCGAGAGGGCCCCGAAGGGCTCCGCTACCTCGCCTCGCCTGTCCATTCGGAGTCGAAGAAGGAGCGAATCCTCTTTGCCAAAGATATGGATATCCCCGGCACTTGAGAGAGTTCCTCCAAGCTNGCCTCCTTTATGGCATCGAGGCTCCCCAAGTGCCTGAGAAGTTGTTTTTTCCTCACAGGGCCGATACCCGGTATGAGGTCCAAGGGAGATGCTAGTTTGCGAGCGGTCCTCCTCCTTCTGTGTCTCGATATGGCGACCCTGTGGGCCTCATCCCTGAGGTGAAGGAGAACCCTTAGAGCATCTCCTGCCTTCTCAACGGGAATGGGCTCCTTCTTGCCTCGAAGGAAGAGCCTGTCTCCCACGGACTCCCCTCCCCTCGTCCTCTCTTTCGCGAGAGCGATGGCCTCTATGCCCTCAAGGCCTAGGTCTTCCAGNGCNGCGATGGCCACACTGAGCTGTCCTTTCCCACCGTCCACCATGATGAGATCCGGTAGGCTCCCCTCCTCTTTTTTTCTCAGAAGGTGCCTCCTTATTACCTCGTAGAGCATGGAATAGTCGTCCTGACCTTCCACGGTCTTTATTTTGTAAGTCCTGTACATGCTGGGCTCTGCTATTCCCTCCACGAACCTCACAGCTGCCCCAACGGCCTCTTTGCCACCGAGATTTGAAATGTCAAAGGCATCTATTACCCTCGGCTCCTTCACCATCCCCAGTCTTCTTGCCAGCTGGGCTGCAGACTCCCACCAGAATGTGGCCTCCCTCCTCGCCATCTTCGCATTCTCTTGAGCCATCTCTACCAGACTTCTAGCCTCTCCCCGCAGGGGCCTTCGGATCCGAACCTTGGCCTGAGCTATCTCCCTCAACCATTCTTNCAGTGCATCGACTTCCTCTCCCAAGGGCACTGAAACCAGGATCTCCGGTGGAGGGATTCTTCCCCTCTCGTAGAACTGCTGGAGGAANGAGGCCAGGACCTCTTGGTCCTCTAAAGGCGTAGGCGGTATCTGAAAGGTGAGGACATCCGANAGCTTCCCCCCCCTCACCACCATTACCGCGATCGTGGCCTCCATACCCACCCTGTGAATTGCTACCACGTCCCTGTCCTTACCTAAGGGCTTGTCGACCCTCTGGGCCTCNAGGGTCTTCTCTATCTCCCTTATCTGATCCCGGAGTCTCGCAGCCTCCTCGAACCTGAGCTCGTCCGAGGCCCTTTTCATCCTCTCTTTGAGCTGGCGAAGAAGCTCTGTGGATCTTCCCTGGAGGAACATGATGGCCTCTTGCACCCTCAAGGCATACTCTTCCCTGGTGATTTTCCCCGAGCAAACCCCAGCACATCGGCCCATCTGGTAATTTATGCATCCCCTCTTGGCCAGCTTGAGCTCCAGGTCCTTGCATGTCCTCAAGCCCATGTGTCTCTGGATGAGCCTGACGGTGTTTCTCGCCGCATGGGCAGAGGCATAGGGGCCAAAATATACTGCCCCGTCCTTTTGGGGTCTCCTGGCAATGCTCAGCCTGGGAAAGGGGTGGGATGTGTCTATTCGAATGTGGACGTAGTCCTTGTCGTCCCTGAGCCTGACGTTGTAACGGGGCCTGTGCTTCTTTATGAGATTGTTTTCGAGGATGAGGGCCTCCTTCTCGCTCGCCGTAACTATCACCTCTACCTCGGCCAATTCCTTGAGGAGATATCCGACAAGGAGCCGACTATCGCCTTGTCTTAAATACGAGCGGAGACGAGCCCTCAAGTCCTTGGCCTTCCCCACATATATCACTCGACCAAGCTCGTCCCTCATTACGTATACCCCTGGAAGCCTGGGGTATTCCTCGAGCTCTTTTTCCGTCAGAAGCATGGCCGCCTGGCCTCCCCTCCAATGGAAGACACTACACCCTCCCAACTACTTGAGTATAGTCCACTGGGCCGAAGCCATAAATTCCCGGAAAAAGGAAAGTGGAAGCCTCTGGGATCAGCTTAGCCGATCCAGAGGCCACAGGGGGGGCCTGTCTTTTTTCTCAGTCCTCGAAATGGGCGTCCTTCATCTCCACCGTCAGGTGATCTTGATCCATGAGTCTTTGACAGAGGGCCTGAATCTTGGGAAGTTCGTAGGAGAAAAAGTAGCGGAAGGCATAGAGCTTTCCCTCGTAAAATGTCCTTTCTGTCTCTGTGAGCTCACCCTCCAATCTCTCCTCTGCCACAATTGCCTGCTTGAGCCATTGCCAAGCAACGGAGACGATCCCGAATAGCTCAAGGTACAAGGTGGCATCTGCCAGAAAGACCTCGGCCCCTTCCCTCCTTCCCAGCTCCAAGAGGTGGGAGGTCACAGTCTCGAGTCTTTGCATGGCCTCATCCAATTCCGCTCCTCTGCCAGCGAGTCTCGGATGGGATTTGGCCTCGCGGATAGTTCTCCGCACCTCCTCAGAGAAGAACCTGAATCCTCTCCCCTCATTGATGGTGACCTTTCTTCCCAGAAGGTCCAGGGCCTGGATGCCCGTCGTCCCTTCGTGGATAGGATGGATCCTGGCATCCCGGTAGAACTGCTCCAGGGGAAACTCGTCGCAATATCCGTAGCCGCCCAGACACTGAAGACCAGCGCTCACAGTGAGGATGCCCATCTCTGACGGATAAGTCTTGGCCACAGGGGTGAGGAGATCCAGGAGGAGAGAGGATCTCTCCCTCTCCTCCTCGTCTTCCGATACCTCCTTGAGATCCGCCCACAGGGCGCACTGCAAGATGAGGCCGAGAGATCCCTCCACTATCGCCCTCTGAAAAAGGAGCATTCGGCGGACATCTGCATGCTGGATTATGGGGATCTGGGGCGCTGTGGGATCCTTTGCCCCGGGTTTCCTCCCTTGGGGCCTCTGTCTCGCATACTCCAGGGAGGCGTAATATGCTGCCGAGGCTATGGCTGCTGCGCCCATCCCCACGTCTATCCTCGCCTCGTTCATCATCTGAAACATGTAGGAGAGTCCCTTGTTGGCCTCTCCCACAAGATAACCCCTGCAATCGTCGTTCTCCCCCAAGCTCAACTGGGTTATGGGAGCCCCTCTGTAACCCAGTTTATGGTACACCTGGGTCACGACGACATCATTGGGGACAAGTGTCCCATCGTCCTGTGGCCTCAGCTTGGGCACGACAAAAAGGGATATCCCCTTAACCCCCGGTGGCCCCCCCCTCACCCTGGCCAGCATGAGGTGCACGACATTTTCGACACCATCGTGGTCTCCAGCTGAGATGAATATCTTCTGCCCCTTTATCTTGTAATACCCTTCTGGGGTCGGCTCCGCCTGGGTCAGGATGTCAGAAAGGGAGCTTCCTGCTTGGGGCTCGGTGAGAGCCATGGTGCCCTGCCACTTTCCCGAAAACATCTTGGGAATGTAAGTCCTCTTCAGCTCGTCGCTTCCGAAAGACTCTATAAGGTGAGCCGCTCCTGTTGTGAGGAAGGGATAGACGCTTGCCGAGTAATTCGCAGCGCAGAATATGAACCTGCAAGCCGAAGTGATGAGAAGTGGGAGCTGCTGGCCACCCAGCTCGTAGGGGGCGTGGGCGGAGATCCACCCCCCTTCTCCACATTCCTTCATTATCCTGCCCACGGCCGGATGGACCACCACCCTGCCATCGACCAGTTTGGGTGGATCCCTGTCCATTTCCCTCAGCACGGGATGGAAGACCTCCCTTGCCAGGCGCATTGCCGTGTCTATCACGAGATCGAAGGTATCCCTGCTGTGGTCCTCGTAATAGGGAAAATTGGTCAGTGATTCAGCCCCGAAGACCTCATACAGGAGGAATCTCAAGTTCCTCTCGCTCACGAACTTCTCGGCCATCTCCNCTTCTCCCCTACCCTTCAGAAGAGTCCCCTTCCCTCCTTCCTCTCACTTGGCAATCACGTTTTCCGGCAACCTCCTGGTCAATATGTCCACAGCCTCCTCAACCATCTCCTCGAGCACTTGCCTGGCTGGCTTTATCTCCTTTATCAGGCCTGAGATCTGTCCCGCAAGCCCCCCGACATATTCGGTACGGTTGGCTTCCAGGAAGCTCGCCAGCAGGGCCGAGGAGATGAGTACCTGGGTAGGGAATGGAAGGGGCTCCAGCCCAGATCCATCCCACAGATCGTGAAATTTGTTGTAGCTAGCCCTGAGGGTCTTTCCCGTGTAGGCCTTGCTCACCCTGGTGTCCTCGTCGGTGGATTCGATTATCTTTTGCTTGTTTACGGGAAGGGCTCCACCCTCATGGGTTGCTAGAAAGCGCGTTCCGACCCACACACCAACGCATCCCATNGCTAGCGCTGCCGCAACCCCCCTTCCGTCTCCTATNCCCCCTGCCGCGAGAACAGGAACTGGATATGCTGCATCTATGGCCTGGGGAAGCAAGGCCATGGTACCGATTCTGCCAGTATGTCCACCTCCCTCATATCCTTGAGCCACGATCAGGTCCACCCCCGATTCCGCCATCCTTCTCGCATTTTTGGCATTTCCGGTTATGCCCAGGACCTTCATCCCCCTCGCATGGGCCTCCGGGACCATGAAACCCGGGTTGCCTAGCCCTGCACAGAAAAGGGGCACTTTCTCCTCGAGACAGACTTGGATGGCTTCCTTGGGCCGCATGGTGGTCGTATTCATCCTCACCATGATGTCCACATCCGGAAGACCGAGCTCCTGTTTCACCTTCTTTATCCATTCCTGATGGGGCTTGGGTATTCCCTGGAGAAGGACACTCAGGGGGATCTGTTCCGGTCCCCTCTGACCCAGACCTCCCCCGATGTCCAGGTATTTCGGAAGCAAGAGATCCACGCCAAATGGCTTATCCGTCAGCTTCTTGATCTCCCTTATGGCATCCCTCAGTTCATCCACAGTGAAGCCACTGCCCCCGAGGACGCCCAACCCCCCAGCCTCGGATACAGCCACAACCAGCTCTACCGGCGCCCCGGTCCTCTCTCCTATGAGGGTGGGCCCCATCCCAGCACTCAGGATGGGGTATTCTATTCCCAACATGTCACAGAGCTTTGTCCTGAGGACCCTTCTTCCCATCTTCTCCCCCCGTCAAAACCGCCGTCATCCTCTCAATAGTCCTTATAGAAGGTCTCACCCTTGGATGCCATCTCCTGGAGCAATGGACAAGGAGTGAAGCGAGCCCCGTGCTCCTTGTGGAGCTTCAGCAGGTGCTCGTACACGTTCTTTATGCCCCATTTGTCAGCATATCTGAGGATACCCCCTCTGTACGGCGGAAAACCGGTCCCGTAGATCATGGCCAGGTCCATGTCCTGGGGCCTGTCGCAGATGCCCTCTTGGATCATGTATGCCGCCTCGTTTATGGCTCGAGCCAGCATCCTGTCTATGATCTCCTGATGGGTCATCTCCTTCGGTTTTATTCCGTTGGCCTTGAGGTATTCCTCTATCACCTGCCTCACCTTTGGGTTGGGAACGGGCTTTTCCCCGCTATAGTCGTACCAGCCAGCGCCAGTCTTTCTGCCGTAGCATCCCGTCTTGTAAACGAGCTCATAGATGGGGGACATCTTCCATCTCTCGCCGAAGGAGCGCTCGAAGTTCTTCCCAACGTGATATCCTATGTCTATGCCTGTGAGATCGCTCAGAGTGGCCGGCCCCATTGGCATGCCGAACTCCACTACCGCCTCCTCTATTTTGGCCGGATCCACTCCCTCTCCAACCATAAAGGTCGACTCGCCCATGAGGGCTGAAAGTTGTCTCGATACGTAGAACCCAGGCCCATCGTTCACGACTATGGGCACCTTCTTTATCGCTCTGCAGAAAGCTACGGAAGTGGAGAGGGTCTTGTCCCATGTCTTCTTCCCGCAAATGATCTCGAGGAGCTGCATCCTCTCGGCAGGATTGAAGAAGTGGAGCCCTATCAATCGGCCCTGGTCCTCCAGGACAGAGGCCATCTCGGTTATGGGGAGGGCAGAGGTGTTCGTGGCAAATACGACATCGGGCCGACATACGCTCTCCAATTTTTTCCAAAGATCCTGCTTTATTTTCATGTCCTCCACTACTGCCTCTATAACCAGATCCACGTCCTTGAGATCTTCGAGAGAAGTCGTGCTCATGAGGTGCTCGTCCATCAGGCTGTCCAGGTCAGCTTGGGTCATCTTCCCCTTTTTTATCGGATACTCGAAGGTCTTCCTGATGGAAGAAAGGGCCTTCTCCTTCGCTTCCTCGTTCACCTCCCACAGGACCACATCGAACCCATTTCTCAAAAGCACATTGACTATGCCGGATCCCATGACCCCGCCACCGAGGACTCCCACCCGGTGCACCTTGGCTGGCTCGATCCCCTGGATCCTGGGAAGCCTTCCTGCTGCTCGGGTATTGAGAAATATGGCGATGAGGTTCTTGGCCACATCCGAAACAGCACACTCGCAAAAGAGCTCCGCTTCCCTGGCAAGGTCCCCTTCGAAATCCGAACTCAGCCCCTTTTCCATGGCCTCTATAGCCTTGAAGGGGGCGATATATCCCTTGGCCCTCTGGGCAGCAACCCCCTTGGCAAAGGCTATGATGTTCCTCTTTTGTTCCTCTGACGGGAGCTTGTGGGTCATTTCCCTCGTGATACGGGCTCCATGAGCCAACTGGCCCAATGCGAATTTCCTCGCGGCCTCAATGGCCGCATCCAGCAATCTCTCTTGGGGGACTACCTCGTCTATGCAGCCCTTGTTGAGGGCTTCCTCCGCGCTTATGGGCTGACCGGTCGTTATCATTTGGAGGGCATCGGGCAGCCCCACGAGCCTCGGAAGCCTTTGGGTCCCTCCAGCACCTGGGATGAGGCCTATCTGGACTTCAGGCTGGCCTACCTGCACCCCGGAAGCAGCTACCCTGTAGTGGCATGCCATTGCTATCTCCAACCCACCACCCAGGCAGTTTCCATTTATCGCTGCGATTACGGGCTTGGGGCCCAACTCTATGGCATTGAGAAACCTGTTGTTTTCCATGACCTTCTGGAAAAGGTATTCCTTGTCCTTTACCTTTTGCACCTCGGTTATATCCGCTCCCGCAATGAAATTTTTTCCGGTTCCGGTGAGAATCACTGCCTTTATGGCCGGATCCTCGAAGGCGGAAAAGATCGCCTCTGCCATCTCCCGGACAAAGTGTTCCGAAAGCTGGTTCACGGGAGGATTGTCCAGTTGGAGTATTGCTACGTTCTCCCTCTGTTTCACCTTGATGGTCTTGAAATCCGTCTTCATGGCCTGCCTCCGTCAATTTTTCTTCATCTTTGCCTCTTCCTCAGCCCTCAGGACCTTCCTCAGGACCTTTCCCACTGCACTTTTAGGAAGAGATTCCCTGAACTCCACCATCTTGGGCACCTTGTAAGCTGCGAGCTTCTTGCGACAAAACTCTATGATCTCTTCCTCGGTTGCGCTCTCGCCCGGCTTGAGCACTATGAAAGCCTTCACCGTCTCTCCCCTGTATGGGTCGGGGACGCCCACCGAGACCGCATCGAGGACCTTGGGATGTTGGAAGAGTACCTCATCTATTTCCCTCGGGTATATGTTGAATCCACCGGCGATGATCATATCCTTTTTTCGGTCCACGATGAAGATGTAGTGGTCCTCGTCCCTTATGGCGATGTCCCCGGTGTACAGCCAGCCATTTTTGACCTGCCCTGCAGTCTCCTCAGGATCCTCCCAGTATTCCTTCATCACCAGGGGACTTCTTATGATGATCTCCCCTGGCTCTCCCACCGGGACCTCGTTTTTCCCCTCCTCTACGTCCACGATCTTCACGTCGGTGTCTGGGAAGGGGATCCCTATGCTTCCCACCTTCTTCAGTCCCAGTATGGGGTTCGCTATGCCCAGGGAGGTCGTCTCACTCATCCCCCACCCTTCGCTGAAAAATATGCCCATGTCCTTCACCTGCTCTATGAGCTCTACGGGCATTGGAGCTGCTCCTGAATTCAGAAGCTTCAGTTTCCGGGCGAGGTCCAGCTCTGGTGCCTTGGGATGGTTGACCAGGGCATTTATCATNGTGGGAACTGCCGGGAAGAAGGTTATCTCCTTGAAGTTGGCCAAAAGGGCCACGAGCTCGTCTATCTGGAATCTCGGAACGAGAATCTGGGTTGCGCAGCTGAAAAGGGCCCAGTTCATGACCACTATGTTTCCGTACACATGGAAGAAGGGCAGCACCGCGAGCACGTTTCTCCTCTCGGGGGGAGTGAGCTGAATTGTCGGAGACCCCCATAGGGCGCACTGAAACGTGGCTGCCACGAGATTTCCATGGGTCAGGAGGGCTCCTTTTGGGACACCCGTGGTGCCCCCTGTGAACTGGATCATGGCAGGATCTTCTGGATTCACTTGCACCTTCGGTCTTCTAGTCTCCGCGCATCCATCGAGAAGTTCTGAGAAGTGATGCCAGTGGCCTTCGAGCTCCAGACTCTCCTTAGTGCTTTTTCCCATCCCCTTTATGAAATCAGTCACCTTGGTCACTATCACTCTCGGGATCTCTACCCTTCTGCAAAGCTCCCTGACATTGGGCAAGACCATGTCGAAGGTGAAGAGTGTGGAGACCCTCGTTTTCTCGCACATCATTTGGAGCTCATCTGGGGTGTACATGGGATTCAGGTTCACGACAATTGCCCCCAGGGTGAGGGCCGCGTAGTTGGCTATGAGATACTGGGGGCAGTTGGGCAGGTGCATTCCGACCCTATCCCCCTTGGTAACCCCTAGCCTCCCCAAAGCATTGGCCATCCTCAGAACCAACTCCCTGAGCTCCCAGAAGGTCATCTCCGTGCCGTAGAAGTAAAGGGCGGGTTTGTCCGGATAGGAGTTGGACGGGATCCCCAGGAGGTCGTGAATTGCGAGCCTCGGATATCTGATGGAGACTGGGACATTGTAGTCGTAATGCCTGTGCCATGGTCTTTCTTCCGTCATGGGGAACCTCCTGATTTTGATTGAAGGCCCGACGTGCCGATGTAATGAGCATTACTACACGCTATGCAAAAAAGTCAAGTCAAATCTGAGGGGTATTCCCCCATGCAATTTTTTTCTTGACATGGGCCAGAAAATCTGATAGGTAACTGCCACTCCCTCTGGGAAATCTAGTCCCTGGTTCCATCAAGGCTCTGGATGAGGACGCGGAGGTCCTGGTGAAGATCAGCGAGCTTGCGCGGAGAAGCCAGGTTTCCAAGGAGACTATCCACTACTACATCCGCGAGGGCCTTCTCCCCAAGCCCAAGAAACTCGCCAGGAATGTCGCTGATTATGACGAGAGCTATGTCGAGCGCATAAGGCTCATAAAGGAACTCCAGAACCAGAGGTTCCTACCACTTTCCATAATCAAGAGGATAATGAGGAGCCGAAAGAGCTCACCCGAGAGGGAATCCCTTCTCCAGCTCCAGCACCACTATTTTAGACCAGTGGATCAGCTCCTTCCCACAGAGATAGTCGGGGAGGATGCTTTCAGGGAGGCCACAGGATTGGGAAGAAAGTGGCTCGCGAAAATGGAAGAGTGGGGGATCATAACCCCAGAGATCAGAGACGGCCAAAAAGTGTATTCCCAGGATGACGTGACCTTGGGCCGGGTGATAGTGGACATGGACAGGATAGGTTTGGGGCCAAAGGACGGATTCGACCCAGAAGCCCTCAGGCACTACAAGGACATGTTCAGGGAGATAGTGGCAACGTCCCATAGGTATTACATGTTGGGTGCACTGGGAAAGTTGTCGCCCGAGGAGTACTCCATCAGGGCTGCCAAGGGAAGGGAGGTGATGAGCGTTTTCTTTTACCATCTCTACAGAAAGTTGTCCAGGGAGGAATACAGGAAGATCTTGGCTCTTCTGGAGGAAAGCAGATCGGATAGTCCTCCAGAGGACAAAAACCAAGGACACCAACCCCCCACGGGGAACGAGGCATAGCCCTTTGGGGAAAAAAGAGAAGGGAGGCGGCCAATGAGACCCTCAAAAAGCCCAATGAACTGGAAGAGAGCTTTGGTTTTCGCTCTGTTGGGAGCGGTCTTCTCCATGGCAAACTCTTACGGGGAGGAGTTGGTAATAGGATTTACGGGCCCAATAAGCGGTGTTGCGGCGGAATATGGCCAGGACTGCGTGAATGGAATAGAGATGGCGATCCAGGAAATAAATTCCTCGGGTGGGATAAATGTAGGTGGGAGCAAGTATACCTTCAAACTGGTGAAGTTGGATGACCAGATAGATCCCACACAGGCCGTCAACAATTGCAGAAGACTGAGAGATCAGTATAAGGCACCTGTTGTCTTCAACCCTGTCTTCAACACTCTTGCAGCCATGGCCAAGATAAACGAGGAGAAGGGCAATGAGTTTCTCATAATGGCCTACACGAGCACACCCAAGATGGTGGAAATGGGGAACAAGCTCACTGTTGTCATTCCCCCTCCATTCACAGCCTATGTGAAGACATTCTCCGAATTTGCGTGGGAGGAGGGTTGGAGGAAGGCCGCCATGGTCGTGACCTTAGGGGCCTATGGCGACGAGTGGAGGGCAGCCTTCAGGGATTACTGGCAGAAAAGAGGTGGGCAGATAACCGAGGACAAGCCTGCAAACTATTACACCGAGACGGATTTCTCTGCACAGCTCACAGCGGCCTTGGCCACAAAACCCGATTTTCTCCTCATAGGAGGCCCATCTGCCACAACAGCCCTAGTGATAGAGCAGGCCCGAAACCTTGGGTTCAAGGGAGGTTTCGTCCTCATAGACCAGGCGAAGATGGATTACATCGAGAACATCCTGAAAAGCAGCAAGCTCCTGGCGAATACCATTGGAGTCGCGGCGGTGAGAGACGTCCCCACCCCGAGCGCCCCTGGCTGGGAGAAGAAGTACAAAGAAGTTTACAAGAAGATGGCAACGTGGGAGGCCATGCTCAATTACACAGCCACCCATGCACTGGCAAAGGCCATAGAAGCGGCTGGGACAGTGACGGATGCCGTGGCCATCAGAGCTGCCTTCCCAAAGGCCTTTCCCTTGCTAGGGGACAAGTATCCCACAGAATACCACGGCATAACACCAGGTGGGAGAATCCATTGTGCCGCATCTATCCAGAAAGTGGACCTCCAGGGGAAGTATGGACCAGTTCACATGGCTGCATGGTGGTTCCCCGACAAGAAACAATTCGACGAGTTCAAGGCCAAAAGACCACCAGAGGAAAACTGGATGTTCTTGAAGCACGAAAAAGAGGAGTGATGGTCACACATGGGGGGCAACCCCCCATATCTCGAGAACCTCACGTGAGGCAATGGGAACACTTTGGCTTGGCCGCTGGGGACATCTCAGGGAAGAGGCGAGTTTCATCATGAGAGGCTCAGGGGTAGGACCCTCTCTGGGGATGAGTCCCCATGAGTGATCGAGGCCGAGCCTAGCTCAAGAGGAGGAGGATGGAGCTATTCTTGCAGCAGATTTTCAACGGCATCATGCTAGGTAGCACTTATGCCATTGTGGCTGTGGGGCTCACTTTGGTCTTCGGAATCCTCCATATCCCCAACTTCGCCCACGGTCACCTTTACATGTTCGGGGCCTATATCGCCTTTTTCCTCATGACCATTGCGGGGTTGGGATTCTGGACCTCTCTTCTCGCCTCTGTGGCGGTGATGGGGGCCGTAGGGGTGATTCTCGAGAGACTGGCTTACAGGCCCCTCAGAGAAAGGCCTCACATAGACTCCTTCATATCCGCCATCGGGGCCCTCATGATACTGGAGACCTCGGTGATAGTGATATGGGGACCTCAGGGGAGGAGGATCCCGAACCCATATCCAGGGATCATCGAAGTTCTCGGTGTGACCATGTCTTACCAGAGGCTCATAGTCATAGTGGCTGCTGTCTCCATGATCCTGTTACTGAACCTGTTCATAAAGAGGACGACCCTTGGAGCAACCATCGAGGCAGTAGCCCAAAACAGAGAGGGAGCGATGCTCGTTGGAATAGATGTGAACAAGGTATCCGCAATCACCTTCGCCATCTCGGCCGGGACGGCTGCAGCAGCGGCGTGCCTCGTGGCCCCCATATTCATCATCTCTCCGACCATGGGCGCTCTTCTGGGGATGAAGGCCTTTGTCATAGTCATATTGGGGGGACTAGGAAGTATCCCTGGGGCCATAGTGGGAGGCTACATCCTCGGTCTCCTGGAGGCGATGGGTGGGGGTTACCTCTCAGCAGCTTACAAGGATGTCTATGCCTTCGGAGCCCTCATAGTGATCCTGTCCCTCAAGCCGACGGGGCTTTTCGGCAAAGAGGTGGCCTGATGAACATTCGGTTGAAGGGGAGATGGTGGTATTTGGCCATTTTTCTCGTAGCCATAGCTCTGCCCCATATTGTGACCAGCAGGTATGTGGGTCAGATCATCATCATGGGCTATCTCTTCTCCATCGCGACCTTGAGCCTGAACCTCATACTGGGATATGCGGGCCAGGCTTCCTTGGCCCACGCGGGCTTTTTCGGGATAGGGGCTTACGGGGTTGGCCTCCTGACAAAGGGAGGGGTCTCTTTTTGGATAGCCCTTCCCCTTTCGGCTTCGCTGGCCGCGGCCATAGGATTCCTGGTGGGCCTTCCAACCCTGAGGACCAGGGGATCCTATTTCGCCATATCCACCCTTTGTTTGGGGGTCATAATCTCCATTGTGGCTGGCAACTGGGTGCAACTCACTGGCGGATACACGGGAGTTGTGGGAATACCTACTCCTACTCCCATCAGGGTGCCTTGGACAGTGGAGATAAGGTTCGACAGCCTCTTGGCACAATACTATCTGGTTTTGGCCTTCTTGATCCTCACCATGTTCGCGATGCACAGAATAGTACACTCCCTGACCGGCCTCTCCTTCATGGCTGTGAGAAACAATGAGATGCTGGCAGAGGCAGCTGGCATAGATACATTTAGGGTGAAGCTCACGGCTTTCGTCATAGCCGACTTCTTCGCAGGCCTCGCAGGAGGCCTCTATGCCAGCATCATGGGGAGCATAAGTCCCAGCACTGCTTCCATGGAGCTGACTTTCAACTGGCTTGTCTATCTCCTCATCGGAGGTGCTGCAACCCTGGGAGGTCCCATTATAGGCGCCTTCGTGATCCCAATAATAATGGAATCCCTCCAGTTCCTTGCCCAATACAGGATGCTCATCTTCGGTGTCCTCCTCATAGTGGTCATAATCTACTTCCCCAGGGGAGCGATGGGGGCCATCTTACAGCTCGGGGAGAAATGGAGAAGGGAATGGAGGAAAAGACAGGAGGAAGGGCCGCGTGTTGCTGCAAGCCAGAGGCCTTAGCAAGAATTTTTCGGGGCTAGTTGCGGTAAACAGTGTGGATCTGGATGTGGCGGAGGGGGAGCTTCTGGCCATAGTGGGTCCCAATGGTGCGGGAAAGTCCGTTCTTTTCGCCTTGATAAGCGGCATCATGAAGGCAACAGGGGGGAGCGTCTACTTCAGAGGAGAGGAAATAACGGGCCTCAAGCCTCACCTCATAGCGAGAAAGGGCATCGGAAGAACCTTCCAGACCACCGCTCTGTTCAATCAGCTGAGGGTAGTGGACAATTTGGCCATCGGATATCGGATGCGAACATCGAGCGGACTGTTTTCCACCCTCTTGCGCACAGGCAAGTGGAGGGAGGATACTCGCCGGACCATGACCAGGGTGGCAGAGGTGCTGGAAATAATAGGGTTGAAGGAAAAGGCCTTTCACTTCGCCTCCACTCTCACTCAGGCGGAGCAGAGGAAGCTAGCAATAGGTATAGCCCTCATGGGATACCCGAAGCTGCTCCTCCTGGACGAACCCACAGGAGGGCTCACCGAGGAAGATACCAGGGAGATCTCCCGTCTCATAGCCAGGCTTCACAAGGACCTCAAGATCACCATATGCCTCATAGAGCACAAGATGAGGATGGTCATGGAACTGGCTCAGAGGATTGTGGTGCTCAACTTTGGGAGCATCATAGCAGAGGGGGCACCGGAGAAGATTGCCCGTGACCCCAAGGTCATAGAGGCATATTTGGGGGTGGAGCACATTGCTGACTCTCAATGAAGTGGTGAGTTACATTGCACAGTTGCAGGTCATCCAAGGTGTGTCTCTCCAGGTCGCAGAGGGTGAATTTGTCACACTGCTGGGGAGCAATGGTGCGGGAAAGACGACCCTTCTCAGGACCATAGCTGGGGTCATCAAGCCAGCTCGAGGAATAATACGATTCCGAGAAAAGGAGATCCAGGGGCTTCCTCCCCACAGGATAGTGGAGTTGGGGGTATCCCTTTGTCCCGAGGGCCGCCAGTTGTTCCCACAGCTTTCCGTGGAGAAAAATCTCGTTCTGGGGGCATACACGAGGAGGAAGGACAAAAATTTAATCAAGGAATCCCTGAGAGAGGCGTACGAGCTTTTCCCCATTTTGGCCGAAAGAAGCAGACAGCCAGCGGGAACCCTGAGTGGTGGCCAGCAGCAGATGTTGGCCATAGCCAGGGCCCTCATGTCCAAGCCCAAGCTCCTTCTTCTCGATGAGCCATCCATGGGCTTGGCGCCCATGATCGTGAGGAAGATAATGATGGAGGTCTTGAGAGAAATTCACAAAAGGGGCACGACTCTCCTTCTCTCCGAGCAGAATGCCAACATGGCCTTGATGATAAGTGAAAGGGCCTATGTCATGGAGAGCGGAAAGATCGCGTTGGAAGGCCCTAGCCAAGAGCTATTGCGGGATGAGAAGGTGAAAAGGGCCTATATAGGTGCCTGAAGGCCGTCGAATCTCTCTTCACTGAAAGGAAAGCCCCATGAGCCTTCCCCTGAAATTGTGCCCTCTTCCCCGGAGCCTCGAGGAGTTGAGGCTCCGGGGCGAGCGTTCGTGAGGCCTCGGCCTTCAGGGGAAGGGCAGATGATACGGGACTGGAAGGTTGCCCAGGACCTAGTATCCCAAAAAAACTTGGGACAAAGGGAGGTAAGGGAGATGGGAACCAGGAGACTTCTCTGGCTTTGGGCTTTAGCTTGCATCGTTTCCTTTCTTTTCCCTGAGATCCTTCTAGCCGATGGATGGACAAAGGTAACCCCAGGACCTTCCACCTTCATGGGGAGGGATCTGAGGCCCATGTGCTCAGGCCTCACCCCCAATAGTGAATATTCTTTCTGGGCCAAAGAGGGATCAACTGCCAATCTCGTGATTTACCTCCAGGGAGGTGGAGCCTGCTGGAGTCCCGACTCTTGCGTGCTCAACCCGACATACTACCCTGATGTGACAGACCAGGATCTCTACCAATACGGAATCTTCGATCTCGCAAATCAGGCAAATCCCTTCAGGAACTGGTACTTCCTCTATGTCCCCTATTGCACTGCAGACCTCCACTGGGGCTCAGGGGAGTGGCAGTACCAGGTAGCCCCTGGTATGGCTGTCACGATCCATCACAGGGGATTGGACAACTTTCTCTCGGCCTTGAGTTGGGCCAAAAAGAATTTTCCTAGAAAGTTCAAGAAGATTCTCTTGACTGGATCGAGCGCTGGTGCCATGGGGACAATGGGCTCTTTCCCATGGGTGAAGAAGGTGTATCCCACATCCAAGCTCTATGTCCTGGGAGATGCCGGTATAGGAGTCGGACCCAGGGAGCTAGATGCCATCACGAAGCTCCACTGGCACTTGGAGTCTCCACAGGACCTCAAGGGTGTCTCCGATCCCCCGAGGCTATCGGAGCTGTGGATGGCCTATGCTGACAAGTTCAAGAACGTTAGGTTCGCCGAGTACATAGCCGCATGGGACGATACCCTCACTTGGTACATGGACAGGATTTACACTGATTTCGGGATAGCTCCCAGAGAGGCCAATTTTTGCGAGGACTTTCACTCGCTCCTCCTTCAGGATCTCGCTGAAAAACAAAGAAGGCGCAACTACAAAAGCTACGTGGCTTCGGGCAATGTCCATGTGATTCTCCCCAGACCCCAATTCTACACCGAAAGCTCAGCCGGGATCTCCTTTCTCGAGTGGCTGAGGAGGATGGTGGAAGACTCCAAGGATTGGGAAAATGTCACCTGCACGGCCGACTGCGGAAGACCCGAGGTGTGCCAACACATCTGGGGAGACTGAAAGATGAGTTGGTCAGGGTCCCTCCAAGCCTGGAGGGCCCTGGTCAACTGATTGGAATGGGCCTGGTGATCTTTTAACGGGCTCTCGCACTTTCTCGGTCTCCAGAGAGGTGGGACGGAGACCTTGAGGGAGGCCAAGTTCAGAGCCCGCAAGCGCTCGGGGATCAGCTTCGGGTTGAGATCTTGTCTTGGCCCATTACCCGAGCCCCATGAATCTGGGGCTTGCCATGGAGGCGAGCTATCGCCCACAGGCTATGAGAACCCCGTTCTTCCCCAAGANCAAGGAGGTGAGAAGATGGCCTATTGGTTCGAAAACCCTGTCCTCAAGGCACTCGTCCCCCTTGCCCTTTCATCGGCCATGAAGGGCCTCAACACTGTGATAAAGGTCCCCACCATATATGCTGGGTTCAATGTCCTTCCAGAAGGTCCCGTGATAGGACCCTCCACCATGGGCTCCATAGCTCCCAGATGCCCGAGAAAGAGGGCCTTCATAGTCACGGATAGCTTCAACGAGGCCAACGCCAAAAGGGTGTCGAGCTTCTTGGAGTCCAACGGGTTCAGCGCGATCATTTGGCCCAAGACGATCCCCGAAGTCCCCATGAGAAATGCTCTAGAGTGCGGTGCGGCCATGAGGGATTTCGAGCCCGACCTCATAGCAGCGGTGGGAGGAGGATCCGTCATGGACATGGCCAAGGCGGCATGGATCCTCTACGAGAGGCCGGACATTTCGGACCTCGCCATGGTCTCCCCTCTCGATCCCCTCAACCTGAGGCAGAAGGCCATCCTCGTCGCCATTCCCACAACCAGCGGCACTGGCTCCGAGTGCACAGGAGCAGCTGTCCTCACAGACGAGGAGGCCCACAGGAAGGTCCCCATAGCCAACTTGGAGCTCATCCCCGATGTCGCTATCCTGTGTCCCGAATTCACCGTCTCCATGCCTCCCCAGCTCACTGCTGGGACAGGCCTCGATGTCCTGGCCCATGCCATGGATGCTGTCACCACCCCAGCCTCAAACGAGTTCACCGAACCCCTGGCTCTCAAGGCAATAGAGATGGTATTCAAGTGGTTACCCGTAGCGTACAGGGATGGGGAAGACAGGGAGGCCAGACACAGGATGATGCTGGCGGCAACTTTGGCTGGAATAGCCTTCGGGATGAGTGGATGCCACCTGACCCACAGCTTGGGCCACGCCCTTGGGTCGGTCTTCAAGGTACACCACGGCCTGGCAGTTGGCTTCTTCATCCCTCACACCCTCCAATTCTGTAGCCAGGTCACGGACAGACACTTGCTCATCTGCCGGTCATTGGGATTGCCGGCTCCGGATCCCGCATCTGGCCTTTCGAACTTGGTGAGAAGCGTGAGAGATCTCCTCCAAGCCCTCGGCGTCTCTGGAGATCTCAGGGGATTTGGCATAGGCGAGGAGGAGTTCAGGAACAATCTCCCAACCCTCGCAAGATACGCCCATGAGGATGTGGACTCGTATTTCTGCCCTAGACCTCCCACCAAGGAGCAGTGTGAGAGAATCNTCNTGTACGCCTACTACGGCAAGGACATAGATTTCTGATGAAGATGGGCCAGGGACATACCAACCTGGCCGGGGGAGGGAAAATATGAAGGGATATCATGGACGATTCCTGGAAGTGAATTTGGAAGAGGGATCCTTCAGGGATCTGGAGCTCGAGGAAGATTTCTGCAGGAAGTTCATCGGAGGGGCAACCATGGCAGCGGCCTTCCTGTGGCAGCGTTTGGATCGGCCCGTGGATGCCCTCTCGCCCCAAAGCCCCTTGATCATGGCGACCGGGCCCCTCACTGCTTCACCAATCCCCATGGTGAGCAGATATGCTGTGTGCGGGATATCCCCTCTGACCGGGCTCTGGGGTGAGGCAACGAGCGGGGGCACCTTTCCCTTCAGGCTCAAGGAGTCTGGATGGGATGGGCTGGTGATCACTGGAAGGGCCTCGGGACCCGTTTACCTGTTTCTCAATAGAGGAAGGGCGGAGATCAGGGATGCCTCCCGCCTGTGGGGAAAGGACACATATGAGACCCAGAGAGCCATAAAGGATGAACTGGGACAGGATGACGTTTCCATAGCCTGCATAGGACAAGGGGGCGAAAGACTCGTTAGGTACGCCTCGGTGATCAACGACAGGGGAAGGGCCGCTGGAAGATGCGGGATGGGGGCGCTCATGGGATCCAAGAACTTGAAGGCAGTGGTTGCGGCTGGTGACATGAGACCCGAGCTAGCTGATCCCAAGGCTGCAGCCCAGATGGCCTCTCAGTCAGTGAAACAGATCCGTGGCCACCTCGTTTCCATCGCCTTTCGGGAATATGGCACCCTGATGTACATGGACATGGGCATGACCCTTGGGGACACGCCAGCCAAGTACTTCACCAAGTCGGTCTTTCCAGCCAGCTCGGTGACAGGGCAGGCCCTGAGGCAAAGGTACAGGGTGAGGAACTACTCGTGCAGGGGATGTCCCATCGGATGCGGCAGGGAGATAAAGTCCTTTAGCGGAGAGACCGATGTCGACGGCCCAGAATACGAGACCGTGGCTGCATTTGGACCCCTTTGCATGAACATGGACCTCGATTCCATAATAAGGGCCAATCACCTGTGCAACTCCCACGGGATAGACACCATATCCGCAGGGGTATGCATTGCCTATGCCTTCTACCTCTTCCAAGAGGGCGCATTGGATGCGAAGAAAGTGGGCTTCGATCTCAGGTGGGGGGATGGAGAGGCGGTCGTGAAGCTCACGGAGATGATATGCCGAAGAGAAGGCATAGGAGATCTCCTCTCTAGAGGAGTCCTGGCCATGGCCAGGGAGCTCGGAAGGCCAGAGGGAGAGGCAGCTCAGGTGAAGGGTCTCGAGATGCCCATGCACGATGGCAGAGCGTTCCATGGGCTTGCCGTCTCCTATGCCACAGGGCCCAGGGGAGCATGTCACCTCAAGGGCGATTACTACAGCGTGGATCTGGGAGGCATGGTTCCGGAGTACATGATACTGCCAGGGGAGAGGATGAGCTCATGGGGCAAAGGAGAACCCGCGGCCAAGTATCAGAGCCTCAAAGATCTTTACGATGCTCTCACCCTCTGCAAGTTCGCGCCCTTCTCTCCGACCCAGATATGCGAAATGCTCAAATCAGTGACGGGCTGGTCAGTGGATCCCCAGGAGCTTTTGAGGGCAGGTGACAGATCAGTGAACATCAAGAGGGCATTGAGCATAGTCCTGGGGCTCAGGAGGGAGCAGGACTCTCTTCCCGAGATATGCCTCAAGCCCCTTGATGAGGGCCCCACAGCTGGCTTGAGCCCGGACATGAACGGGATGCTGGCTGAGTACTACCGTTACAGAGACTGGGACTGGGATACGGGTTGGCCCTCCAGAGAAAAGCTTCTGGAATTGGGTCTGGAAGAGGTGGCGAAGAGGCTGTACAGAATCGGATCATGAGGGTCAAGGTCTTTTTTCACGGAATCCTCTCGGAATGGATGGGCGCAGAGGAGGCCTCCATAGAGCTTCCCGAGGAGGCCTCCCTCAGGGATCTTTGCGAGGCCATAAGGGCCAGGTTCGAGGACACGATGCCAGAGCAGCTCTGGGACCGAGAGAGAGGCTTTTTCCCCCCTCAGGTCCTCATCACCAAGTCCGGTAAGCGAATGGAGGACCCGAGAGCTCTCCTCTTTCCAGAGGACGAGCTCCACCTCTTCCTCCTCCTCGCAGGCGGGTGAGGGGTCGACCCTCCTTGGGCCAAACCGATCCATACGGAGAACCCTCTGACCTTCGCCTTGGAATTTGCTCCAGGGCTGAGCCTCAGTATCCTCGAAGGTAATGGGACTCTTGGGGGCTCGAGCCCCCAGAGTCACCGGCCTTGGAGGACCATCTGGGCTAGTGGCTGAGCTCCTTGGCCAAGGCTTGAAAGGCCTTCATATGGACCAGATCCGTGAAGGCATTGCTGGCTACAGGATGGGACCCCAATTTCGCGATCACCATCCTGGCCTTGGGGTCCACATAGAGCCTTTGGCCATATACCCCCATAGCCATGAAAGCACCGTTCTCGTTGTGGGTCACCCACCACTGGTCCTTGTAAGACCAGCCGGGACGGGTCGTCATTCCGGCCCTGGCAAAGGCCTCCCTGTCCCCACCGGCCATTATCTCCTCCACTACCTCCCTGGGTATGAGTTGCCTGCCTCCCACCTCCCCCTTGTTCAACATCAACTGGCCCAGGCGGCCGAGGTCTCTCAGTGTGGCGTTGAACCCGCCCATCGCCACCTCTGTCCCTATGGGATCGAGGAGATAGAAACCGTCCTCCTCCGCGCCCATCCTGCTCCACAATCTCTCCGATACCATTTGGGCGAGGGACTTGCCCGTGGCCTTCTTCATGGCCCAAGCCAGAACATCGGAGACCACTGACTTGTATCCGAATGCCTCCCCATGGGGCCCTTCCCTTTGGGTGAGCCCCTTGATCATGGAATAGAGGTCCTTGGGCCCAGTATATCCAGGCGGNGNTGGGACCCATTCCGCAGCCAGGACATAGGCCACTATGTCGGAACGGGGGTCTGTATACACCTCGGAGAACTTGACTCCCACCCTCATGTCCAACAAATCCCTTATGGTTGCGTCTCCCAGGGCCGTGGACTCGAGTTCTGGGACATATTTGGAGACAGGAGCCCTCTCATCCAGGACTCCCTCTCTGACGAGGGTCGCAGCCAGGAGTCCCACTATGGACTTGCTCACTGAGAAGAGCATGTGAGGGGTCCTGGGGGTCATCTGATTGAAGTAGCGCTCGTAGACCACTCGGCCTTCGTGGAGCACCAGGATGGAATCCGTATAGGTGTCCTTCAGGAACCTGCCGAAGGTGGTATCTTTTCCGTGCTCGTCCTTGAAGGGGATGGACTCTAGGCTACATAGGGCCACCGGGAATTCCCATGGCTTCCCTCCCCTGGGCACGTTCCTTGTGGGAAAGAGTTCCCTCGCGTGCTGGAGGGACCAGGTGAGCTGAGGATAGTTCAGCCAATTTGCCTTTGTGACCAGGCTCTCCTTGGCCGGGGGAAATCCCTTCATCAATCCGGCCTCGAGCCAGTCCACAGGCTGAGGCAACTGCCCTCTCTCTTGAGCTCCAGAAACGGAAACCCATACCAGAAGGAAAAACCAAGACCATCCAGCTCTCATTCCTCTCATGCTCACCTCCCTCTGATCGCGCTTTCCATCTCACTCCTCGGCTTGGGCCTTTTCCTCATGCCTCTTACCATACTTCCTTTCGAGAAACTCTCTTCCCGTCGTTGGGTAGAGCGCGGCTATGAGGACGTCCTCTTCGGTCTTTGCCAGGTCTCCAAGACTCTGACGAACAGCTGGGAGTTCAGGCTCCAAGATGTCCGCCGGCCTGCCAGTGTAAGGCTCGGTTCCCCTCTTGTATCCCTTGAGTGCCTTTTTCCTAACTTCCGGATCTATGGGTGTCGGGGTCTCGCCATAAAGCCCGAAGCAGAGATCCTTCACTTGGTTGGCTATCATCTTCCATCTTCCGAACAGAACGTTGAGAACTGCCTGAACCCCCACTATCTGGGATGTGGGAGTGACAAGGGGCGGAGTCCCCAGCTCCCTCCTAGCCCTGGGAAGCTCCTCGTAAACCTCTGGCAGTCGGTGGAGATTGTTGGTCTCCTTGAGCTGACTGACGAGATTGGAGATCATCCCACCTGGGATCTGGTGCTCCAGAACCCCGACGTCTATCACAGCCACCCTGGTTGTGTCCATAAGGTGGGAGTATTTCTGGGCTATGGGCTCGAGTTTGGCGCTGAGATGAAGAAGGGCCTTCAGGTCGAGACCAGTATCCCTCTCAGTTCCATGAAGGGCTGCCACTATGGGCTCGACAGCTGGCTGGGATGTCCTCAGGGCGAATGGTGCCATGCAGCAATCCAAGATATCCACTCCAGCCTCAACTGCCTTGAGGTAAGCCATGCTGGCCATTCCAGATGTGTAATGGGTGTGAAGATGGATGGGAACCGAGACAGTCTCCTTCAAGGCCTTTACGAGATCGTATGCATCGTAAGGGGATATGAGCCCGGCCATATCCTTGATGCATATGGAGTCTGCTCCCATGTCCTCAAGTCTTCTTGCCTTGTCGAGATAGTATTGGAGGTTGAAAACCTCTCCCCCCATGCGCCTCTCCGTGAGGCTATAGCAGATGGCCCCTTGGAAGTGCTTCCCATTGGCCTTTACCACTTCCACACAGGTCTTGAAGTTCCTGAAATCGTTCAAGGCATCGAAGATCCTGAAAATGTCTATCCCCACCTCGCACGCCTTCTCCACAAATGCCCTGGCAACGTCGTCAGGATAGTTCCGGTATCCCACCAGGTTCTGACCTCTGAGGAGCATGGAGAAAGGCGTCCTCTTTATGTATTGCTTGAGGATCCTGGGTCTCTCCCAGGGGTCTTCATCGAGAAACCTGTGCATGGTATCGAAAGTGGCTCCACCCCAAACCTCCATAGCCCAAAAGCCCATCTTGTCCATCTCTTCCGCAACTGGGACCATGTCCTCGGTCTTCATCCTGGTTGCGAAAAGGGACTGATGACCATCCCTGAAGGTGTTGTCCTGGATCTTGACAGGGTTCTTGATCTTTCCACTTTGGCTCGCATCCATCATCTATCCCATTCCTCCTCATCTTTTTTCTCTTCCCTCGGACCCTTCCAGAGAACGTGCCCACCTCTGGCCAGGATCACTGGAGGGGGCCAGTCCGCCTTCCTGGGCCAAAGGGCTCTGGAGATATTCCGAGCCCCACACCCAAGTGGACCCAGCGGTTTTCCCTCGAGGAGTCCTTCCGTCTCATTTGCCCCTTTAGAGAGGGACTTCCAAGGAATCTCCTTCCCCAGGCCCTTCTTTCCCCGCCACCTTGACCTTCACCACAGTCGCACCATCTCCTCCCTCCCCTGGTCCACCAGGTCTGAAGCCTTGGATCCAAGGGCACCCGAGGAGCCACTCTCTCACAGCCCTCTTCAGGGCACCAGTTCCGTGACCGTGGATTATCCTCACTTCCTCGATGGAGCTCAAGAGGGCTCGGTCCAGATACCTTCCCAGCTCTTCCAGGGCTTGCTCCACTTTCATTCCCCGCAGGTCCAGCTCCCTGGGAATATCTTCCCTGGATATCTCCACCCTGACCAGGGGGGAAGGGCCAGGCTGAGGCACCTCCTTCGGACTCACCCCTCCCAGGGAATCCCTATCCACGAGAATCTCCATCTTCCCCACCTGGACCCTGAGCTTTCCCTTGGAGGAGGCAGGATCGTCCAGGAGAACACCCCTCTGGCCCAGGGGCAATACCTCCACTAGGTCCCCCGGCCTCACATCCCCGAGAGGGAGCTTTTCACCGAGCCTGAGGGCCTGGCCCACACCCTCCCGAGCAATGCTATCCAATTCCCTTCTGGCTTCTAGGATCTTCCGCCTTTCCCTCGCCTCCTCTGCCTCGGCGAGGATCTCCTTTATTCTTTTTCTAGCCTCCTGAAGCTCTCGGTTGAGCCTCTGTCTTTTCTCCCTGGAGAAGGCCTCCTTTTCGGCGAGAAGCTGGGCCAAGGCCTCCCTTTGCTTTTCCACCAATTTATCGAGATCCCGCCTCTGTATCTCGAATCTCTCCTTTTCCAGCTCAGCCTCCCTCCTTCTCATCTCGGCATCTCTGAGAAGCGCGTCCAATTTCACATCGTCTGCCTTCAATCGCCTCTGCGCCTCCAGGAGAACCTCCTGGGGCAATAGCATCCTCCTCGCTATCTCCAGGGCCCAACTCTGCCCAGGAATTCCCTGGATGAGCCTGTAAGTGGGAGCCATCCTCTCCCAATCGAATTCCATCGCCCCGTTTCGAGCTCCGGCAGTCTGCTGGGCCCAGGCCTTGATTTGGGGATAATGGGTCGTGGCCACAACTGTGACTCCTCTCCTCAGGAGCTCTTCCAGCACGGCCAAGGCCAAAGCAGCCCCTTCCTGGGGATCTGTGGAGCCAGCGATCTCATCGAGAAGCACGAGAGAATCCTCGTCTGCCTGACGGAGGATCTCCCTCAGGTTTCTCATATGCGCTGAGAATGTGGAGAAATCGAGCTTGAGGTCTTGCTGGTCCCCCATGTCCGCGAACACCTTGGAGAAGAACCTCATTCGGGAGTTCTCCTTGGCTGGAATGTGAATTCCAGCCCTCACCATCAGTGCGCAGAGCCCCAGGGCCTTCAAGATGACTGTCTTTCCTCCAGCATTGGGACCAGAGATCACGAGGACCTTTGTGGACTCGTCCATGATCACGTCGTTGGGGACCACATCCTTTCCCATGAGGACCAAGAGGGGATGTCTCAGGCCGTACAGGGCCAGATCCCTGTGGCCATGGATGAGGGGCTTGGAGCCATCTATTGCCAGAGAAAGCCTCGCCTTTGCCTGGATGCAATCCAAGGTGGCCATGACTTCCAGATCATTCGTGAGGGGCTGGAAATTGGATGCCACCTTCTGGCTCAAGAGAAGCAATATCCTCTCCACCTCCCTTTGGAGATCCAGTTCTGCCAGCCTGGCTCGGTTGTTGAGCTCCACGAGCCAGGAGGGCTCGAAGAAGACAGTTGCGCCACTGGATGACACATCGTGAACAATGCCATCCATTTTGGATCTCGCCTCTGCCCTTATAGGGAGCACGAATCTACCTTCCCGGACAGTGTAGAAGGAATCTTGCAGGCTAGAGGATGCCTGGGGACTCCTCAGGAAGGCCTCCAATCTCGCCACCAACTCCTGTCTCCTCTGCCTCGCCACCCTCCGTAGCTCCTTCAGCCTCGGCGAGGCCGAATCGAGAACATTTCCGTCTCGGTCAATGGAGACAGAGAGGAGATCTCGGAGACTTGGCATCTCATCCAAGAGCTCACCAAAGGATGAAAGCCCTGGCCACGACTCCCTGTTCCCCAGGAGAATCTTCCTCACGGTGAAGACACTGTCCAGAAATTCAGCTATACCCGCAAGTTCAAGACCAGAAAGGNTCTCGCCCTTTTGAGCCTTGTTCAATAGGCCTTTGAGTCCAGGCGGTATCTTGAGAGGAAGGGGCCCTCTTTTTCCAATGAGCTCCACCATCTCCGTTGTGAGAGCGAGCTCTTCCCTGGCATCCTCCTCCCTGGAATGGGGAACAAGACCGAGGCAGATCTCCTTCCCCTCATCTGTGAGGGCCAAGGAGGCTAGCCTCTCAAGGAGCTCTGGCCACCCAAGGACAATGGCTGAAAGCCTGAGAACCTCTCCCTCCTCCAAGAGCTACCTCCCGTGGATTTCCGAACGAACGATCGTTCGTATCCTGGATACCATTTGCCGTCACAAGGTGTCAAGACCATGGGGGAGGAAGAATCGAGGGGATCCCAGTGAGGGAAGGTCCCCCGATGGCTCGATGGGGCGAAGGATAGAGTCCTTGGGGGTTGATGATGGGAGCTCGAGAGGCCGCTCTCTGGGAAGGAGAGGGCTTATCATCTCGAACCCTGAAGTTTCTCCTCGGCCAGAGGCCGAGGTCATGTGCCCAGGCATATCCTTGGGGAATGCGGAGCTCGCCTCTTTTTTCATCTCACCTCCTTGTGGATCACGTACCAGCCCTCGGGCGGATCTTCTGTGGTATCGACTATGAGATGAACTATTCTCAGCTCTGGAAATGAGGCCTTTATGTCATCGAGATCCACTGGCTCGAACTTCTTGAGATTGTTGAAGTAGGCTTGCTCTGTTATGGCATTGGACTCGTAGTTCTCCTTTGTCCTTCTCGCTATTCTTCTCAGGGAGACCTCCTGGGGACACTGTGTCTGCTGGATCACGAAGGTCATCCCATATCTTGCCGCCACTTGAGCTGCCCTCTTTCTCAATGACTGGGTCACAAATGTGGCATCGAGTATTATGCTCTCCCCCTTCTGGGCGAGCTCTTCGGCCATCTGGAACATGGCATCGTAGACCATTTTCCTCTTATCCATGTTGGAGGCTACCTTCTCATCGAAGACGTCCTCGCCCTTCCACACATCCAGCCTTATGAGATCCGTCCTCAGCCTCTTGTACCCCTTGAGTTTCTCTATCACTTCGGTTGTCTCTGTCTTCCAGGAAGCCGGAAGACCACAGGCGATGAGCAAGGTCTTATCCCCAAGTTCCCTCCTCATGAAATCCACGAAAGGTTCCCTCATGGTCAAAACCTCCTTTCTCCCCTTCATGGGGTTCTACCGAGGTAAGATAGGGCCAGTCGAAAATAGGCCCGTGCCCTCTTCAGGGCCTCTTTCTTCTCATCCGGGCCAATTGTGGGATCCTCCAACTGGAAGCCATTCACCTTCGCCCGAACTATTGCCCTGTAAACCTTGTAGAACCTGAGAAGATCCTCCACATCCTCCTCTTTGGCCAGACTCTTGTATGCCTTCCAGAACTCCTCGGCCATTGTCTCGGCTCCGTGAAACTCGAGATCCATCAAGAGAAAGGCGATGTCCGAGAGGGTGTCTCCGTATCGGAACCTCTCGTTGAACTCTATGCAGTCGAATATGGAGACGCGCTCTCCAATGGAAATGTGCTCCATGTGGAGATCACCGTGGCAGTCTCTTATCTTGGCTTTCCTTATCCTGTCCCAGAAGATATTCTCCTGGGTCTCGTAGAACCTTTCTGTCCAGCCCCTCAGGAATCTCAAATCCTCCACGGAGATGGTCTTTCCCTGATATGGCTCTATCTGGAAGAAGTTCTCGTCAGTGTTGACCTTGAACCTTTGGGGCTCGCCAAAGGTATTGATCTCCTCGGAGCTTTCCGCCCTGGAGAAGAAATCGGCCAATACTTCCGCGATCCTCCACAGGTGTTCTCCTCTGAGCTCCCCCCTGAGAAGCATCCTTTTCATGAGACTTTCCTCGGGGATTCTCCTCATCCAAACAGCGTGTTCCACAGGCTCTCCATGTCTCTGGGTGAAGGAGTAACCCCTCTCAGACAAATAGATGGGAAGCACCCCCAGGTAAAGATCCCCCGAGAGCCTCCTGTTGAGCCTCACCTCTTCATGGCAGAAATGGCGCCTCAGCTGAGGAGTGCTGAAATCGAGAAAACCAAAGTTAACGGGTTTCTTGACCTTGTAAGCGAACTCATCTGTCAGGAAAACCCAGGATATGTGGGTCTGGACGAGCTCGACCCTCCCTGTGGGATGGGGAAGGGCATCTGGTCTCATCAAGTCCTGGACCAAATCCCGAAAAGCTCTCACCTTGTCTCTCCCCTCCTTGTCCAAAGAGCCCATTGAGAAGCCATCATGACACCCTTCTTTTGAAGAGCCATGCTCTCATCCCTGGCAATTGGCCAATCCCCGCGATTTCACATCACCCTTATCTCCAAGAACAGATCCCCCACCTCTCCGTCCCATCCCCTCCGGCCCAGGCCAGCCAATCTGAGCACTGTCCCATCTCTCACACCTGGGGGTATCCTCACCATTATCCTCCTCTGCCGCAAGCCTTCCCTCAGGACTATCATCTTTCTCGTGCCGAGGGATGCCTCCCAGGGAGTGATGGCTATCCATCCCCTCACATGGAGATCCTCCCTGGGTGAAAGAACCGAGAGGGGCTGGATCCTGGGAGTCCCTTTTCTGAGGGTTCTGAGGCTCAGCTCGCGGTCCAACCCAATTCTCGGGATCAACTGGAAGAGCTTGACCAGGATCATACCCCCCAAAAAGCCCCCTATATGGGCCCACCAGGCAACCCCTCCAGCTCCCCCCGAGCTCACACCTGCAGAGAGAATCTGGATCAGGAACCATATGCCCAAAAAGAGGAAAGCTGGAAGTTCCACGAACTGAAAGAAGAAGAAAAACGGGACCAGGGTCAATACCCGAGCAGTGGGGAAAAGGAGAAAATACGCGCCCATCACCCCTGAAATGGCTCCGCTCGCCCCGATTGTGGGGATGGGAGACCTGAGATTGGTCATGAGATGAGTCACCCCTGCTACGAGGCCGCAAGTGAGATAAAAGAGGAGATACCTGAGGTGCCCCAATCTATCCTCCACATTGTCGCCGAAGATGAAAAGGGACCACATGTTCCCGAGAAGATGGAACAGTCCGCCGTGAAGAAACATGGAGGTGAGAAAGGGTATTGCCTGCTCCAAGAGGGTGAAACGGGAGGCCAGAGTGGGATCCGAATACCTCAAGGGCACAAGGCCATAGAGGAAGAAGGCCTTCTCCAGATCCTTCCCCAGCCCCAGCTCCCAGAGGAAGGCCACAACGTTGATGGCTATTAGGAGATAGTTGACAAAAGGGATACTCTGGGACCGCTGAATATCCCTGAGAGGTATCATCCCTGCCTCCTCAAAGGGTCATCGAGGGAAGACTTCCGAAAAATGCGCTGAACAGCCTCAAAAGCGCCTGTACGAGGGAAGCTCCCTCACGACTTGAGCCATCTCTCTCGCCGTTTTCACTATGTTGTGGGGATCCCTGAATCCCAAGTATCTTATCTCCACTTGGACAGCCTCTGTCCGCCCCACAACAGGCTCCATTGCCTTGAGGTAACCTGGGATGGCCCTCTTTCCGCAATAGGGAGGTATGCCATCTGTGGCCTTGTAGCCCATCCTTCTCAGGCCCTGGAGGATCCCCTCTATGAGCCCTAGGGAGGCTGTCGCTGGGCCACCTTCTCGGAAGGCATTCTCTTTCTCCTCCCGGGTATATCCAGCTCCGAGGCAGAAATCCCCAGCACTGAACTTCCTCGCATTCACATCCGACATCCCATGGATGCAGAGAACTATTGGGACATGGGCCCCGCGGGAGCCGATGACGCTGACCATCTCTAGGATGAGTTCCACGAACCTTCTCGTGTGGGGATTGGAACTCCAGGGTCGGTTGAGATTCGCGGGCTTACCGAAGGAGTGGTTGCGGCCCGGCTTGTAGAAGGCCTTGTTGTTTATCAGGTAGAAGGCACGAAGCTCTTTGGCCAAGAAAAAAGCGAGATAGTCCGTGTGGTCGTCGTCTCCGGGAAAACCGTGGGGGGCCACAACCAGCACATTGGACAGGCCATCTCGACCTACTCGAAGTCGCTTTTCCGGGAAAAACTCCTCCCGGAAGATCCTCCTCTCTTCCGGACTCAGGTGCTCCTCTATACACCTTCTCACGGACTCTATCCAATGATCCATCTCCTCTTGAGGCGCTCCCAGCTTCTTTCTCGTCTCAGCAGTGCCCTGTCCCACCTTCAATGGCCTCCTTTTCGACTGCCCGAGACCTCCGTCCCCCCACCTTGGATCCAGTGCCCGGGATCCTACGTCCCTGATCCATCCCTCGTCCCAACTAGCCCTCCCCTTTTTCTCCTGTGCCTTCCTCCTGGGAATTCTCCCTCACCATCTCTATCACCTTCTCGGGACAGAAGGCCGCACAGATACCACAGCCCTTGCAATATTCCAAGTCTATCTTCATCGCCTTTGCTTTCTCGTCTTTCGTGATCGCCAGATCAGGACACATGTACCTGCACATCTGGCAGAGCTTGCATCCCTCGCCCTTGGCCTTTGGTCTATATGTCCTCGCAGAAGACATCCTCGAGATCTCCCATCGATGCTACTTCCCCCAGGAAACTCGCAGCGCCTGACCATCCCTCTTTCTCATCTCCAACCCTTGGATGTACCCTCCTTCCAGAGCTCGAAGGTTTCTCTCCAGGAGATTCTCCGATACGCTTTCCTCCAAGGCCCTGGAGAGGGCATCCATGGAGATCAGATCCGTCAAGCCCGAGAGAAAACCCAGGAAGAACATGTTCGTCGTCTGCACGCTCCCTATCCTCTCCAGGACCCACTTGGTCCCGCAAACTCCCACATGTCTTGGCCTCTGGGGTCTTTCAGGCACTACAAAGGGATCATCGTATATGACCAGACCGTCTTCCATTACTTGTGGAAGGAACCGGTTATATGCCTCCTGGGAAAGGGCAATCAGAACGTTCGCCTCCATCACCCTGGGATAGTCCAAGGGCTCCGAGGAGATGAGGACCTCAGCCTTGCAGGCAGAGCCCCTTGCCTGGGCTCCGTAAGAGTTGGCACCCGATGCCCAAAGGCCCTGTTTCACCGCTGCTGACCCGAGTATGGTCCCCATGAGGACAATTCCCTGGCCGCCGAAGCCCCCCAGGATCACTTCCACCTTCTCACCCATGGACAAACTCCCCGTACACTACCTTTCCGGAAAGCTCCTCAGGAGCCATTCCCCTGGCCTTTTTCAGAGGCACCAAGGAGGCCTCCAAGGCCTTCATCACCTGAGCTGGATCGCCCATTCTGTTCCTTCTACCGAACTGGGTGGGACAAGGGGAGACCGCCTCAATGAAGGAAAACCCCTGGTGCTGAATCCCTCTCTGGATCGCCCTCTGGAGCAAAATGGGCTGGACAACAGCATATCTCGCCACATATGTGGCCCCTGCAGCCTCAACCAATCGGCAAAGATCGAAGGGCCTCTCCGTGTTCCCCTTGGGAGTCGTGGAACTCTGGGCTCCAAGGGGGGTCGTGGATGCCACTTGCCCTCCTGTCATCCCATAGACCATGTTGTTGGCGCATATGACTGTCATGTCTATGTCCCTTCTCGCCGCATGGATGAGATGATTTCCACCTATGGAGGAGAGATCCCCGTCTCCGCTCACAACCAAGGTGATGAGCTGCGGGTTGTAGAGCTTGGCACCTGTTGCGAAGGCTATGGCCCTTCCGTGAAGGGTGTGGAGGGTATCTGCCTTGAAATGGGGAGAAGGGATCCAGGCCGCGCAACCTATTCCCGAGACGAAAAGCATCCTATCCATGGGAAGCCTCAGGGAGTCTATGGCCCTCAGGATCGCTCCCATGAGGATTCCGTGTCCACACCCTGGGCAGAAGGGGGTCGTCCTCACTTCCTCCCTCAGGTAAATATCCATGTCCCTAGCCATCCATCCCTCCCATTATGGCCTCGAGAATGGCCCGAGGATCGATGGTCTCGCCATTGACTTGGTGGTAACCCATCACACGGCACCTCGCCACCTTCCTCACCTCGCCCTCCACCTGTCCCAAATTCATCTCCGGCACCAGGATGGCCTTCACCCTTTGGCTCAACCTCGAGACCTCATCTTCTGGAAAAGGCCATATGGTCCTCAATCTCAGGAGTCCCACCTTCTGGCCCTTCTCCCTGGCCCTCTTCACAGCCCAGAGGGAGCTTCTCGCCGTGAACCCGTAGGAGATGACAGCCAGGTGAGCGTCCTCGAGAAAGTACTCCTCTGTGGAGCATATCTCGGACCTTCTATCCAGGATCTTCCTGCTCAGTCTCTGGACCAGACGGCTGTGGACCTCGGGGTCCTCGGTCTTCCTTATACCCCAAGGGTCATGGGTTGAGCCCGTAACCAACAGCTTGGCTCCATCTCCGAATATGGGCATGGGTGGTATTCCATTGGGCTCATCTGTCCCGAAGGGAGGCCTTTCCTTGGACCTGTCCCTTCTCACTATCCTGACCCTTTCCGGAATTCGAATCCTCTCCCTGAGATGGCCCACTGCCTCCTCCCCCAACATTACCACAGGCACCCTGTACTTTTCAGCCAGGTTGAATGCCTCCAGAGCCATCTCGTACATCTCCTGCACTGACCATGGGCTCAGGGCTATGATCTGATAGTCTCCGTGAGACCCCCACTTGGCCTGCATTATGTCTCCGGCCCCTACCCTCGTGGCCTGTCCCGTGCAAGGACCCGCCCTCTGGATGTCAACGACCACGATGGGGGTCTCTGTGAAGACCGCGTAGCCCAGACCTTCCATCATCAGGCTGAAGCCAGGACCAGAGGTGGCGGTCATGGCTCTCGCTCCTGCCCAGGAAGCGCCTATGACCGCGCATATGGATCCCAGCTCGTCCTCCATCTGGATGAACTTCCTCCCTAGCTCTGGAAGCCTCTGGGCCATTCTCTCCATGATCTCGGATGATGGGGTTATGGGATAGCCCGCGTAGAAGTCGCACCCGCTCGCTATAGCCCCCTCCGCTGCTGCCTCGTTTCCAGAAAGATAATAGTCCCCAGGGGCAAGGGGACTCGGAAGGGTCTCTTCCAGCACCATGATGGATTCTCCGTCTAGCTCACGGTCCGGCCAGTTGGCCTGGTTCAAAAAACTCGCCCCCTTCTCGGGGGCCTATTCCCCACCTCGCTGCCACCCTTTACAGGGCGCTTAATTTGTAGCACATTTGAACCACGTTGGAAAGGGAGCCTGTAGGGACGGATGCGCGAGAGAAGGGCTCATTTCAGGATAGTGTATCCCTCGAAGGCGAGGCCCTCCCTCACGATAGGCGAGGAGTCCTTCCCGGTCGTGGACCTGTGCGAGAGGGGCATAAGGTTCATGAGAAAAGACAACACCTCCTTCGAGGTGGGTCAGCTCCTCAAAGCCACTATCACCTTCGCCCACAAAAGGACTATGGAACTTGTGGGAGAGATCCTGAGGGTCCAGGGAAATGAGGCTGTGGTTTTCCTCGCAACCCGCATTCCTCATGGGTTCATTCTGGAAGAACAGAGGTATCTCCTGAAGAATTTTCCCGGATTCTCGTGAGCCCCCTCATGGGGCCTGGGCCCTCGAGGAAGTCCATGCGAGACAGGAGCGCGAGATGTTCCCAATGGAATTCGACTCCAAGCTTCTAGGGTCCCTTCCTTTTCCTGACGAGCAGGGAATTAGAAGGGTCAAAAAAGTGCTTTTGGCCATAGTCCAAAGAAGGGTCCTACCCCACTTTCGAGCTCGAAGGGGCACAGATCCTCTCTCCATCTCCAGGGTCAGGGACCAGATCCAGATAAGGAGGCTCGAGGATGAATCCGGGGAGATAAGGGGGGTGAGTTTCCTGAGGATCCTTCCCCAGGGACTGGAGCTTTCCATTCACGAGCGAATATTCGACTTTCTCGCCTTTGTGATCCCCAGCGATCCCGAATCTCGCCTGGCCGAGGGGAGCAAGGAAGAGAGGAAGATGCTCGCCTGGTCCGAGCTCCTCCTGAGACATGAGGTGGAGCACGGCCTTTATCCGGAGACAGACGAAACCTCGGTGGTCGAGGGAGACCTGAAATACGCTTTGGAGATGAAGACGTCTGATCCCACTTACTACAGGAACCTGGTCGAGGCACTCGGCGACGAGATGAATGGCATAAAGGGGAGGAGATACCTTGCCCTCATGGACCACTACGAGGAAGGAAGACCCATAGGAGCGGGCGTGAGAAGGCTTCTCGAGGAATATTCCGGGGCCTTGGCTGAAGCTCCCTTGTCTTTTCTACAGGAGATGGCCCCCCACTTGGATCCCCAAGTCGTGATCTCCACAGTGGGCCATTGTCTCCGCCAGAGCAGGAACACCTTCCATTCTTTGACCAAGAGGGCCTCCTGGATGGACAAGGTCTTGGGCATTCTGGCCGGGTCCCTGGAGGGAAGGAATGGGCACAAGGTCTTGGAGGAGTTCAAGACCCGTTGGGGGATGGAGAGCGTCCTCAGGGAGCTAGACCTCTGGGAAGGGCACATGGAGGGGAAGACCCAGGAGGAGATGCTCCAGCTTCTGGAGGCTTCTCTCAAAGGGAGGAGCTTCAAGAGACCCATTGAGGTCAAACCCGAGGAGATCAAGACCGTAGAGTCCCGAGAGCCAGAGCCCCAGGAAAAGAGCTTGAAGGACAGGATAGAGGAGGCCAAGGCTGACCCCCTCTTTCCCAGACAAGTGATCGAGGTCATCGAGAGGAACAAGGTCAACGCTGTGGGACACAGCGGCTCCAAGTACAGCGAGCTCATAGAGACCTTGCTCGCCATCCCATGGGGGAAGTTCAAGCCTATAGAGGTCTCGCCAGAGGAGTTCGAGGAAGGTCTGAACAAGAGCCATTACGGATTACAGAAACCCAAGGAGATCCTTTGCGACTTCTTCACGAACCTCATCTGGCGTTACAGGAATCTGGGCCCCAAATCCGAGAAATGGGCTCAGTGGAAGAGGACAGGAAGTGCTTTTCTCCTAGTTGGCCCACCAGGGGTTGGAAAGACATCCCTGGCCATCTCCGTTGCCCAGAATCTCACGATTCCTTACCACAAGATCTCCCTCGGGGGGATGAAGGACGAGGCAGACCTGAGGGGTCATGGCTTCACGTACGAGGGATCCAAACCCGGCGCTATAGTTCAAGGCCTGATAAAGATGGGGGCCATGAACGGGATGTTCATAATGGATGAGGCGGACAAGACCGAGAAATTCGCCATAGCGACTCTCCTGGAGATCCTCGATCCAGAGCAGAATCACCTCTTCCACGACAAGTACACTCAGACCACAGTGGATATAGATCTCTCCAACTGCCACTTCATGCTCACGGCCAATACCCTCGAGACCGTCCCTCCTCCCGTGGCTAATCGCTGCGAGATCATCTTCCTGGACAGGTATAGCGTGGAGGAGAAGATCGCCATAGCCAAGAAGCACTTGATAGCCAGAGTGAGGCAGAAACACCAGATTCCCGAGGAAGAGATCTTCTTCGATCCCTCCCAGGAGGACGAGATAATAAGGCTCCTCATCAGGAATTACACCCACGAGGCAGGGGTGAGGGAGCTGGAGAGGGTCATAAGGACTCTTTTCCTCAGGATCCAGAGAAAGGAGATCATGGGAAAGGGCTCGAGGAGTGTCTGCATTACCAGGGAGAGGATAAAGGAATTCCTGGAAGAGCCCCAGCCGCCCAGGAGGATCAATCCTGAAGACAGGGTTGGGGAGATGATGGCCCTAGGCGTCAACCCGGAACTGGGTCTCGGAAGCGTCATCCCTATCCAGGCAACCCCCCTTCCAAGCTTTGAAGGGACGCATTCGGGAAGGCTCTTGAGCATAGTGCATGCCACGGGAAACATAGAACGCATAATGGACGAGAGCAGAAAAGTCGCCACAACGGGACTCCTCCACTGCGCGAGGGAGCTGGGGATAGATCTCGATAAGGCTAGCCAGCCCATCCATCTCCACTTCATGGGTGCATCCACGAGGAAAGACGGACCATCAGCAGGTGGGGCGATAGCCCTTGCCCTGGCATCTCTTCTCACGGGAAAACCAGTGAGAAGAGATGTTGCCATGACAGGGGAGATAGATACGAGGGGGAGGATAACTGCTGTGGGTGCATTGGATCTCAAACTCGAGACCGCATTCGAGGCAGGATGCAAGACCATGATAATACCCCTCGAAAACCTGAGGGGCGAGGGGGGAATAGAGAGGCTTCCCGATGCCCTCAAGAGGGAGCTTCACGTGCTCACCTTCGAGGAATGGAGCAAGGATCATGACCCCTTTGACTATGGCCGCCACATCCTCCAGATCGTCGGCGTCAAGGACCTGGTCGAGGCCTCGAAGGTGGCCTTTGTGGAAGAGGAAGAGTTGATGGCCCTCGAGGAGAGGTTCCTGGATCACGCAAGGGCAGTGGCACCCGAGATCCAAGGGTCAGAGCGAAGGATGATTTTCGCGGTCCTGGTCAAGGATCTGGAAGAGATGGACCCAAGGTGCATGGAGCGTTCTTTCTGGGAGAGGTGCTCAGGGTGCATACTTCTAGTTGTGCCAAACGCCAATGGGCCAGGGATTTCGAGGCTCGAGCCCATCCGGGAGACGGTCCGAATAAGGGAATTTGACCCGAGGAAGGGATCCCTCACCCAAGCCCTGAGTGCCATCCTCCAGGAAGAGGAGATGGGGAAAATGAGGATCCAGGGAATTGCCCTCTCTGCGCCCTTCTTTTTCATTCAAAGGGACGGTATCGTTCCCCAAGCCTTCCCTCCCAGGGGGAGGTTTTCTGGACTCAGGCTCTTTGCCAACAATTACACGGCGCAAGGGGTCAAGATCAAAAGTTGCAAGCCCCTTTTGAATCTCGTTTACTCCAAAATGGCCCTTTTGAGGGAAGAGGAGTTGGAAGGGAGCTTTTTCCTCAAGAAGGTCTCGGGGATTTGGGTTGTGGATCTCGCATTCATCCCAGAGAAGTACAGGCTCGATGTGAAGAGGGCCGAGAAGATACTCTCACGTTGCATGGAGAGGTGGCTTGCCCGTATAGGTGGTGGGCTCTGAAAGCGACCCCCCAAGCCATGGTCCTTGCTTTCCTCATCCCAATGGACTCATTGCCCAGGTGCGTCCAATAATCTCGCGTGGAGGGAATCCCGAAGCGGTATCTCGGAAGGGCCTCTCTCTTTCTCTTGTCACCCCTCAGAGTCAATCCACTGCCTTTTCATAGAGTCCTTTGAGGAGACGAGCCTCCTCGAGAGGGTTGTGGTACCTCTCTATCTTGGCTTTTCCTGCCCTCGAAAGCTCCTCTCGAAGCCCCTCATGATCTATGAGGGCCAAAGCCTTCCTCACCAGATCCTCTGGGTCATCCCTATCGTAGAGGAGCCCGCATCTCTCCTCTCCCCCTTCTCCCAGAAGGGCATACCTGTTTCCCGGGACATCTGTAGCAAGAAGAGGGATGCCTAAGGATGCTGCCTCGAGGAGGGCGTTGGAAAGCCCCTCGGATATGGAGGCACTGACCACGACATTTGCCTCCATATAAGCCCCCCTCATGGAGCTTGGGGGAATCGTGCCGAGATAGCGAGCGAATTCCTCGCTCCTCGCAAGCTCTTTTTGGAGGTGACCGTAGTAGTGAATGTCCAAAACAGGGCCAGCCAGGGCAACTCTCACATGGGGCCTCAATCTGTAAACCCTGTCCATGGACCGAAGCCATTCCAGATTACCCTTGACCGGCCTTACGCCCGATGGGAGAAAGAAGACGAAATGGTCTTGGCCAGCCCCTAACCTCTCCCTCAACGGGAACCTTCCATCTCCCAGAAAGTGGACTCCCTTTGGCACGAAGACTGTCTTGGATCCCAAATGGGGCCAGAGCCTCCTCACCTTTCCCATCATCTCGGGCTCTTGGACCACGATGAAACTGGCCTTCTCCATGAGCTCCCTTATGAGCTCCCTCCTCCCTTCCTCATCCACATCCTGATGGAGATCAGTCCCCCCTGGGGAGACCACAAGGGGAATCCCCTCTAGGAGAAAGCCCTTCTCCGAGAAAAGCCCCCTTGCACCCTTGTATAGATGATGGATGTGAACCAGGTCGGGTCTCAGCTCCTCCAAGACAGCCCTTGCACTTGTGGAGTTGACTCGGCTTGCCTCCAAAACCGATACATGGAGACCCAAGAGTGCTAGATGCTTCCTCCACCTTTCGGCCGTCTGCGCGTTTCCACTCACCCTGGGCAACGCTGTTGGAGTGATTATCAATACCCTCATGGGAGAGACATCTTTCATTGGGGATATCCTGTGAGCTCGATCTTCTCCTTCTCAAGGAGCTCCACGAACCTGGGATCCATCAAGGCCTCGAGCTCGTGTTCCCTGTCCTTGTTGGAAAAGGGAGAGAAGGCCTCCCCTCCCCTTCCTTCCATGGTCCTTCCCGGGTGAACCATGAGCTCCGCCATCCCATGGGTGAGCATCTTGACAACCTCTTCCAGAACCTCCACCGATATCCTCCCTGCCCAATATAACCCAAAGAAGCTATCGGGCACCCTCAAACCAGAGCGCTTCACAACTCCTCGGGCCCTTGATGCCAGTCTCCCAACAAGCCTCGGAAACTCCATCTCGGGATCTTTCTTCCCGGCAGGCCTTTTCTCCAGAGGAAGCCTAGTCCAGAGGATCCCGTATCTTTTCACCTTATCGAGAAAGATTGGCAAGACAGCTGGAAGCAAGTGAACATGATTGTGCCCGTTTGCATGCAGGACCTCGAGACCGAAGGATTTTATCCACTCGAGTTGTGCCTCGATCTCCCTCGAGATCTCCTTTTTGAGGGTCTCATCGGGCTCTCTCGTGAGGAGCTCGAAGACCTTCCTTTTCCCCAGAAACAGACCATCCTCCCCCACGAGCCTCTCGAGATCGGGACAAAGGGGCCGTCCCTCCGAGAGGTTCAAGTGGAGCCCCAAGGAAACTGTCCTGGGGCCCAGTGCCTTCAAGCATTCTATGGCCTCCAGGCTCCCTGGGGCATTTGGCAGTAGTCCCACAGCCTTGATTATGCCCTTTCTGACCCCTTCGAGGATGCCCTCGTTTCTCCCCCTGTCGGCACCCAGATCGTCCGCATTGACTATGAGACTTTTCCCCTTCAAGGCCTGGGCTCCGAAGCCCTTATGAAAACGTTCTCGAAATAGAGCCCTTTGCCAGGGCACGTGTGAAAGTGCGCCATCCCCCTTTCCCTCAAGAGCCTCAAGTGCTCCATGGTTCCGGGATGAAGGGCCTCGTACTCTTCCTCAGTGAAAAACCTCCTCGACTTACCCACCACTTCCACTCTTCCATAATTGGACCGCAGCAATTCCATGAGGCCATCCAGGTGGGCCAGGGAGATGGCAAGGAGCCAAAGCCTCCCCACATCTTTTCTCAGGAACTTGCGCGACTCCTCCACTATCCGCCGCCAATGCCAGAGACCATCATATCCTCCGTACTTGGGACCTATGTGATGGGAAGCGGGAGTCTGGGGAGGTGTCGCCACTACGACATGGAAACGACCCAAGTCCTCCCTCTCATCCAGGGCAGAAAACCAAGAGCCTGCCCTCGCCTCGATGAAACTTGCAAGCCCGTTAAGACGGGCATTTTCCATTGTCAGGGCCAGTGCAGCGGGATTGATATCCGTGGCCACAATCTTTCTCGCACCCCTCAGGGCCATGGCCAGAGACACGATCCCGCATCCACATCCAATATCAAGGACCTCCTCGCCACCCTTGAGGTCCACCAGGCGGCAAAGTTCCAAGGTGGACTCGGAAATCCCATGCACCCCCTCTTCTATTTTGATCCTCAATTCCCCCCAAGGCATTTTGAGGTGCATGTACCCGGCATCCTTTACCGGGGCATTCTTTCCCCTCCTCAGGGCTGACTCGAGAAGCCTCTCTATGAGCTCTGGATAACTCAGTCCCCAATACTTTGCCGAAATGGCCATGGCCTCGAAGGGCTCCATACTGGGAGTGACATTTGCCTCCAAGAAAAAGGGCGTGCCATCCCGTGCCAGTCTCACATCGAAACGAGCGTAATCCCGCAGATCGAGCTCCTCGAATGCCCTGAGGGCCATTGCCCCGAGCTCCTGCTCCAAAGAGGTCTCTAGCCGGGCTAGGGCCACATCCTCCCTTTCAGATCGAAACTCTATCCTCTTGAACTCTTCATCCAGAATGACTGTTCTCCTTGCCTGAACCATCTCCAGGATGGGAAGGACCCTAGGAGAGCCATCCACCTCCACTATGGGCACAACGAGCTCCATCCCCTGTATCATCTTCTCCACCATGACCCGGGCTGAAGGCTCTTTTTCCCAGAGGGTCAGTAACTCCTCCTGGAGCTCCTTTTCAGAGGGGAAGATCTTGACCCCTCTGCTCATATGTTCCCAAGGTCGCTTCATGACCAAAGGGGGCCTCAACCACTCGGGGATATTCGCATCTGCGGGCCCCAATACCGCCCATGGGGGTGTTGGGATTCCTGCCCTGGCAAGAGTTTCTTTTGTGGCAATCTTGTCATCAGCCCTAAGACAAGCCCTGGCAGAGGAGCCTACTATCCTCGCTCCGTTTTCCTCTAAGACGAACCTCACGTACGGCCTCAAAAGCCCCATGCCCGCAAGGGTATCGGTGTGGTCGAAGACTGCATCGGTCTCCCGAGCCAATTCCTTTGCCTGTGAGATGGCCTCCAAGGAGTCCATCAAAATGGCCTCGTGACCCAAGGACTCGAGGCCTTGTGCTATATGTTCACCACAACGGCAAACAGATCCTCGGGTTCGCAAAACAGCAACCCTCAACACACTCCCTCCCCATGAGATCCAACCCCAAGGCTCGCCTTTCTCTTGAGTGTAACTTCAAGTTCCAGAGCCTTCAACTCGACATTACTTCCGGCGCAGGTGGCCCCAAACCAACGATGGAGGCAAAACCTTTTGCCGCAACCCCAAATCCGTGGGACTATGGGGGGAGGGAATACGGGCTTTCCAGCTTTAACGGGGCGCAAAGGGTCTGCCTTCAGCTCGTTGAGAGCACGGCCAACTGCGGAAGCTCCCTTTTGATCCTTGAGACCGTCTCGGCCCATTGATTCCCGGAGAAACGGTTTGCGGACAGTACCTGAGCGAAGCCTTACCAAGGGCTCACCGAACCATTCGTATAGAGATACTCGACTGTGGTTAGCCACTCATCGTGAGTTAGCCTAGTCTCCCAGGGCCTTGCGAGATAGGAGGGTCTTTCGAAAGTCGGTCAGCCGGGATATCGGGGGCTCTGCATCCTCCTTTTCGGCAGTCGCGCTCGGGGTGAAAGCCATCCCGATAGCGGTTGGGACCTTTTTTGTCATCACCTATCGAGAAGCGTCGCGAGAAGAGAAGAACGGGATCACCAGAAGATGAGCATTCCCTTTGCCCAAATCGGCTTCCACGCAGATGTCATCCTCCAATCCCAAGAAAAGGTGAAGGCCTCCAAGGAAAAGACGGGGGTTCCTTGCCTGTCATGTGCTCAAAGAGGGAGTGGCCTTACGAACGAGGACGCCTTGGCCCTTTGGATACGGAAAGCGCAAACTGGCCTCAAAATTGCAAATCTTTCAAGGGCAAGAGGCCCATCGCACCCAGGATATCCCATTTCTCATCATCCGCTGTGCCGATATGCACACTGAGTTTCGGCACCTCACCGAGTGGGCGCCCCTTTCTTGAGGTCCTATGCCATTGAGGGCCGCTGTGATATCAGCGCCTCCCTAGCTTCGAAGAGGCAAGAAGTTCCTCGTCTTTGGCGAAAAAGGTCCGTGAGTCCATCACAGGAAAGTTCAAGGAAAAAGGCTTTGAAGTCCTTCCATGACCCATACCTGTTCGAGCGCATAGCCGGGAAGTTCGTCTCCGAGAGACCCTGGATTCTGGGACTAAGTTCCCTTTATCACGAAAACGAGGGCTCATGGTGAAAAGAAACGTAAAGCAGCCTCTTTGCCCATAGGGCAGCTAGTGCATCCAATGGAGCTTTTCAGCCCGAGTTTCCAGGACAAGGCCAAAGCCGCGAAGATTATCCTCGCCCCCAATAAAACTAACCCATGATGCGCGGATTGGGATAAAAGAAGCCAGAACATAGTCAGGCCGAAGGCTTTTCGTCTATAATGGACCCCAATCGAGGAATGTCGAAACAGGGGCGTTTTTCTCGTGGGCCACCTCAGTCCAAAGGCCCAGGCATCTAGGGGCTCGAGTGTCTCAAACCCAAGGCCAAACCCAGGGGAGTAGAGGTGGATGCCTCTGCAGGTTCGATGAACGCCAAATGGCTTGGTTTGAAGCTTCAAGTAAAGTAAGCGTGGACTCGATGGAGGGAAGGGCCGATCCGGAAAAAGCGAGTGGAGCCGCTTCAAAGCGTGTGGCCACCTCCTTTTTCGAGCTCGGGGATCTTCAGTGAAGAACGAGTCTAGCCCTTCTGCAGGTGAGTGTATATGATGAGCATCCGAGTGCGGAGGCAGCCACTGGGCGTCAGATCTTCACGATGGCCGCTACCGGTTTTCCCTAATTGAGGAGACTTTTGGGGGGTGATGAAAATGGCCCCGAGAAGGAAAGGGACAAGGGGTAAGGGAAGCGGGGTAGAGGATTTTCGCCATGCTACAGCCCGGCGGAAAAACAATCCTCCTGCCGGCATCGCACCGACTTACGAAGTCCGCGAGCGGCAAGCCAGACAGTACGACTATGACCCACACCTGGATCCGCAGCTCGTCTGGGCTGGCAAAGCGGAGCACACCTCCTTCGAGGTGGATGTCGTCCCGCTGCACATCCACGAGCGCATCTCCACCCGCGCCATCCTGGACGCCGTGCGCCGACCCCAGCCGCTGCAAATGGAGCTTTTCGGCGAAACACCCCTGCCCGCCGACCAGCAGATCGAGTTCTACCGCCACGAGGTCGGTTGGGNNAANCGNCTGATCCTGGGCGATTCNCTNCTGGTGATGAACTCGCTCCTGGTCAANGAGGGCATGGCNGGNAAGGTGCAGATGATNTACATAGACCCGCCCTACGGCATCAAGTATGCCTCCAACTTCCAGCCCCGCATTGACCGCCGCGACG
>JGI24188J35168_1000021_pt1 | contig 70868 bp, 59 predicted proteins | sample YNPBryantNP2012_FD_35168 | JGI IMG/M metagenome (IMG submission 35168) | reverse complement strand
TACCTACTGAGTATCCAGGAGAAACTCAAAATCGGGAGAATCACCCCCTACCAACTCCAACTGAATTTCAACACTGGAGGTTGACAGTGCCGACGCAATTCGGGGTATTGTCAAACAGCACCTGTTTCGCTCAAACTGATAAGGATGGAGCCAACAGATGACCATGAAGGGCTATTGGGATTTTCGGTGGCTTGAGCGCTTGCTTCCGCATCGGCGGCTGGTGATCGTGGGGGTCCATTTCGTCCTGGTAACGATGGCCTATCTCCTGGCCTTTCTCCTCCGCTTNGATTTCCGCCTTCCGGCCACCGAGTGGGAGCGCTTCCTTCGCACGCTTCCCCTCCTTCTCCTCGCCAGGATGGCCGTCTTTGCCTGGTTCCATCTCTTCGAGGGCCTTTGGCGCTACGTCAGCATGCGGGATATCCTGGCGATCCTCAAGGCGGTGACGCTCAGCTCCTTGATCTTGGTGGTAAGCGTTTTGGCGTTTTTCGGCCACGGCTTTCCCCGGTCGGTCTTCGTCCTCGACTGGGTGCTGTGCCTGGCCCTGGTTGGCGGGGTTAGGCTCGCCCTCCGTGCCCTTCGGGAGTCAAGTCGAAGGTATCGGCAGGAGCAAGCGAAACGGGCCTTCATCGTGGGAGCCGGGGATGCAGGGGAGATGCTCCTGCGGGAGATGAACCGGAGTCTCACGCTGAACTACGAGGTAGTAGGATTCATCGATGATGATCCCCGGAAGCAGGGGAAGCGGATCCACGGCGTTGAGGTGGTTGGGACGGTGGAGGAGCTGCCGGAGCTTTGCCAGGCAAAGGACGTCAAGGAATTGCTTATCGCCATCCCTTCGGCTACCCCAGAGCAAAAGCGGCGTATCCTGGAGCGATGTCGGAATAGCGGTGTGCCCTTTAAGACCGTCCCGGCCTTGAGTGAGCTACTTCAGGGCAAAGCCAGGATCGGGCAACTTCAGGAGGTCCGGCCGGAGGACCTCCTCGGGCGGGACTCCGTCCGGCTGGACCTCGACCGGCTTCGGGAGCAGCTTCAGGGAAGGCGGATCCTGGTAACGGGAGCGGGTGGCTCCATCGGGTCCGAGCTCTGCCGGCAATTGGCCGCTTTGGAGCCTGAGCTGCTCGTCCTGTTCGAGCGGGCGGAGAACAGCCTCTACTTCGTCCACATGGAGCTTCAATCGCGCCATCGGAAGCTTCACGTTGTGCCCGTTGTGGGGGACATCCTAGATCGGCGGAAGGTCGAGGAGGTCATTACGGCATATGCTCCAGAAGTCATATATCACGCAGCCGCCTACAAACACGTGCCGCTCACGGAGGCTCATCCTTTGGAGGCCATCCAGAATAACGTCTTCGGGACAGAGACCGTGGCATTGGCGGCAAGGCGAGGAAAGGTCAAGAAGTTCGTCCTAATATCCACCGATAAGGCGGTTCGGCCAGTTGGCGTCATGGGGATGACGAAGCGCGTGGCGGAATGTCTGCTTCTCTCCCTCAACGGCGGACCGGCTACTTTTGTTGCCGTCCGGTTCGGGAACGTTTTGGGAAGCGATGGCAGCGTCCTTCCTATCTTTCGCTGGCAGATCGCACAAGGGGGGCCGCTAACAGTGACAGACCCCGAGGCCACGAGGTATTTCATGCTTATGTCAGAAGCAGCGCAACTTGTCCTACAGGCGGGGGCGATGGGTAAAGGGGGTGAAATCTTCTTCCTGGACACGGGGGAGCCGGTCCGCATCATGGACCTGGCGGAGAGCCTGATCCGTCTCTATGGCCTGGAGCCGGGTCGAGATATCGAAATCCAGATTGTCGGGTTAAGGCCTGGGGAAAGGCTTCGTGAGGAGCTCGTGCAGAAGCAGGAGGAGCTGCTTCCTACCGAGCATGAAAAAGTGTTCAAAGTTCAAAATTCAAAGTTTGAGTTTGAGGGGTTAAGGGCGCACTTCGAGCAGGACCTGGAGCGGCTGCGGAGCCTGGTAGAGGCAAGGGATCGAGAAGGAGCTGTGGCAATGCTCAAAGAGATGGCGAGTCGATACTGAAAGCGGTTCGAGGTCTAAAGTTATTCATTCTTGAGGTTCCCGTGATGACCGGTCTCGCTCCCATCTCCCGGTCCCAAACACTCCCCTACGACCGGAAAGAACGCATCCCGGTCCCGTATGAAGCTTCGTAAGTGTAAACCTGCGAGGTGTTCCAACTGACAAGTGGAAGCACGACGCCCATTCAAGAGTCGGTCGTATTCTAAGAGGAACTGGGCTTGACGAGCTCCCTCAAGTAATCTCCATCTTCAAGGGAGACATGAGCTTTGGTGGACCAAGAGCAAAACCACCAAATGAGCATGGCGGGTTCTCTGCTTCTATTCCTCATTTGCGATCTTCATTACACGTCGTAAGTGTGTCTTCTGTGCTTTAGCTGGTCCCAAGTGCAAAGCTTTGGCGATAGCTGGCTAGGTGGGTCTAACTTAGGGCCAAATGTCAGGCCTATGTCCAAAGCGGCGCAAGTTATTCTGGTGAGTTCTTCTTTCTTTGTCTTCTTTGGGTCGACAAGCACTCTCTTCGCCTTGCGCCGTTGTGTAAAGGACATGAGGGGGATGAAGTCCCGAGGCGGACGAGAAGCTGCCACCCCGAAAGGTCACTATCATGGAAGCGTTTTCCCCCTTCCCTTCTCCGAGCGGCGAATGGTTCTGATGGCATTGGACCTTCTGGCCGTGAAAGGCGCGCTGCTTCTGTCGCCGGTCCTACGGCTCGGATACGGGCTGGATGGAAGTGTGGCGCTCCGGCATCCTCTCTGGTTCCCCGCCCTGAGCCTACTGTGACTGCTCATCTCCCACACCCTGGATGCCTACGATCTGCGCGTGGCTGGGAAGTTCTCCTCCTCCGCTCGGGCCGGCCTCCATGCCGGCCTAATCACTGCGGGGTTTACCTTCTCATCCCTTGCGTGACCTCTCCCTTGCCCAACTCTGAGTCCTCTCTGCCGGCCTTTTCCCTTTTTGCCGTCAGGGCGCTCCTGGCCGGCCGGGGCTCTACCGGGTAATCCTGACCCAGCCCGCGCTTTGGCGCCGCGCCCTCATCATCGGTGCCGGCTGGGCCGGCCGTACCATCGCCGAGACCCTGGCTCAGCACGAGGACGGGACGTTCGGGATCGTTGGCTTAGTGGACGACGACCCGGTCAAATTGAGCAGGGGAGCGTGGGAGCAGGAGGGCCGAGGAGCCGAGGAGCAGAAGGGGGGAGGAAGAGAGGATTCACCTTTGCACCTCTCCACTCCTGCACCCCAGCACCCGTGCCCTGAAAGCCCCCCTGTACCTCCGCCCCCCGGCGCCTCTACGCCTCCGCTCGTGCTGGGCAACCGCCACTTCCTCCCGGCCCTAATCCGTCAACATCGTGTGGACACCCTTGTTCTGGCAATTACAGACGATGCTAGCTCAACTTCCGCACCTCTGAGTCAATAATCCAGTGATATCAAGGTATTGTGGTGTTGGTTAGTCACTAAACTGGCTTTACCCAATTCTTCCTTGGTTTGATCGGCTCGCAATCTATGTTGAGCTTGGCGTAAAGCTCCAGCTTGTGCGGGCTTGGCCTTGTGGCACAACGGATCTTTAAGATACGACCGTTGGCTGTGGGCAACACCACCGCTACCACCTGATGGGTCTTGAGCATCTCTCTGACTGTAGCCCAGGAGCTGTGTACCGCACGGTCCTGCAGGGTCTTCTCTATGGCTACCAAAAGATGGTAGGCCAAAACGCAAAGAAAAATGTGCGCCCGCACACGCTCCTTCAGCTGGTGAAAGATGGGCCGCTCGGCCAAGGGACTTTTCATGCTCCGAAAGGCCCTTTCCCCTCTGGTCAAAAGAGAGTAAATGTGCCAGGCTTCTTCAGCCCCAAGATCGCTCCCGTCGGTCTTGAGAAGATAGCTGCCGTCAAGCTTCTCTGCCACTAGCTTCTTGTCTTCTCTTGCCACCCAGCTCAGCTCCGCTTTCTCTTTGTGATAGCTGATCTCGTAGTACCTGGCTACACGGGGATAGCGCTCCTTTATCCGGCCAATCGCTTCATAAATCCTCTCTTCCCGCCTGAGCCTCTCCTCGCTGATGCGCTCACTTAGCCTCTCTAGGTCCTGGATAAGCCGCTTCTCCAAGCTCTCTCTTATGGCCCGGTCCTTTGGCTGCCCGCTCCTCGTTTATCACCAAAACGTAATATTGGCCCTCGCACTCCTTCCTCTTTACCTCCACCCGGCTCTTCCTCTTGTAACCGTTGGTGGCCGAAACCCCGCGTGATACCCCAAAAACCCCTCCTCTTCAAATTCACCAAGCCAGCAGTCTCGCTCAGCCTGTCTTGCCGCTACTACATAATGGTAGCCCCGGCTCTTGATCAGCTCCAAGTTCCTTCGGTCGGCCATCCCCCGGTCCACCACCACCGTGACCCCCTCTTTCCTGCCCTGGCTCCTCTCCAAAGCCTCTAGCATGGCCCCAAGGGTGGTGCTGTCAGCCCTATTTCGCTCAAAGACCTCGTGCTTGATGGGAAAACCCTCCCGGTCCACCACCAGAGCCACCAACACCCGATTGCACTCAGGCCGCTTGTCCCGAGAATAACCCCTTCTTGCTTCCTCGTTCCTCTCACACCGCCCCTCAAAATACGTGGAGGTGAGATCGTAAAGATATATGGTGCTATCAAGGCTAAAAAGGTCCACCTCCCTCGCCCTCTCATTGAGACCCGCCTGAGCCAGAACCTCCTCCCTCCCAAGCCTTCCGAAGAACTGATTTGCCACATGCACACGCCCCGCTTCCTTGCCCTGGCCACGATCCCCTCCACCAGGGGATCGGGCTTCTCCAAAGAAAGCTGGCCTGCCAAAGCCGCCTCCAGCCTCTTTGCTAGAGGATGCCACTTCTCAGGTGGTGCGGGCTCCAAGCTGCCCAGGGAACAAATGGTCCTTTGCCTTGGCCCTTTCGAAGTGGATACCGACTCCACCAGGAGGTAGTTGACATACTGCTTACCGTTTTTGGCCTTGCGGATGCTTTTGCGGATGTACATGCCAAACACAAATAGTCCACACTGGCAGTCACTATTTTGGGCTTCCCCAGACCCACCCCTAAGCCTTTCAACCCCTTACCACCACCAAAACACCAAAATCCGCCCAAGAACCACCCCAGAGCGCGGAAGTTGGGCTAGGTGCCCCTTCTTTTATTCGTAGCTGCGATTCCAGAAAGTTTCGGACCGTGGAGGGCTAACTAGTTGAAAAACAGAAGACTCAGACCTCCAACTTCCCCTGAGACTGACAGTCTCGGGTAGGCCAAAAGGAATAGCCGGGCGGGGGCGAGGCTCACGACACTGGATGGGAAAAGGCCAATCGTTACAAGCAATTGGCAAGAAGATGGTGCTCGATCTCGCCCCAAAAGGCAACCCCCTCGGCTCGGCTAGTCCACAAACGGTCTCATTTCCATACGTACCCAAAGGGACTCCCGAGGATCTCCCAGGCCTTCTCGGGTCACAGCTTGGAATGAAGCTCCCCGCGGGGGAATTCCAGCACCCAAAAGCATGCCCAGGGTACAGCTTTTTTCCGAGAAACCCTGGTCATGTCTTTTGGGCCCTTGCCAATGGGATCCAGATCCTCTATGAAAGATGATCATCCCCTCCGTGGCAGGGGAATGGGAGAAATGAGAATGGGAGGTGAGGAAATGGCTGACAAATTCGATCTCACGGGAAAAGTCGCGATCGTCACGGGTGGAGGAAAAGGGATCGGAAGGGCCATAGCCCTCGGTCTTGCGGATTCGGGTGCCAAGGTAATGATAGCTGCGAGGACCCAAAGCGAGATCGAGGCAGTGGCGAACGAGATAAGGTCTAGGGGCGGAGAAGCCACCTCTAGGGTCACGGATGTGAGCATAAGTGAGCAAGTGGATGCCTTGGTTGCTACGACCCTTGAGGCCTTTGGCCGAATAGATATCCTCATAAACAACGCTGCGAGGAGCTTCCTCAGACCACTCTTGGAGCTGAGAGAGGACGGGTTCGATAAGATCTTCAACACCAATGTCAAGGGCACCTTTCTCCTGAGCAGGGCAGTGGCCAGGGTGATGAAGGAACAAGGTGGAGGCAAGATCGTCAATATAACCACCGTAGGCGCGGTGAGGGGTGGAGTGATGATGGGTGTCTATCACGCGAGCAAGGCCGCTGTCAAGATGCTCACCATGTGCATGGCAGCCGAGTGGGCTCCTTACAACATATCCGTGAATGCCGTGGGACCCGGCCTCACGAGGACCCATTTCAGCCAGCCCATATGGGGAAACCCAGAAATCGAAAGGCAAATAGTCATGAGGATACCCAAGGGTAGACTCGCCGAACCGGAGGACATAGTGGGAGCAGTCCTGTTTCTGTGTTCTGATTCCGCTGGGTTCATAACAGGCCAGAGCATATACGTGGACGGGGGGACCCTGGCAACTACCTGAGATAAATGGCATAACTCCAATGGAAACTATCTTCCAAAGCCTCTNACCTTGGGGCTCATGGTCCANGCCCTGGGTGCGCTCGGACTGAGACGGGAGNGGAATCCCGAACCTGGGAAAAGAATCTCTCTCGGTATCGATCCTTTTGCCCGAGGACAGATTTCCGTGGCCCCATCCTCCAGATNCTCGCAAACGCTGGGGGATGGGCTTAGAAGTCCGACTCGCCCAGGGCCTCTCATGGAGATCAGGAAAGGGGAGTTGGANCCCATACCATATTTCCGGCCCTATGGCCAGGGTGGGTCGCTCANGATTCCCTTTCCATTTTCACGAGAAACCTCTTGAACCGCTTGCTTGTGGCAANGAATTCTATCCCCATCCCACACCGCACATAGTTTATGAGAAGGGGAGGGACCTGTCTTGCCCACCTCACTACACCCCTTGCCAGGAGAAACTTGTCGTCTACTTCAAGTGCGAGGAGAAGCTCCGTGCCAGGGGGGAAAACCTTGTTCGTCTTTATGGCGAGCCCCAAAGGCGAGAGATCTGTGGTGAACCCTCGGTTGTCGAGATTGCCTCTCCCGTACCTCACCGCCGCCCTGAAGCGGCGGCGCTTCGCTTTTCGGCGCAGAAGCCTTATCATCCCCTTTTTCCCACGATCGTAGAGGGCTCAGTCTTCGCTTCTCAATCAGGATCTCGTGAGAGGAGCGCCCTCAGATATGGAGTTCCAATATGTCGCCATCCTCCAGGGGGAAGTCAAGATGGACCCGCTGGCCATCGTGCTTGTTCCTCCCCCATATCCTCGCGAACTTGAGCTTCTCCACGAAATCCTTGTGTATCTCCTCTGCGAAATCCGCCACAGTGCTTCCCTCAGGTAGTATGACCGGATCCTGGAGATCCGGCTCCTTTCCCGGAACCTTGGTATAGGCCCTTATGATTCTCAGACTGCGGAATGTGGCCTCTGCGAGCCTATCCAGACCCTCGCCCGTCACCGCCGACACAGGAAAAACCGGAAACCTGTCGCCACAGAACTCGTACAGAATCTCCAGGTGATCCTTGGCCTTGGGAATGTCCACCTTGTTGGCGACAAGCAAGGATCTCTTGAGAAGTCTGTCCTCCTCGTCCTCGTAATCTCCCGTTCCTATTGGCCGTATGCTAGCCCTATCCAGAGCCTCGAGGACCATTTCCAGGTCTTGGAGGAGGTCATCGCTGCTCACGTCTATGACCAGCCATAGGACGTTGGCGTTTCTCAAAATGGCATAGACCCATGGCTCCGTGAGCTCCGGATGTATCGGAGGAATGTCCACAAGTTGGATTCTCACATTCTCGTAAACCATCATCCCTGCCAGGGGCACCCTCGTTGTGAAAGGGTAATCGGCAACATCTGCCTTGGCACTCGTCAGGGCCCTGAGCAGACTGGACTTCCCTGAATTGGGAGGTCCAGCTAGGACGCTTTGTCCTGCCCCAGCTTTTTCGACAAAATATTGGTCAGCTCTCCTGGATGCAGCGGGCTTGGAGGCCGCCTCTTTTCTCAAGAGGGAGATCTTCCTCCTCAGTTCCCCCTGGAGCCTGTCCGTGCCCTTGTGCTTGGGCATTATACGGAGCATCTCCTCGAGGGCCTGTATCTTCTCCTGAGGGCTCCGAGCTAATCTGTAACGCTTTTCCGCCTCGAAATATTGGGGGGGGAGATTGGCAGGCACAGCTGTGAATCTCCTCCTTCGAGTCTGAAGAAATCATAGGGATCCACGGCTTTCCAGTCAACCCGCGCCTTGACACCGATGAAGGGTCTGGTATAGTTTGGAGAAACGCGCCCCTGGTGACAGGATGCCTGCCACGGTCGTAATTCCCGCACGATTCTCCTCGACACGTTTCCCAGGAAAGCCCCTCGTCTCCATCCTGGGCAGACCCATGGTAGAGCACGTTTACAGAAGAGCCGAGGCTGCGAGGAAGGCCAGCTCAGTCTGGGTAGCAACGGATGACGAGAGAATAGCCAGGGCAGTTCAAGAATTTGGCGGCAAGGTGGTGATGACCTCCAAGAGCCATCCCACAGGGACCCACAGGGTGTTGGAGGCTGCGAAACTAGTGGGCGGCGATCTCGTGGTGAATCTCCAGGCCGATGAGCCCTTGATAGCCCCTGAGCAGATAGACGCTGTAATCGATGCCCTTGAGAAGGACCCCCATGCGGATCTCGCCACATTGTGCAGATGGACATGGGACCAGGAGGAGATCGAGGATCCCAATTGCGTGAAGGTAGTGATGGACCACAAGTGGATGGCTCTATACTTTTCCAGGTCTCCCATTCCCCATCTGAGGGCCGAAAAAGCCCAGGGACACAGATCAGCTCAGCCCCTCAGGCGAGGGGCTTGGATTCATATAGGTCTTTATGCCTATTGTCGCAGAGCCATGGAGGTGATACCACTTCTTCCCCCATGCCCATGGGAGGATGCAGAAGGGCTCGAACAACTGAGGTTTCTCCATTGGGGTCTGAGGATAAAGGTGGCTCCCTCGAACATAAGGACCATAGGGGTGGATGTCCCAGAGGATGTACCCAAGGTAGAGAGGCTTCTCAAGGAGGGAAAATGAGGACCAAATTCATCTTCATCACTGGAGGGGTCTTGTCCTCCCTGGGCAAGGGGCTAGCTGCGGCATCGATCGGCGCCTTGCTCGAAGCCAGGGGTCTCAGAATCACGCTCATCAAACTCGACCCCTACATCAATGTAGATCCTGGGACCATGAATCCATTCCAGCACGGCGAAGTATATGTCACAGACGATGGGGCCGAGACAGATCTGGATCTGGGTCATTACGAGAGGTACACCAGTGCGAGAATGTCCCAGAAAAACAACTACACAACGGGGCGCATTTACTACAATGTCATAACCAAGGAGAGGAGGGGGGACTATCTGGGAGGCACAGTTCAGGTGATACCCCACATAACCGACGAGATAAAAAGGTGCATAATAACCGCAGCAGAGGGTGTGGACCTGGCCATAGTGGAAATAGGAGGGACAGTGGGCGACATAGAGGGCCTTCCTTTCCTCGAGGCCATCCGCCAACTGAGGGGAGACTTGGGCAAGGAGAACGTCTGTTACATCCATCTCACACTGGTCCCCTACATAGCCACAGCAGGAGAGCTCAAGACAAAGCCCACTCAGCATAGCGTCAAGGAACTCAGAGCAATAGGAATCCAGCCCGACATTCTCTTGTGCCGGACAGATCGCTACCTCACCCAGGACATAAAGGCCAAGATAGCCCTCTTCTGCAATATATCGCCCGATGCCGTGATAACGGCAAAGGACGTGGACAGCATATACGAGGTGCCCCTTGTCTTCCACAAGGAAGGCCTGGATGAGAAGATAATGGAGATACTCAACATGTGGACCAGGGCGCCTGTCTTGGACGAGTGGGAAAGACTCGTGGAGAAGATTCGCAACCCCAGAGATGAGGTCAAGATAGCCATAGTGGGAAAGTACGTCCATCTCACCGAGTCTTACAANAGTCTGAGCGAGGCCCTNGTGCATGGAGGAATCGCCAACAATTGTAAAGTGAGTCTCAAATACGTGGATTCCGAGGAGCTCGAGTCGGACGGATGGGAAAGCAAGCTCTGTGGGGTGGACGCAATACTCGTGCCAGGTGGATTTGGCAGCAGGGGTATAAACGGGAAGATGAGGGCCATCCAGCTCGCCAGGGAAAAGGATATCCCATTTCTGGGGATTTGCCTGGGAATGCAGCTGGCTGTCATAGAATTTGCAAGAAACGTGTGCGGCCTTCAGGGGGCCAACTCCACCGAGTTCGATGAGACAACCCCGCATCCCGTAATCGATCTCATGGAAGGTCAGAAGTCCGTGAAAGAGAAGGGAGGCACCATGAGACTTGGGGCCTACCCTTGCAGGCTTGTGGAAGGATCCATAGCCTGGAGTGCGTATGGAAGTCAGGAGATATCCGAGCGCCATCGCCACAGGTACGAGCTCAACAATGCTTACCGGGAGATTCTCGAGAGGAAGGGAATGAGGATAACGGGCATTTCTCCCGATGGATCGCTGGTAGAGATAGTAGAATTGCCCCAACAGAGATGGTTTCTGGGATGCCAATTCCACCCGGAGTTCAAATCCAAACCCCTTGCCCCTCATCCCCTTTTCGTCTCGTTCGTGAGGGCCGCTTTGGAGTACAAAGTGGAGCGAGCCATAGGACGGGAGGCTCGAGAGGGCCCCCGGGCAGCAGTTGGGGCGCCAGCAGTGGGCTCCCATGTTGTGGGAGGCTGAGGTGGACCCTGAGGTCTCGGAATTGAAGGTGGGACCTCTCCGGTTGAAAAAAGGGGGACCATTGTTCCTCATCGCGGGACCCTGTGTGATAGAGTCTCGCGAGCAGACAATGGAGATAGCTTCGTTTCTCATCGAGGTCTGCAGGGATCTTTCCATCCCTCTGATTTTCAAGTCCTCGTACGATAAGGCCAATAGGACCTCGGTCTCCTCCTTCAGGGGCCCTGGCCTGAGCCGAGGGCTGGAGATTCTGGCCGAGGTCAAAGAGACTCTGGGCATTCCTGTGGTCTCGGATGTCCACTGCAGGACAGAGGTGGAGCCAGCATCCAAGGTGTTGGACTTGATACAGATTCCAGCCTTTCTTTGCAGACAGACGGATCTTCTCATCGCGGCTGCGAGGAGTGGTCTTCCAGTGAATGTCAAGAAAGGCCAATTTCAGGCTCCATGGGACATGCTCCCAGTGGTAGAGAAGATAAGGCACGCTGGAAACAACATGGTCATGATATCCGAGAGGGGCACCTGTTTCGGGTACAATAACCTGGTAGTGGATTTTCGCTCCCTCCTCATTCTGAGGAGGATGGGGGTGTTTGTGGTCTTCGACGGCACTCACAGTGTGCAGCTCCCCGGAGGCCTGGGATGCTCATCGGGAGGCCAGAGGGAGTTCATAGGGCCCTTGGCCAGGGCAGCAGTGGCCGTTGGGGTCGATGGGGTCTTTCTGGAGGTCCATCCAGACCCGGACAAGGCCCTGTGCGATGGCCCCAATAGCCTTCCCCTCGGCAAACTGAGGGGACTGCTGGAAGAGATTTGCCAAATCCACGAGCTTCTGAGGAGTGGAGGGGGTCTTGGAGGAGGAGATAGTCAGGAAGTCCCTTGAGAGTGCAAAAAGGGTCCTGGAAATAGAGTCCAGGGCCATAAGGGACTTGGTGAATAACCTCGGGGTGGAGTTTGGCCGTGCTGTGAGCCTGATGTTCAGGTGCCAGGGNAAGGTGATCCTGTCGGGAGTTGGCAAATCGGGTCACGTGGCAAGGAAGATAGCCTCCACCCTCTCTAGNACTGGGACTCCTTCCCTCTTCCTCCATCCAGCCGAAGGAGTCCACGGGGACTTGGGGATGGCCACCTCAGAGGACGTATTCCTCTTCATATCCCACAGTGGATGTAGTGAGGAGGTGCTGCAACTGGTCCCATTTGTGAAGAGACTCGGCTGCCCTGTGATATCCATAACAGGGAGCAAGGGTTCACCCCTTGCCCGGGCAAGCGATGTGGCGGTGATAGTGGAGGTCAAGGAAGAGGCCTGTCCTCTTGGGCTAGCGCCCACAGCAAGCACAACGGCCACCTTGGCTGTTGGGGACGCCATGGCCATTGCCCTTTTGGAGCTAAGGGGGTTCACCCCTTCGGATTTCGCCAGATTGCACCCGGGTGGGAGATTGGGGAAGAGGCTCCTCCTCAGGGTCTCGGATCTCATGCACACAGGCGAAAGCATCCCCCTTGTCCACAAGGACACCTGCATGAGGGATGCGATCCTGGAGATAACCTCAAAAGGACTAGGGGTCACAGGGGTTCTGGATGACTCGGGGAAACTCATCGGGGTCATCACAGATGGAGATCTCAGAAGGGGTCTCCAGAGGGGCAATCATATGTTGGAAGAGCCTGCCTCGGCTGTCATGACNTGCAACCCCAAGTGCATTTCCGCAAGCTCCCTCGCAGTGGATGCCCTGAACAAGATGCAAAGACATGCCATTACCTCGCTTTTCGTCTACGATGGGGATGATGAGAGGGAAGTCGCAGGGGTGATCCACCTTCACGATCTGTTGAGGGCTGGTGTGGTGTGATGCCGAGGAAATGGGCNACNGTTGCACTAATTTGCCTCATGGCGTGGNTCTATGCTGCGACGAGGCCTCAAGCCAAAGAGGCCGAGAAAGAGGACTCTTCCAGGGAGCTCGAGACTCACGTTCAGATAAAGGGTGTTCACTTCCAAGAGTTCGGGGAGTCCGGTCTAACCGTGGAGCTCTGGTCTTCATCTGGCAAGTATTCGAGGAGGGGTGAGAGCTTGGAGTTGGAGGAGGTGAAGGTTCTAGTCCCGAGTGGAAGCGGTCAGTCCAAGAAGACGATGGAGCTTACGGGAAAAAGGGGGAATGTGCAACTGGAAGAGAAGCTTGTCACAGTAAGAGGCGATGTCCAGGTTGTCACAGAGGATGGTTATGAGCTCCAAACCGATGAGGCCTCTTACAGTTACGAGACCAGGGAAATAGAGGGATCGGGGCCCGTGAAGGTCATTGGGCCTGAGGGCACGACAACGGGAGTTGGCTTCCACGTGTGGGTGGAAGAGAAGGTGGTGCTCGTGCACCGTTCAGTGGAGACCATCTTGGAGCCAGGGGCGATCCAGAGGGCGAAGGAGAAGCTCAAGGAATGAGGTGGAGCTCTCTGATTCTTCTCGTTATGTTCGCCAGCCTATCTCTTCCCAGGTGGGCTTGGCCTTTGGATCCAGCCCAATGGGAAAAGAAAGACAAGGAGCTTGCCGAAAGTCCCACAGTGGTCACAGCCGAGAGCATGGAGATAAGGCTAGAAGAGAGCCTCGTTCGCTACAGGGGAAATGTCAGGGTGAGACAGCCAAGATATNTCCTGGATGCTCAGGAAATGGAGCTCAGGTGGGATCCACAAACCCGAAAGATCAAGCAGCTTTTAGCCAAGGGAAAGGTGAGGATGGAGACCGAGGATGCAACAGGGAGTTGTGGGTTGGCCTTGGTGGACCTGGAAAAGGAGATCATAGAGATGACCGAACACCCCAAAATGGTCCAAGGTGGTGAACATGTGGAAGGGGAGAAGATAGTGTATTCCATCAGGGCGAGGAGGAGCACGGTCTTGGGCGGAAAGGAGAGGAGAGTTCGAACGCTGGTCGTTCCGGGGGGGACCAAATGAACAATCCCCAGGGAGGGGTCCTAGAGGCCAAGGGGCTGACAAAGACATTCGGCTCCAGGACGGTCGTGAAGGGAGTCCATCTCCATGCTTGTCAAGGGGAGATAGTGGGTCTTCTCGGGCCCAACGGGGCTGGCAAGACGACCATCTTCTACATGCTGACGGGTGCAATAAGGCCAGACGGTGGAAGGGTGATTCTCCTTGGAGAGGATGTCACAGAGGCCCCAATGTACATGAGGGCGAGAAAGGGACTCAATTACTTGCCACAGGAATCATCCATATTCAGAAGGCTCACTGTGGAGGAGAACCTCCTTCTGATATTGGAACTTTGGGAGCTCGATCCATTGAGGAGAAAAGAGAGGTGTAAGGAGCTCCTTAGGGAACTTCGCATAGAGCACCTGGCTCGCAACAAGGCCTATTCCCTCTCTGGAGGAGAGACAAGAAGGGTGGAGATATGCCGCTCCCTGGCCATAAATCCCAAGTTCATACTCCTCGACGAGCCATTCTCGGGAATTGATCCCCTGGCTGTCCTGGAGATACAGAACATAGTGAGGGGGCTCAAAGAAAGGGGAATAGGGGTGATAATCACTGATCACAATGTGAGGGAAACATTGGGAGTTTGCGACCGGGCCTACATAATAAACGAGGGGGAGATCCTGGAGATGGGGACCCCAGAGGAGATCGCAGTGAGCGAGAAGGCGAGGCGATTCTACCTGGGAGACAGCTTCAGACTCTGACTCTCCCCAACGACCTTCTTTCCCCGTGCCTCCAATTCATGATCCTTCATCGAGCCCCAATGGGCGCTTTCCTTCCCATGTGTCCGGATGAGGACCCAGATAATTCGAGCTTGGACTGGGCGGTGCTCCATGGGGTAAAATGGCTTCTATGGGATAAGGGATCAGAGAGGCCTTAGAGGATCCATCCCGAGGAGGAGGTACTCGAAATGCTCCTGCAAGCGCTCCAGAAGGTTTTCGGAACAGCCAATGAGAGGGCCCTCAAGAAACTTGCGCCCATTGTCGAGGAGATAAACGCTTTAGAGCCCTCCATGAGGAAGCTCAGCGACGTGGAACTGAGGGCCAAGACCGTCCTTTTCCGTGAGAGGCTGCGCGAGAGGGTCTTGGAAGTGATGGGATCGTACAGGGACTTAGGGGCCAGCGAACTTGCCAGGGTGGTGCGGGATCTCTCACTTCACAAATTGGTTTTCCCAGAGGACCTCCAGGGAGATGGCCCCGAGGAATGGACAGAGGATTTGGAAGAGAGGGTTGATGAGCTCAAGGCCCAGCTCAAGAGGACAATTGCCGAGACCCTCGATGAGCTTCTCCCAGAGGCCTTCGCTGTGGTGAGGGAAGCTGCCAGGAGGACATTGGGTGAGAGGCCCTTCGATGTCCAGCTTGCTGGAGGCATAGTCCTCCACCAGGGCAAGATAGCCGAGATGGCGACGGGTGAGGGCAAGACCCTCGTTGCCACCCTTCCCGTGTATCTCAATGCCCTGACTGGCCGAGGGGTACATGTGGTCACGGTCAATGATTACCTGGCGAAAAGGGACAGGGATTGGATGGGGCAAATCTACGAGTTCCTCGGTCTCACTGTGGGCGTGATTTACCATGACATGCCCCAGGAGGAGAGAAAGAGGGCATACCAATGTGATGTGACTTACGGGACCAATAGCGAGTTCGGATTCGATTATCTCAGGGACAACATGGCGGTTCGGTTGGAGGATCAGGTCCAAAGGGGGTTCCATTACGCCATAGTGGACGAGGTTGACTCCATCCTCATCGACGAGGCCAGGACCCCTCTTATCATCTCGGGCCCAGTGGAGAGGGAGACCAACAAGTTCGCTGAACTGAAGCCCATGGTCCAGAGGCTGGTCCAGAGTCAGACCTTCCTCGTGAACAAGCTCCTGGCAGAGGCGGAAAAGCTCCTGGAAGAGGGAAAAGATTACGAAGCAGGCATAAGAATGTTGCAGGCAAAGAGAGGGGCCCCCAAGAACAAGAGGCTCCTCAAGCTCTTGCAGGATTCCAGAAACAAGAAGCTCGTGGAAAGGGTGGAGCTCGACCACATCCGAGACAAGACCATGTGGCAAATAGACGAGGAGCTCTTCTTCACCCTAGATGAGAAGTCAAACGTCGTGGACCTCACGGAGAAAGGGCGTGCGGCCCTTTCGCCAAAGGATCCCAATTTCTTCGTCCTGCCGGACTTGGCCGAGCTGGACTCCAATCCCGAGACCACCCCCGAGGAGAGGGAAAGGGCCGAAAGGGAGTTCCAGGAGAAGAGCGAGATCCTCCAGAACATATTCCANCTTCTCAGGGCTTATTCCCTGTTCGAGAAGGATGTCAACTACGTGGTCTCCGATGGCCAGGTGATCATAGTGGACGAGTTCACGGGTCGTCTCATGCCTGGCCGAAGGTACAGCGATGGACTCCATCAGGCCCTGGAGGCAAAAGAAGGGGTCAAGATAGAGGGAGAGACCCAGACCCTGGCCACCATAACCATCCAGAATTATTTCCGAATGTACGAGAAGCTCGCCGGAATGACCGGAACCGCGGAGACAGAGGCAGAGGAGTTCAACAAGATATACAAGCTCGATGTCGTGGTCATACCCACCCACAAGCCTTGCATCAGGAAAGACTATCCCGACGTGATATTCAGGACAAAAAGGGAGAAATACAAGGCCATAATCCAGGAAATAGAGGAGTGCCACAAGAGGGGACAACCAGTCCTCGTGGGAACAGTATCAGTGGAGGTCTCAGAGCTCCTGAGCAGGATGCTACCCCGCTACATCCGTCATTCGGTCCTCAATGCCAAAAGACACAAGGAGGAGGCCGAGATAGTGGCCAGAGCTGGCCAGATGGGGGCTGTGACCATAGCCACCAACATGGCAGGCAGGGGGACGGACATAAAACTGGGTCCTGGTGTCGTGGAGCTGGGAGGACTTCACATAATAGGCACTGAGAGGCACGAGGCCAGAAGAATAGACAGACAGCTGAGGGGAAGAGCTGGAAGACANGGAGATCCGGGCTCTTCTCGCTTCTACCTCTCCCTCGAGGATGACCTCCTTCGCATCTTCGGTTCCGAGCGAATAGCCTCCATCATGGACAAGATTGGGATGCAGGAAGGGGAGCCCATAGAACATCCCCTGGTAACGAGAGCCATAGAGAATGCGCAGAGAAGGGTGGAACAGCACAACTTCGAGATAAGGAAGCACTTGCTCGAATACGACGACGTTATGAACAGGCAGAGAGAGGTGATCTACGCCCAGAGGCAGAGGATCCTCCTGGGGGATCGTCTCCAAAATGACGTCAGGGAAATGATAAGACAGTGGGCAGATGAGGCCGTTGATCGCTACGTTCCCATCAAGTCTCAGCCAGATGAGTGGGACCTACAAGGCCTGGGCCGGGAGATAAGGATGAAGCTCGGAGTCCCATGGGATGGCATGGATCTCCAAGAGCTCACGACCGTGGAGTCCCTCAAGGAGAAGGTCTACGAGAAGCTCATGGGCTTCTACAGGAGAAAAGAGGAACTCTATGGCCACGAGATAATGAGGTATCTGGAAAAGATCGTGCTCCTCCAGACCCTGGATAGCCTCTGGAAGGAACACCTCCTCAACATGGATCACCTCAAAGAAGGCATTGGCCTCAGAGGCTATGCCCAAAGGGATCCCCTGAGGGAGTACCAGAAAGAGGGCTACGAGATGTTCATCGCCCTGACTGACAGGATCCGCACAGAGGCAGTGGAGAAGCTCTTCAGGGTGCAAGTGGCCGCGGAGACCCCATCTAGACAAGTGAGGCCCGCAAGGGCAGTGGCAGCCATGGCAAGAGGAGGGGGAGGAAGTTTGACCGACTCCTCCCCGGAGAGCAGAACCATAAGGCGATCGGGCCGAAAGATCGGAAGGAACGACCCCTGCCCATGTGGAAGCGGGAAGAAATACAAGAAGTGCTGCGGTCAGAGGTAGGGAAAAGGGCCCGGTATTGGAGCGAGATGAGAAACCTGAAAGGGAGTGATTCCCTAGCCATGGCACATGGGTAGGGCTATCTTGGAGCTCCCATTCTCGCGAGGGTTCTCCTTGCGGGGATCTCCTCAGAGAGTCCCGGCTGAGGAGGGGAAAAGCCCCCTATGAGATGGCAGTCGGTGATTGTGGCCAATAAGGAGGAAGATGATGAAGGTGGATCCCAAGAGAGGGGTTGAAGGATTTCTCTTTTCGGCTGTGAGCTGTGGGATGAAGCGGGATGAGGGGAGTCTTGATTTGGCTCTCATATATTCTCCAGGGGGAGCGAGTGTTGCCGGGGCCTTCACCAAGAATCTCGTGGTAGCAGCCCCTGTTGTCCTTGACAGGGAAAGACTGAAATCGGGTCAGTGCAAGGCGATCTTGGCAAATGCTGGCTGTGCCAATGCTTGCACCGGTCCTGAAGGGTATCGAGACGCGTTACTCACCTGCGAGTGGATAGCGAAGGAACTGGGGATCCAACCCGAGGAAGTGATGCTAGCCTCAACGGGGGTAATAGGCACTAGGCTTCCCTTGGACAAGATGAGGAAGGGTATACCCAAGTTGGTGAGGGGTCTCGATACATCGAGGCTTGAGGATGTGGCCAGGGCCATCATGACAACTGATACGAGACCCAAGGTCACCTGCCGGGAAATCTCCTTAGGAAAGGTGAGCGTGAGGATCGCTTCTGTTGCCAAAGGGGCTGGGATGATCCACCCTCGCATGGCCACGATGTTGTGCTTTGTCGTGACCGATGCCGCCATTTCCCCCTCCCTTCTCCAAGAGTGTCTCAACAGATGCCTCCCTACATCCTTCAATTCCATAACTGTTGACGGAGATACGAGCACCAACGATACCGTGCTCGTCCTGGCAAACGGTGCCCGCCCAGATGCATTCATTGGGCCGGGCTCGAGGGAGGAAGAGCTCTTCGTCTCAGGGATGGGGGAAGTCCTGGAAGAGATGGCCCTCGAGATCGTGCGGGATGCCGAGGGGGCAACGAAGCTGGTTCACGTGCGTGTTGAAGGAGCGGAGGATGAGGATTCGGCCCAGAAGGCAGCTAGGGCAATAGCTCACTCGCCCCTAGTGAAGACCGCTTTTTATGGGGAAGATGTGAACTGGGGCAGGATTGTCGCTGCAGCGGGCTACAGTGGCGCCTCCATGAAAGTGGAGGAGTTGGATCTTTGGTACGACGACATTCAGGTTCTCAAAAAGGGAAGTCCCTTGGGACCGGTCGCCGAAGAAAAGGCAAAGGAGGTGGCGAGAAAGAGGGAGTTCACAGTGACCATCAACCTCGGGATGGGATCCTCGAGGGCCACCATACACACCTGCGACTTGAGCCCATCCTATGTCCAAATAAACGGTAGTTACAGGAGCTGACCTTAGGATTCTTGTGGGGATGCTCTCTCGTGAGCCTTTGGGCAAGACCCATGGAATGGGTCGCGGGGAGCTCCCAATCCTCAACAGGTCAGTTTCCGTGAACACAGCCCCTTCGTGCTATTGACAAACAAGGCATCTTTGCTAACATATGGGCCAACTTCTTGACTCGGGCAAAGTGGGTTCCCTTCCAGAGGATGGTCATGGAACCTCAAGAGGAAAAAAGACGGTTTCCGAGATTGGATGCCGTCAATTTGGTCTCTTACACGCAACTGGATCAGGACAACAATCCAGTCGACATGGGAATGTGCAAGAGCTTGGATTTGAGCTTGGGTGGGGTCACCATCAGGGTGCACCGATCCTTCGACGTTAACTCCTGTTTGGAGATGGTGATGGCCTTGGGAGACAGATTGATAAAGTCCAGCGGAAGGGTGGTACACGTGAGAAGGGTGAAGAAGGATCTCTACGATGTCGGGGTCTGCTTCACCCAGGTAGAGGANGCAGACCGGGCCATCATCGAGGCTTTTTTCCGGGAAAGAACACACTCCAGTCCAGGAAACCTGGATGACTGAGAGCGCGTATCCCTCGCCCCACAGGACTTTTGACGACCTGGAAGACCAAAGGGCCTCCTTGATTGTGACCGTGGACGGGCCAAGCGGTGCTGGAAAGAGCACCATGGCCAGGATGTTGGCATGCAAGCTGGGTTTCAAGTACGTGGACACGGGTGCCCTTTACAGGGCAGTGGGATGGTTTGTCCTGAAAAAGGGATTGGATCCCACAAAGGACGAAGACCTCAGGCTCGCATGCGAGTCCATGGATCTCCAAGTGAAGTGGGATGAGAAAGGCAAGATGTTGGTTTTCGTGGGAGGTGAGGACATAACCTCTGAGATCAGGACAGAATCCATGGGAATGATGGCATCCATTGTCTCGGCCAAGAGGGTGGTGAGGGAACATCTCTGGCGTGTTCAGAGGGGCCTTGGGAGGCTCGGCCGTATGGTGTTCGAGGGGCGAGATATGGGCACTCGAGTCTTCCCAGAGGCCCCGGTGCGCTTCTTCTTGACAGCGGATGCTGAGGAGAGGGCGAGGAGAAGGTGGAAGGAGCTCAGGGCTCAGGGGCAAGAGGTGGAATTCGAGGAAGTCTCCTCGACCATGATGAGGAGGGACGAGCAGGACAGTTCCAGGGAAATCGCCCCCCTCGAAGTTCCCCATGGGGCAGTAGTCATAGATACCACTCGGCTCGCTCCAGAGGAAGTATTGGAGCTCATGGTGAGGGAGGTCACATCCAGGACCCCCCTGTGTGGCATCTCTCAGGGAGGTGTGTCCCAGGAGCACTAGTGCCACAGTTGGCTCCCTTTTCCTTGGGGACCTAGGGGCCAGTTCGAGGGATTTTTCCCTGCCCCTCGGGGCAGGTCAAAATTGGAAGATCGGGGGTAAAGGTTCTATGCAAGGGGAAGAGACAATGACCTCGGGGAATGACTTGGCCGGAGAGACCAAGGCCGTTGAGGCAAAGTCCGAGGTCTCACAAGAGGAGAGAAAAGAGGAGTTCCAGAACCTTTTCGAGGAGTCCCTCAGCCAGTTGCAGGAGGGAGAGCTCATAAAGGGTAGAGTGGTCCATGTGGGAAAGGAACACGTGATGGTGGATGTTGGCTACAAGTGCGAAGGTCAGATCCCAATCCACGAGTTTCAGGCTGAGGACGGCACGGTCACGGTCAAGGAAGGGGATCTCATCGATGTCCTTGTGGAGTCCAGGGATGACGAGGAAGGGGAGATAGTCCTTTCCAAGACCAAGGCCGATAAGATAAGGGTGTGGGAGGAGATCCGAAGGGCCCACGAGACCGGAGGGACCGTGGAAGGGAAGATAGTGGCCAAGGTCAGGGGGGGGCTATCCGTGGACATAGGGGTCCTGGCCTTCTTGCCCGGCTCCCAGGTGGATCTGAGACCTGTGAGAAACCTCGACAGGTTCCTGGGGCAGACCTTCTCCTTCAAGGTCCTCAAGTACAACAGGAGAAGGAACAACGTGGTCCTCTCGAGAAGGGTCGTCCTCGAGGAAGAGAGGGCGAGGGCCAAAGAGGCAATACTCTCCTCCCTCCAAGAAGGGATGATAGTGAGCGGGGTTGTGAAGAACATAACCGATTACGGTGCCTTCGTGGATCTGGGAGGTGTGGATGGCCTTCTCCACATCACGGATATGTCCTGGGGGAGGATAAAACACCCGAGCGAGGTGGTGCAGGTGGGGCAGAAACTGGATCTCAAGGTGCTCCACTTCGACAGGGAAAGGGAGAGGGTCTCCCTGGGGCTCAAACAAACTCTACCGGATCCATGGAACTTCGTCGAGGAGAGGTACCCGGTGGGGAGCCGTCACCAGGGAAAGGTTGTCAGCATAACGGACTATGGAGCCTTCGTGGAGCTGGAAAAAGGGGTGGAGGGTCTTGTTCACATCTCGGAGATGAGCTGGAGCAAGAGGCTCAAGCACCCATCCAAGTTGGTGAGCATCGGAGATCTGGTGGATGTGGTGGTTTTGGCCCTGGACAAGGGTAGGAGGCGCATCTCCTTGGGGATGAAGCAGCTCAAGCCCAACCCATGGGTCACAGTGGCCGAGAAATATCCTGTAGGGACGGTCTTGCAGGGCAAGATCAGGAACATAACGGAATTCGGGATATTCATAGGGCTGGATGAGGGGATAGATGGGATGGTCCACGTCTCGGACATCTCCTGGACCAAGCGCATAAAACATCCTGGGGAGATTTACAAGAAAGGCCAAGAGGTCCAGGCCATAGTGCTCCACATCGACCAGGAAAATGAGAGATTCTCTTTGGGAATAAAGCAGCTCGAGCCAGATCCTTGGGAGTCGATCCCATCCAAGTATCCTGTGGGCACAAAGGTCAAGGGGAAGGTGACAAGTGTAACGGACTTTGGCGTGTTCCTTGAAATAGAGGAGGGGATAGAGGGCCTCGTCCACATCTCGGAGCTCAGGAAGGAGAAGGTCAAGAGCGCATCCGAGGTCTGCAAGGAGGGCGATGAGCTCGAGGCCATGGTGATCCACCTGGATCCCAAGGAGAGGAAGATAGGGCTGAGTGTCAAGGCCCTCCAGAGAAAGGAGGAGGAAGCCGAGGTGAGGGGCTATTTGGCTAACCAGAGGGCCTATGGCACGACCATAGGTGCCTTGCTCAAGGACGAGCTTCTCAAAAGATCNAGAAGTAAGACGAAAACAGCACCTCCCCAAGGGGAAGAAGAGTCTGAGGTTTGAGGAGANGGGAGTCTCGGGTCCAAGCCATGAGGAGGAGGCGTTCCTGGATAATAGGATTCTTGGGGGTTCTGGCAATTTGTCTCCTGGTTGTCCTGGGCACGGATGTCCTCACCAGATGGCTCGGGAGCGAGAAGGCCCTTCCCACTGGAGAGAAGGTAGCGGTGGTGAGGGTCGAGGGAATGGTCCTGGATGCCAGGCAGGTGGTCGAAGCCCTGGAAAGACAGGCCAAAGACCCCAAGGTAAAGGCCATAGTGCTCAGAGTCGACTCCCCAGGAGGGGCGGTTGCACCCACCCAAGAGATATTTCGCGCTGTAAGAGCCCTGAGCAAGAAGAAGAGGGTCGTAGCTTCCCTCGGCTCCATGGCGACATCGGGTGGTTACTACGTGGCATGTGCGGCGGAGAGGATAGTTGCCAATCCCGGGACGCTTACGGGCTCCATCGGAGTGGTCGTGCATTTGGCCAATTTCGAGAAGCTCCTCAGTAAATTGGGCATAGAGGGGCAGGTGGTGAAAAGCGGCGATTTCAAGGACATGGGCTCCATGTACAGGCCCCTGAGTGAAAGGGAAAGGAACATTTTGCAAGAGGTAGTGAACGACGTTCACGAGCAGTTCGTGGAGGACGTGGCNAGATCGAGAAACATGGAACTGGAGAAGGTGAGAACCATTGCAGATGGCAGGATTTTCTCTGGAAGACAAGCCAAGGGTCTTGGCCTTGTGGATGAGCTCGGGGGGTTGAAGGAGGCGATACAACTGGCGGCAAAGATGGCTCAAATCAAAGGAGAGCCCCTGGTCTTGGAGGAACCAAAGGAGAAGTTCTCCCTTTTGAGGTGGCTCTTGGATAGCTCTTTCGGCTCCTTGGTGACAAATCGGGAATACCTCCTCTCTGGCATCCTCTTTCTGTTTCAGCCGTGAGTGCCGGCCAGCTTGAAAATTCGATCTTTGTTTGATACCTTTGCTCTAACACTTTCCTCGGATTCCATCTTCACTCCTCGCCGAGGGGAAAAGCCCGTTGATGGTTGCATCGGTGGACATAGGGGCAAACAGCGTGAGACTCCTAGTAGGGAAAATCCTCCCGGGTGGTCATCTGGAGAGAATTTCCCAGGAGAGGGCCATAGTGAGGCTGGGAAGGGGAGTGAAGGGAACGGGATTCTTGCAAAAGGAGCCAGTGGAGCTGGCCCTGGATCTCCTGGGGCGCTACGTGACCATTGCGGCCGAGAAGGGGGNGGAGAAAATCTTGGCATGCGCCACAAGTGCCGTGAGGGAGGCGAAAAACGCCCCTTGCTTTCTCCGTGCTGTGAAAGATGAGACTGGCCTTGAGGTCAAGGTCCTGAGCGGCTGGGAGGAGGCTTCCTGGAGCATGGAGGGGATGAAGGGAGTGTGGGAAGCCCCCCCACCTCTCTGGATGGGCGTNGATGTGGGAGGTGGAAGCACTGAGATATTCNTGGCNCAGGGAGATGTGCTCCTGGATGCCAGGAGCATCCCTCTGGGAATGGTGGGCTTGACCGAAGAGTTTTTGGAAGAGGATCCTCCGACGAGGGAATCCCTGGAGATGAGCAAGGAGCGGGCCAAAGAGTATCTCCATGGGGCCATAAAGGGAATCGCCTTCTGGAAGAAGGGGATTCCCCTCGTGGGTACAGCGGGCACCGTGACCACTTTGGCCGCCCTCGAGGCCGGGATGAGTCATTACAATGGAGATCTCATACACGGAAAGGTCCTCAGCCGAGAGAGGGTCAGGGAGTGGATCGCCACCCTTGCGACCATGGGTAGAGAAGAAAGGCTAAAACTCGCTGGAATGGAACATGGGAGGGAGGACGTCATAGTTGCTGGCGCGGTGATAGTGGATGCAGTTATGGATTTGGCTGGAGCTTCAGAGCTTGTTGTGAGTGACCACGGGCTCCTGGAAGGCATAGCTAAGATGGCCCCTGAGCTTGGCCAGTTGGTTCCTGCCTGGCGTGCAGGCGAGACCCGAAGGAGAAAGGGCGGGATGGGAGAGTCATGTTGGACGATGAACTGAGAGACGGACTTACCTTCGATGACGTGCTTCTGATTCCCGCGGAATCGGAAGTGATGCCCAAGGATGTTGATGTGAGCACGTGGCTTACACCAGCAATACCCCTCAAGATCCCCCTGGTCAGTGCAGCCATGGATACCGTGACCGAATCCCAGACCGCAATAGCCATGGCCAGAGAGGGGGGCATAGGGATAATTCATCGCAATATGAGCATCCAGCAGCAGGCTAGGGAGGTGGAGAAAGTAAAGAAGTCAGAAAGCGGGATGATCCTGGATCCCATAACAGTGAGGCCTGACCAGAAGATAAGGGATGCCCTGGAGGTGATGAAGAAGTACGGGATATCGGGAGTGCCCGTGACCGTGGAAGGGAAGCTGGTGGGGATCCTCACCAATAGGGACCTGAGGTTCGAGACGGATCTCGACAAGCCGGTCTCGGAGGTGATGACCAAGGAAAGGTTGGTCACCGTGCCACCTGGGATAACCCTCGAGGAATCCAAGAGCCTCCTTCACAAGCACAGGATAGAGAAGCTTCTCGTGGTGGACGAGGAGTTCAGGCTCAAGGGGCTCATAACCATCAAGGACATAGAGAAGACCATAAAGTATCCCAATGCCTGCAAGGACCACTGGGGAAGACTGAGGGTTGGAGCCGCTGTGGGGACCTCCCCTGAGACCATGGAGAGGGTGGACGCCCTTCTCAAGGCAGGGGCGGATGTCATCGTTGTGGATACCTCCCACGGCCATTCCAGGAAGGTGATAGAGACCGTCAGGGAGATAAAGGCTACCTTCCCCGATGCCCAGGTCATAGCAGGAAATGTGGCAACAGCAGAGGGCACAGAGGCCCTGATCAAGGCCGGGGCAGATGCTGTGAAGGTGGGGGTTGGCCCTGGCTCCATCTGCACCACGAGAATAGTGGCNGGAGTTGGAGTGCCCCAAATNACCGCCATCGCCGATGCTTACAAGGTGGCGAGCAAATACGGCATCCCCATAATAGCTGACGGCGGGATAAAGTTCTCCGGAGACATAACCAAGGCCATGGCAGCTGGAGCCCATAGNGTGATGATAGGAAGCCTCCTGGCCGGGACAGAGGAATCTCCCGGAGAGACGGTCCTTTTCCAGGGCCGAACTTACAAAGTCTACAGGGGAATGGGGTCCATCGAGGCCATGAGACAGGGAAGCAGGGACAGGTACGGCCAGGATGAAATGGAGGAAGATGGCGCCAAACTAGTCCCCGAGGGCATAGTGGGCAGGGTGCCGTACAGGGGCCCCCTTTCCGCAACAGTGTTTCAGTTGGTGGGAGGGCTTCGCTCCGGAATGGGGTATCTGGGTTGCAGGAATCTGGAAGAACTGAGGAAAAAGGCCAAGTTCATGCGCATAACCGCAGCTGGCCTGCGGGAAAGCCACGTCCATGATGTGATAATCACCCAGGAAGCGCCCAATTATTGGCTGGAAAACAAGTGAAGGTGAAAGGTGGGGCCTTTGGATCGAGAGGAGAAGATCCTGATCCTGGACTTCGGATCCCAGTATACCCAACTCATAGCCAGACGAGTTAGGGAGGCCAGGGTATACTGCGAGATCCATCCCTTCAACATGAAAATCCAGGAGATAAAGGCCTTTGGGCCCAAGGGGATAATACTGTCGGGAAGCCCATGGAGCGTGAACAGTCCCGGAGCCCCCATGGTTGAGAGGGAGGTTCTGGAACTAGGGGTCCCTATCCTGGGCATATGTTACGGAATGCAGCTCATAGCTCATCTCCTGGGCGGTAAGGTGAGTGCGGCATCCAACAGGGAATACGGGAGGGCCCAGTTGGAGATACTGGAGGCGGATGGAATCTTTCAGGGCCTGGGAAGAGTTCAGACCGTGTGGATGAGCCATGGGGATCGGATAGAGAGGATGCCCCCCGGCTTCGACCCAATAGCCAGGTCGGAGAATTCTCCCATCGCCGCATTCAGGGATAGGGAGAGGAGAATATACGGAGTGCAGTTTCACCCGGAAGTGGTCCACACTAGACACGGAAAGGCGATGCTCAGGAACTTCGCCCTCAAGGTCTGCAAATGCAAGCCCAGGTGGACCATGAGATCGTTCATAGAGAGCGCGACCGTTTCCTTGAAGGAGAGGATAGGNCCCGAAAAGGTCATATGTGCCCTGAGCGGTGGTGTGGACTCATCGGTGACTGCTGCCTTGCTGTGGAGGGCGGTAGGAGACAGGCTCCATTGCATCTTCGTGGACAATGGTCTTCTCAGGGAGGGAGAAGCCCAAGAGGTGACCCATGTCTTCAGCCAGACCTTCAGGGCAAATCTCCATTTCGTGGATGCCCGAGACGTATTTCTCGAGCGTCTCAGGGGTGTGGTGGATCCAGAGATCAAGAGAAAGGTCATAGGTGAGGAGTTCATCAGGATCTTCGAGAGGGAGGCAAGAAAGCTGGGGAGGGTCAAGTTCCTGGCACAGGGGACCCTTTACCCCGATGTCATAGAGAGCGTTTCCTTCAAGGGCCCCTCCGCTACCATAAAGAGTCACCACAACGTGGGTGGGCTTCCGGAGGCCATGGATCTCGAGCTGGTGGAACCTCTGAGGGAGCTCTTCAAGGACGAGGTTCGGGAGTTGGGAAGGGAGCTGGGGCTTCCCCAGGCCATAGTGGAGAGGCAGCCCTTTCCGGGGCCAGGTCTTGCGATCCGCATCGTTGGGGAAGTGACGAGAGAGAGGCTAGAGATACTGAGAAAGGCTGACTCCATAGTGATCGAGGAGGTCAAAAGGGCAGGACTTTACAGGAGACTATGGCAATCCTTCGCTGTGTACCTCCCTGTGCGTTCCGTGGGGGTGATGGGCGATGAGAGGACATACGAAGAGGTGATAGCTGTGAGNGCTGTCACCAGCGAGGACGGGATGACAGCGGACTGGGCCAGGCTCCCAGATGCCCTCCTGAGACGCATCTCCAACCGCATAATAAACGAGGTGGCTGGCATCAATAGGGTCGTATACGATATCTCTTCCAAGCCTCCAAGCACCATCGAATGGGAATGAAGGGGAGGAGCNCGACTCGTCCCGATCCGCAAGCGGGNGAATGGGATATGAACAAGGCCTGTTTCGTTCATCTGCATCTCCATAGCGAATANAGCCTCCTGGATGGTGCCATAAGATTCTCGGAGGTCTTGCCCCTGGCCAAGTCCCTGGGGATGGAAGCAATGGCCCTCACAGACCATGGGAACCTATTCGGCGCCATATCCTTTTACCAGGAGGCAAGGGCCCTGGGAATAAAGCCCATAATAGGATGCGAACTCTATGTGGCGCCGAAATCCATTCACTACAAGGCCCCGCTCCAGAGAAACTCCACCCACGAAGGCAACTATCATCTGGTCCTCCTGGCCAAGGATATCGGGGGGTACAGGAACCTCCTCAAGCTCTGCACCATCGCGCATCTGGAGGGATTCTACTACAAGCCCAGAATCGACAAGGATCTCTTGTCCCAGTATTCCTCCGGCCTTTTGGCCATGAGCGCCTGCCTTCACGGGGAGATCCCCACCCTTTTGCTTCAGGGACAATGGGAGAGGGCGAAGGAGGTGGCCCTCTGGTACAAGGACCTGTTCGGGGAGGACTTCTTCCTGGAGCTCATGGACAATGGGATCGAGGAACAGAAGAAGGTGAATCAGGGTCTGATTCGGCTGGGGAAGGAGCTGGGGATAGGAGTTGTGGCAACCAATGACTGCCACTACCTCCGAAGGGAGGATGCCAAGGCGCACGATGTGCTCCTTTGTATTCAGACGGGAAAGACCCTCGCCACTACCTCTCGCCTCAAATTCAAGACGGATCAATTCTACTTCAAAAGCCAAGAAGAGATGCTCAATGCCTTCGGAGAGATCCCCGAGGCCCTCGAGAACACTTTGGCAATAGCCGAGAGGTGTTCCCTGGAGCTGGAGTTGGGAAGATACCGATTCCCCAATTTCCCTCTGGGGAACGGGGAGACCCCGGAGGACAGGCTCGAGGCATTGGCACGCCGGGGCTTCCAAGAGAGGATGAAGGAGATGGAGGCTCAAGACCCAAGCTGGTACAGGGACAAGGCGGCCACTTACCTCAGGAGACTCGATTACGAGCTCGGTGTGATAAAGGAGATGGGGTTTGCCAGTTACTTCCTCATCGTCCANGACTTCATAGAGCATGCGAGGACAAGCAAGATNCCTGTGGGGCCAGGTAGGGGATCNGCAGCGGGGAGCCTTGTGGCCTATTCCTTGAGGATAACCGACGTGGATCCCATCCGGTACAATCTTCTCTTCGAGCGTTTTCTCAATCCAGAAAGAAAGAGCATGCCCGATATAGACGTGGACTTTTGCAAGATCGGCAGGGATCAGGTCATAAGATACGTGGCCCAAAGATACGGAGAGGAAAATGTCGCCCAGATCACGACCTTTGGCCGAATGGAGGCCAGGGCAGTGGTGAGGGATGTGGGGCGGGTCCTGGGGATGGCCTACGATGAGGTTGACAGACTGGCCAAGCTGATCCCCGCCGAGCCGGGTATAACCCTGGAAAAGGCCATGGCAGTCGAGCCGAGATTGACAGAGATGGCATCCCAAGACGGCCAGATAAAGGAACTTCTGGAGATAGCAAAGTCCCTCGAGGGCCTCGTGAGACATGCATCCACCCANGCAGCAGGGGTCGTCATATCCGACAGCCCCATCGTGGAGAGCGTTCCCCTTTACAGGAGCAAGGAGGGCGAGCTCGTCACCCAGTACGATATGAAGGCCATAGAGCTCGTGGGCCTGATAAAGTTCGACTTCTTGGGCCTGAGGACCCTCACCATGATGGAGGATGTCCTGAGGCTTCTCGCCAAGAGGGGGATAAACCTGGAACTGAGAAACATTCCCCTGGATGATAGGGCCACTTACGAGCTTCTGGGGTCAGGGGATACGGATGGGGTTTTNCAGGTGGAGAGTTCGGGGATGAGGGATCTCCTCGTCAAGATGAAGCCATCGGTCTTCGAGGACCTCATAGCCCTCGTTGCCCTGTACAGGCCAGGTCCATTGGGAAGTGGAATGGTGGAGGAGTTCATAGAGAGGAAACATGGAAGGAAGCCCATAGAGTACGAGATCCCCCAGCTCGAGCCCATCCTCAAGGACACGTACGGGATAATCCTCTACCAAGAGCAGGTGATGCAGATCGCTGTGGAGCTTGCTGGATATACCATGGGGCAAGCGGACGTGCTCCGAAAAGCCATGGGCAAGAAGATAGCCAGTGTCATGCAGGAACAGAGGGATTTCTTCATTCAGGGGGCGAAGAAAAACGGGATACCAGAGGATGCGGCTTCGAGNCTATTCGACCTCATGGCCAAGTTCGGTCAATATGGATTCAACAAGTCCCACAGCGCTGCCTATGCCATGCTCACCTACCAGACCGCATATCTCAAGGCTCACTATCCCGTGGAGTTCATGGCCGCCCTGCTCACGAGCGACAAAGAGAAGACGGACAAGGTCATAAGGTATCTCGCAGCCTGCAGAAGCCGTTCCATCGAGGTCCTCCCTCCGGATGTGAACGAGAGCGATTACGACTTCTCCGTGAGCGAGGGCAAGATAAGATTCGGCCTTGGGGGGGTGAAAAATGTCGGCAGAAAGGCCATAGAGGCCATACTTCAAGCCAGGAGCAAGGGCAAGTTCCTCTCCCTGGAGGACTTCTGTAGGAGGGTGGATCTCCAGAAGGTGAACAGGAGGGTCATCGAGAGTCTCATAAAATGCGGGGCCTTCGATTCCTTCGGGGGCCACAGGGCCCAATACATGGCTGCACTGGAAGGCCTCCTGGGCGAGGCCCAAAGAGACCACAGGGCCAGAGCCAGAGGCCAGATGAGCATGTTTCCAGGCCTAGGGGAGAGTGCCCTCTCCCCAGAGAGGCTCCCCTCAGTTCCCGAGTGGGATGAGAGAGAAAGGCTGGCTTACGAGAAAGAGAGCCTCGGATTCTACGTGACTGGCCATCCCCTTCGCTCAGCAATGGGCAGGGTAGGCGCCTGGTGCAACTGCGATACTGAGAGCCTCCAGGAGATGGAGGAGAAGGCAGAGGTCAGGATCGTGGGGATGAGGAGGGAGCTGAGGGATGTCACGACCAAGAGAGGCGAGCGCATGGGTTTTTTGGTCCTCGAGGATCTCAAAGGTTCCGTCGAGGTCATATGCTTTCCCGAAGTCTACCGAAAGGCCCTTCCAGCCTTGCAGGAGGATCGTCCTCTCTGTGTGAAGGGCTCTGTGGAAGCCTCGGAGGAGACGAGGAAAATAATAGCGAGCGAAATTATGAGCGTGGAGGAAGTGGAATCTTCCCTCGCCCCTCCTCTGGATGCGGTCCTGTGGACATCCCAGCTCGAGGAGGAGGACCTCTTTGCCCTCAAGGAAATGATTCTCGAGCATCCTGGCCAGAGATCCCTTAGGCTCAAAATGGTCCTAGAAAGCGGGTACGTGGCGGTGCTGGAATTGCCCGATTCCATGAAGATTGCACCGACGGAGGTTTTCTTGACCAACCTCGAGGCCCGTTTCCGGGGCAAGGTGCAGATAGAGAAAGTTTGATTCGGCGAGGAGTGGATGGCTATCCTTGAATTCGAAAGACCTATCCTGGAGCTGGAGAAGAAGCTGGAGGCACTGAGGGTGCGAGCAGAGCTCGGGGAGGCATCTCCAGGGGAGGTCAGGAGGCTCGAGCGCCGTCTTCAGAAGCTGAGACAAAAGATAATGGGAAGCCTGACGAGGTGGCAGAGGGTTCAGCTGGCTCGTCACGTGGACAGGCCCCACTGTCTCGACTACATAAAGGGTATGCTGGAGGAGTTTGTGGAGCTCAGGGGAGACAGACTGGGCCACGACGATCCTGCAATAGTCGGGGGACTGGGACGTCTCAGGGGGATTCCTCTGGTGGTAATAGGTCACGAGAAGGGTAGAACCCCCCAAGAGAGGATTCAGAGGAGATTCGGGATGCCCCACCCAGAGGGGAACAGAAAAGCGCTGCGACTCATGAACCTGGCTGAGAGGTTCTCAAGGCCCATCCTCACCCTCGTGGACACACCGGGAGCATACCCGGGTATAGAGGCTGAGGCCAGGGGTCAGGCGTGCGCCATAGCTGAGAATCTCCTGAGGTGGTCCACTTTGAAGGTGCCATCCGTCGCTGTAATAATAGGCGAAGGGGGAAGTGGAGGAGCGCTGGCTTTGGCCATGGCTGACAGGGTTCTCATGATGGAGTATTCCATATACTCGGTCATCTCGCCCGAGGGATGTGCCGCTATCTTGTGGAAAGATGAGGGCAAGAAGAAGGAGGCTGCTGAGGCCTTGAAACTCACGGCACAGGATGCCCTGGCCCTGGGGGTCATACACGATGTGATCCAGGAGCCCCCTGGTGGAGCTCACAGGGATCCCGATTCAGCCATAGAGGCTGTGGCAATGGCTGTGGAGAGAAATCTCAGGGAACTCCTGCTCATGGGGGAAGAGGAGAGGGTGAGGAAAAGGAGGGAGACATACAGGAGGATGGGAGTGGTGGTGCTGGGAAAAGGAGAGTGACCATGAACCTGTTGGCCATGATTGTGAGGATCCCGGCAATACTCCTGGCTCTCACTGTCCACGAGTACGCCCATGCCAGGATAGCCTCTGCCATGGGGGATCCAACGGCCAGACTAAGGGGCAGAATGACCCTCAACCCCTTGAGCCACATAGACCCCTTGGGCTTTCTCTGCCTCATGCTGGCGGGATTCGGATGGGCGAAGCCGGTCCCCATAAACCCCTTTTACTTCTCTGAACCCAGAAAGGGAATGATGTGGTCATCCTTCGCAGGTCCCATGGCCAACTTTCTCGCTGCCTGCGCAACTGGACTGGTCTTCAGATCCATGGGCCACCAAGAGGGGCTCCTAGCTGAGATCCTGGCCCTTTCCATCTTCTACAACGTNACCCTGGCCCTCTTCAATCTACTCCCTTTTCCTCCTCTGGACGGCTCCCATGTGTTGAAGGGCCTCCTCCCCAGGGAATTGGCCCTAAGGCTCTCCCANTACGACAGGGTTCTCATGATTGTTCTCTTCGGGGCCATATTGGCTGATTCTTTCCTTCATGCCCGAATCTTGGGGGGGATAGTTNTGGGGCCGGCCTTGGAGATCTTTTCATTTCTGGGAGGGAAAGAGGCCATTTGGGCCCTCATAAGGGTTTTCAGGGCCGGATGAAAAGAGGCCCTTGGGTAGGGAAATGGACGAGACTCGAGAAGGAGGCAAGGATAAGGTGAAGCGGGTCTTCAGCGGAATTCAACCCACAGGAGAGATACACCTGGGAAATTACTTGGGCGCCATCCGCAACTGGGCGAGGCTCCTGGACGACTATGANTGCATATATTGCATCGTGGACTACCATGCCATGACTGTCCCTTACGAGCCCGAGNACATGGCCCAAAGGACTCTGGATGCCGCCTTGGTGAACATAGCCTGCGGTCTGGACCCCAATCGGTGCACCATATTCGTCCAATCCCACGTCCCCCAGCACACGGAGCTGGCATGGATCTTCAACTGCATAACCTCGATAGGCGACCTCGAGCGCATGACCCAGTTCAAGCAGAAGGCCCAACAGCACAGGGAGCATGTGAATGCCGGCCTCCTGGACTACCCCGTGCTCCAGGCAGCGGACATCCTCCTTTACAAGGCAACATTCGTGCCTGTGGGAGTGGACCAAGTTCAACACGTGGAGCTGACGAGGGAAATAGCCAGGAGGTTCAACCAGAGATTCTCCAAGATCTTCCCAGAGCCCCAGGCCTTGATCTCTCCGACGCCAAAGATCTTGGGCCTAGATGGCAAGGCCAAGATGTCCAAAAGCCTGAACAATTACATAGGGCTCCTGGAGCCGCCTGAGATCATATGGGAGAAGCTAAGGACAGCTGCAACCGATGTGCACAGGGTGAGAAGATCCGATCCAGGGCATCCAGAGGAGTGCAACATCTTCACCATGCACAGGGCCCTGAGTCCCCAAGATTGCATAGACTGGGCCATGGAGGGATGTCAGAAGGCGACCATAGGGTGCATAGATTGCAAGAGGGAACTTTACAAGTACATGATGGAAGAACTCGGGCCAATTCAGGAGAAGGCCAGGGAGCTCAAGGGGAATTCGAGATTGGTCGCGGAGGCCCTCCTGGAGGGGGCGAGAAGATGCAGGGAAATAGCCTCCTCGGTCATGGACGAGGTTAGGAGCGCAGCGGGCCTTCTCACCTTGGAGGGGATCCCTTAGCCCTGTGAGGCCTTCCCATCCATGGTGCCCCTGGGAGACCCAAGATGGAATGCAAGGTCAAATTGGAGGTATTCGAGGGGCCCCTCGATCTTCTCCTCCATCTCATCAAGAAGAACAAGATAGACATCCACGACATCCCCATCTCCCTCATAACCGAGCAGTACCTGGAATACCTGAGCCTAATGCGTTCCCTGAATCTCGATCTGGCGAGCGATTATCTGGTAATGGCAGCGACCCTGGTTCACATAAAATCCATGATGCTCCTTCCGAGACAAGCTCCATCCGATCAAGAAGGCTCCGATGAGGAAGAAGGAGGGGATCCCAGGGAGGAGCTTGTGAGGAGACTCATCGAGTACGAGAAGTACAAAAGGGCAGCACAGGCGCTGTCCCAGGCTCATATCCTGGGAAAAGACGTGTTTTCCAGGCCACCCATTGGGGATGAGGAGAGGGGCGAGGAAGAGGACCTTCCCCTGGAAGAAGCGAGTGTCTTCGATCTGGCGGATGCCTTCTGCAGGCTCTTGAAGAGGAGGCAAATGGAAGAGACCTTCCTGGAAGTGGACATGGAGAGGGTGAGCCTCGCAGACAGGATCAGGGAGTTATCCGAGCTCCTCTCGGGGCTAAAAGGGGGCCTCCTCTTGGAGGATCTCTTTCCTCTGGGCGCGAGCAGGAGGGAGCTTGTGGTAACCTTTCTCGCGCTTCTCGAGATGGTGAGGCTGAAGATGGTGAGGGTCCTTCAGGCGGTCCCCTTCGGGCCCATAAAGGTCATGAGTGTGTGAGTCGACAGGGCAGTTATCTCTGCCCCTCATTCTGAGCGCGAACCCGCCTTTCAGGAAGCACGATGGGTTGGGAAATATCCTCCGGAAATGGCGAATGGTATGGGTCAGGATTGGCTTCCTTTTTCCACTTCCTGTGGGATTTCAGCGCAGCCTCTTCAGGTACTTCCAAGGGTCGCTTTTTGTGTCGAGGAGCAGGGTGCTATTTTCGTTGAGTGCAGTTCCATAAAGTTCCAGGGACTTCACGAACGCATAGAACTCAGGATCTTGGCCATAGGCCTCAGCATAGATCCTTGCCGCCTCCGCATCAGCCTTTCCCTTTATTTCCTGGGCTTCCTTGTATGCCTGTGAGGAGATCTCAGCCAGTTTTCTCGCCCTGTTTCCCTCTATGATGTTGGCCTCTCTCTTGCCCTCGGACCGAATCTTCTCCGCTATTCTCTTTCTCTCTTGGATCATACGAGCGAAGACAGATTTTTGGACCTCTTCCACGTAATTTATCCTCTTTATCCTCACATCCACCAGCTCTATTCCGAACTCCAGAAGCTTCTTTGCCGCCTGCTCCTGGATCATCTCAGTGATACGGTATCTTCCCACTGATATGGGAATGAACAGGGACTCGCTCCCTGTCTCCTCCTCGCCTATGACCGCCCTTAGCTCGGCCTCGTCTCTATTGGTGTTCCTAACCGCCTCTATGAGTAGGTGGGAGGTTATGGCATTTCTCACTGCTGGGTCGATGATGTCGTCGAGCTTCTTTTGGGCGAAGGTCTCGTTCCCTACTGTCTGGAAAAAGAGAAGGGGATCCACTATCCTCCACCTAGCGAATGTGTCCACCCAGATGAAGGTCTTGTCCAAGGTGGGGATCTGTCCTGGCTCGCCATCCCACTCGAGGAGCATCTTGGGAAACCTGTTCACCTCCTGGATGAAGGGCCATTTGAAGTAAAGGCCAGCCTCCTTTATTGGCTTGCCCACGGGCTTTCCGAACTGGGTTATGACTACCTGTTCCCTCTCGTCCACTACAAAGGTTCCCCCCCAGAGAAATACCGCTATAGCCCCAAGGATCATCCAGAGAAGAGATCTCCTTCTCGGCATCATTTCCCTCCCTTTCCTTCAATATCTAGAAGGGGAAGGATGCCTTTCTGATCCTCGTCCATGATGAACTTCCTTCCCACCTTCGGGAGAACCTCTGCCATGGCCTCGAGAAATAGTCTCTGGCGAGTGACATCTGGAGCCTTCTTGTATTCCTCGAGTAGGGCCAGGAATCGAACTGCATCTCCCTTGGCCCTGTTCACCCTCTCGGCATAGTAGCCCTGTGCTTCCTGAATTAGTTTCTGAGCTTGACCCTCTGCCGCCGGGATTTCCCTGTTATATTGTTCCTCTGCGGCCCTTATCATTGTCTCCTTGTCCTGGGTTGCCTTGTTCACATCATTGAAGGCTGGCTGAACGGGCTCTGGCACGTTGGTCGTCTTGAGTTCCAGGTTCACCACTTTGACCCCTGTGTCGGCTGTATCCAAGGCCTTCTGGAGCTCCTGCATGGCCTCCATGGCCAATATCTCCCTTCGGGTCAGGACCTCGTTCACGCTTTTGTCTCCCACGACCTGTCTCACAGCAGCCTCGGAGAGATCCCTGAGGGTCTCCCTGACGTTCCTCACAGCGAAGAGATACTTGTAAGGGTCTTGTATCCTGTACTGAACTATCCAGGGAACTATCACCACATTGAGGTCCCCCGTGAGCATGAGGGCCTCTCTCTCCTGCTCTCTGGAGGGGGGAGCATACTCGGTTCTGACCCCGGGTCTCAAGGTCCTGAGGCCAAAATCCTCGGTGAAGATCTTCTTCACAGGGACCTTTGTGACCTTTTCTATCCCGGCTGGGAGCTTGAAGTTGAGCCCAGGCTGTGCCACCCGAACAAAGCGTCCGAACCTCTGGACCACTCCGACCTCTTCCACATCCACCCTGTAAAAACAGGTGCTCAAGGCCCACAGCGCGGCCAGTATCAGAAGGAAGATCAAAGGGCCAGGGGCCTTGGCCCTGAGGCCATCTTCTAGCTTCTTGAGGAGTTCCTCGAGAGGATTCTCCCTCGGCCTCCAGGGCCCCTCATCTCCTCTCATCCTGGGGTCCCACATACTGCCTCTCTCCAGAAGAAAAGCACATGGAAAACTCAGGCTATATCTAAGGGGACGGCTGAGCAATTGTCAAGCTCAGAGAGTCAAGGGCCTTGGTCTTTTTTCTAAGGGGCCCAAAGGAAAACGAGGAGATCCAAGGGATGGGGAAATGACATCCATCCCCGCTCCGAACCCCTTACGGAACCCACTTATGCCCCCTCGAGCGAAGGAAAGGCCATCAAGCCCATTCGTTAGAGTAGGAGGTTCGATCCACATTCCTCTCCCGAGCCCAAGACTTCGGGGTCAACTTTGGAGACTCTTCTGGCCGCGCGGGGGCAAAGGGGCTCAAAGCGGGGCCAAGATCTCAAGCCTGAGGATTGGAGTGTTCCCTCGCAGCCCCTATTATCCACTTAGAGCGATGGGAGCTAGGACGCCTCCTCCCCACCGGTATACTGTCCCCATGGGGAAGTTCTGGGGATTCGTTTGAGAAGGATCCTTCAAGGTGCACCTCTCACCACCGTAACTTCTTCCACCCTTGCATTGGGAGAGAAGAGCCTCACGTTCTCTTCTATTTCCCTGAGATGTCTCAGGATCCTTTCCCTCTCGATCCCTCGAGGGGCATAAACTGCGAAGACCACCTCCCGAGTTTCAGCCAGGATGCGGGTTCTCGCATCAGGGCCATAGAGAACGCTCGATATGATCCCTTCCCTGTCTCTCATGAACATGTCCCCTGGTTTCAGGCTTGTTCCTTTCCACTGAGAAGAACGTATCTCTCCCCTCCTTTCGAGACATCAAGGCTTATGGGAAGCTTCACCTTCTCGAGATCGTGGCCCGCAGTGAGGATCATGTTCTCGAGCTCAGCCATGAACATGGCCTGGACCAGGGCACTCGAAGTGACAATGGGCTTGGCCTTGAAGACCACTGACTCGAGCTGAAGCTTCACATGGTAAGTCTTTCCAAAGGAGCGATAGTAATCCGTGTACGCAGCGATGACCGGATTTTCTTGCAGAGGAGGGCTTCCCGGCCTCAGGTAGTGCGCCCTCAGGCTACTCTCCAAGGCCACCCTCTTCTCATCCAGGGCCGGATGGCTCGCTGGATTTGACACATCTTTCATTACCAGAATTCCCGCTTGCGCACCCGGGAACTTCTCCTTCCACCCATCGGACACCTGGAAGATCGTCGACATGGCCCTCTCTCCCTTTTGTCCCAATGTTCAGTCCTCAAGCCGAATCATAACCTTTTCTTCCTCCTCGCAAAAGCCCCTTCGAGTCCGTGCTTCCGGCGTGATCTGGAACCACCACCTGGGCGAAAGGCTCATGGCGCGGCACAACGGCGTGGCCTGCCCTCTGCCCCGCTCAACTACCCATCGCCTGGAATCCATGGCCAAGCTGGGAAGTCTTGAGGACAAAGATAGGGGGAAGGGGTCATTCCCCAAGACACCCTTTTTCCCTTCCCAGGGTCGATCCACCATGTAGGGAGTCTCGCCTCCTTCCCCGAAGCTTGAGGCCCTTTCCTTAGTGAGCTCGGTCCATGGCGCCTCAGTGAGCCTTTAATGTCCACCCCGATTCATCTCTGCCACGAGCCACCTTGGTAGATCTTTCCTCCCATCACGGTTTTTCCTGGGCACGCTTCCCGGCGCTAGGGCCTGGGGTTCCCATGTTGGAGATTCCTCGGTCTTTTATCCTTCGGAATCAAATCCACAGGAGGGCTGGCATCCCAGTTTTGGTCTCGCTAAGTTGTGGCTCCTCATAGACAAAGCATACCCCACATGCCCGCATCCCCGCAGCCTCTTGTGGGCTTTCCCAAAAGGCCAACCCGTGCTCGCCTTCCCAATGCCAATTGGAGCCACGGCTCACCTCTTCCTTCCCCCGCCACCTGAGGGGACGTATCCGTCCGTCTCCTCCTCAACCGGAGCCCATTCAGGGAGTCTCCCTCACCTCCCACGGTCGAGCTTCAAGTCATATCCGTGACTTTTCGATACCAGGGCTAGCTCTCTGGAGAATGTTCGCAAGTATCCGCGTGGGTCCGAAAGGTAATTTTCCAAGCTCCTCAATGCCCAAGATAATTTTGCCCGGTAAACCGCCTTGAGACGCTCCAAAGAGGCCCGATACGGATTCAAAGGGTCCACATAGACCTCCTCGATTCCTGCTCCTTTCAGGACAGAGAAAAGCTCTCCCAGCATCCCCTGAGCATCCGTCACCCCGGGAAGGACGGGCGCGATAAAGGCCCAGACCTTCAAGCCTTCGCCAATGAGCCTTTTTGCAGCCAAAAGGCGTGCCGAGGGTGAGGGGGCCCCTGGCTCCAGCTCAGAAGCCACTTTGTCATCCGGGACGGCCAGAGAAAAACCCACTGAGCAATTTTTCAGCCTCTTTAGCACATCCAGATCCCGAACCACCATGTCCGACTTAGTGAGCAGGTCGACCCTAGCATCTGGCCATTCTTCCGAAAGGACCTCCAGAGAGTCCCTGGTAATGTGGAATTTCTCCTCCGCGAGCTGGTACGCATCTGTGACAGTGGACAGGATAATGCTGCCCAAAGGCCCTCTCTTTCTGCGCACCTCTCGCCTCAAGACCTCGGGGAGATTGACCTTTGGGGCTACAAACTCGCCCCACCTCGAGCCACGACCTGAGAAACGGAGCACTGTATCCGCATAGCAGTAATGGCACCCGTGGGAGCATCCCACATAAGGGTTCAGACAGTATCGGTAGCCCGGAATACCTGTCCTGTTCAGGGCCGTCTTGCACCGAGTTGGGCTTATGGTCACGGTGGGCATTTGGATCTGGCTCCTCCGAGTTTACCCTTGAGGGTTTCCATGGTAACTGGGGAAGGCCTTCTCATCCTTGGAACCGCCATCTTCTCGCCATCCCTTCCGCAATGGTCCACGGGATCGAGGTGAGGATTGGGCCTCTGGCCCCAATTCCCGGCCCCCTGGGGGACTGGCGCTCCGGGGAGGGTTTTTCCGGAAAAAAACGGTGAAACAGGCGGTTTCGACCTTTCCCCTTCCATGGTGATAGTTCCCTCCAGTCCAATAGTCAATACAGCGAGAGAGCCCTATTGGGGTTGGGAGGCAAGGGGGATATGCCACCTCCACGGTTCCATCGCATCTTCCATAGTCACATCCCAGGGCTCAAGGCGCCTTGAGAGAAAAAAAGGGGTTCATTGACAGGGGATTATTGAAGGGATAAATTTGGGCCAATAGCATATTGGTCACGAGGGGCAGCGGCCGGCCCCCTGGGACCAAATCCTCGAGGAGGAGGTGCATCATGCTACGGAGGATCCTTTATTTGATGGCTGGGGTTGGTATTTTTTGTTGGATCTTTGGGGGCGGTCTTACCTTTGCGGATGAGACCATGGACAAGATAGAGAAGACGGGAAAGATAAAGATCGGTTTCAGAGAGGATTCCATCCCCTTTGCCTTCATAGATCCCAAGGTGGGAAAACATGTGGGCTTTTCCGTGGACATGGCCGGCCTTCTCGTGGAGTACCTCTCCAAACATTTCGGAAAGAAGATAGAGATAGAACCTGTGACCATAACCACCAAGACAAGAATCCCCATGCTGGTCAATGGGACCATAGATGTGGAGATGGGGTCCACGACTTACACTCAGGAAAGGGAGGAGGTAGTGGACTTCAGCATCATATTCTTCTTCTCCGAGACAGCCTTTCTCGTGCCCAAAGACAGCCCCATAAAAACCATGGAGGACTTGAACGGAAAGAGATTGGGTGCCGCTCAGGGCACGACCAATCTCAAGGCGATGGAAGATCTGGCAAAGGCAGGGAAGATAAAACCCAAGGAAATCGTGACTGTAGAGGGCCATGCTCAGGGTTTTCTGGCCCTCAAGACCGGAAAGATCGATGCCTATGCAACGGACAGAAGCCTTCTCATGGGGTTGGCTTCGAAGGATGAGAAACCCGAGAACTGGAGGACAACTGATTTCGCAATCGCGTACGAGCCCTATGGCTACATGATGAGGGAGAACAATTCGGATTTCAGGGACTTCGTCAATAACACCATCCTCTGGTCCATAAAGACAGGAAAATTCTACGAAATATACGACAAGTGGATGGGCCCCAAGGGCCACACCCCCATCCCCATGTCTCAGGTTTACAAAGACTATCTCCAGCTCATCGTCTACCCCATGAGCGATGAGTGGTGGAAGAAAAAGTGACACTCCATTCAGAGAAGCTTCGGGAAAGAGGCCCCTTCCCGGGATTTCCCTAGCCAAGGGCTGGGGCAGGGGCCTCTTTCCAGTACCACGGATCCCCAAGGGAGGATCGAGGAATGCTGGCCTACAAGTTCGACTGGAGTGTTCTCTGGAGGCAGCCTTACGGTGAGTGGCTCCTCAGCGGAATCTGGCTCACGATTCAGCTCGGGTTGCTGGCATGGGTGATAGCCCTCTTTCTCGGGATCTGTCTCGGCACCCTGCGATCCTCCCATTGGCCGTGGCTCAAGTTCCTGGGCTCCCTCTATGTGGAAGTGTTCAGAAACGTCCCATTCCTCGTCCAGCTCTTCTTTTGGTTCTACGCAGGTCCAATGCTTTTCGGAAAGGAATTGCAGTTCAAGATAAACGCNATCTCCGGCCTCAATTACTATGTCGCCATAATTGGTCTGGGCCTATACACCGCATCTAGGGTCGCAGAGCATGTGAGAGCTGGATTTGCATCCATAGGTCAGGGCCAGTTCCAGGCCGCCCTCTCCACTGGCATGACACACCTGCAAATGTACTGGTATGTCATAATCCCCTATGCGCTGAGGGTCATAGTGCCTCCTCTGACAACAGAGTTCTTGACGATTTTCAAGAATTCATCCGTAGCCATGACAATCGGTGTGGCGGAGACCACCTTCGTCAGCTACAAGATCGACAACGAGACCTTCCATGGTCTCGAAGCGACAACTGGGGCCATGTTGGTTTACTTGGTCCTGGGGTTCTGTGTCGTGAAATTGATGGGAATATTGGAGACAAAGGTCAGAATCCCAGGGCTTGTGAGCAGGTAGTCCATGTTCGATGCGGTCCAGAGGAATCTCCCATTTCTCTTGGCAGGTTTCTTGACGAACCTCCAGCTCGCGGCCTGCGCCCTGGCCGGGGGCATATTCCTGGGNATGTTGGTAGGCCTGGGCAGGATCTCAAAGAAAAAATGGATTTACGGGCCTGTTACAGCGTACGTCAACGTGTTGAGGAACATACCACTCATACTGGTCATATTCTGGTTCTATTTCGTGATGCCCATACTCGTTGGCAAAACCCTTCACCCGTTTGTTTCCGCAGCAATATCGTTCATAGTCTTCGAGGCGACCTATTTCGGNGAGATTTTCAGGGCGGGCTATCAGTCCATAAGCAAGGATCTAGTTGCAGCAGCGTATTCCACGGGGCTGACCTACTGGCAGACTGCAAGATACATAATGATACCGATCGCTTTCAGAAGAATGCTTCCAAGCATGATAACCCAGAGTATAATCACATTCCAGGATACGAGCCTCGCCTACGTCATAGGGCTCCAGGAGATGGTGAGGAGGACGACCATTGTGGACAGCATGGAAGTGCGCTCCATCGAGCTCTATGGTTTCGTGGCAGTGATGTTCTTCATATTCTGTTTCGCTGGCTCGAGGGTGAGCAGGTTCTTCGAAGAAAAGAGCAGGAAGGCGAACATCCTATGATCGAGATAAGAAATTTGAGCAAGTGGTATGGCAAATTTCAGGTCCTGAGCGATATAAACGAGGTTATAAGGAAGGGACAGACCGTTGTCGTATGTGGTCCCAGTGGATCCGGAAAGAGCACACTTCTCAGGTGCATAAACGGGCTTGAGACTTTCCAAAAAGGTGAAATACTAGTGGACGGGGTGTCAGTGGGCGATCCCAAGACCAACCTGTACAAGTTGAGGCAGAAAATAGGGATGGTCTTTCAACGCTTCGAGCTTTACCCCCATATGACCGTGCTGAAGAATATCACCCTGGCTCCCATGAAGGTGAAGAAGTTNTCCAAGAAGGAGGCCGAGAGGAAGGCGATGGAACTTCTCGAGAGGGTTGGCATCCCTGAGAAGGCCAACGAATATCCGGCGAATCTCTCGGGGGGACAACAGCAGAGGGTTGCCATCGCGAGAGCCCTCGCCATGGAGCCAGAATACATGATGTTCGACGAGCCAACATCGGCCCTCGACCCGGAGATGATCCAAGAGGTCCTGGAGGTGATGATCGATCTGGCCAAAGAAGGCATGACCATGATTGTGGTGACCCACGAGATGGGATTCGCGAGGGAAGTTGCAGATGAGATCATATTCATGGACGGAGGCAAAATAGTGGAGAGGGGAACAGGAGAAGAATTCTTCACCAATCCCAAGCACCCTCGAACGAAGGAATTCCTGAGCCAGATCCTCAAATGAACCAGTAGGAGGGAGCTCCCCGTAAAGGCCACCCAAAGGGCATATGGGGGGGGCCGTGGGAGTGCCGAGAATCCCCACGGGTTTCGTGGAATGATTGATCTGTAACTTGGCGAGACTTGAGGACTCCCCCTCAGACCTCGAGAGGGATCCCCTGGGGAAGGGGAGAGAGGCCGACTCCAACGACATCTCTGACACATCGAGGAGTTCANGTGGAGGGACAGAATGCCAGAGAAGGTGATCGGGGTTCTAGGTGGAATGGGTCCTGAGGCAACCTTGGATTTTTATGGGAAACTCATAAGGCTCACCCCAGCGAGGAGGGACCAAGACCACTTGCAAGTCATAATAGACTCAAACCCCAAAGTGCCGGATCGAACCCAAGCGATCCTCCATGGAGGGGAGTCGCCAGTGCCGTACCTTGTCCNAGGAGCGGAGAGGCTCCGCCTCGCAGGGGCACATTTCATCGTGATACCGTGTGTCTCTGCCCACTACTTTCTGGAGGAAGTCTCGAGAAAAAGCCCCCTCCCCATAATTTCCATCTTGGATGCAACGATCCAAGAAATAAGCCGAAGATGGCCCTGGGCGAAAAGAGTTGGCCTTATTGGAACTGTGGGGACCCTCAAGGGGGGTCACTTCCAGAGAAGCCTCGCTGCAAGTGGTTTCGAGACGATTATCCCCGATGAGGGGGACCAGGGCCTGGTAATGGAGGCCATATACTGTGTCAAGGACTCCCAGGGGAGCACCCGAAGAGGGGAAATGGTGGAGGCCTTGGAAGGGGTCTTGGTCCGGTTGGCTAAAAGGGGAGCACAGCTTGCCATAGCGGGATGCACGGAGCTTCCAATAATTCTTCCCGACAAATGCGGGGGGTTGGACATAGTGGACCCACTGGTGGCCCTTGCCAGGGCAGCCATAAGGGAGGCCGGGCTAGAGCCCCTTTGATGGGATCCCGTCAGGGAAGTGAGCGCTTCCACACTTTAGAGGAGAGGAGAGAGAAGATGAACTTGGCAGTTTTTCCCAGAAGGCGTTACATGGCAGGCAGAACTCCCATCCAGAGGTTGGATACGCTTTCCAGGGCCCTAGGTGGCCCCACCATATATTGCAAGAGGGACGATCTCGCAGGTCTTCTCGCGGCGTGCGGCAATAAGGTGAGGAAGCTCGAGTTTGTCGTTGCTGAGGCCATCGAGCAGGGTGCTCAGGCATTGATAACTTGCGGGGCTGTCCAGTCCAACCATTGCAGGCTCACCTTAGCTGCTGCCAGAAAGGAAGGATTGGAGTGCCATCTCGTCCTGGAAGAGAGAGTCCCCGGAAGCTTCAATCCGGAAGGTAGCGGCAACCATTTCCTCTACCAGTTGATGGGGGCCGATTCCATCAGGGTAGTGAAAGGTGGCTCGGACATGATGGCCGAGATGAAGAAAAGGGCTGAGGAGCTCGAGGCCAAAGGGAAGAAGGCCTATGTAATTCCAGGAGGGGCATCGACTCCCCTGGGAGCCCTCGGGTACGTGGCTTGCGCCGAGGAGATCCTTTCCCAGGCCTTCGAGGAAGGGTTGAGAATAGACAGGGTGGTATGTGCAAGTGGGAGTGCGGGGACCCAGGCTGGTCTTGTGGTGGGATTTTGGGGAAACAGAAGCAATATACCGGTCGTCGGGATAAATGTGAGCAGGAAAAAGGATGCCCAGGAAGGACTCGTATGGAATCTGGCTAGATCCACAGCCTCTCTTCTGGGAATAAAGGATGAGATCCCGAAAGAAGAGATAAGATGCTTCGATGAATACGTGGGCGAGGGTTACTCCATTCCCACATCGGGGATGGTGGAAGCGGTCACGTTGGTTGCCAGAACCGAGGGGATCCTTCTCGATCCCGTTTACACTGGGAAGGCCATGGCTGGCTTGATAGATCTTGTGCGGAAAGGCTTTTTCTCCAAGGGGGAAAATGTCCTTTTCGTCCACACAGGTGGTTCTCCAGCTCTCTTCGCTTACATGGATGCCTTCAGAAAAGATCCGTTTTTCCAGTCAAGAGCCTGACCCTGAGCAAGAGAAAAGGAGGAACAGGATGCCATCAGAGAGGGCTGAACAGGCCACTGGCGCTGAAGAGGTATTGTGGGACCTCTCCGATCTCTATCTGGGGCCAGAAGACTCCTCTGTGGAAAGGGATCTCGAATCAGTGGAAGAGATGGCCCTCTCTTTCAGGGAGAGGTATCTGGGGAAGGTGGCGAGCTTGGATGCCCCTGCCTTGAAATGCGCCATGGAGGAGTACGAGGCGATCCTCGAGAAGATGGCCAAGGTGGAGTCTTTCTCTCACCTTTGGTTCGTGACGGACACCCTTGATCCCTCGCGGGGGAAGTTCTTGCAGAAGGTGAGGGAGAAAGAGGCCCTCGTGAGGAGCAATGTCCTATTTTTTGAACTTGAGTGGGTTGGCATCGAGGATGGGAGAGCCGAAGAGCTCCTGCGGGATCCTGTTCTATCCCATTGGGGCCATTACCTTAGGGCAGCGAGGCGCTACAAGCCCCACCTTCTGAGCGAGCCGGAGGAGAGGATTCTTGCAGAAAAATCAGTGACTGGGGCTTCGGCATGGGTTAGGCTTTTCGAAGAGACTATCAACGACATTCCATTCGAGCTCCATGGTAAAAGGGTTACAGAGGAGGACTTGCTATCGCTCCTTTACAGTCCAGAGAGGGAGCTCAGAAGGAAGGCAGCCCAAGCATTGACTCAGGGTCTCAAAAGCAGGATCCGCACCCTCACATTCATATTCAACATGGTCGCCTCGGACAAGGCCATAGAGGACAGGCTGAGGAAATACCCTCACTGGCTTTCGGCCAGGAACCTGGCAAACGAGATAGAGGACGAGATGGTGGAGACGTTAGTCGAGGCAGTGGTATCTCGCTACGACCTGCCTCGCCGCTACTACGAGCTGAAAAAGAGGCTCCTGGGTTTGGATATTCTTTACGACTATGACCGCTATGCCCCCATTTTCCCTCAAGAGAAGATCCTCCCCTGGCAGAGGGCTCAGGGGCAGATTCTAGAAGCCTTCAGCCAGTTCTCAAAGGATATGGCCCAGATAGCCTCCCTGTTCTTCGAACGCAGGTGGATAGATGCGGCTGTAAGACAGGGGAAGAGATCAGGTGCCTTCAGCCATCCATGTGTCCCATCGGTCCACCCCTACATAATGGTCAACTATACGGGCAAACTCAGGGATGCGATGACCTTGGCCCACGAGCTCGGCCACGGGGTGCACCAGTTTCTCGCTCGAAAACAGGGATTCCTCAACAGTCAAACCCCCCTCACACTGGCTGAGACTGCCTCGGTCTTTGGTGAGATCCTAGCCTTCGAGAGGCTCGCCTCTCAACTTTCAGACAAAAGGGAACTTCTCGCACTCCTTTGTAGCAAGATAGAGGACACACTCGCTACGGTCTTCCGCCAAATAGCCATGAACAGGTTCGAGGACGCATGCCACAGGAAAAGAAGGGAAGGGGGGGAGCTAACTACTGAGGAGATATCCCACATCTGGCTCGAGACCCAGAAGGCCATGTTCCAGGGGTCTGTCACTCTCACCGAGGACTATAGCTTGTGGTGGAGCTACATCCCTCACTTCCTTCATACCCCCGGCTACGTTTACGCCTATGCCTTCGGAGAGCTCCTAGTCCTCGCCCTCTTCTCCCTTTACAGGGAAAAGGGAGATGAGTTCGTCGAGGGCTATCTCGAGATGCTGTCCATGGGGGGTGCAGCCTCTCCCAAGGAGATCGTGGCCAAGGCAGGAGTGGATCTCTCGGACCCGGGCCTATGGCACAGGGGGCTGGAGGTGATAGAGGATATGATCCAGAAGGCAGAAGCCATGGCAGAGGGCCTGTGATGCTGCTTGTGGGCCTCACAGGTGGCATAGCCTCGGGAAAGAGCACTGTGGCCAAGATGTTCGAGGAGCTCGGGGCTCAGGTCATAGACCTGGATGTCTTGAGCAGGAAAGTTGTGGAGCCCGGCTCTCAAGCCCTCTGGGAGATAAGGAAGAGATTCGGCGATGGAGTAATCAACCCGGATGGAACCCTGAACAGGAAGGCCCTGGGGGAGATAGTCTTCCGCGACGAGGGTGCGAGGAAAGCCTTGGAGGGGATAATCCATCCCAGGGTGTTGAGGGAGATGTGGTCCCTTGTGAGGGAGATAGAGAGGCGGGCTCCCAATGCAGTGGTGGTTGTGGATGTCCCGCTTCTTCTGGAGCTCAAGATGCAGGATATGTTCCATGAGGTGGTATTGGTATACGCTCCAAGATCCGTGCAGAAGATGCGCCTCATCCAGAGGGAGGGACTCAGTGAGGATCAAGCGGATGCGAGGCTGAGAGCGCAAATGGACACAGAAGAGAAACTTTCCATGGTAAAGTGGGTCCTGGACAATACAGGCTCGGTCGAGAGCACAAGGCTCCAGGTGAGGGAGCTCTTCATGGAGCTCAAGAAAAGAGCCGAGGGGCCTCAAAAGAGGCTTGCCCTTGACGAGTGTGAGAGGTGGGGAAAACTCTATGTAAGGGGTTGGGAAAAACTGGGAGAAAGGAGGGAAAAGGAGATGACTCTTGTGGGCAAGCCAGCACCAGATTTCGAACTGGAAGGGTTCCAAGATGGCCATTTTCACAAATACAGGCTCTCGGACTTCAGGGGGAAATGGGTCTTCCTCCTCTTTTATCCTCTGGATTTTACCTTCGTTTGTCCCACTGAGGTCATTAATTTCTCAGAGGCCATGGATGAGTTCAGGAGTCTCAATTGCGAGGTCTTCGGGATCTCGGTGGATTCCAAGTACGTCCATAAGGCATGGGTGGAGACCAAGAGGGAGGATGGCGGGCTTGGAGGAAAGCTGAACTTCCCTCTTCTTTCCGACATAAACAAGACTGTGGCTAGCTCATATGGGATCCTCCTCGAGGAAGAGGGTGTGGCTTTGAGAGCGCTCTTCCTTATAAATCCTGATGGCCAGGTCGTGCACATGACGGTGAACCACCTGGCTGTAGGTCGCTCTGTGAGGGAGGCCATGAGGGTGTTGAAGGCCTTCCAGTTCGTGACAACCCACCACGGCCAGGTATGCCCAGCTGACTGGGAAGAGGGCCGGGAGGCCATGGTTGCGGATCCAGAGGGGCTGAAAAAGTACTTGACAGCTCGTAAGTGAGTTGCTTATAGGCTTCCTTCCTGGCAAGGATTCTCAGATTAATTGAATACCGGGGAGCTCATCCTAGCCATGGATCCCATGGAGTGCTCGCCCAGTGAAGGGAGCCGACGAGCCCGCATTGTCCGCAATGAGTGGACAATGCGGGCTATCCGGGTCAGGTGTCCCGACAAAGCCATTTTAACTGAGAAAGGGTATTGGTTTCGCATTTCCTCCCCTTCCCTTAAGAATGTGCCAGAGGGTATCGGGCGCTTTGGCCTCGAGCGCCAAAATACGAGGCTCCGGAAAATGATCCGGTGCAACAATAAGATAGATCCAAATCCCTGTGACATATCTAGTAGGCTCATCACGGGTATTTGTGGGGAAAAGGAGATCGCCTCTGAGGCTTTCTCCCAGCTCCGTGATAAGGAGGGAGTGAGGAAATTGAAAGAGATTTCCTCTTCCGGGAGCCCAAACGTCAACAAAGAAGATTCTTGTAAGGGCCTGGGAGATTGGCTCCTCGCTGGACTGGAATGATGCACCGATACGATTCCTTTGGGAAGGGATGAATTGAGGGATTGAACCGTCACTATCCCATTTCATCGGGATTCGAGAACCGAGCACGGGTTACATGATGGAGCCAGCCGCCCAGATTTTCCAGGCCGAGAAAGAGTTGGATGGGATAAATCCCATTGCCGCTCTGGTCGGCCTTGCTCGCATAAGCTATCGGGGAATAAGTCTTGGAGTGTGCCCCAAGGCGGCCATTATAGGGAGATATTTGAAGGCCTGGCGTCCCACGGAGAATCTCTGAGCTCAGCTCGATCCTCTCCCATAGAAAGAATCCTGAAGCCCCTGGATTCCCCGACATGGATGAGGGCGGGAAAGCAGGAACCCAAGATGCACTATCCCAACAACTATGCGAGAATTGTCGAAGGCCATCTTTCTCGATTGGGAGAGAGCTGAGTGGTAATTGGGTCTCATGGCCGCATAGAAAGGCGTATTAGGCCTTTTCCCCGTGCGGCTCAAACGTGGTCCTGGGGATAAAGAGATCGAGGGAATTAAGGAGCGATATCATGGGAAGGCAACCTAGAGACGTTTGCGAAACTATTGGGCGCGTGCTCGAGCGAAACCTGCTCTGTGTGCTGGCAACCCAGCGTAAGGGTCAGCCTCATGCTAGCCTCATAGCCTTCACACCCCTAGAGGGGGTTCGGTCCTTGGGGTTTGCGACGCATCGAAATACACTCAAGTATCAGAGCATCCTGGAGGATCCTCGGGTGGCTATACTTGTCCAGGACAGGGAAGGCGACCCGGGCCGTCCAGATGGGAAGCTGGTGGTCACTGCAATTGGTGAGGCGGTGAGCGTGTCGGACAAGGAACGAGAGGTCTACCTNGCNATACATCTCAAACGGCATCCTGAGCTCGAGACGTTCCTCAAATCACCGGAGTGCGAGTTCGTAAAGGTGGCTGTCCGCGCCTACCAGGTGGTGANGGACTTCGAGGACGCAAAGTGGTATACGATTGNGGAGTTAATCGCGACCTAATTTGGTNGCGGATACAGTCCCGCTGGGCTAACTTTTCCTTAGGTCGAGGGGAGGCTNGCGATTCGGTGAAAAAGTCTCTAAAAAGGTCTTTTTGTTCGTCCCCAAAAGGGGCCGGNTACGGAGGCGCACCTGGAGGGCATTGGCTTCAAAAAGACTTTTTTCCCTCAGGGGCCCGGCCTCTCGCGCAATCATCCGGTGGGAATGGAAGGCCTCAGCCCTCGTTTAGCGTTGCCATGCGGGCGCACAGAGTGCGCCCCTCCGAGTAAAGGACCCTTCGCGAAATCTTGGGGCCTACTTCCCAAGCCCGTCTCCCATCGGCTAAGCGGCGTCGCGGAGGGGCGGGCTCCGCACGCCCGCGGGGAAGGCTTGCGCTTGACCGAGGCGTGTGTTCTCTAGGCGACCAGGCGTTCGTTTGGCCTCTATTATCATGTTGTGCCTGGGCTTGATTACGGCCTCGGCATCCGGACGCGCAGAGCGCGCCCCTCCGAGAAAACCGCCCCCGGCGTTGTGCCCGGGTTTTCCCCGCAAGGGCATCCGTCTTGGGCTGGCTCCCCTGGAGGGGCGGGCTCCGCACGCCCACAAGGACGGACTAGGCTTCACCGGGCATCTCTCCATTGGGCCACTGGGCGTGCGTTCACCTTTCGATGAACATGCCATACCCGGGCTTGCGTACGGCCCTACCCCCCGGACGCGCGGAGCGCATCCCTCCGACAAATCCTCCTTCGCGGACGTGGGGATCTACCCCGTGAGGCCTCTTTGCGGGGTGCACATCGCCGTGGAAGGGGGGGGCTCCGCACGCCCACAGGGAAGGGTTGCGCGCAACGGGGGCGCAGTGTCATGAAGCCGCCGGCCTTTCGCGTATCCACAACCGGTGACAAGACCCCTCGGCACGCGGACGGCCTCGCAACCCGGGCGCGGAGACCGTGCCCCTCCGAGAGAATCGCTTCTGGTTTCATCTCGGGCATTTCACCCGAAGGCCCCTTGCCTCGGGTTGGCCTGGCCGTGGAGGGGCGGGCTCCGCACGCCCGCAACGAAAGCCCACGCTTCACCCAGGCATATCCCCATCGGGCGACGGGCCTTTTGCCCAATCATTTTCGGGTATCGAAAACCCGGGGCATACGAGGGGTCATGCACCGCGGGCGCACGGAGTGCGCCCCTCCGAGAAAATCGCTTCTCGCGTGATTTCCGGGCTCTCCCGGGTTGGGGACCGGCGTTGCGCTTGGCCTCCCCTCGGAGGGGCGGGCTCTGCACGCCCGCAGCGAAATCTCTTGCCTCGTCGAGGGACCTGCCCTTGGACCAAGGCTTCTCCCCTGCCCCTTGGGGAAAGGGAAATCCATCGGCATACGCCAGGCCATGCCATAAGGCGGCAGGGAGAGGATCACTCGCGGCGGAGCCCCAGTGCTCCTCCACTAGCTATCCGGGGAAAGATCCCGTGTGGATGAGAGGTTCTTGCAGCTCAGGGGTTTTCTTGACACAGGGGGTGTGCTCCCCTAGTATCTTCCAAGGAAATTTCATCCTCGGGTCGGGTCAAGGACGATCATGCCTCGTTCCCTGAGAAGCATTGCAGGGGTTCGACTGGCCATAGCCATCCAAGTTTTCACCACGCTTCTCATTTTGGTTGTGGGCTATTTCGTGGTGGAGAGAAACCTGAGGAACCTGGCCAATTCGCCGAAGCCGGTTTCGCCTTTTCAGATAAAAATGGCGCTCCTGGCCATGAGGAGCGAGGTTTTGGGTGTGGCATTTGTGGCATTTCTGTCCGGAGTGGCACTCACCATCACCATAAGGAGAGAAATTCGAGCTCTATCGGATCAGTTGAGGAAGCTCTCTTCGGGAATAGTGGAGAGCCCCCCAAGCAGGGAGCCGAGCTGGGAGTTCATCCCTCTCGACAGCGCCATAAAGGACCTGGCAGAGGCAGTGGGCAATTTGTTCCAGAAGACCGTGACCGACGCCATCATTCTCTTGGACCAGAACAAATCCATTGATTCCGTGAATGCAGCTGCAGAGGTGCTCCTGGGATACAAGGAAGAGGAACTCAAGGGAAAACCCATCGAAACCCTTTTTCCCAAGACAAGGGAAAACCATGGCCTCTACAAGTGGCTCAAGGACGAACNCGGNGAGGTCTCGAGATCCGAAANTCTCCCCTTGGCAGTCGTGATGAACAGAAAAGGGGACTGGATGACCGTTAGGATAGGCTTCTTCCAAATGAAAACCGCTCATGGGGTTCTCAAAGGCCTCATGATCGGCGCNTTCGACGAGGTGGAGTGGAGGAGGATAAGGAACGAGTTCGAGAGGGCTGAGAAGCTATCCAGNCTGGGAGCCTTGGCCAGNGGATTGGCTCACGAGATAAAGAATCCCTTGGGATCAATTCAGGGGCTGGTCCAACTCCTCCTAGAGGACTTTCCCGATGACCACAAAAAAANGGCATATTTGGAGACAGTTCTGGAGGAGACCCGCCGCCTGGACGAGATAATGAAGAGGCTCCTCGACCTCTCTCCCACATCTCCGTGGAGGAAAGAGCCAGTGAACTTGGGAAAACTTCTCCAGGATGTGGCCCTCCTCATGTCAGGAGAAGCTTCGAGAAGAGGGGTGGTTTTGGAAAGTCCCCCGACTCGGGAAGATGCGAACATAGTGGGAGATCCCCATAGATTGCGTCAAGCCTTCATCAATGTCATCAAGAATGCCATAGAGGCAACGGTCAGAGGGGGTGTTGTGAGGTGCAGTCTCGGGCGAATACCCTCTGGGTGGACTGTCGAGGTGGAAAATACCCTTGGGATAGCCGAGGCCCAGTCCCCAAACCAAGATGCGGGAGTCGAAAGGGAAGTGAAAGTTGGAGGAAGCGGCTTGGGAGTTCTCATCACCCAGCAGATAATGCAACACCACGATGGCTATCTGGATATTCAGGGTCCTTCCAATGGGAGGTTGGTTGTGAGGATGGTCTTCCCTTTGAGAGATGAAGCCAAGACCGATTCTCTTTGGAAGGAGAAAGCGTAGAGGTGCCCCTGATGGTTTCATGGAGCTTGGATGGCAAGAGGATTCTCGATGGTCGCTGGGGCGCTTCGTGGAGAGAAGGTCACAGTGAGAGGTATTTGGGGCTCGGTGAGAACTTATCGGGCCAGCTTGGTTGAGGAAGGATTGGGATTTCCCAAGGCGAGATCATTTGGNGTANNGGGGAAGCTAGAGAGAGGATGAACATGGAAGCAAGGGATACGGAAGGGGCCAAAGTGCTCGTTGCGGACGATGATCGCTCCATGTCATTTTTCCTCACGGAGCTTCTTCGGTCCGAGGGACACAAGGTGCTTCAAGCCTTTGACGGTTTGGAGTGTTTCGAGCTCATAAAGAAAGAGGAGCCAGATGTTGTCCTTCTGGATGTGAGGATGCCAGGGCTAGACGGCCTGGAGGTCCTCAAGAGGGCCAAGGAGATAGGCTCCAAGGCCCAGTTCATAGTGATAACCGCCTTCGACTCCAAGGAGATAGGCGTCGAGGCCATAAGGATTGGGGCCTTCGATTACTTTCCAAAGCCCTTGGACAAGGACGAGGTCCGCATAGTGGTGAAAAGAGCAGCCTGGGTGAAGGCCCTGGAAGAGGAGAACATTGCCCTGAAAGCCCAGAGGGAGTCGAGGGCCCGCTTCGGAGGTCTCATAGGAAAGTCCAAGGCCATGAGGGCCCTCTATGACCAGATGGAGATGCTTTTGGATGTCCCCGTCACTGTGTTGATAACTGGGGAGAGTGGCACTGGGAAAGAGCTGGCAGCTGAGGCTCTCCACTATCTTGGGCCTCGTAAGGACAAGCCCTTTGTGAAGATAAACTGTGTGGCCATTCCAGACAGCCTGCTCGAAAGCGAGCTCTTCGGTCACGAGAAGGGAGCTTTCACAGGGGCTGTGGAAAGGAAACTCGGGAAACTCGAGAGGGCCAACGGGGGAAGTGTGCTCCTCGATGAGATAGGGGACATGGGGCTGGCTGTCCAGGCCAAACTCCTCAGATTCCTCCAGGAGCACACAGTGGAAAGGCTTGGGGGAAGTGGATCGATTCCAGTAGATGTGAGGGTGATGGCATCAACCAATTGCGACTTGATGGAGAGGGTCCGAGAAGGAAGGTTCCGGGAAGATCTCTATTACAGGCTCAATGTCGTGAACCTGAGGCTACCCCCTCTGAGGGAGAGGCCCGAGGATGTCCCATTTCTCGTGGAACATTTTCTGGAAAAATTCGGAAAGGCCTTCGGGAAAAAGGGGATAAAGGTGTCAGAGGATACAATGGAAATCCTCTTACAATACCAGTGGCCAGGAAACGTGAGGGAGCTCGAAAATGCGATCCAGAGGGCTGTAGTNATGTGCAAGGGAAAGCTCATAACACCGGAACTCCTCCCGGAGCACATAAGACCCGCGGAAGGACCCCAGGGGCGCATCCAGAAAGGAGCTCAAGAGGAGACTCTGGATCTCAGCTCCAGGCTCGAAGAGCTGGAGAAGAAACTCATAATGGAGGCCTTGAGCAGAGCAGGAGGGAGAAGACAAGAGGCCGCACGGCTCCTCAATGTCACGAGACAGACCCTCCACAACAAGATCCTCAAATACGGGCTCGAGGGGTGGGATGAGATGTAAAACCCTTTTAACATCGAGCGTAAAAAATATTGGACATCCCCTGAAGAAACGAAGGCGGAAGGGAGGAGCGGAGGATCAACCCGTGCAAAGGGAGTCCGGATTTATCCGGAAAAATTCCCTTCTCCTGAGGGGGCGAAGGAATTTGCAAAAATGGCACGCTTCTGGCAAGAAAACCCCTCAGAGGTCGAGCCCACTCGAAAAGACAGGAGGTATCCCCGAGATGAGGACAAAGGAGATGGAGAGATATCGAGGTGAGGAGGGGTTTACCCTCGTCGAGATGATGGTCGTGATAATAATAGTCGGGATCTTAGCTGCCGTAGCTGTGCCTCTTTACACGGGATATGTTGAAAAATCCAAGATCACAGAGGCTACGAGCATAATCGGAGCTATCATAACCTCGGAGAAGCTGGAGATGCAGAGGTTGCCGTCCCAGGGGTTTTACAGTGCGGCGGGCAAGGACGACTTCAAAGCCAAGGGGTTGGATCTTTCGGATACCAAGTACTTCACTTACTCGGTCGAGGCATCGGGAGGTCCTCCCAATACCAAATTCGAGGTCACAGCTACGGCAACAACGGAGTATAGGAGCGATCCCGCAAACTGCTGGATAAAGTACACCTACGATCCCAGTACAACTCCAGTTGGCAAATGGAGCAGCGACGGCACATGCATAACAGCGGATATGATCCCTGGCACCCAGTGATGCGNGGTGATGTGAGGGGTGTTGTACAGCACTGGTGAAGCCAAGAGCTCCTCTCCCCAAGCCTTCACCCTCACGGAGATGATGGTTGTCATTGTTCTCGTGGGGGTCTTGGCCGCAATAGCACTTCCCATTTACAACAGGTATATTCTCCAGACCAAGGCTTCGGAGGCCAAGGCTGTGATAGGGGCCATTGTGGCAGCTGAGAAGGCCTACGCCGAGAGAAATGGGGTTTTCCTCCCAGTCAGAAAGGGGGATGCAGCGGAGTTCATGAACAAGCTGAGAGTCGATGTCAAGGAGTCATCCTTGTTCGATTTCGAGGTTTCGGAAGTTTCGGGAAAGGACGCCTTCACCGTCTGGGCCTGGGTAAATGGAAACGGCGTCAAGGAGGGCTTTTCCTCAAGCGGTTACGTCAAGTACACGTACAGGAAGAGCGAAGAGCCGAGGGGAAAATGGGAGGAAAAGCTTTGGTGATCCGGGCCCAGAAGGAAAGCGGATTCAGCCTTCTGGAGGTTCTGGTCGCTGCGACCCTCCTAGCTATAGCAGTGATCGGCACAGGATATCTCTTCGTTTCAGGGGAGGTCTCAGTGGAGGATGACCAGTGGCGCCTTGCCGCGATAAGGGAGGCCTCGGGGAGAATCCAGTGGCTCAGGACCTTGCCCACGGACTCCCCGGATCTAGAGGGGGCGGAAAGCCCAGGCAAGCTCCACCTTCCACCCGTCAATCCTTGTACCCTTGACACAATGGGCACTCCTTTGGACACATCCGACGACCTGATGGGGTACGTGAGGTGGTTTGTCACTTATGTGGATGACCCACGAAACGGAACTGGAGACAGAGATTACAGGCTCATCAGGGTCGAGGTGGCCAGAGGAGCCGATTTCTCTGAGGATGCCGGTGAAAAAGTCGTGCTCGAGACCATCCTTGCAAGGTGAAGAAGTTGGGAGCTCGTGTGGTCTGTGTCTCCCTCCACTCGAGTCCTTTGGTCGCGGGTCCCGAAGGGCCTTCACCTTGTTGGAGATCCTCGTTGCGGCAACCATCTTCAGCGTCGTGGCCCTGGCCATGGGGCTCTTCATGGTAGGCGTCACATCCAGGACAGCCGAGGGCGAGAGGATAGTGGAATTGGAGAGGGACGCCCACATGTTAGTCGAGAGCCTGAGGAGGACATTCATCGAGGCAATGGAGATTCACATTCCAGCAGACATCTCTGGGGCCGGGCCCGAAAGCTTCACCGCGATCTTCTGGCCAGAGCCTTTCATGGATGAAAATAGAAACGGGGTCTGGGATTCCATTGGGGCCTCTGGGCCATGTTCACCAATGGAGTGCTTCGAGGACCTAAACGGAGATGGCATTTGGAGTCCTGAACTGAGGCCACCCGTTTCCTTCTGGAAGGATGCGGTTGGAAGGCTCCTTGTGTCAGAAGGGGGAGGTGGGCTTGCCTCCCAGTACTTCGATCCGGAAAAAGGTTATCGGCTGGAGGAATTCTCCGTGAGTGGGGACAAAAGCACGTGGGTTGTGAGGTTCACCCTTGTAGCTCCCAGTAGCTCCCTTACACCTGGTGGGGGGAATGATCTCAAGAAGACAGTGCAATTTTCCCTTCCGAGAAGGGCAACATGAGGGGTCAAAAAAGGCGGGAAGCCGAGGGGTAGCCTACCTCGCAGTTCTCATCCTCGTTCTGATTCTGACCCTTATGGGGCTTGCCTTCCTCAAAACAACCGAGCTTAGGACCCACGAGACCCAAGAAGCCTTGAGGCGGGAGCAGGCGCGCCTTGCGGCAGAAGCTGCCCTGGAAAAGGTGAGATGGGCTCTGAGGCGCCTTCCCCTTCTTACATCCACGGGCCATTCAGACCTGAACCCCTTCGATTCCACTTGGTGCTCCGACGCATTCCGATGTGTCTCCTGTGCCCCCTTGGCTCTTCTCATGAACCCACAGGAGGGCGAGGAATTTTACCCCGAAGCCAGAAAGCCCTACTATCGCATTGTGGACATAAAGGCCCAAGGGACGAAAGTGAGGGTGAGGGTATTTGGCTCGTTGGACACAGATGGAGACGGTCGAGAGGGAGTCTTGGACAGAGANGGGGATGGCAAAATAGATTTTGGGGATGCGGACCCAGAGGACACAAACTTCTTTCTCGAGGCCCACTTGGGGCTTCCGGGCTCCTTGGGGAATGATCTCATCTTGGCCGCAAAAGGNATCAAAGATCCTCAAGGAAGGGAGATCTCCCTCCAAAGAAGCACGGAGAGCCTCTTTCTCGCCAAAGCAATTGGATCGGAGGGGTTTTTCTATGACACCATGGCTGGCGACAGTGCCTACGGGACAGTTCTGTCAGGGAGGGTCTCTCTGGGAGAGCCCAGCCTTCCCCATGGCCTTTTCGACGAGGGAGGATTGCCGAGCGAAGCTTATTTCGAGGGAATTCCCACAAAGAGGCTCACTGGCCCCATCGAGCTCAGAAGCTNTCCAGATCCCACACTGGATCTTCCTCCAGGGGGCATCCTGTGGGTGGAAGGCGATGTGACAATCAGGGAATTGGATCTCGAGGAAAACTGGTCGAGGAAGGACATTGTCGTCATTGCGACCGGNAAGATCAGCCTCGATAAAGTGAGNTGCGGTTGGAAAGGTAGGCTAGTTTTGATCGCTCCCCAGGTGGAGATTTCTGGAAAAGGAGGTGATTGGCTCAATGCCATTGTTGTCGCGAGAAGGGATTTGACCCTTCGCTCAGAGGCGGAAGGCCTCGTTAGCTGCTCTGGAAGCGCTTCTTGCGGTGCCATATACTTGTTTGGAAGCCTGTTGGCTGGCGATAACCTGAACCTCGCCTCTTCCGGATGGGCACTTGTTTTCGACCCCCTCGTTCTCAATGGCTCCATGGGGTGGAGTCCCGGGACCTTCATCCTCGATAGATTCGAGGACCAGGGGCTGGGAAGTTGGTGGAGATATTCGGGGGGCGAGATGGCCCAGGGCAGGTATCTCCAGGATGAGATCAAAAATGGGGCGGGAGACTCTGCCGATCTGGGAGGGGATTCCGCTCCCCAGGTCTTGAGGTTCACCATAAAGCCGACACCTGGAAACGCCATGCCGGAGAACACACTTGTTCTGAATTTGAAGGACTGTCCAGGNTGCACGAGGGACTTTGCGCCGTACAGCGAGATCCATTTCCAAATGGCGATGGATTCTTACAGAAGGGAGGAACTCTCACAGGACCAGATCCTCGAGACCCGAAGGGAAGCGAGGGTGAAGCTCTCAGCTAAGGATGAAGATGGGAGGGAGCTTTGGCACTTTCTGGCCTCCCCCGGTATGACCTGCACAGATGGAGATGCGGACAAATATTGCCCCAGTCTCTTCGGCAAAGACCGCTACAAGTTTCAAGATCAGGATGTAGCTGATCCGGATTCCACAAAGGATGACTACGAGGACGCGACACTTCCGAGGTGGAAAAGGTTGAAAGTGAAATTCCGATCCATGGAAGGAGACCTGGCCAACTTCGACCTTCGCAGGGTCAGTGAGCTCATCCTCAAGATAGAGGATTGGATCATTATTTGGGAAAGAAATGGCCTCACGAGAAGGCTCGAGCCTCAAGGGAGCGCTATCAAGTTCTATCCCGAAGGGGGTTGTCCCATTGGGTCGGATTGCTCGGTGATTGTCGGGTCTGAAGGAAAGCTCCAGTGGGAGAATCCCGAGCATGAATTTTTAGATATTCCATGCACTGCCCCAGGGGACTGTTGGGGTGTCCCTCCCTTGAGGCTGGAAGACCTCCCTATAACCATAAGGCTCGATAGGTTGGAGCTCCCTGGTGCTACGGTCATGAAGCACGGCCTCCCAGCCGCCTTTGCCCTCGAGCCACATCTTTGGAGGGAGCTGGGGGAAAAGGAGATGCATCCATAGGATGGATTACTACGAGATCTTCGGCCTGAAGAGAGAGCCCTTCTCCAATTCCCCTGACCCCGAGCTCTTCTACGCGACCCCAAAATATTTGGAAGCCCTTCACAAGCTCGAGATAGCCATAAGGCTCAAGAGAGGGCTCAATCTGGTCCTGGGAGATGTGGGGACGGGCAAGACCACCATGAGCAGGGTGCTCCTGAGGACCCTGGACCAGGAAAGGGAAAAGTTCTTGGTCCGCCTCATTCTGGACCCGGGGTTTCCATCGGACGAGGAGATGCTCTCTTACTTGCTCAGCCTTCTAGGGGGCGGACAGGGGCTTTCGGGCTCCAGAACGCTTCTCATGGATAGCCTACAGAGGCTTCTTCTTCGCCTCACAACGGAAGAGGGCAAGGTGGTGGCCATCTTCATAGACGAAGGGCAGAAGCTCAGCCCTTCTGGTCTGGAGATCCTGAGAGAGCTCCTCAACTTCGAGAGCAATCAGTGGAAGCTCATTCAAATTGTGGTCTTCGGCCAGTGGGAGCTCTGGGACAAATTCGCTGCCATGGGAAACTTGCTCGATCGAGTGAACCTGGTGGTGAGACTCTCTCCTTTGAGCCTCAAGGAGACGAGGGCCATGATACACCACCGTCTCAAAGTCTGCGGGATGAACCCTTCTTCGCCGATCTTTTCGGAAAAGGCCATCGATCTCATATACCAGTATACGTCCGGTCATCCCAGGAAGGTTGTGAGCCTCTGCCACCACTCCATGCTCGTGGCTCTCATGAGAGGGGAAAGTAGTGTGACACCCCAGTCGGTGAGAAGAGCCCTCAGGGAGATGGAAGGTATCCTTCATCGGAAAAAGAGCTCGAGTCTCAAGAGGGCTATCATCGCAGCCTCGGTCACCCTTGTGCTGGGCAGTCTGGTTGGAGGGGGCCTTCTTTTCCAGATGGACCATTCGGGGTCGAAGGATGAGAACCAAGAGGTGCAAGGGGAGGTGAGGCCCGATGCCTCGGGGGAAAAAGAGGAGCCTGTTTCTTTGGCTCAAACCAATGGCATCGAGGGTGAGGCCTCGTGGGATGAGAGGCCTCCTCCAAGTCCTCCTGGCCCTAGGGTCTCCATTCTCTCTCCCTACGAGTGGCTCCAGGGGTTCGAGGCCTCGACGGAACTTGATTCCACTGTGGAAGTCGTGGTAAGAAGGGGTGACACCCTCTCCGGTATCGTGGAAAGGCATCTGAACATGGTCCTCGACACTCAATCCCCGTGGATGAAGAGGTTTGCTATGGCAAACCCACATGTCCCAGACCCCAACAGGCTCGCCCCCGGGGTGAAGATAAGGCTTCCTGTGGTGAAGGCCCCCCAAAGGGTGGTACCCGGTGAGCCCATTGCCTGGTTCCCATCGTCGGAGGAGGCCACTGCCTGGGCCACTAAGGAAATAGAGGAAGGGAAAGAGAGGCTCCTTTTGGTTGCGAGGGAGAAAAAGGGCCACATTCATGGATTCGGAGTGTATAGGCCCCTTCGGGGTCAGGGAGAAAGAGAAGGTGCCGAGAGCTTGGAAGAGGGGAGAATCGAACTGGTGCTGGTCAGCGAAAATTTGGGCACGGAGCTCCTCCATTGAGCGGCGATAAGGAACAGGTTGCCACTCAGAAACTCCTCGACCTCATAAGGGGTCGACCAGGCCAGGAACCCGTAGGGGAAAGGCCTGCAGCCCAGGGCACATCTTCTTGGGATGAGGGGAAGGTCATCCTCAGCAAGGAGATCCGTCATCGTTCCAAATTGGGCGGGAGGGTGAGGATTGGCCTCGACCTGGGCACGAAGACGGTGAAGATGGTCAAAATGGAGAGGACCGGGAGAGGGTTTCGACTCCTCCAGGTGGGAATAGCTCCGGTCTCTCACGAGGTTTCAATGGTCTCGGGAGCTCAACAGGCGAGGATAGAGGCGGCCAAGGCTCTCCTTTCCTCTTGGAAAAAAGAGCCCGTTGTCACATGCTTGGGAGATTCCTCCACACTCATCAGACAGATCTCCTTTCCAAGGATGCCCCCAAAAGAGCTGGAAAGGGCGCTTGCCTTCGAGGCAAGAAGACACATGCCCTATGACCCCGCCAGGATGATATTGCGGCACCAAGTTCTCTCCGAGGATAAGAGGACCGGAACGTGTGAGGTACTCCTCGTGGCAACGGGAAGAGATTCCCTCAGGGAGCACAGAAACGTTCTCGAGAAGCTGGGGGTTGAGCCCAACGCGATAGATGTCACCCCATTGGCCCTTGCCAATGCGTCCCTTCTGGGATCTGGTAGCCGAGAGGAGACAATAGTGGTTGTGGATCTGAGCGCAACCGGCACGGTGGTCGTGGTGCACCGCGTTCAGGGGCTCTTCTTTTCCCGTCACCTGCCCTTTGCAGTGGCGGATGTGGCAGAGCAGGGAGGTGCGGAGGAGAAGGAGAAAATAGGGGAGCTAGCGGTTGAGCTGAGGCGCTCTCTCGCCTACTATGACAATGTCACTGGGAGAATGGGCTTCTCCAGGATATTGGCTGCGGGAGGGGGGGCAATGAGGAAGGAAGTCCTCTCTGCCCTGGAGAGAGAGCTGGGGCTGGAGGTGGAGGTGATGGATCCCTGCGACCAGTTGGAGATGGATCCGGAGCTCGCTGAGGAGGGGTGGATAAGGGAGACGAGCCCCCTTTGGGTCCAAGCAATGGGCCTGGCCATGAGAGATTAGAACCGGAACGAGTGGCTCATGAGATATGCCATAGACTTGAGCGAGGGCAGAAGCGCGCGGAGGTGGAGGCCCAGGCTGAATGGTGAGAGGCTACTGGAGGTCTTCACTTCCACGGGGGTTCTCATGGCGATGGTCGGGGCTGTGGTTCTGGCTGTGGCTTACTTCACGGCAATGGACCTGCTCAGGGGAATGTCCTCTCAAGAAAAGGCGAAGGTGAAGGAACTTAGGCTCATCCAGGCATCTTTCGCCAAGGAGAGGGAGTCCCTCCTGGAGCAAACCAAGACCCTTTTGGCCTTGAAGTATCAATCTCCCGACTGGGCCTCGAGGCTCAGGGTCATTGGCGATGCCGTTCCAGAGGGCTTGTGGCTCACCAGAATTGTCCTTCAGGAGCCGCAGGCCAAAAAAGGGGCCCCTTCTTCGCAGCCTCAACCTCAGGCTGGAAAGATGCTCCTTCTTGTGGAGGGGAGGGTCGATGCCAGGTCCTTTTCCTCGGTGCTAGAGCCAGTATCCCTCTTGGTCTCTCGCCTCAAAAGCGACCCAGAGTTGTCCTCCTTGCTCCCGGACTTGGAGCTGGTGTCGCTCCAATCCACCAAGGAGGATCCGATGACAGTGTCTTTTCAGCTAAAGGGCACCTGGGATTTTGGGCAGTGGAGGGGTAAGCCAGAAGAGAGAATCAAGGAGGAGCTTCAAAGGGCTGGCCTGAGGTGAGGCCTAACCAGAGGGAAGCCCCTCTTGGTGGACAAAGATCAGAGGATCGGCTGAGGTGAGCAGGAGAAGATCCATTTTGCTTGCTGGGCTCCTTTTGGCCCTTGCCATCGTCGTGCTATACGGTCTTATTTTGAGGCCCGAGAAGGAGAAGGAGATTGCAAGGCTCAGAAAAGAGATCGCCGAGCTGGAAGAAGCGATAGGAATAGCCAAGGTTCAAAGTGAGAGGCTCAAAAGTGTCCTCCAAAGGGTGCTCGATGAAGGATCGCCCGTTTATTTGTCCCAGGGGGCGTGGAAGGAAACCTCTGCTAAAATCCTCTCAGGTGTGGACCGATTGGTGAGGGAGACGGGTCTCGTTCTCGTGCGTATGGAGCCAGAGACCCCAGAAGGTGGTCCTCCCTGCCTTGTGCACCCGTTTCAGCTCGAGGTGAGGGGAAGCTTTGCCGGAATCTGCGCCTTCATGGAGGGATTGGAGAGGGGTCTCCTCCTGATTCCTGCAAACTGGACAATAGAGCCCGTGGAGAAGGAAGAGGGCAAATTGAAGGCGTCTGTCAGGGTGAAAGCTCACGAATGGGTCGGAGAGAGAATTCTGGCCGAGAAAGGGCCTGAAATTCCCCTTGGACCCCTCGACCTCTCAGCGAAGAGGGATCCCTTTTCGAGGCACATGAGGCCAGTGTCAGTTGTGACGGAAAAATCTCAGCCCCCCTCCCTCACGGGGATAATGTTCATTGGAGGCAAGGCCATGGCCATAATAGATGGGAGGCCCTGCGGAGTGGGAGATACCGTGAGGGGAAAGAAGATAGTGTCCATCGAGGAGGAGAGGGTCTTTTTGGAGGGCGAGAAAAAGCCCCTTGTTCTGGAAAGGCCGTTGAAGCGAGTGGAGGAAGGCCCCAAGAAGCCCCTCTCTTCCATTCCCAGAAAGGATTGAGTTCCCCATGGAACCCTGGAGGACTGTGCCATGAGGAAGGTGAGGACGCTCGCATGGGTGATTGTGACTATGGGGGTTTGGGGCATGGGGACGATGTCCTCGGCTCAGGAGTCCCAGTACAGGGGGTTTCCCGTGTCCCTGAATCTCAAGGATGCGGACATTGTGACGGTACTTCACGTCCTGGCTGAGGAGGCGGGGCTCAATCTGGTTGTGGGAGAGGATGTGAAGGGGAGAATAGATGTGCATCTGGTGGATGTTCCATGGGATCAAGCCCTGGAAGAGATTCTTAGGAACAAGGGCCTCGTAAAAAGGCAGGTCGGGAACGTCCTCCACGTGCTCACCACAGATGGGCTGAAAAGGGAGCTCGAGAGAAAGGAGCTTCTGAGAGCCGAAGAGGCCAAGGAGCTCGAGGCCAAACAGAAGGCCAAGGAGATCCTCTCCAGGATCCAGCAAGAAGAGGAAATGGCCAGGCCTCTCGAGACCAGGACCTTTTTCATCAGGTACGCCAAGGCAGCGGAGCTCCAGAAAAACCTCCAGCCCCATTTGAGCCGAGACAGCAAGGGACAGCCAAGGGGAAGTATAGAGGTGAACGAGTTCGCCAACGTACTTGTGGTGAGGGACATTCAGCCAGTCCTGGAAGACATGGAAGAGCTCCTGCGTCGTCTGGACAGACCCACCCCTCAGGTCTTGATAGAGGCGAGGATAGTCGAGGTCAACACCGAGGCTGTGAAGGACCTGGGGATCCAATGGGGTGGGGAATACAGGGAGGAGAACACAAGTAGAGGCACTGTGACAGCCATAGGGGGAGCAAGGGGAGTGTCTCCGGATCCCACATCCACGGGAAACATCACCGAGATTGCAACGAGGGGCTTCGCTGTGAATCTCCCCGCTTCGGATCCAGTCTTGGGTCTGGGCATAACCCTGGGGAGGATAGTAGAGGGATTGATCCTGGATATCCAGCTAACAGCCCTCGAGAGGGCGGGGAGGGCCCACGTGCTCTCGAGGCCCAAGATCGTGACCATGGACAACCAAGAGGCCGTGATAAAGAGGGGGGAGGACATCCCTTACGTGCTGAGGAGGCAGTCCAACGAGGTTCCCGATGTCCAGTTCAAGGAGGCGAAGCTTCAATTGAAGGTTCGACCCCATGTCATAGGAGAGGACCGNCTTTCGGTCGAGGTCTCCATAAACAATGACGCCAGGACAGGAGATGTGGTGGTATCCGAAGGCTCGGTATTCCCGATAATTGCGAGGCAGGAAGCCCAAACCCGAGCCCTGATCAGAGACGGTGACACGATGGTCCTCGGCGGAATCATAAGGCAGGAGAGGAGGAAGAGGGAGAGAGGAGTCCCATTTTTGAAGGACTTGCCTGTGCTGAGTTGGCTTTTCAGGAGCGATTTCAAGAGCGAGGATTCCAAGGAGCTCCTCATCTTCATAACGCCCAGGATTCTGAGGGAGGAAGGAGCATGAGCCCCGGCGAATCCCAAGGTTTTTTCACAGTGGGCCAGACGCGCATTGGGAGCCTCCTTGTGGAAAAGGGGCTGATAACGGAAGCTCAGCTCCAGGAAGCCCTGAGGCGTCAACAACAGAGGGGAGGGAAGCTGGGTCAAATACTCGTGGAGATGAAGGCCATAGGCGAGGAGGAGCTTTTGGAGGTTCTGGCTAAGCAGCTCGGAGTCCCTAGGGCCGTGATACCCCCTATTGGAACAGTACCCCCTGAGCTCTTGAGCAAGCTTCCCGAACCACTGGCTTCGAGATACAAGGCGGTACCCATAGCTCTCAAGGACCATGTCCTGCACTTGGCCATGGTGGATCCCTTCGACATTCCAGCCCTGGATGACTTGCGTGTGGCGACGGGTCTCTACATAAAGCCCCACCTCGCCTCAGAGAGGGAAATCCAGGAGGCCATAGATCGTTATTACAGGAGGCCGGAAGAGGAAGGGGGGCCAGGTCTCAGCCAGGAGCTCCTCAAGGAGATTCTCGAGTCCCAGATAGAGGTCCAGAGAAAGGAGGAGGAGAAGCTGGACCTCGAGAAGATCAAGGCTGAGGTGGAAGAGGCCCCCGTTGTCCGGCTCGTCGACTACATAATAACCAATGCCATAAAGGAGAGGGCGAGCGATATCCACATAGAGCCGAGGGAGGACAGACTGGACATAAGATACAGGATAGACGGCATCCTCCACCACGTCATATCGCCTCCGAGATCCCTCCAAAACGCCGTCATATCCAGGATAAAGATCCTGGCGGATATGGACATAGCTGAAAGGCGCATGCCACAGGATGGCAGGTTCACCATAAAATTGGACTTCAGGGAGGTAGATCTCAGAGTTTCCACCCTCCCCACATCCCACGGAGAGAAGATCGTCATACGNCTCCTGCGAAAAGGGCCCTTGTCCTTGAGCCTCGAGGACTTGGGCTTCGATGACGACAACATAGCCATCTTCAGAAAATACATTCACAGACCTTATGGTCTGATACTCCTCACAGGTCCTACGGGGAGTGGGAAGACAACTACGCTTTACGCTGCTTTGAGCCAGATCGCATCGTCCGAGAAAAACGTAGTGACCGTGGAAGATCCCGTTGAGTACCAGCTCAAGGGCGTTTATCAGATGCAGGCCAATCCGGCCATAGGACTCACTTTTGCAGTGGGGCTAAGGGCAATACTCAGGCAGGATCCAGATGTCATAATGGTCGGCGAGATAAGGGACTACGAGACAGCTGAGATGGCCGTGAGGGCAGCCCTCACTGGTCACCTCGTCTTCAGCACCCTCCACACCAACGATGCCGTTGGAACCATAGTGAGGCTCCTCAATATGGGGATCGAGCCCTTCCTAGTCTGTTCTGCTCTCACCATGTCCGTGGCCCAGAGACTTGTGAGAAAGATATGCCCCGAGTGCAAGGAGCCAGTTGAGCCGACGCCAGACATGCTCGCTGGCCTGGGACTGGATCCAAGGGACAGGGAGATAATCTTTTATCGAGGAAGAGGTTGTCCCAAGTGTAAGGGCACAGGATACTTTGGAAGGACGGGAATATTCGAGATCCTGGAGGTGAACCAGCGCATCAAGGACCTCATCCTCCAGGGAGCGCTGCCCGAGACCATTCACCGAATGGCCGTGGAGCAGGGCATGGTCACCCTCAAGCAATGTGCAGTGAAGAAGGTCTTGGCGGGCATAACCACTTTCTCGGAGGTCTTGAGGGTCTGCATAGAAGAGGATTGAGGGGAAAAGCAGCTATCCATGCCTAGCTTTGCCTACCGGGTGCGAGATCCCGACGGAAAAGAATCGAGGGGCTGGCTCGAGGCGGAAAGCGAGGAAGCCCTAATAGAGCTCCTCCACAGGCAAGGGAGAGTGATCCTTTCCTTGGAGAGAAAGGAGCCAGCAAAGTCAAAGGAATCCACTGACCTGGCCCTCAGGTTCGTGGAGCCGGGGATAAGATCACAGGATCTCGCTCTGGTTGCAACTCAGCTCAGCGCTATGGTGGATGCCGGCCTTCCCCTTCTGAGGGCCCTCCAGGTCCTGGCTCAGGAGATGGAAAATCTCAAGTTGAGGCGAATTCTTTTCGATATGTGCCTCAGACTGGAGGCTGGAAGTTCATTGTCCCAGGCCTTGGCCTCTCACCCAGTATTCGGGAAGCTCTTCGTCGGGCTCGCCAAGGCAGGGGAGATGAGCGGAAAGCTGCCCGAGACCCTGANGCACCTAGCCCAATATTTGGAGAGGACCGAGGAGCTCAGGAGAAAGGTTCGTTCGGCTCTGAGTTANCCCTTGTTCCTTCTGGGATTCTCCACCTTAGTGGTCGTGGTCCTCATGGTATGGCTCATCCCGGCATTTTCCAAGGTCTATGAAAAGTTCAAGGCCAAGATCCCAGGCCCGACATTGCTTCTCATGGATCTGAGCCAGCTCATAAGGGAGTGGGCCTTGGAGGTCCTCGTTGGGGTTGCAATCTTGGGGGCTCTCGGGTGGATTCTCCTGAGGAGCGAGAGAGGAAGGTACTTGAAGGACAAGCTCCTCCTCAAGGTCCCGGTGATCGGCGAGATACTCTTTCGTACCACTCTAGCGAGGACATGCCGGACCCTGGGTGTGCTCGTGGGAAGCGGCATCCCATTTCTGGAGGCCCTGGATCTCACCATAGAGGCAACAGACCACAGGGTGGCTAGGGAAGCCCTTTCAGGTGCCAGAAAGGCCGTGGAAGAGGGAGTACCCATAGCAAGGGCCTTCGAGGAGACGCGTTTTTTCCCGAGAATGCTCATATCCATGATCGCCACAGGGGAGGAGACGGGAAGACTTCATTCCATGCTGACCAAGGCCGCTGAGTTCTACGATCAACAGGTGGATGCATCGGTCAAGAGCTTCGTGGCTCTCCTCGAGCCAGCCATGATCCTGGTGCTGGGAGGTCTCGTGGGAGGGATACTCTTTGCCATGTATCTGCCTGTATTCACATTGGGGAGGGCAATCAGGTAGGCAAATGCACAAGGAGATCCAGTTGGAGTTTCCCAACAACCAGTTGGCAAGCGCTCTTTTCGGGAGAAACAATGAACACCTCCGGATAATATCGAAGCTTCTCGATGTGAAGATAAATAGCAGGGGTAACGTCCTCAGGGTCCAGGGTGAGGCCCCGGATGTAGCCCTGGCAGAGGATCTCTTGAGGCAACTTTACAAGATCTTGGAGAAAGGAAGACCCATTTACGAGACCGATGTGAGCTACGCTGCTAGGATCCTGGCTCAGGACCGCAACGTGAGCCTGGAGGAGATATTCCTGGATACCATCTTTGTCTCAGCGAAGAACAAGGTGATAACCCCCAAAAGTCCCAACCAGAAGGCTTACATAGATGCTATCAGGACCCATGACATGGTCGTGGGCATAGGCCCTGCGGGCACGGGCAAAACTTACCTGGCAATGGCCATGGCTGTCTCCTTTCTCCTGAAGAAAGAGGTGAACAGAATCGTGCTGACAAGGCCTGCAGTTGAGGCCGGAGAGAAGCTGGGTTTCCTCCCTGGGGATCTGGCCGAGAAGGTCAATCCTTATCTGAGACCCCTTTACGACGCCCTCCACGATATGATGGATTTCGATCGAGCAGCCGCCATGATGCAGAAGGGAGAAGTGGAGGTAGCTCCCCTTGCCTTCATGAGGGGAAGGACGCTCAACGACTCCTTCGTCATCCTGGATGAAGCCCAGAACACCACATCCGAGCAAATGAAGATGTTTCTCACGAGGCTGGGCTTCGGCTCCAAGGCAGTGATAACCGGGGACATAACCCAGATAGATCTTCCGCCTGGAACCCGATCCGGTCTCGTGGAGATAGCCCAGATTCTCAAGGGCATAGAAGGCATAAAATTCATCTACTTTACTGAGAAAGATGTGGTTCGTCACCCACTGGTCCAGGAGATAATCTTGGCTTACGAGAGGGCGGAAAAGGCCCAGCGGGAAGGCAGGTGATGGAGATCTGGGTGGAGATCAGATGGGACCCCTCTCCCATAACGGAGGAGTGGGTCGAGGAGATCACCCGCAGAGTTCTCCGAGCAATGAACTTGGAGGAAGCTCAGGTTTCCATTTCAGTTGTGGGAGACGATGAGATGGCTCGCCTCAATGGACAGTATCTCGGAAGGCCTTGGACCACAAACGTGATGGCCTTCTCTCAGGTGGAAGGGGAGGGCGGATATCTCACCCCGAATCTTTTGGGGGATGTGGTCATATGCGGGGATACCTGCCTCAGAGAGGCTGAGGAAGCTGGGATGGATTTCAGGGAGAGATTCCTCGAGCTCCTTGTNCACGGAATACTCCATCTTCTGGGAAGAGATCACGAAGGGGACGAAAGGGAAAGGAATTCCATGGAAAAAGAGGAGGAGACGATCGTATCGAAAGTGCAAGGAGACTGGCTGAGCAATCCGGAAAATGGCTCGGATTTGCCACGCTAGGGGGTAGAGATACTGTTTTCGAGACTTTGGTCGTGGCGTGCCAAAATACTCTCCTTGCAGAGCCGATTCGGCTGGGAGGCTTGAGCTCCCAGCGGGAAACTCAGTTCCCCAAGCCCCCTTCGGGCCCCTTCGACGTCTCTTTTTCGGGAATGAAGGATGATACCACCCAAGATGAAAGAGAAAATCTCCGGTCATCGAGGGTTTTCACTTGGTCTTCCCAAAGAGGGCCCGCAGCATGAACCCGGCCCTGGCTCTGTAAGTGTGGCAGGCCAGGACTCTTTTTCTTGCCCTTTCTCCCATGAGGGATGCCTCTTTGGGGAATTTGAGAAGCCTCCTTTTCCCCTCCATGGCACTTTCGATGTTCCTGTAAGTCACTATCTCTGATCCCACATCGAAGAGCTCCTCGAGCTCATCTGACCATTCTGCTAGAACTGGTCTCGAGCACAGAGGGCCATCGAATACCCTCTGAGTCGGTGCGGTTCTCGCTTGAGGCTGCCTCACATCGAGCAAAAAAGCGCTCCTAGCGTAAAGAAGGAAAAAGTTCTTGGCCATAAGGGAAGGATCCCAGGTATCTCCTAGGCCCCACGAGGGTCTTCCATCTCTCGTCTCCACCTACCATTCCATCTGGGGCGAGTATCCGGATCACGATCTCCCTTCTCTTGATACTTCCCAGGACGTGGAGACACGATGCCATCCACAGTCGCCAGAAAGGATCCGCCTGGATCTCCCCATCTTCTCTTCGGGCCACTGAGGAGGCCTCCTTCAAGACCAGATGGTCGAGCCTCTCCCCCAGATCCTGGCTATAGGTCGCCCATATCTTCTGGGCCGATGCCTGTATCTCAGGGCATCTTTCAGCAAGATCCTCCAATAGGGGGTTTGGATGCACCACTGACCCGATGAAGATTCCCGGGAAATCCCAGGCCGAGGCTTTCGAAGACTTCGCCTGAGGCAACATATCTGGATCCGCAGCCAGGGGAAGGTGCCAAACCTCGAAGGAGCCGCGTGCAGCCAGATCCCGAAAAAGGAGCTTGTCCCAGCAAAAGACGATCGTCCACGCGGGATTGCATCTTTGAAGGAGACCATATCCCATGGGGTCATCCACGAACCATACGAGCCAGGGGATTCGCATCTCCTCCTGAATATCGGAGATGTTCCAGGGGAGCGCTTCTGGCCCACCTAGGTCCACTGTCACAAGGGCTTCCATGATCTTCCTTTGGGGCCAGCTCCAAAGCGTCTCTGGCCTTTTGGCAACTTCCCTCAGATCCATCTCTTCCACGCTCACCCCGAAGGAGCGGAAAGCCCTCCCCAGGGACATGGCAATCGCTGGGATCACCTTGCCTGTGGGCCTCAGGAGTAAGAGTCTCAGGGGGACCAAGGGAGAAAGGCCTGGCTGGGAGCTCGGCCCGGGCCCATCCTGAACCTGGGGCTCAAAATGGAACAGAGGCCCGGGCTCCTGGGAGAAGATCAGCTCTCTTTGGATTGGGCGATCTTATCCTTTATCTCGTCAATTCCAATATATATGGCAAGGGCACCTCCCAGCACGAGAAAAAGGGGAATAGCCCCTGCTAGAAGCTGAATGAAATGGCTCCACCACACAACCAACAATACAACCCCGATGATCGTGGCCACAATCCCGCCGACTAATGCCGTCATTTTCCCCTCCTCCAAAAAGTGTGAGTTTCCAGTATCCCCGTCTCAAAAGCTCAGGTAGGGTTATTCTAATCATCTCGTCCCAAATTGCAAGATTATTCCTTCTCCGCTCCTTTTCCCGGATAAGCCCTCCAAAGGCTCCGGGCGATCTCCTTATGGAAGAGGACTCGAACTCCCCTGACACCCATGTCCTTAAGTGGGCCTCCGGAAAGGGTGATCCAGGGGGCGGGCTCTGCACGCCCGCAATGTCGGCATCGCGCCTTACCGATGCATCTCGCCTTTGAACCCGCTGGTTCCCCTTGTCCGGGTTCCGGTTTCGCGGAGGGGCGGGCTCTGCACGCCCGCAAAGGAAGACGACGGGTTGAGCTGTGGCATATCCCCGCTAGGTCACCGGCCGTTCCCTTGCCCCGAATGATCATGTTATGCCCCGGCTTGCGCCCGGCCCGTAATCGCGGACGCACAGAGTGCGTCCCTCCGAGAAAACCACCCTCCGCGTTAGCCCCGGGTCTTCCCCGCTAGGCCGTCTCCCCC
>JGI24188J35168_1000020_pt1 | contig 71335 bp, 59 predicted proteins | sample YNPBryantNP2012_FD_35168 | JGI IMG/M metagenome (IMG submission 35168) | reverse complement strand
GAAGGACAAGATAATTAATAAGAATATATTTTTGGTTCTGTTAGGGCCTCCGGGTTCAGGTAAAGGCACACAGGCGGAAATGCTTGCCAGTCAGTGTGGATTTGTTCATTATTCGACCGGTGAGGTTTTCCGGGAGCAGATAAGTAAAAAGACCGAACTGGGGCGAAAGGTTGAAAGTTATGTTGTTTCTGGCGGGTTGGTACCAGATCAAGTGGTACTGGCAGTGGTTGAGGATTTTATCCGCCAGAATTTGGGTAAAGCGATAGTGTTTGATGGTTTTCCGCGCACTGTGCCCCAAGCTGAGGGAATGGACCGAATACTGGCGGCGCTGGGATTAGCGGTTAATGGGGTAGCACTTATTGACTTGAGTGACGAAGAGGTAATTCGTCGGCTTTCCAGTCGGAGGCAATGTCGAAATTGCGGCAAGATTTACAATCTGAGCTTCAGCCCACCCCGTCAGCCTGGCGTATGTGATGAGTGTGGTGGTGAGCTTTATCAGCGTAAGGATGATGAAGAGGCAACGATTCGTTCCCGGTTACGGGTTTACAAGGAGCAGACTAGCCCGCTGATTAATTATTATCAACAACAGAGGAAGTTGGTGCGGATTGATGGTGCTCTGGGCCGGGACCGGGTTTTTAATGAGTTACGGCGAATGATTGAAAAATGGAAATGAGTAATGGCACTTTATATCAAGAGCGAACAAGAGGTAGCGAGAATTCGAGCGGCGGGGCGGATTGTGGCCGGGGTGCTCAGAACCGCCAGTGAATATGTGGCACCGGGTGTGAGTTTGAAGGAACTGGAAGCGGTATGTGTAAATTTTATACGGCGCTGTGGTGGTATACCAACTTTTCTCGGGTATCGAGGTTTTCCAGCCGGGGTCTGTATCAGTGTTAATAATGAGGTGGTTCATGGAATTCCAGATAACCGAGTATTGCAGGAGGGTGATATTGTGAAGGTTGATGTGGGCGTAACTAAAGATGGGTTTATTGCTGATGCGGCAAGGACTTTTCCTGTTGGCATGATAGATGCCCAAGTGGCACAGTTGGTTCGGGAGACCGAATGCGCCTTTTATGAGGGTTTGAAGTTTTGTCGTCCCGGGTTTCGGGTTGGTGATATTAGTTCAGCGATTCAACAGTATGTCGAGCGACTGGGGTTTTCAGTTGTCCGGGATCTGCATGGTCATGGAGTCGGGATCGAGTTGCACGAGGAGCCAACGATACCGAATTTCGGCACCGCGGGCAAGGGTAGGAGGCTGGAAAAAGGAATGACTCTGGCGATTGAGCCAATGGTGAATATAGGAACGAGCGGGGTGCGAACTTTGAATAATGGGTGGACGGTGGTTACCGAAGATGGTCAGCCTTCAGCTCATTACGAGAATACGGTGCTGGTGACCGATGATGAACCGGAAATATTGACAAATACGGAGGATTGGGTATAACCAGTTAATAGACGGCTATGGCAAAGAAGGATATGATTCAGGTAGAAGGGGTTGTGACTGAAGCACTGCCCAACGCCACTTTCCGGGTCCAGCTGGATTCCGGGCATGTTGTGCTTGCTCATATTTCCGGGAAAATGCGGATGCACTGGATTAAAATTCTTCCCGGAGACCGGGTTACGGTTGAACTTTCACCGTACGATTTGAATCGGGGGAGAATAATATACCGGTTTAAGTAAAGAGTTTTGCTTTCTGCTAGTTGTAGAGCAGAACGACAGAGATAATAAAGAAAGGAGCTTTAAGATGAAGGTCCGTTCATCAGTAAAAAAAAGGTGCGCTCACTGTAAGGTGGTAAAGCGCAAAGGTGTTGTGCGGGTGATATGCAAGCGCGAGCCCAAGCACAATCAACGTCAGGGCTGATGATGGATAAGATGATTAGTCCCCGGCGAAGGCAGTCTGCAATCGCTAAGGGAAAAGAGATATCAGAACAGGAAGAAATAGAGGTCGGGTGCCAAAGTATATTTTTATTTCCGGTGGCGTAGTGTCGTCACTGGGTAAGGGGATTGCAACCGCTTCCATCGGATTATTGCTTAAAAGCCGGGGACTGGAGGTAGTTCCGCTGAAGTTTGACCCTTATATTAACGTTGACCCGGGAACGATGAGCCCATTCCAGCACGGGGAGGTGTTTGTTACTGATGATGGAGCCGAGACCGACCTTGACCTCGGGCATTACGAACGTTTTATTGACAAGAACCTTTCCCGAGACAACAATTTGACCGCAGGACAGATTTATTCCGCGGTTATCGAGAAGGAACGCCGCGGTGAATATCTAGGGAGAACAATTCAGGTTGTTCCTCATATAACCGGTGAAATTAAAGAACGGATTCGCCGGGTTGCCCGGGGTAATGACGTTGTTTTGACGGAAATTGGCGGGACGGTCGGTGATATTGAAGGTTTGCCTTTTCTTGAGGCTGCTCGGCAGTTTGCCTTAGAAGAGGGACGAGAAAACGTTCTTTACATTCACCTGACGCTGGTCCCATACATTCAGAGTGCCGGTGAGTTCAAAACCAAGCCTACCCAGCATTCGGTAAACAAGTTGCGGGAAATTGGAATCCAGCCGGATATTCTTCTCTGCCGGGCGGAACGCCCACTCCCGAAAGATGCCAAAGAAAAGATCGCGCTTTTCTGTAATGTGAGTTCCGAGGCGGTAATTGAAGCAATTGATGTTAAAAATATCTATGAAATTCCGCTGGTTTTTCAAAACCAAGGGCTGGATCAGTTGATTGTTAGAAAACTTGGTTTGAAGAAGAAAGTGGGGGTTGATTTAAAGCGGTGGCGTGAGTTTGTCAAACGTCAGACGAGCGTAACCGAAATGGTTCGGATAGGATTGTGTGGTAAGTACGTCCAGTTAAAAGATGCTTACAAATCAGTCATTGAGGCGATCAGCCATGCCGGTGCTGAGGTGGGTGTTAAGCCGGAGATTGAATTTGTAGAAGCCGAGGAGTTAACCAGCGAAAATGTCCGCAAGCGGCTGAACGGACTTGCCGGAATTGTTGTCCCCGGTGGTTTCGGGGTGCGGGGAATGGAAGGGAAGATGGCGGCGGTCACCTATTGCCGGGAAAATCAGGTGCCGTTTCTGGGATTGTGCGTCGGGCTGCAGGTAGCGGTTATTGAGTTTGCTCGAAATGTGTGTGCGCTTAAGGGTGCGAATTCAACTGAATTCGCACCGATGACTCGATATCCGGTCATTCATCTGATGCCCGGACAACGGGGGAAGCGTATTAAAGGAGGAACAATGCGTTTAGGTGCCTATCCATGCGAAATTAGAAAACCGAGCCGGGCGTTTAGTTGTTATCATAAGGAGCTAGTCCAGGAACGACACCGGCATCGTTATGAAGTAAATATAAGATTTCTTAAACTATTTGAACGACGAGGACTGATTGCCTCAGGAATGTCACCGGACAGACGGCTGGTTGAGATGATTGAGTTGAAAAATCACCCCTTTTTTATTGCCACGCAGTTTCATCCAGAGTTCAAGTCCAGGCCACTTTCTCCCCATCCGCTGTTTACCGCATTCCTGCGGGCAAGTTATGAGTTTGCTCGGCGCCGTGCTACTATTAGTTCGGGTGCTGCCACCTGAACCGGCGATTTTTATAACCAGGTTATTAGTAATAACTTATCTTTTGTGTCGCCCTGATTACCGGAAGGAAATTGATAAGAATTTTTACATTTTGCTGGGTTATCATAACCGATTTTTCTGGTTGAAAAATGCTTGGGTTGTGGGAAGAAATCTGGCGTTGATGACGAAAATTGGGACGAGCATTGGAGACAAATTAATTGACAATATGAGGGTTTATCGGGAAAATATAACTGATGAAATCGAACAATTGGGGCAAAGGCATTATGTTATGGTCTCGTTCCATTTTGGCGTTTGGGAATTTTTACCCGGGATATATCGTAATTATGGTAACGATGTAGCAGTGATGACCGGGGTTATGAAAGACAATTTACTTCACCGGATCATTAAAAGAATAAGATGTTCCTCCGGGGTAAATGTTATCGGCGACGTGCGGATGTTGCTCAAACGATTGCAACAGGCAGGAATTACCGGCTTTATGCTGGATAACACTACCCGGGGAAACCAGATTACGGTCAGAATTCAGAAGTTGAATATCAGATTTCCAGCAGCGGCATTTTCAATGAGCCGGCGGATTGGAATCGGGGTCATACCGGTGTTTTGTTACCTGGATAAGGGGTGTTTGACCGTGCGAGTTTTTTCCCCGCAGGACCCAAATGGTTGTTTCCGGATTTTGCTGAAAATGATTAGCGAACGGCCGGCAGAGTGGATTTTCTGGGGAAAGTCAGGAGCGATTAATGAAAATTGTTAGAAATAAATGGTTGGTGCGTAATCGGAAAGTTTTGCTGGTATGGGGAAACGAAATCGGGCATCTTTTAAAGTCCGTGATAGCTATACTAGCATTTTTTTTGCTGCTGGGATGTAATGAGGATAAGAAGATGGGCACGGATTATGTTCTGCCCAATCAGATTATCAGGGAATTTGAGTTGAACGAGTCGGTCAGCGGTAGACGGCTTTACAGTTTAAATGCCCGGGTGGCGGTTGTTTGGCAAAATGAAAACCGGATTGATGTTGAGACATTGGCAGTGATATTTTACGATGATAACGACCAGCCCTATTCCCGACTGATTGCCAATAGCGGTACTGTATGGATGAAGACCGAAGACTTAGTCAGTCGCGGTAATGTGCGGGTGGTGACCAGCGACAGTACAGTGCTGGAAACCGATTCTTTAGCATGGAGCAATTCCCGTCGGATTATTCACACTGACGCCGTAGTTATTATTGAAACGCCACGGGGAGTGATTACCGGTACAGGGTTGGTTGCGGATGCCCAGCTGAACAAAATTGAAATTATGAGCGAGGTACGGGGGAACGCCGGGTATGAATTTCAGCCGTAATTTGACTGTAACAATTCTTTTTGGGTTCGGTTTGCTGAGTGCTGCCGAGCTTTATGCCCGGAAAATGGAGATTGTTAGAACTATGTCTGGACCGGTAACTGTTCTCCGGGACAGTGTGACAATAACTGATAAGGGAACGGTGATTCACAGCCGGTATGCGCAATTGTCCCGTTCTCAGGATCAGGCGGTGCTATCGGATTCGGTTCGAATCCAAACGCCAGAGGTTTTTGTTCTGGCTGATTCAGTTGAATATGATTTTCAGCAACGGCAGTCCTGGCTCTACGCCCGACCCGGGAAAATGGTGTTGGTGCGACAGGAGTCGGTAGAAATCAGGGCGCCGGTTGTTGCGTATGATGTTAATCAGGGGTTGGTTCAGGCACCGCAAGGGCTGGAGCTGAAGACCAGGAGTCAATCATTTTTACTTACTGGGAAAGACGGTGTTTATTTTGTAAACTCCCGGTCTGGCATTGTCGATTCCGAGCCAGTTTTGACGATAAGAAATGACCAGGAAGCAGTGGTTGTTACCGCTAATAAAATGGAATATGCTGAATATGATTCCCGGTTTTTAGCAGCCGGAAAGGTCAGGGTATGTTCGGGTGCGGGAGAACTTGTTTGCGACAGCGCAGTTTTCTTCATGAACGGCGATTCCGGTATTGCCTGGGGCTTGCCTCAGGTACATGATAGTTCGGGTACGGCAAAAGGGGATACGCTGGTATTTTACCTGCAGGAGCGAGCTTTGAGACAGGTATCATTACATGGCAGAACTGAAGGTGAGTATCGGACTGAAGCAGGGGAAACTGTACTGGTAACCGGTTCGGTACTTAGTATGCTGCTTGATAAAGGGAAAATTGAAGAGATTACTGTGGATAACCTTATTTCCGGTCAATTGATAAGAAAATGGAGTCAGCAGAATACTACGATAAAATCGGAGCGAGAGTAACTATGAAGCTTAGGACTGAGCGGCTGATAAAGGCTTATGGTGGAAGAAAGGTGGTAAATGATGTATCGCTGGAACTAAACCGTCAGGAAGTTGTGGGGCTTTTAGGACCTAATGGTGCCGGCAAAACCACAACTTTTCATATGATTACCGGTTTTATCCGGCCAGATGCAGGCAGGATTTTTCTTAACGGTATGGAAATAACTACGCTTCCGGTTTACAAAAGGGCGCGGCTCGGATTGGGCTATCTTTCTCAGGAACCGTCAGTTTTTCGGAAACTTTCGGTTGAGAATAACATTCGCGCAATTCTGGAATTGCTGCGAGTAACAAAGGCGGAGCAGGATAGAATAATCGAGGAACTGCTGGAGAAACTAAATATCAAGAATATTCGCCGGCAACCTGCCGGGACTCTTTCGGGCGGAGAAAGAAGGCGGGTGGAATTGGCCCGGGCTCTGGCCAGCCGGCCGTCGTTTCTGCTACTTGATGAACCTTTTACTGGGGTTGACCCGATTGTCCGAGCTGAGATTCAGGATATAATTAGAAACCTGAAAGCTGAAGGGCTCGGGATTCTGATTACCGACCATAATGTTAGAGAGACTCTGGAGATTACAGACCGGGCTTATGTAATTTATGATGCACAGATTCTACTATCCGGAACTTCTCAGGACCTGGTGCAGGATGAAAAGGCAAGGCAGGTCTATCTGGGGGAGAGGTTCAGAATATGAATTTTGAGCAGCGACCGGAACTGCGGCAAGGGCTGCGGCTGACACCGCAACTGTTCCTTAATTTGAAACTTTTGGTATTGCCGGTGATTGAACTGCAACAGTTGATTGAAGCGGAACTGGAGCAAAATCCCGCACTGGAACTGGCTGATGATGATGATGGACTGGATTCGACGGCCGGAGATTCAGCTGAAGAAGCGGTTCTCGGTGGTAAGACGGGCGATGGTGATTCAAATGAGGAGTTTGATATTGCTGAACTTTTGCCGCAGGATGGCTGGGATTTACCAGGACAAGCGCCAGATGAGGGCGAAGACGAACCGGTAATTTCCGAGGTGACTCCAACGATGAAACTGACCTATCATGATACCCTTTTACCTAAATTGCTTGCCGAAGTTGAACCCAATGATACAAGAGTAGCGGAGGAAATTGTAGAATGGTTGAATGAAGAGGGTTTTTTATCAGTGAATCCTGCTGAAATCTCCGAGGCTACTGGAATCCCACTGGATACAATTAAACGGGTGCTGGGAATTTTAAGGCGGATTCCCCCCGGAGGGCTCGGTTGTCCGGATGTGCGCACGGCACTGATCGCTCAGTTAGAATTAAAGGGCTATTCGGAAAGTTCCCTCGAATGGCGGATACTCAATGATTACTGGAATCTATTTATGGAGAAAAAGTTTAAGCAGCTGGCAGATAAATTACAGGTACCAATCGAAGAGATCGAGGGGGCAACAGTAAATATTTGTGCGCTGGAGCCGAAGCCGGGGCGGCAATTTAATGCACCAGCACCTGAGTATGTGGTGCCAGATTTTTCCTGTGAATGGCGCGATGGTAAAATTGTAGCGGTGGAGCAGGATAGTAATATCCCAAGAATCAGAATTGGGCGGCGGTTTATCGAGATAATTCAGCATCCAGAAAGTTATCCAGCTGAGGCGGTGGCATTTGCCCGGGAAAAAGTAAATAATGCGATGATATTTCTTAAGGCTATTGAGTCGCGGCGGCGGCTCTTGTGCCGATTGATGGACTGGGTTATCAAACGGCAGAAAGAATTTTTTCAAAGTGGGCCAGAGTTTTTAAAGCCGGCAATGATTAAGGAAGCGGCAGCTGAACTGGGTGTCCATCAAGCCACTATATCTCGGGCAATAAGTGGTAAATATGTTGAAACTCAGTTCGGTATTTTTAAATTGCGGGATTTCTTCAAATCCGGGACCGGGGGTGTAGCTCGGAGTGGGATTAAGGAGAAAATTCAGGCGATGATTGAATGTGAGGATAAAAATAATCCGCTGAGTGATGAAGAAATTTGCTCGCGGCTCGCAGCTGAAGGAATTAACATTTCGCGTCGTACGGTGGCGAAATACCGGGCAGAGCTAGGAATCCCTGGGTCGGATGAACGGCGGAGGTAATAATGCATTACATCTTGGGCACAGCCGGCCATATTGACCATGGGAAGAGTGCATTGGTGAAGGCACTGACCGGTACAGACCCGGACCGTTTAAAAGAGGAACAGGAACGGGGGATGACAACGGACTTGGGTTTTGCCTTTCTTGGTGATGAGATTACTATTATTGACGTTCCTGGACACGAGCGATTCGTCCGGCATATGCTTGCCGGCGCCAGTACCATTGATATGGTAATGCTGGTGGTTGCCGCGGATGATGGGGTGATGCCTCAGACCAGAGAGCATTTTGAAATTTGTCGATTGCTGGGAATTAAGAAGGGTTTAATTGTGATAAACAAGATAGACTTGGTGGACCGGGAGATGATTGAGGTTGTTAAAGATGATGTCCGGGAACTGGTGCGTGGTTCATTTCTTGAATCGGCGCCGGTATTCGAGGTGTCGGCAAGAACCGGACAAGGGGTTGACGAGTTAAAGCGAGCAATTCTGGAACTGGCAAAGACGGTGGAACAAAAACCGGACCGGGGGGTGTTCCGGCTACCAATTGACCGCTGTTTTACGATCAAGGGGTTTGGGGTTGTTATTGCCGGTACCGTTTTGTCCGGAAGTTGTCGGGTAGGAGACCGGCTGGAGATTTTACCGGAGGGTTTTTCGGTGCGGGTTCGTGGTATTCAAAGACACAATCAGGCAGTACAACAGGCAAATTTGGGTGAGCGGGCAGCATTAAATCTGCAGGGGGTAGAACTGGAACAGATTCACCGGGGCCAGGTACTGGCGACCCCTGGGTATTACCACCCAAGCAGTTTTATTCAGGGAACATTTTATCTATTGAAAGATGCGCCAACCGTACTCAAGAATATGACCCGGGTTCATCTACATATCGGGACTGCGGAAGTGATGTGTCGTGTTTGCCTGCTTGATAAAAAAGAGCTTTCTCCTGGAGAAGAAGGTTTTGTCCAGTTGCGAACTGAGGAGCCGGTAGTATGTGACTGGAATGACCGTTATGTACTCAGGCATTTTTCACCACCAGCAACAATCGGCGGTGGTGTGGTGCTGGAAATCGGAGGTGATAAGCTACGGCGATTTGACGATGCTACTATCAGCCGGTTGAAAAAGTTGCGGACCGGAGAAAAGGGGTCTGTGCTTGAACAGTTTTTGTTAAAAACTGGTTTTGATATTAAAACGGTCAGTGGTATTGTGCGGGCGCTGGCAATTACTGAAGAAGATGCTTCTAAAATGATAGAATTACTGGTGAATACAGGGAGAGTGGAAATATGGGAATACGAGGGTAAGAAGTATCCGATTCATAAAGATATTTATCGGGGTGCCGCTAACAATATTATTTCAATACTGAGTGATTTCCATCGTCAGCAGCCTATGCGGTTGGGCATTAAACAGTCGGAGTTGCGCGCGAAGGCGGGTAACCTGCCAATGGCATTATTTGAATTAGTAGTTTCGCGATTGCAACAATCCGGGGAGATTGTGATTGAAGGAGATAAAATACGAAAACAGGGACATAGTATTCAGTTGAAACCGGAAGAGCAAATGTTATTTAACCGAATTAGCGATGTTCTAAAAAAAACCGGCTGGACGCCACCGGTTCAGGAGGAGCTGTTTGCAGGTGTAGACCGGAAGCTTGCTGAGCGGGTGAGAATTGCGCTGGTTGAATCCGGGACGGTAATTGATATCGGTGAAGGGATTATTATGCATGTGCAAGCGGTTTCAGAAGCCCAAAATTTACTATTGGAAATGTTTAAAGAAAAGAAGGAGGTGGCAGCAACCGATTTCCGACAGGCGTTGAGAACCACCCGCAAATTCGCCATTCCGCTGCTAAATTACTTTGACGCAATCGGTATGACCCAGCGGAGGGGTGATGTCAGGGTGTTGAAAAGTAAAACGGCAAATAGCTGTTGAAAGGAGTTTATGGCAAAGCGAGGAATACTGGCGACAGTGAGCTGCGCGGGTTGAGCATCCAAATTGGGCAAGGCGCAGTTGGCGCAGGCTCTATCCGGGCTGGAACCGCCCGCAGACCCACGTTTACTCGTGGGCATAAATACCGCTGATGACGCCGGTGTCTTTTTGGTTGAGCCAGAACTGGCCCTGGTGCAGACGGTAGATATTTTGACCCCGATGGTAGAGGACCCGTATGTTTTTGGCCGGATTGCTGCCACCAATTCACTTTCGGATGTTTATGCGATGGGCGGTGAGCCGTTGACGGTATTAAATATTGTTGGTTTTCCAGCGGCGATGGATAAAGGGGTACTCCGGGAAATTCTGCGCGGAGGTCAGGATGCTGTCAAGGAGGCAGGGGCAATTGTTGTTGGGGGGCATACATTTAATGAGAAGGAGATTAAGTTTGGACTGGCGGTTACCGGCAGGATTAACCCCAAGCGAATCATTACCAATGCCGGGGCCAAAGTGGGTGACCGGTTGTTGCTGACAAAACCGCTGGGAATCGGTGTCTTTGCCCAATTAATGATGAGTGATGAACCGATGGAGGCTGATTTCTACCAGACAGCGGTTGAGTCGATGATGCGATTGAACCGCGTTGCCCGTGACCTGATGCTTGAGTTTGATGCCAATGCCGCTACCGATATCACCGGTTACGGATTTTTAGGACATCTTCAGGAACTGGCTGAGGCATCCAGGGTCAGGGTCAGAGTTTTTACAGAAAACGTGCCTTTACTGCCAAGAGTGCTGGAGTTGGCGAAGCGGTTTATTGATCCGGGAGTTTTGATGAATGAGAATTCTTTTAATTCCCGGGTAGAATGGCATAGGGAGGTTCCCCAAGAGCTGAAAAATATTTTGTGGGAATCCGAGAGCTCGGGTGGACTTTTAATCTCTCTGCCTGCTCAATGGGTGAACGCTTTTAAAAAGAAAGCGGCGGAGCACGGCATAATCGCGGCGGTAGTCGGAGAGATAATTTCCGGAACACCGGGGACGATTGAGGTGGTATAGTTATGTTCTGGCAGGAACTGGGACGCAGTTTAAAAGAGCAGTTTTTCGCTCCCGGTAAAATGCTCGTTTATGTTCGGGCATTAATTAATATTTTAATTATTATTGTCGGAGCTTGGGGGATAACCAGGGGCTTCAAATGGCTGATTAGCCGGATTCACCGGCGAAAAGAAGAAAGATATGTGCGGACGATAGTGCCACTCGTTCATAGCCTGGCTCGTTATTTTATCCTGATTATTGCAGTTATTCTGATATTACGTGCGGTGGGTGTTGATTACAAGGCAATTCTTGCCGGTGCCGGTGTTGCTGGACTGGCAATTGGTTTTGGTGCCCAGACACTAATTAAAGATTTTATCTCCGGATTTTTTATCCTTTTTGAAGGTTTGCTGGCGGTTGGTGATTATATCAGTACCGGTCAGATTGAAGGGACGGTTGAGAAAATTGGATTGCGGGTGACCCAGTTGCGGGCATTTGATGGGACACTGTGGACTATTCCCAATGGAGAGTTGACCCGATTTGGGAACAAAAACCGCGATTATATGAGGGTGCTGGTTTCGTTTGATATTGCCTATGAGCAGAATGCAGATAATGTGCTGGCAGTCGTGGCACAGGCGTCAGAAAAATGGTATCAGGAAAATCAGTCTTTGTGTCTGGAGAAGCCAGAGGTTCAGGGACTACTGAGTTTTGGTGATTCCGGACTCGGGGTACGGGTGGTTTGTAAAGTTAGAGCCGGCGAGCAGTGGGAAGCAGAACGGAAACTAAGACTACAACTCAAACAGGCATTTGATGCTGCCGGGGTAGAGATTCCGTTTCCACGTCGCGTAGTTTACCATCGTTAGAGTTCCTGATTTCAATATTTCAATTTAAAATGTTGCCAGAGGTTCTGGAGGCATGGGATTGGTGATTACGATCAGTGCAGCAATGATGGTGCCCTCGCGGCTGCGCAGGGCTTCAAAACACACCGCCGAACTGCTAAAACCGGGAACAATTTCGCACTCCTGGTGGCTGACAGCACCAGAAAGCAATTGTGTAATGTAAGGTAGAAAAGCCTGGAGATTAGCCAGGTCTTTTACAGACTTATTAGTGGCATCTGTGGCTTTTATCCCGAGCAGCGGTTCGACTGCGGGATTGGCATAGATGATTTTGAGTGTTCGGTCAAGTACCAGCACCCCTTCGTTGATGCTTGATGCCAGAAGTCGAAACCGGCGCTCCAATTCAAAAATCTGGCCTGTTTTACGATCGTCAATTTCCCGTAATCGGATGAAAACTCGGTTTAACTGTCGGGCAAGGTTACCAAGTTCATCCGGTGTATTGATGGCAATCCGAACATTAAAGTCACCATTTTCAACCCGGTTCAAGGCATTGGCAATTCTTTTAATCGGTAACACAATGGAATTGGGCATCCGGAATACAACAAAAACCAATAGCCCGATAAAAACGAGTACGGCGGTAATGATATTCCGTTGACTCCAGACATAAAGCCGGTTGATTTTACCTTTGTGTTCAGCAATCCGGTGATTTGCCCTGGTAGTTATTTTTTCGGCAATGACAATGATAGTGCGGGCATTTTCAGAAAGGCGCTGATGAAATGATGTGCGCAGTCCACCTAATAACTGATACAAATCAATTTCCTGTTCCAGCCGATTGATTTGCGTGAGCAGGGAATCGGTGGTTTGCTGGTCAGTTGCGAACTGAACCTGATCGATTACCTGCTGACGTACCAGTTGCAGTTGATTCAACTGGTAATCAGTTGTCCAGAGTGGACGGAGCATCCGAAACTTTTCCAGTGAATCAAGCATTTGTCGGTATTCATTAACAGCGGCAGTTAAAGAATCAAATTGATTTTTCAATTCGGGGTCCAGACGTCGTCCTCTTTCGCTTAATACAGTAATCTGTTTAAGAGTTATTCGTGCGGTGGTGAGAAAAAGGCTATCACCTGATAACAAAAAATTACGTTCCGCATTTCGAACTTCAAAGAAATGATGAAAGATGGCATTACCTACCCTTAACAGTTCGGCATCGGTCTCGGCAAGTAAAGTCGCAAGGTTATTCATCTGTCCCACATAATAAAGCGCCAGCAGGACGACCGGTAAGATTAGGAGAATGGGTATAAACATTGCCGAGGCAACCCGGCTACGAATTGAACGGAATGGTTTCGCCATTTTTAGATGGTGCGGGTCATGCGCTCAATATCTTCATCTTTACCGACTACCACCAGAATGTCATCCTGGTCAATAATATCTTCTGGTCCTGGCAAGTCATTGATCTGTTCCTGATAGCCGGTTTCGCCATCCGGAGTAATTACCGGGACCCGTTTTTTGATGGCAATTACATTGATGCCGTAGCGACGACGGATGTCAAGCTGGCCCAGTTTCTTCCCGATAATCTGCTGGGGCGCTTTGATTTCGGCCAGACTGTGGTTGGAGGTCAGCGGAATTTGCTCCAGCAGGTCAGGGGTGAGCAGCGATTTGGCGAGCTGGTCGGCCATCTGTTCTTCAATAAGGATGGTCCGGTCAGCACCGACGTCCTTCAAAATCCGGGCATAAAGAGACGAAGCCGCACGGGCAATCACCTGACCGGCACCCAGCCTTTTGAGGAGGGAGGTGGTGATGATTGCGGATTCCATCCGTTCACCCATCGCAACAATCACGGCATCAACATCCAGGACTCCGGATTCTTTTAAGGCATCTTCATCGGTGGCATCAAGACATAGTGCCTGGGTCACATCGTCCTTAATTTCTTCTACCCGTTTTGGGTCCGAGTCAATTGCAATAACCTCTGCCCCCTTTTCCATCAGGGCACGTGCGACCCGGGCACCAAACGTTCCAAGACCGATAATTGCAAATTGTTTCATCCTTTCCTCCTTTAGCCGACAATAATCCGGGCTTGAGGGTAGATAATGGCTGACCGTTCCCGGGGCGCGGTCATTGCCAGTGTCAGGGTCAGTGGTCCAATTCGGCCAATAAACATTAAAATAATTATGACCAACTTACCGAAGTCATTCAAGTTCGGAGTGATACCGGTTGATAATCCCACAGTCCCGAATGCAGAGACGGCTTCAAATAACAGGTTCTCAAACCGGTGATTCTGACTGAACAACAGCAAGGCGAAACAGACAGCAAGCGCTCCGAGCGCGAGGGCAACAATCGCGGTTGCCCGATAGACAACATCCTTGGGGACCGAACGGCGAGCATAGACGATTTCCTCTTCACCGCGTAGCCGGGCGCGGATTGCCAGAAACAGGACGGCAATTGTTGAAGTTTTTATGCCGCCCCCGGTTCCTCCGGGGGAGGCGCCGATAAACATCAGAATTATCCAGAGGAAGATGGTGACGCTATGGAGGTTGGTGGTACTGACAGTATTAAAACCCGCGGTCCGGGTGGTTATCGATTGAAATAAACTGGCAAGCAGTCTGGTGCCAATCGGTAGAGAATTCAGGGCATTGTCATATTCAAAAAAGAAAAACAAAATTGTGCCCGCAGATATCAAAATTGCCGTGGTCACAATTACCAGGCGGGAGTGAATTGTCAGGTTCAGCCGACGGGTACCAAAAGTTTGCCTTTGCCGGTGGACAATATAGGGAAAATGAAAAAGCGTCTGGCGGTTGAAGATTTCATTCACAACCGGAAATCCAAGACCACCGATGACAATCAGCCCGATAAAGCACAGATTGGTAACCAGGTCAGACTGGAAACGGATGAGAGAATCTGAGAAAAGAGAAAATCCGGCGTTACAGAAGGCGGAGATTGAGTGGAAGATAGCAAAGTAAGCTGCCTGTGCGGGCGTAGATAGCACAAATAGCCAGCGCAGGAAAAGGATGAGTGCTCCGAGCCCCTCAGCCAGTATAGTAAAAAGGAAGATGTAACGCACCAAACGCGCAATATCAATATCGCGGGTTTCTTCAATAATTTCCTGCATCGTGCGCCTTTCGGTCAGACCGAGCCGCTGGCCCAGCAGGACTGCCAGACTGGTGTAAAAGGTCATTATTCCCAATCCGCCAAGTTGAATCAGGAGCAGAATAACTACCTGGCCAAATTGAGAAAAATAAGTTCCAGTGTCCTTAACAATTAATCCGGTTACACAGGTGGCGGAGGTGACGGTAAACAGTGCGGTGAGCAGGTCAGCACCGCGGCCATCAGTGGTCGCGACAGGAAAGGTAAGGAGGACGGTGCCGAGTAAAATCAGCGCGGCGAAACTGATGGTCAGCATCCGCAAAGGCCGCTGGCGGATGTTACCAAAGATAACCGGCAGGAATCCGGTGCGGGAGAAACTGAAGAAGTTTACCAGTTGATAAATAATTACCAGCAGAAAAATAAAACGCTGGCTGAGCAACGAAGGGACAAGCAGCAGGGCGATGATGATGTCAAACACCCGACGGAAGCGGGAGATTGGCAAACGTGGAGTTACCGTCTGTTTGATGACAATTTCGGCAACTGTTCCGATGCCAGTGATGGTCAACAGGATTTTTACAGCCAGTTGAATGTAATACGGAAACGGGACGCGATAACCTTCCTGAAGAATGAGCAGCAGCAGACTGCCCAGTACCAGACCGGTGTTCGTCCAGAATAAAGGCTTAAGCCAGCCGGGCGGCAGCCGGGTGGTTTTTATTATCCGGAAATGCTTAAATAACATAACGTTTTCTAAAAAATGTCAATATATATTAAATAACAACTTTTTAAAAAATAAATATTACAATTGCTCATGGGATTGTGATGATTAGTTCATTGACAATGATTTTATCACAAAATTTTTTCTTGTCAAGTTTATATCAAAGTCGCCAGACCGATTGTTGCGCTTAACCCTAAAAATCCACCAAAGATGAATGGCGCCTTCGGACCAAACAGGTTCCATAATAAGCCAGCGAGGAGCGATGCCGGCAAGAGCCCAAAGCCGGTGATTGCGGCATGGAGTCCGATCAGCGTTGCTCGCTGATTTACCTGAGCGATTTCGGCAACCAGTGCCTTCTCCTGACCTTCGGTTATGGCACTGAAAAGACCATAGACCAGAAACAAAAGGTAAGGCAGAAATGAATTTGCACCGGTTTCGTTGAGGAGCGCAAAGCCAAAGTAAACAGCACTATAGAGGGTATAGCCGGTGATTAAAAGCTTCCGTGTGCCAAACCGGTCGGCAAGTTTTCCGGCAGGGTAGGCAAAAATCGCATAGGTCAGATTGTATAATAGATAGAGCAAAAGGATGTTTAATGTTGACCAGCCCAGTTTATTCATGCGGAGCAAAAGGAACTGGTTTGAGGAATTGCCCAGTGCAAAAATACCGATAATTATTAGAAAACGGCGCAGCTTCGGGGGGAGATTTTTGAAGCTCAGTTTTGGAGTGAGAGTTGGTATTGGATGGCAGGTTTCGCGAATAAAGAAAAGGAAAAGGACTCCGAAAAATGCCGGGATTAGTGAAATGAGAAATATCCGGTGATAATCATTCGGTGTTAAGCCGGTTCCGAGTCGGGCAACGATTAAAATGGCAATAATGACTCCGAACGCGGCGCCGACCGTGTCCAGCGCACGATGAAGCCCGAACGNCCTGCCTCGGGTACCGATAGTTGAGGCATCGGCAATTAAAGCATCACGGGGCGCAACGCGGATTCCCTTACCAATGCGGTCAATCATCCTTCCAATAAATACCAAGCTCCAAGTGCGGGAAAAATAGAGGAAAAGTTTACCAATGGTAGAGCCGGCATACCCAAGTATTGCCAGGGGTTTACGCCGGCGCCAGCGGTCAGAGATATTTCCGGAAAACAGTTTGAGCAGTGCTGCCGAACTTTCGGCAAAACCTTCAATCAGTCCTAAAATTGCTGGTGGTGTGCCCAGAGAGGCAAGATATATGGGAATCAGGGGGTAAACCATTTCCGTGGACATATCGGTTAAAAGGCTGGTTATGCCGGCAATGATGATATTCAACACATTTTGATTATAGGCGGGCTGAATTTTTATGCAAATTTAGCTTTTTCATTTATTTCCTACCGCGATTTGAGATAATATAATGTTGTGATTTTCCTAAAAATAGAAATAACCGGCGGCGATTACTTTTTAGAACGGGTTTTGTTATATTGACTTACAATGAAGACAGGGTAAAATTAAAATCTCAATGAATGTAGGAGATTTTAAACTGTATTCGCTTTTTGACGGGTACTTTGGCCTTGATGGCGGGGCAATGTTCGGCGTCGTGCCCAAACCGCTGTGGGAAAAGACCAATCCACCCGATGAGCGCAACCGGATTAAACTGGCGCTGCGTCCGCTCCTGATAATTACCCCAAAGGAGCGAATATTGATTGACACCGGAATCGGGGATAAGTACGACCAGAAGTTTGCGGACCGATATCGGATCGAAAGACCGGATAATTTACACAACTCCTTGAAAAATAATGGCTTAGACGAACGGAACATCAGTATGGTGATATTAACTCATTTACATTTTGATCATTGTGGTGGTTCAACAAGAAATGAGGGTGGTAAGATTGTGCCAACCTTTCCAAATGCCCGCTATTTTGTTCAGGAGGCAGAATGGAATGAAGCGCTCAATCCGAACCGGCGCTCCCGGGCTTCATATTTGCCCGAAAACTTTTTAGCACTAAAAGAGGCAGGGCAACTGGAGTTACTCAACGGTTCCGTGGAAATTTTGCCCGGGATTGAATTGATTCATACCGGTGGACACACGCGGGGTATGCAGATTGTTAAAATTAGCAGTGGTTCGCAAACTGCGCTTTTCTGGTCGGATATGATTCCCACCCGGGGACATATTCCGGTGCCCTACATTATGGGTTATGACCTTTATCCGCTTGATTCAATGGAACAGAAGGAGAAACTGCTGAGGCAGGCGATTGCCGAAGGGTGGATTTCCTTTTTAGAGCATGACCCGGAGGTAGTTGCCGGTAGAATAAGCAGTTATAACGACAAATACCGCTTTGATGTGATTTCAATTTAGGGAGGATGAAAATGAGTCAAATGGACTGGCAAGTTAAATATGGTTCCAAATTAAAAACCGCTTCCCAGGCGCTGGAAGTATTGAAGCCGGGTGACCGGATTTTTATCGGCTCGGCGTGCGGCACCCCACAGAAACTGGTGAAGGCGCTGGCAGAGCGACCGGTGGAGGATGTGGAGGTTACCCATCTCTTGACGTTGGGCGTAGCGCCTTATGCTGAAGAGGCGCTGGCGCACCGGTATCGCGCCAATTCCTTTTTCATCAGTGCCAATGTAAGGGAGGCGGTTCAGGAGGGCAGGGCAGATTATACTCCGATTTTCCTTTCGGAAATTCCCAGATTACTGCGGTCGGGCAGATTACCGATTGATGTTGCACTGATCCAGGTGACGCCACCGGATGAGCATGGATTCTGCAGTTTAGGAGTTTCGGTTGACATTACTAAACCGGCAGCCGAAGTGGCAAGGCACGTGATTGCCGAAGTAAACCCGAATATGCCGAGAACCTTGGGCGACAGTTTTATTCATATTTCCCAGGTTGAGGCGCTGGTTGAAAATGACGCTCCGATTTATGAGTTTCTGACGCCCGGGGAAAGCGAGGTTGCGCGGCGGATTGCCCGCAATGTTGCCGACCTGATTCCGGATGGAGCAACAATTCAGGTAGGATACGGCGGAATTCCCAATGCTTTGCTTTTCTACCTGAAAGAGAAAAAAGACCTGGGTGTTCATACCGAAGTCTTTTCGGACGGAATTATTGATTTGATTGAAGCCGGAGTCATTAATAACCGTAAAAAAACGCTTCATCCTGGCAAGGTGGTTGCTTCATTCTGTATGGGTTCGCAACGGCTTTATCAATACATTCACAATAACCCAATGTTTGAATTTCATCCGGTTGATTATACCAATGATCCGTTTATTATTGCGCAGAATGAAAAAATGGTATCAATCAATTCGGCGCTGGAGATTGACCTGACCGGTCAGGTGTGTGCGGATTCCATCGGCTACAAGTTCTATTCGGGAATCGGGGGACAACTGGATTTTGTGCGTGGTGCTGCCCGGGCGAAAGATGGAAAGCCGATTATCGTTTTGAAGTCCACCCGGGATAACGACCGGTTCTCGCGGATTGTGCCGGTACTTTCGGAAGGTGCAGGAGTAGTTACTTCACGGGGCGATGTTCATTATGTAGTGACCGAATGGGGTGTGGCTTATCTCCATGGTCGGTCAATCCGGGAGCGAGCACTGGCACTGATTTCCATTGCCCATCCTAAGTTCCGTGCAGAACTGCTGCGTCAGGCAAAGGAACGGCATTATGTTTATCAAGACCAACCCGAGGTTTCCCTGGTTTCTGCTCGTTACCCGGAGGAGTTTGAAACTAAAGTCAAGCTGCCTGATGGCAATACGATTTTGATTCGTCCGATTAAGCCGACCGATGAGCCGGCGATGCGGGAACTGTTTTATTCGTTTTCCCGGGACACGGTTTTCTACCGTTATTTCAGTTATATTAAGGCAATGCCCCATGAGAAGTTGAGCAAGTTCGTTAATATTGATTATGAACGGGAGATGGCGCTGGTCGCGGTTATCCGCAAGAATGGCGATGAGCAGATTGTCGGTTCAACGCGCTACTATGTTGATCCGGCGACCGGTCTGGCAGAGTTTGCGATTGAAGTCCAGGATGAGTATCAGAACAAGGGCATCGGTACTGCGCTGTTCAATCATCTGATTCGGGTGGCACGGATGAAAGGAGTTAAGGGGTTTGTTGGCTATGTTCTGGATTCCAATACCCGTGCGTACCGGCTGGTGACCAAGACCGGCTTTCCGCTGGAGACTAAGTGGGAGGATGGTGTGTATATTCTTACTTTAAGGTTTGAAAAATGAGTTCCCCAAATCTTGACTTTATTTTTAAGCCCCGTTCCGTTGCGGTAATTGGTGCTTCCAACCGCGAAGGTTCGGTGGGCCGGGCGCTTTTTGCCAACATTCTCTTCAACGGTTACACCGGGATTGTTTATCCGGTTAATCCGAAAGCGAAAAGTGTGCTGGGCGTTAAAACCTACCCTTCAATTCTGGATATTGAAGATGAGATTGACCTGGCGATTTTGATTGTGCCGGCGGTAACCGTACCGGCGGTGCTGGCAGAGTGCGGTCAGAAAAAGGTAAAAGGGGCGATTGTAATTTCAGCCGGGTTCAAGGAACTGGGACCGACCGGAGCAGCCCTGGAGCAGGCGGTTCGGGAACGTGCCCGGACCTGGGGAATCAGACTGGTGGGACCGAATTGTTTTGGGATGATTAACACCAGTCCCGAGGTAAGTTTAAATACTACCTTTGGCAGAATCCGTCCGCGCTATGGGAATATTGCGCTGATATCTCAGTCCGGAGCGGTCGGGGCAAATGCCCTGGAGTATGCTGAGGTGGAAGAGGTTGGCTTGTGTAAATTCATTTCCATTGGTAATAAGGCGGACATCAATGAGTGTGACCTGCTTGCGTACCTGAAAGATGACCCGGAAACTGATGTAATTGCCCTTTATCTGGAAGACCTGGTGAATCCGTCCGAGTTTATGCGCATTGCCCGGGAAATTACTTCGCATCCGGAACGGCCAAAACCGATTCTGGCAATTAAGGCGGGACGAACGAGCGAAGGGGCAAAGGCAGCCTCCTCTCATACCGGTGCGCTTGCTGGTTCAGATGAGGCGTACAACGCCTTTTTTGCTCAGGCGCGAGTACTGAGGGTTGATACGGTGAATGAACTGATTGCCAAGGCGGCCTCGCTTGCCTATCAACCCACGCCGCGAGGACCGCGGGTGGCGATCATTACTAATGCTGGTGGTATCGGAATTATGGCTACTGACGCCTGTATCCGTAACGGGTTGAAGATGGCGAAATTGACCGACAGGACCCGGGAAGAGTTAAAGAAGGTTCTGCCCGCAGCCGCAGCAACCAGTAATCCGGTGGACATCATCGGGGATGGTGATGCGGACCGTTATCGGGCAGCATTCCGGATTCTGATTCAGGATGAAAATGTGGATGGGATAATTCCGATCTGGACACCCACAGTTGTTGCCGAAGCGATTGACATTGCGAATGTCATTGTGGAGGAGAGTCAACGAACTGATAAGCCGATTCTGGCGTGCATTCAGACGATGGGGGATAGCGGCACAATCCGGCGAACTCTGCTTAAACGTCGGATTCCGCATTTTCAGTTTCCCGAAAATGCGGCCCGGGCAATGGCAACGATGGCTGAGTTTTCCCGGATGAGCCGGCGACCACCGGGCGAGGTGGTTCATTATCCAGATGTGAATCAGAAACGGGTCAAGGAACTTATTACCAACGCACGCAAGCGTCCGCGCAACTACCTGAGCGAACCCGAGTGCTATGAAATTTTGAAGGCTTATGGTTTGCCCGTTTTGAAATTTCAGCTGGTCAAGAGTGTGGACGAAGCGGTAAGTGCTGCCGAGCAAATCGGTTATCCGGTGGTAATAAAAATCGTTTCGCCGGATATTCTCCACAAGACCGATTTTGGTGGTGTGCGGGTTAATCTTAAAAATGAAACTGAATTGCGGAGCGGTTACCAGGCAATGCTGGAACAGGTGAAATCAAAAAAGTCAGATGCGGAAATCTGGGGGGTGATGGTTCAGCAGCTGGCAAAGTCCAATGGTCTGGAGACGATCATCGGGATGAAGCGGGATCCGCATTTCGGTCCACTGCTGATGTTCGGACTCGGCGGAATAATGGTTGAGGTGCTCAAGGATGTAATGTTCCGGGTGGCTCCGATTAACGACCTTTCGGCTGAATCAATGATTACCGGGATCAGGGCTTATAAACTACTTGAGCCATTTCGGGGGCAGCCGGCACGGGATAAAAAGGCGATTAAGGAGTGCATTATGCGTTTGTCCCAGCTGGTGACCGATTTTCCTGAATTTGATGAAATTGACATCAATCCAATGCTGGTTTATTACGAAGGTGAAGGAGCCGCAGCGATTGACGCCCGGATTTTAATCCGTTAGTAGGTAATGGAGCTGACCCGATTCGAACGGGCGACCCCCTGCTTGCAAAGCAGGTGCTCTCCCAACTGAGCTACAGCCCCGAACTGAGTTAATCATAACCTTCAACGGCAACAAGTCAATAATTATTCATCAGGTTCGGAGTCAGGAGTAAATGATTAATTACAGTTAAATTTTTTAACTTTTAAGTTAAAATTTTATCTCAACTGCGATTTGGTGTAAGTTCTGGTTTTATTTCAGTTAGCATCTTTTCAAAAATTTTAGACCCCGTCCCCGGAACCGTCCCCCTCACCGTTGTAAAAATGGTATTTTAGACCGTTTTCCTCACCGTATTCAGGAGGGTCGTTTTAGCCGTTCANGCAAGGGCTGTGACCACCCTCCTTTCTGCGGTTATTAAGAGCATAGTAGCCGCCCTGTTCTGCTCGGTATCCCGTACCATGTTGCCCACACCTTCTGCCACCGTTTAACCAGCGGTTCTTGCCATTGTTTATCCTGCCCTTTCCCGGGTTATTGTGTCTATGGTTTTTAATTGTTTTTTGAATTTGCAATAAGGTTCTGCCAGATCAAAGGGGGCAATTTTTGTTTTCTATCTGAAGGTAGTTCTTGACCGTATCAGCAAGATTTATATATTCCAAAGGTAAACAGGAGGAGAAATGGAGTTTAAGTATTTGATTGTGGAGAAGCAGGCACCGGTCTGCTGGGTTAAGTTTAATCGGCCACCGGTTAATGCGCTTAATACCGAAATGGTGCTGGAAATTGAGAAGTTGTTTGATGAACTATCGGTTGATAATGATACCAGCATCATCGTCCTCACCGGTCAGGGTAAGGCGTTTATCGCCGGTGCTGACATTGCCGAGATGTCCGGTTTTTCCGCACTGGAAGCACGCCAATTTGCCCAGAATGGTCATCGCTGTCTGAATAAAATCGCCCGCATTGAGAAGGTGGTAATTGCCGCCATCAATGGGTTTGCACTTGGAGGCGGATGCGAACTGGCACTCGCCTGCGATTTGAGGATTATGGTTGAGGGGGCAAAAATCGGACAGCCCGAGGTTAACCTGGGACTGATTCCTGGATTTGGCGGGACTCAACGTCTTGCCCGGCTGGTTGGACCAGGAGCGGCAAAGGAATTAATATTTACCGGTGAGCAGATTGATGCCGCTGAGGCGCTGCGGCTTGGCTTGGTTAACCGGGTGGTAAAACCTGAGGAGCTTATCCCGGTGGTGAGCGAACTGGCAGGAATAATCGCCGCCCGGGGTCCAGCCGCGGTCCGGCTCGCCAAAGCCTGCATCAATCACGGGCTGGATACCGATTTGAACACCGGTTGCGCCTATGAGATTGAGGCGTTTGGCGTTTGTTTTGCCAGCGGTGAACCGGCTGAAGGCACCAAGGCATTTCTCCAGAAGAGAAAACCGGAATGGAAAAGAAAGGAGTAAAAGATGACGATTGGTAAGGCAAAGGATACCTATATTATCGGCGCTGCCCGTACTGCGGTGGGCAGGTTTTTAGGCGGACTTGCCAGTTTGCGCGCACCGGATTTGGGTGCAATTGCAATCAAAGGGGCGATTGAACGGGCAAAGGTTAATCCCGCCGAAATAGCCGGGGTGATTATGGGCAATGTCTGCCCGGCAGGAATTGGTCAAGCACCGGCACGTCAGGCCGCGGTCCTTGCCGGACTGCCGGTTGAGGTGCCAGCCCTGACCGTTAATAAGGTGTGCGGTTCAGGAATGATTGCGGTGGCACTTGCCTGTCAGCAGATTAAAGCCGGCGATGCCGACCTGATTGTTGCCGGTGGTCAGGAGTCAATGTCCAATGTGCCTTATTATCTGAAAACGTTGCGTGCCGGTCAGAAGATGGGCAACGCCCAGTTGCAGGACGGAATGATTTACGACGGCATCTGGGACTATTTCGGCGATGTTCATATGGGAGAACTGGCAGATTTTACCGCCCGGAACTCGGGCATCTCCCGCGAGGAACAGGACCGCTGGGCACTGCGCAGTCATCAGAATGCGGTGGCGGCAATTCGGGAAGGCAGGTTCAAAGCCGAGATCGTGCCGGTCCAGATTCCCCAGCGTAAAGGCGAACCGATTGTTTTTGATACCGATGAAGGTCCGCGCGCCGATACCACCCTGGAAAAACTATCTGCTCTGAAACCGGCATTTACCAAAGATGGCACCGTTACTGCCGGCAACGCCTCCTCAATCAACGACGGTGCAGCTGCGCTGGTCATCGCCAGTGAAAACTATGTCCGGCAGCAGCAACTGACCCCACTGGCACGGGTGGTTGCTTATGCGACCGGGAGCGTGGAACCGAAAATGCTCTTTTACGCCCCGATTAAGGCGATTAAAACCCTGCTCAAAATTCAGGGGGTGGATATTAACTACTTTGACCTGATTGAAATCAATGAGGCGTTTGCCGCTCAGGTGCTTGCCGATGCCCAGGAACTGGGCTGGGATGAATCAAAAGTTAATGTCAACGGCGGTGCGATTGCCCTCGGACATCCGATTGGCTGTTCGGGCGCGCGCATTCTGGTCACCCTGATTTACGCCCTGAAAGCCCGCAAGCTGAAAAAGGGGCTTGCCGGCATCTGTCTGGGTGGTGGTGAAGCCGTTGCCCTCAGTTTGGAACTGGTTTAATATGTGATTGGGCTTTGATTTTTGAAACGGCGACCGAACAGGCAACAATTGCGCTGGGCACCCAGCTTGCCCGTTTTTTAAAACCAGGCTCGGTGGTGGCATTTTATGGCGACCTCGGCACTGGCAAGACGACGATGATTAAGGGGTTTGCCCGCGGACTCGGTGTCCAGGAAACTGTCAAGAGCCCTTCCTTTGTCATCATCACCGAATATCAGGGCCGACTGCCGGTTTACCATATTGACCTTTACCGCCTGAAATCCACCGCGGAGTTAATTGAAATCGGACTGGAATTCTATCTGCACGGTGATGGTGTCTGTTTGATTGAATGGGCAGACCGGGCAGAAAGTTTCTTGCCGCCGAACACCATTCGAATCCGGCTCAGTTTGACCCCGAACGGTCGCGAGATTAGTGTGGAGGACTTAGACCCGGGACTGGCTCAGGAACTGAAGCAACTGGTCTAAACCGCCGGTCAGATTAATTGTCTCTTTTGCCCGCACGAGCGTGATGTGGTCCCCGCTCATATTTACCTCCAGAATTTTATTTTCGCGGCAGAGCAGCCGGATCCGGGCAACCTGCAGCAGGTTATCCACGACCGCTGGATATTTGCCAAAACGGTCAGCCAGTTCCTGCGCCAGTTCGTTTAATTGCGCGACTGTTTCCACGCTTAACAGCCGTTTGTATAGTGCCAGCCGTTGCATCGCATCCGGGATATAGGTATCAGGAAGATAGGCGCTGATATTCAGTTTTAATCTGGGCTCAATAACCGGCTCCTCTCCCCGGAGCCGGGCAAGCGCCTCATTGAGCAGCCGGGTGTAAAGGTTAAAACCAATCCGGGCGATGTGCCCGTGTTGTTCGGTGCCCAGCAGATTGCCGACCCCGCGAATCTCCATATCCCGCAACGCCAGCCGGTAACCAGCCCCGGGCCGGGAATAGGCAAGGATGGCGCTCAGCCGTTTTCGCGCTTCAACCGTCATCTCCTTCCGGTTGGAAATTAATAACAGTGCATATGCCTGCTCAGTTGCACGTCCCACCCTGCCCCGCAACTGATGCAGGTCTGCCAATCCGAACCGTTCTGCCTGATTGATGATAATTGTATTGACATTGGGCAAATCCAGCCCGGACTCAATTATGGCGGTGGAAAGGAGTAACTGGTATTTTCCGGTGGCAAAATCAAGATAGATTTCTGCCAGTTCCTGGCTCGCCAGCCTGCCATGCGCGACCACCAGCCGGACATCCGGTAGCATCCGCTCCAGCCGCTTCTTAATCTTATTGAGCGTGGCAATCTCGTTGTGGACAAAGAAGACCTGGCCCTGACGGTTGAGCTCCCGATAGACATACTGCCGGATAAGCTCATCGTCCCATTCGGCAATATCGGTAAGCACCTCTTTTCTACCCGGGGGCGGGGTGTGAATCGGCGAAATATCCATCAGCCCGGCAAGCGCCATATATAGCGTTCGGGGAATGGGCGTTGCGCTCAAGGTCAGGACATTAACATCTGCCCGAAGCTGGCGGATTTTTTCCTTCTGACGAACCCCGAACCGCTGTTCTTCGTCAATAATTAAGAGTCCTAAGTTTTTAAATTTTACTTTGGGATTTAAAAGTAAATGGGTGCCGATGACAATATCCACCAGCCCGTTTTTCAACCCCGCAATTATCTCTGTCTGTTTTCCCGGCGGTGTAAACCGCGAAAGCATCTCCACCCGGAGTGGCAATCCTTCCAGCCGCGCGCAGAAGGTGCGCCAGTGCTGATAGCAGAGCACGGTGGTTGGTGCCAGAACCGCCACCTGCCGGTAATTGGTTGCCACCTGGAAGGCTGCCCGCAGGGCAATTTCTGTCTTGCCAAATCCCACATCACCGCACACCAGCCGGTCCATCGGCACACCCCGACTCAAATCTGCCCGGACATCGGCAAGCGCCTGCAACTGATCCGGTGTCTCCTCATAAGGAAACGATGACTCCAGTTCCGCCATCATCTTACTGTCAACCGGCATAGGTTCACTGCGGGCAAGCAGGCGCCGGGCACGGCTTTCCAGTAGTTGGCCCGCATATTCGGCACTGGCTTTTGCTGCCCGGGCTTTTGCCCGGTGCCAGCCGCTGCCTCCCAGCCGGTCAAGTTTGGGCGCCTCCTCATCCGCCCCGATATAGCGGTCAACCAGGCCCAGATTCTCCACCGGCACATAAACCCGGCTCTGGTCCGCATACTCAATTACCAGATAATCCTTCTCAACCCCCTGATAGTTCAAACGCTGCACTCCGCTGAACTTCCCCACACCGTAGTCAATATGGACAACATAATCCCCGGGTTGTAACGTTAAAAGGTTGTCAATCGGCACGCCCTTGAACCGACGTTGCCTCAGCCGCCGAACCGGCGAGCCGTAAATTTCCCGTTCGGTGAGCACCACCCATTGCTGCGGTTCGCTGACAAAGCCAGCACTCAATTCGCCCACCAGATACTCAATCTCTGTCCCCAACATCTCCTCAAGCCGGCGTCGGTGATGTTCCGAAACCGCCACAATCGTATAATCACCTTCCCGGGCATCAATCTCCTGCCGCAACAGGCCAAAATTACCGAAATAGATGGGCGCTGGTTGATACCCGAGGTCAACCGCCCCCTCAACTGTTTCGCTGATAATTACCTGCCTTGACCAATCGGTAAACCTTTCTCGGCTGATAATAATCCAGTCCGGCGGCAACAACTTCATTGCCGGCACCTCGTTCAAAAATTCCGGCTGTCGGGAATAAAGGGTTATTTCTGTTAAATTCCGCTGCGAGCGCTGGGTCAGCGGCTCAAACGCGCGCACCGAGATTATCACCTCATCGGCAAACTCCAGCCGGACCGGTAACTCCTCTTCTGTCGGGAAAATGTCAACTATGCCGCCCCGGACGGCAAATTCGCCGGGCTCGGTAACCATATCCACCCGTTCATACCCATTTTCGTCCAGCCAGTGCCGCAGTTCTTCCCGGCCGAACTTTGCCCCGCTTCTGATTTTTATCATCACCCCTTCCCGGGTCCAATCCGGCACTGGTGCAACCAGTTCCGGCTCGGCGGCAATAATCAACGCCGATTCTGCCAGCTCTTTAATCCTAATAATCACCTTCAGGTCCACCGGCGAAAATAATAACACCGGTAGTTCAGGGAAGACGGTTTGCGCATCACGGTAAGCCACCGCTGCGGTTGGCTCGTCCGGGGTGATCAGCACCCCGGGCTTTTTAAATTGCGCACTCAGATAACCCGCCAGTAGAACCTGAACCACCGACGGCAGACCAGCCACTTTGACACAATCCTCATTTTTTAACTTGATTGTTAAATTGTCAAGGAGGGGATTTTGAGTGAAGCGGTGAAAAACTGCGTCCATAAAATTGAAGGGGGCATTAGCCCCCTTCGCCGATTTGATGACAGCGGTGTTATTTCTTCGTTTTCTTCGCTGTCTTCTTGACCGTCTTTTTAGCGGTTTTCTTGACACCGCGCTTCATGCAGGCCATTCGTACCTCCTTTTTAGACCTGTCGGATTATAATAAACTTCCTGAACTCACTGTCAAGTAAAACATTCAGTTTTTTTAAATTTTTACTTGATTCTGGTTTGCAACTTTTTATACTGCTTCAATGTCTTCTGGTCTGCAAATTTGCCTTTCGTTTATTCTCTTGACGCAGTTACCCGACACGACCGAACGTTCCCCAATCTCAGTTGAGGAACTCTGGCTGAAACTCACCCTGTCCGGTTCCCGGCAACGGCTGTCACTGGTAATTGCCGACTTCACCACACCCCGGGGAACAAAATCGGATACCGTATCCCTCGTTGCCCAGCTGCAACAGGTATTTACCGCTGACCTGCGTTTTTCACTGTATTTTACTTTTGAGGAACCGGAATCGGGCAAGGTTTACAATTTTTCCACCGACCCCAAAAAACCAGACCTCAAGGGCTGGGCAACCACCGGCGCCCAGATTCTGATTTGCGGTGACTATGTGCCGCGCAAGGGAAACGCCCAGCTGAACCTTCGGCTTTATGACCTTGCCAGTTCCCGGCTCATCGCCTCCAAACCTTATAACCTTCGGCCCGAATGGCGCTGGCTCGCCCATCAAATGGCTGACGATGTTATCAAATTGCTCACCGGTGAAGATGGCGTCAGCTGCACCAGGATTGCCTTTTCCCGGGCATTAGCCGCGGGAAATAAAGAACTGGCGGTGGTGGATTATGATGGTGCCAATCTTGAGCAAATAACCGGTTCCGGGGGGCTGAAGTTGTTTCCCGACTGGGCACCGGACGGCAACCGTATCGCCTACTGTGCCTATGGCACAAGTTCTCTGAACTGTTATCTGCTGGACCTCACTAACCGCAAGGTAGCGGTTATCTCCGAGCGAACCGGGTTAAATACCACCCCGGCAATTTCGCCGGATGGCAAAACTATCGCCCTTTCCCTCTCTTTTGAAGGCAATTCTGAAATTTATCTTCTGGACATCAATGGCCGAAACCTGCGCCGTTTGACCAATCATCCGGCAATTGATATCTCACCAACCTGGTCACCAAACGGCCGTCAGCTGGCATTTGTCTCCGACCGCACCGGCACCCCGCAAATCTATATTATTAATGTTGACGGCACCGACCTCCACCGGCTGACCTTTGCCGGCTCCTACAATACCTCGCCGGTCTGGTCCCCAAAAGGCGACCTGATCGCCTTTGTCCAGCGCCAGCCCGACGGCGCCAATCAGATCTGTGTGACGAACATTCTCGGTGATAGTTATCTGCGACTGACCTACCAGGGCAATAATGAAGAGCCTACTTGGTCACCTGATGGTCTGCATCTGGCTTTTACCTCAAACCGCACCGGCACCTGGGAGATCTGGACAATGGACTGGAACGGTGCAAATCAGCGTCAAATTACCAGAACCGGCGGCGCCTTTTCGCCCACCTGGAGTCCCCGACTTCGCCGCTAAGGGTTAGAACGTTTCTGGAGCCGCTGCTGCAATTCCTGCAGTTGCCGTTGCAGTTCAAGAATCTGTTGCCTCAGGGAATCAACTGTCTCCTGGTAGATATCGTGGTCCAACTGAAAACGGCGGAGTGTCTTTTTTAGCGTCCTTTCCAGCCGGCGCGGTAAATCTGGTAAATCCGGTGAAAATGTCGGGCCCCGTTGTTTTTTGATTATCCGGCGCCCGAGCCGAACCAGGACCGTCTTTTGCTTTTGCCGCCTTAGATAACCAATTTCCACTTCCTGCCCGGGACGACCCTTGACCAAATCCTGCAGCTCCTCAGTCCCGTTAACCTTAACCCGGTCCAGGGTCATAATTACATCGCCCATTTGCAGACCGGCTGCCGCGGCTGGACTATTCTCAACAACTTCAGCAATCAGGACACCGTAGTCCACACCCAGTGCCGCCTGCATCGCTGGACTGAGTTCCTCAATTACCACTCCGAGCCAGCCGACAGTTGAATCCTTTCCTGCCTCTCCATAAACCGGCAAAAATAAAATGACCGCAATAATTGCGATTTTTGTTATTTTTACCATCGGTTTCCTCCTCTTAAACAGTTCAGATTCGGAATGGCTTGGGTGCCATTCTTCCGAAAATTAACCCGGCACCAATTGCCCACCCCCGCACCGAAAATTCCGGCGGCAGTTCACTGCCATACCAGTTCTGGCTGCCCAATGGTATCAGATAGCCTCCGGTTACATATATGCCAGCCCAGGAACTGACACCAGAACGAAACCGCCCAGTTGCCGTGACCGCCGGTAATACATTAAATCCCCAGGTTAAAAACCAGCGGTTGAAATTACTCATCCCTGATTCCCGGGAATGCACAAAGATCAGCAGACTGTTTATTCCAAAATCAACATTCGGCTGCACCTCAAGAAAAGAGGTCAACCTAACCGGGTATCCGAACTTAAAACTGCCGGCAACTCCAGCAATTTTCGCACCGAGCGAATCAGTTTTTGTTGACCGAAAGGTAACCGCCCCACCACCACCGAACGTAACCGGCCCGGCTCCGCCCTGGCCTTGACCTTCCAGCCACCAGAGTGGTTGGGTTAAATGAAAACTGTCCCTGCCCCCCCATTCATAGTTATATTCATTTAGCCGTTGTTTGAGACCGAGAAAGTTAACAAACAGCGCCTTAGTGCCAAATCCTCCATAAGCAAATGCCAACTCTGAAATGACAATCAGTAATCCCCAAAATCTTTTCATCATTGCCTATCCTCCTCCTGATTTATCTCTGCCCCGAATCATTACGCAACACCGGATTGGTAAAATCGTATTCCACAAACCCATCCTGAACCGCATCACCGCCGATGTGCGCCGCAGCCGGCACCTGGTGTCGTGGTAATCTTGGGTCAACAAATACCGCCATTGCCCGCCATTCCGATAGGCGCTTATCCGGCTGGTCATAAATATACACCCAGATAACCTGGACATTACGCTTACGAACCCGGTTATACTCATCAAGTACCTGGAAAAGCGCCCAGTCAATAACCCGACGCAGTGCCTCATTCGTTAACGGTGAACTTGCCAGCGCCATAACCGTCAACCGCTCCTGCCGCCCGACCGGCATTTCCTGAATACTGATAATTTTAAAATCCGGCTTTACCCCTGATACCTTTATCAGCACCGGCGACGGCGACTTTTTCCTCCATCCCAGCATCAGTATCAGTATTACTGCCACCACCGTTAATACCGCTATTGTTAACCAATAACTTCTGCGCCGGCNTGCGCTGGCTTCACGCCGAATTCTTTCTCCCAGTCCGCTTTGCCCTAATTTTCTTGGTTCCACTTTTTAATTTTAATCTTTAGACCGACATCGTCAAGCAGAATGACGGAACTGGCATTCTTGACTTCACTTTCTTCTTATTTAAACTTCAATATCTTTTATACTTTTATAAAATATGATAAAAGGTGAATTTAGGTTTTAGGAGGAAAAATATGATTCTCGTCTTCTGTGAACAGCGGGATGGTAATCTTAAAAAAGTTGCTTTTGAGGCGCTGCTACTTGGCTACCGTATTGCCGAAACGCGGCAGGAGGAACTAACTGCCACAATTCTTGGCCACAATATTGCGCCGCTCGCTTCAGAAATCGTAAAATTCGGGGTTAATTCGGTTATCCACGTAGATAACCCGGCACTTGAATACTATACCCCTGACGGTTATGCCGATGTTCTGGTTCAACTTGTAAAACAACACCAGCCCAGCACAATTGTTTTCAGCGCGACCGCGCAGGGCAAAGACCTGGCCGCCACCGTTGCCGCCCGGCTGGAAACCGCCCTCCTTCCTGACTGCATCGCAGTTGACTTCAACGAAAAAGGTGCAATTATTGCCACCCGTCCCATCTATGCGGGTAAGGCACTGGCAACTGTTACCGCCCCGGAAGCCAACCCGCTGGTGCTGAGTATCCGCCCCCGTTCGTTTGGACCTGCCGGTGAAATGAACCGTAACGGGACAATTGTTGCTGCGCAGTTAACCCCGACCGAACTGCGCACCCGGGTTGCTGAGGTGGTAAAAACGGTCGTTAAAACCGTGGAGTTGACCGAAGCCGATATTGTAATCTCCGGTGGCCGGGGAATGAAGGGACCGGAGAATTATGCGCTGCTGGAGGAACTTGCTGCCGTGCTTAACGCCGCGGTTGGCGCCTCACGGGCAGCAGTTGATGCCGGTTGGCGTGACCATCAGTTTCAGGTAGGCCAGACCGGCAAAGTTGTTGCCCCGTCGCTTTACATTGCCTGCGGCATCTCAGGTGCAATCCAGCATCTGGTCGGAATGATTAATTCAAAATGTATAGTCGCCATTAATAAGGACCCGGAAGCCAATATCTTCAAAGTGGCTGATTACGGTATTGTTGGTGACCTGTTTCAGGTTGTCCCGTTACTGATTGAGGAATTCCGAAAGGTCAAGCAGGGGTAAAAGTGCCCAATACCAAACAGTCCGATATTTCGCTTATCCGGGAAATCCTGGAACGAATCCTTGACATTCCGGAATCACCGGTGCCGCGCTGTCGCCTGCTCTCCTCCGGCTTCGGGCCATCCCATACTTTGAAGGTCCGCGATGAACTCACCGGTACCCGCGCCTGTCTGGGCTGCGGCAACTGTATTGACATTTGTTCACTGCTGGCACGGGAACCGAGTCGATTGAAACGTACCGCTCAGCGCACCAGTCTGGCGCTGGAGACGATGGTGGGGACTGATTGTGACCGTTGTTATCAGTGCGTTCTTGCCTGCCCGCAGGTTGACACCACCATCAAACATTACATTGTTAAAACCCGAACAATTGAGCAGTTGAAGTATCTCTTAAATCACTTAAAACCAGGTGATGATTATTATCTTGACCAGTTTTATACGGAATTAAAGGGGTCGGCTGCCACCGATCAAAATAAGATAAAATTATGAGCGAAAATCTGATTGATATCTATATTATGGGCGAGCACCACCGGGTGCCCGACTCCCTGACGATTTTGCAGGCGCTGGAATATGCCGGCTACCGGTTAATCCGGGGCGTTGGTTGTCGGGGCGGTTTCTGTGGTGCCTGCGCCACCGTGTATCGCGTAAACGGCGATTATCATCTGAAATTTGCCCTTGCCTGTCAGACCCGGGTGGAACCGAATATGCAGCTGGCAATGATTCCATTTTTCCCGGCTCATCGCCCCCGGTACCGACTATCTGAACTTAAAGGCACAGCTCAGGAAGTTCTAACAATCTATCCGGAACTACTCCGATGTTATGGCTGTAATACCTGCACCAAATCCTGCCCTCAGGATATTGATGTCCTCGGCTATGTTTCAGCAATTATCCGGGGAGAAATTGCTAACGCTGCCGACATTTCCTTTGATTGTATTATGTGTGGACTCTGTGTTAGCCGTTGTCCGGCAGAACTGGTTAAACATCATGCCGCGCTACTCTGCCGCCGCATTTACGGAAGCCGACTCGCCCCGCGCTCGCAGCATCTGAAGGACCGTATTGCCGAAATCAAAAATGGTAAATATACCGAAGAGCTCAGTCGGTTAAAGAAAATGGAACTCAAAAAATTGCAGGAACTTTACGCCGCCCGGGAAATTGAACCTGAGGAGTGAAAATGAGTTATCCATCACCATTGCAAGAACTGATCGCGAGTGTAAATCAGACCCGGGAACTGCGATTGAAGCAGACCTTTCCCCGGCTCTCTGCTGAAGAAAAGGAGCAATTGCTCAAACAGTTTCATCCGGATTATCGCGCCGACACTTTTGCAACGCTTGAAATCGGTCCCAACGCCGGTGACCGCACACCTAAAGAACTTGCCCGCTTACTTCAGGCTGATAGTCCGCTTCAGCCAGTTGATGTCAACCTGAACCGGTTTGATTTTGAAACTGATGTCCTGGTGATTGGCGGCGGCGGGGCAGGTTGTGCCGCCGCAATCACCGCTGACGACCGTAACGCCCGAGTAATTATCAGCACTAAACTCCGGCTGGGTGATGCCAATACAATGATGGCACAGGGGGGGATTCAGGCTGCGGATAAGGAAAACGACTCCCCGGCAATTCACTATCTGGATGTACTCGGAGGCGGACATTTCGCCAATGTGCCCGAATTGGTAGAAGCACTGGTAACTGATGCCCCGGAAGCACTGGAATGGCTGGAAAATTTAGGTGTAATATTTGACAAAAATCCTGATGGCTCAATGAAAACCATTCATGGCGGGGGAACTTCCCGACGCCGGATGCACACCTGTCGGGACTATACCGGTGCCGAGATAATGCGTACCCTCCGGGACGAAGTCAAAAGCCGCCCCGGCATCACCGTGCTGGAATTCTGCCCGGCAGTGGAGCTGCTTACCACTCCGGATGGTGAAATTGCCGGTGCGGTGCTGCTAAATTTGAACCTTAACCGCTACCTCACGGTCAGAGCAAAAGTGGTTATCATTGCGACTGGTGGTTCAGGCCGACTGCATTATCAGGGGTTTCCCACCTCCAACCATTATGGTGCAACCGGTGATGGACTGGTGCTCGCCTATCGGGTAGGCGCCAAACTGGCATTTATTGATACCATGCAGTATCACCCGACCGGAGTTGCCTATCCCCAGCAAATTGTGGGTCAGCTGGTAACCGAAAAGGTTCGCAGCCTGGGTGCCCAACTGGTTAACAGCAAAGGTGAACAGTTTATCTTTCCTTTGGAAACGCGGGATGTGGTTGCTTCTGCCATTATCCGGGAGTGCGCTCAGGGAAAGGGAATAAAGACCCCGGCTGGTATTGATGGAGTGTGGCTGGATACGCCAATGATTGAAATTCTCCATGGTCCAGGAACGGTCAAACGGGAACTGCCCGCTATGGTCCGTCAGTTTGCGCGCTTCGGGATTGAACTGGACAAAGAACCAATTCTGGTCTACCCCACCCTTCATTACCAGAATGGTGGAGTTGCCATCGACCCCGAGTGTCAAACCGGTGTCAAATATCTTCTCGTGGCTGGTGAAGCATCGGGCGGCGTCCATGGCCGTAACCGGTTGATGGGCAACTCCCTGCTGGATGTTATTGTTTTCGGGCGTCGTGCTGGCACCACCGCCAGCCAGCTCGCTACCCAGCGTAGCGCTGAATTCACACCGAGCTTAAACCATCTATTCAACTGGCGTAAACTCCTTCAGGAAAAAAAACTTACTCCGGAAACCTGCTCCCCGATTCTTTTGCCCGACTACACCCGTAAATCCAATTCCGGTGTCAGCACTCAATCAATATCTTAGGAGAATTAAATGGACTTCACATTTTCCGAAGATGCCGAGCTAATCCGGCAGACGGTTCACGAATTCGTGCGCCGGGACCTGCTCCCGCAGGAACCGAAATTTCTTAATGCTAAAACCAGTTCGGAACGACAGGAAATTGCCCGCAACGCCACCGAAAAAATCCGGGAAATGGGGCTTTACAGCGCCGGTGTTCCTGAAGAGTTTGGTGGTGGCGGACTTGGCCCAATAGAAACCTGTCTCATTGCTGAAGAACTTTCCTATACCATCATCCCGGTTGAGTGGGGCGACTTTACTCCGATTCTTTACGAATGCTCTGAAACTCAAAAAAAAGATTATCTTTTGCCCGTGGTCAGCGGTGAGAAAAACTATGCCCTTGCCTTCCGTGAACTTGAACCATTTCCGGCACCGGAACAGATGAAAACTACCGCCCAGCCTGAGGGAGAAAATTATCGGCTTAACGGCATCAAAGAACTTTCCCGCGACGAGTTTGACTTCTGTTTGGTATTTGCCCGCACCCCGGAAGGGGTAACCTGTTTTCTGCTCAACCCCAACACACCGGGCTGCGAAATTCAGACCGAATTTGAACCTGCGCGGTTGATATTAACTGACTGCTTGATCCCCACCTCCAGCATCCTCGGTGCACCGGGGCAGGCACTCTTCCTTGGTCAACGCTGGTTCGCGCTATCCCGGCTCACGCGGAGTGCGGCCATTACCGGTGTATGCCGGCGGATACTGGAAACTACCGCCCTCTATGCCCGGGATTGGAAATCAATGAACGAGCCAATTAGCAACCGCCGGGAAATCCAGCGCATCCTGGCGGAATTAGCCGGTGGTTATGAATCATTACGCTGGTTAGTTTATCATACCGCCTGGCTTGCCACCACCAATACCCAGATTCAATTTGACACTATGCTCTTAAAACTCCAGGCACAGACCATCTTGAACAAAATGGTCAACGATGCGGTTCGGGTGCACGGCGGCACCATTCCGCCGACCGAACACTGGCTCGTCCGTGCTTCGGCTGAAGGTGAGGCACTGGATATGCTCCGGCTGGCAGTCAGTTATGAAGTCATATCCCGTTACACCAGTTAATTAACCTTGGCTGCTCACCGGCTGCGCACCTCAGTAATTATCATCCTCGTTTTGGTAGCGTTAGCCATGCTTTTTCTTATTCTCGGCTATCTGCGGCTCCGCACCGACCTCCCCACCCCGGAAACCATCATTAACTTCAAAGCACCGGCGAGCACCCGGATTCTTGACTGTCAGGGCCGGGTGGTATCAGAGTTTTTCCAGGAAAGACGCCGACCGGTACCGCTGGAAACCATTCCTGAATATCTTATCCGCTCCATCGTCGCGGTTGAAGACAAACGTTTTTATTCCCACTGGGGAATTGACCTGATCCGGGTCGCCGGTTCAATCGTTGCCAACCTGTTGCACCCCCGCAATCTTCAGGGTGCCTCTACCATCACCCAACAACTCGCCCGTTCAATGTTTCTTACTCCGAAACGGCAGTTAAGTCGTAAACTCAAAGAAATGGTCCTGGCAATTGAACTTGAACGTCATTATTCCAAACAGGAAATCCTTGAGATGTATCTCAATCAGGTCTGGTTTGGCGGTTCAATTTACGGTGTTGCGGCTGCCGCAGAACGGTATTTCGGCAAACATATCTCCCGACTCGACCCAATTGAATGCGCAACGCTCGGTGCAATGATTGCCAACCCCTCAGCCTATTCACCCTACAAACATCCCCAGCGCTTGCTTCGCCGGCGCAATTATTTCCTTGGTAAAATGTACCGCCTTGGCCTTCTAACCCGTGAGGAATATAACCGGTTGCTCACCCAGCCTCTGAATGTCCTGCCCCCCGGTGCCGCTACCAACGAAGCCCCTTACTTTGTGGAAGAAATCAGACGCTACCTGATCAACACCTATGGCTATGACTTTGTTTACAAATCAGGTGCTATCATTTACACAACCGTTGACCTTGACATTCAAACTGCGGCTAACCGTGCCCTGCTCACCTGGCTCGACCAGCTGGAACAGGACTACCGTCTCCAACCCCGAAAAATTGCCTACGACTCTGTGTTCAAAAACGACTCCACCGACTCCCCGCCTGCCTATTTGCAGGGGGCACTGGTAGTTGAAGATGTCTCAACCGGAGAAATCCGGGCGCTGATTGGTGGCCGGGACTTTCAGCACAGTGAATTCAACCGTGCAACTCAGTCACTGCGCCAGGTTGGCAGCGCGTTCAAACCATTTGTCTATGCGGCAGCGCTTGACAACGGTTATACCGCCGCCGATATTGAAAACGACTCGGCACTGGTTATCAGAATTCCGGGGCAACCCGACTACCGTCCTCATAACTACGACCAGAAATTTCTTGGCAGAATGACCCTGCGCCGTGCCCTCGCCCTTTCCCGCAATATAGTGGCAGTTCGTCTCTGTGAGAAAATCGGCCCGGACGTCGTTGCCCGCTATGCCAACCTGCTCGGTATCACTCACAAAATTCCACCATTTTATTCGATCGCGCTGGGCTCAATTGACCTCACCTTGCTGGAAATGACCAACGCCTTCAATACGATTGCCAATCAGGGGGTCCGGCTCAATCCCTATCTAATTACTAAAATTGAAGACGCCCAGGGCCATATTCTGGAAGAACACCATCCCGACCCCCGGCTCGCCATCCGCCCCCAGACCGCTTATATCCTCACCAGTATGATGCAGAGTGTTGTCAATGAAGGTACCGCCACCACAATCCGGGCTTTAGGATTTACCGGACCGGCAGCTGGTAAAACCGGTACCACTGATGACTATACCGACGCCTGGTTTATCGGCTTTACCCCAACCTTAACCTGTGGTGTCTGGATTGGCTACGACCAAAAAAAAACCATCTTTCGCGGTGCCACCGGCGGCGTGATTGCTGCCCCGGTCTGGGGTGAATTAATGAAACAGATTTACACCGACACAATTAGCACCTTCCCGGTCCCACCGGACATCATCACCCAGCCCATCTGCGAGCAGAGCGGCAAACTGGCAACCCCCTTCTGCCCGCGCGCCCGTTATGAGGTATTTATCAAAGGCACCGAACCGGTAACCTTCTGCCCACTCCACGTTCATTAACAACCAGCCATTATGCCGGCTGAGCAACCTACCGCTGCCGCTTCTGAACTCGGGAATATTTACCAGCGGTTATACCAAACCTTCGGCCCTCAACACTGGTGGCCTGCCCGAACCCGGCTGGAAGTAATCATCGGTGCGGTGCTCACCCAGAACACCGCCTGGCAGAATGTAGAAAAGGCGATTGCCAATCTAAAAAAATCAGGTTTGCTCAATCTCAACCGCCTGTGCTCTTTACCTCCGCATCAACTTGCCGCGCTCATCCGGCCCGCTGGTTATTACAACCTCAAATCCCGGCGCCTCCTTGCCCTCCTGCACTGGCTCAAAAAAAATGGCGGCATCAGCAAAATCAGTACCCTGCCTACAGCTCAACTCCGCGAAAATTTGCTGAATTGTTACGGTATCGGTCCAGAAACTGCCGATTCCATCCTGCTCTATGCCCTTGACCGCCCGGTATTTGTTGTTGATGCCTATACCCGACGTATTCTCAGCCGCTATGGCTTGATTACAGGAGACGAGTCCTATGAACAGCTCAGGCTTTTGATTGAAAATAGCCTCGCTCCCTTCCTTTCGGACAAACAGGAACCGGCGGTTCGGGTTTACAACGAATTCCATGCCCTTTTAGTCAAACTTGCCAAAACCCACTGCCGGAGCAAACCATCCTGCTCAGGCTGTCCGCTTGACTCTCGTTGACTTTAAACGCCCCCTCAATAACATATCCCGATGCTCTGGCTACTATTACTACTTGCACCATCTCCCGCAGATACCGCTAACGTTCCGCCAGATTCCCAGAATGTGGATATTGTCTACTACGGTGCCCGTCGGGTCCGTTTCCTCGCCCAACAGGAAAGGGTTATCCTGCTGGACTCAGCCTGGGTCAAGTATCGCGATATGTCGGTTTATGCCGATTCGGTAGTCTATGATATCCGCAAACACACACTCAGCGCCCATATCCATCAACTACCCGCCACCAATGACAGTGTTATCTTCAAAACCGCCAGCGAACGGGTAACCGGCACCGAACTCCATTACAATGTTGATACCCGCCGGGGAATGATGCGCAATGCCCGTGCGCAGGTAGAAAACGGCTGGATTACCGCCCGGGAAGTCTGGCTGGTCCGGGAACGGGTACTAAATACAGTCAGTGCCAGCTATACCACCTGCGACCTGCCCCATCCCCATTATACCTTCTACGGACCGCGGGTAAAACTGTTGATGGACGATGTTGCTATTGCCGAACCGGTAATTCTGCGCATCGGACCAATTCCAGTTCTTGCGGCTCCGTTCTGGCTTGTGCCCGTAGCCTCCCGCCGGAAATCAGGACTGATGCCCTTCAAGGTCGGCAACGCGCTTGACCAGGGATATTATGCCAAAGGTATCTCCTACTACTGGGTACTTAACGACTATGCGGATATCACCTTTTTAGCCGACATTATGACCCGCAAGGGAATTCAATTCCGCACCGAAGCGGTTTATATTGTCAACCCATTCTCCCGGGGGTCAATCCAGGGCTCCTACATCCGTGAATTCTGGAACCCGGTCAACCCCGGACAGCGCCGCTACAGTTTCAACTTTGCGAACGCGAGCAAACTCACCCCGTTAACCGACCTTGATATCCAGGCAGAACTCATCTCCGACACCGCCTATGCCCCGGACTATGCAGAAGACCGGCTCGACTGGCTCAAACAGGAAGTTTACTCCTATGGTGCCCTCACTCAGCGCCTCCGCCGGCTCGGCCGGATAAACCTCCGGTTTGAACGTCACACCTATTATATGCGTCATTACGATTACCTTTTGCTGCCCAGCGTTACCATCGGATTCAACACCCGACCCCTGCCCTTTGGCTGGAACATTACCCCGACCGCAACCTTCTCCCGGCGGCTGGAAAAAGCCGATTCCAATGGCATTGATACCCTAACCGCCACCCGGCTCGCACCGGCAGCCTCATTCAATCTCACCAGTCCCCAATACCCATTCGGCACAATTGACATTACCGACCGATTGAACTTTACCGATTACCGCCGCCACTATCGCGACACTGCACGGGCCCCGACCCAAAACATCAACCATGAATTTTCTTTTGGCACCTCCCAGAAAATTCTGGGCATTTTCAACACTGCCGAAGCTCTTACCTTTTCCCAGACCGACAACATAAATGACACCCTGCCAACAACCCCAAAACTGACATTCTCCTTAAACTCCGGTTTCCCGCTCTATCGCGTATTCTCAACCCGTGCCTTCAATCTTACCGGCATACTCCACACGATTACCCCCAACATTCAGTTCAACTACTCACCAAAAATTGCTCCGGCTGCCATCTGGGGCAAACCGGACCTTTTGCATCCAGAATTAGCCAGTATCTATATCAACATTGCCAACAGCTTTCAGGCAAAACAGGCACTCACCAGAAACAAAATTGACCTGGGAACGGTAAACTTCAACTCCAGTTACGACCTGCTCAACAACCGCCTCAATCCGATATATGCCAGCCTCAGCACCCGTCCGCTGCTCCTTTTCCCAGGTAGCGATTCTGGCCTCCGTCGCAACCGGTTTGACCTTTATCTTGACGGTAACCTATCAATCAAACCCGAATCCCTGCGCCTGGGCGAAGATTACCAGTTACTCACCACCTTCTCCTACAACCACACTCGGACCGACACTCTCCATAAAACCGAATCCGGCATTGAACTCCGGGCAAATCATACCCTCGGCAAAAACCTAAATATGCTTACCGGCTCGGTTTCATTCTCCTACGCCGGCTGGCGGCTCAGTCTCAACTCAATCGGTTACAATTTCGCACAACGTCAACTCACCGATTACTCCATCAACCTCTGGCGCGACCTCCACTGCTGGGAGGCAATCGCCACTCTGTCCGGATTGGGAAAAAAGTGGCGCTACGACTTTGAAGTCCGCATCAAAAAACTCCCGGACATCAAATTCGGCAAAAGCACCTTCCGCACCTTTTTACCGTGAAACTCTACCTCGCCTCAACCTCACCCCGTCGCCTCACCATCCTCAAACATCTCAACTTAAAGTTCACGCCATTAAAACCATCGATCACCGAACCGGAAATCACAAACACCACCCATCCTGAAAGACTTGCCACTACCATTGCTTTACTCAAAGCCCTTTCCTGCACCCGGTATGTAAAAAATGGCTTGCTCATCGGAATGGACACCATCGTCGTCATAAACAACCAGGTGCTGGGCAAACCGGGAAACCGCTCCCGGGCGCGAAAAATGCTTAAACTTCTTTCCGGAAAAACTCACCAAGTAATTACTGCTATTGCACTTATAAAACTACCCGAATGCAAAATTTTCACCAGTGCCGAAAAAACGCTGGTCACATTCCGAACGCTCAGCCGCGACGAAATTGAAGCCTATATCCAGACCCCTGAACCCTATGACAAAGCTGGCGCCTATGCAATCCAGGGTAAGGCAGGCCTGTTTGTCAGTAAAATTAATGGCTGTTATCTCAATGTTATCGGTTTACCCCTTCCCCGGTTATTGAACTTGCTCAAAAAAGCCGGCTGGAAAAAATAAAAATCAGGGTGAAGTTAACTGGATATTAATCCGGTAACTACAATCATTAAAATTCCCGGAATTATCCAGCACCAGATAATAAATCCCGGAAACCGGAATTGTGTCATTCAAAGGAATTGACTGATATGCCAGACGCCGGATTCGGGGTTGATAACTCAATCCCTGTTGCCAGCGATAAAAATTTCCCTCATCAAGAAAAATCAGATAAACATTACCGGTATCACTCCTCACCGTTCCACTCAACCGATAACCGGCAATACACGAATCTGAGAAGTATACTGATTCACCGGCTTTAATCGCTCCCTCCCAGTTAACAAAAGTTACTACCCGGGGTTCAACCTGCACCTCAATTGAATCAGCAGTTTTCCTGTCCAGTCCATCAGTGACTTCCACCCCGATGCTGACCGTTCCCGAAGACTCCGGGGCATACCACTTCCCCCGTTCTGCCCGCTGCGCTTCAAACCGCCCGCCTGAACACCACCATTGAAAACTTAAAGGCCCCTTTGCTCCTGGTGCGACCCGGCATTCAAAAAGGCAACTATCACGAACCTGGACCCGGGTATTACCAAAAATCCCCTCAATGACCGGCGGCTCAAATTCGGTCCGGCACTGAACAAACACCACCAGTCCAAATCCAGACAGAGTCAGCAACAAAATCCGCCGCACCATCAGCAATTGAATTATCCTGTTTAACTACCACCTGTCAAGAAATCATCAGCGTAAATAAAGCCCGGTGCCAGCCTCCAGCCCAGCCCGGCAATCGCTCCCCGGCCTGCCCGGGGCTAGCCCCCCACCGGTCGGTTGAAAACGGCTAAGTCACTAAAATACAAAACTTAACTCAATTGGAGGGGTTAATCAAAGAGTAGAAATTAGCAAAGAATGCTGCCCCAAATTTGCCCGAACGCTCGGGATGAAACTGCACTCCATAAATCGGACGACAAGGATGCCGGATTGCCTCGACGGAACAGGATCGGGAAACCGCACCGATTTCCAGACCGATTGCCCGAACCGATTCTAAAGTAACGAACTCCTGATGACTCTCCCTCATCACCAATTCACCTGAAAACCCGGCAAAGATTTGCCAGGGTTGAACAATCTTAATCGGCTCGTCACGTTCAATCAGTTCGCCCCGCACCACATTAGCACCAAACGCCCGGGCAATCAACTGATGACCGAAGCAAATACCAAGCGTTAAGATATTCAAACTGCGAATAAACGCCTTCACCGGCTCTGGTGGTTCAACTTCAGAAATCATCCACTGGGAACCGGTAAAAATTATCGCATTATAATTATGTAAATCAAAGTCGGGATTAAGCGCGGAAAGTTCCGTTTCTACAATTTGCGAATAGGGTTCAATCATCTGCCGATAGTAAATCAAACGGGCCTCGGCATCCCGGAGATAACAATTGACCAGAAGCGTTTTCACCTGAATTCAGAACCGATTGATATAGGCATAAGCTTCGTGGTGGTGAATGGACTCAAAACTTTCCACTTCCACCTGATAGCCGGTAATCTGAGGGTGCTCCTCCAGCCGTCGGGCAACCCGGCGCACCACATCTTCAACAAACGCCGGATTGTCAAGTGCCTGGGTGGTCAAATGCCTTTCGTCCTCGCGTTCCAGCAGTGAATAAACCTCACTTGAACCGCACTCCTCCAGAAGGTCAATCAGATCCTCAATCCAGACAAACCCCTTGAACTCCACCACCGCCCTGATTTCTGCCCGCTGATTATGTCCACCCCGGCCAATCATCTCCTTGGAACAGGGACAGAGGGTGGTCACCGGCACCGCCACGCCGAGTCGAAGCCGAAACCGCTCCTGAAGACTGGCGCTAATCCAGCACCGGTAATCCATCTGCGAACGGGCACCAGAAATCGGAGCGGTCTTCTCCACAAAATAAGGGAACTCCATCTCCAGATGTGCCGAATTTGCCCCAAGCTGTTCTCGCATCTCCTTCAGAATCATACCTAATTTGTGAACATCAATCTCCCGGTGATGACGATTGAGAATCTCAACAAACCTGCCCATATATGTTCCGCGTTGCTCTTTGGGCAGGTCCACGAACATACTGATGGTGGCAATCGTGTGCTGCCGATTATGTGCTTTGTCCAGCAGCACAATTGGATAACGCAGGTTCTTGACCCCGACCTTGTCAATTGCTAACGCGTGTTCAAACCGCTCTTTCCGGATATCATTCATTATTGCGAACTACTTCCCTTCCGGTGGCCAGCCCAGTTTCCCCTCTCTTTCCCGCCGGCTTAGAACTTCAAGCATATCCCTGACCATCGCCTTCAGGTCATAATCCGGCTGCCAGCCCCATTCCTGGCGTGCTGCTGAATCGTCAATTGACTCTGGCCAGGAATCGGCAATCTGCTGCCGGAAGTCCGGTTCATAACTTACCTCAAACTCCGGAATGTGTCTTTTGATCTCCGCTGCCAGCTCCGCCGCAGAAAAACTCATTGCCGTTACATTAAAGTCGCAGTGATGCTTCAAATTTTCCAGGGGTGCCTCGGCAAGCATAATCGTTGCCTTAATGCAATCGGGCATATACATCATCGGCAACCGGGTATCAGCCCGCAGGAAGCACTTATAGCGCTTGAATTTGATCGCCGCGTAGAAAATCTCCACCGCATAATCGGTGGTGCCGCCCCCAGGAAGTGTAACATTAGAAATAATCCCCGGATAGCGCAGCCCGCGCACATCCAGCCCGAACCGCCGGCAGTAATAATCACCAAGCAGTTCGCCCGCCACTTTGGTAATGCCGTACATCGTGCGGGGCTTGAGCACCGTCTCATTGGGGGTATTTTGACGCGGAGTTTCTGGTCCGAAAACGGCAATTGAACTGGGCACAATCACCCGTGCCATATTATGCTCCCGTGCCACCTCCAGCACATTATAAAGACCGTTGATATTTACATCCCAGGCGAGCTGGGGATTTTTTTCGCCGGCAGCCGAAAGAATTGCCGCCAGGTGGAAAATCGTGTCAATATTATGCTTTTTCACAACCTCTTCGATTGTTTCCCGGCGGGTGACATCAATAAAATAAAACGGCCCGGACTCAAGCAGTTCCCGGCTGGGCTGGGTCTTACGCCCGGTCGCAATGACATTCTCAGCACCATAACGCTGGCGCAGCACCAGGGTCAGTTCCGAGCCGATTTGCCCGACCGCACCGGTAACCAGAATCTTCTTCATTTCTTTTGTCATCATAACTCCTTTCATTTATCAAGGTTGATTTATTTTATGTTAGCACAATTAAAGCACAATGCAAGAGTAGACAAACGCTTGAGTATTGATATACTACAGTGTAAAATTGAGCCCGAACGGTGAGTGTAGCTCAATTTGGTTAGAGCACCTGACTGTGGCTCAGGATGTTGGGGGTTCAAGTCCCCTCACTCACCTTAAAGTGAATGCGTCCGTAGCTCAACTGGATAGAGCGCCGGGCTTCGAACCCGTAGGCTGCGCGTTCGAGTCGCGCCGGGCGCACATTGTGGAAAAAGTAAATTTGTGCCCCGCTAGCTCAACCTGGCAGAGCAACGGATTCTTAATCCGTCGGTTGCAGGTTCAATTCCTGCGCGGGGTATAATAAAATTTTATGCCCATCTTATATCTCCTCTTGCTCGTCACCGCGCCCCAATTTATCCGGGTCGCCGATAAGTCCACACCTCCGGCAATCAGCACCAGCCGGATCTGGGTTTTCTTTACCGACAAAGGAATCTTCAACGAATCGCAATATCGACGTGCCCTTGACGCCCTGAAAAAAACTGCCCCCGCGGCTCAACTGGCGCACCGGCAAAAACAGCAACTGCCTGACTTTGATTTTGACGACCTGCCGGTGAATCCCGATTACATCCGGGCAATTGAAGCCCGTGGCGCCCGGCTGCGCACCGTTTCCAGCTGGCTCAACGCCGCCAGTTTTGAACTACCACCGGCGCTAATACCGGAGATTTACCATTTGCCCTTCGTATACGATATTCGGCCGGTTGCCTTCCGCACCGAGATTGAATTTGACCAGACCGTTCCGCTTAAACAATCCGCCTTCCGCCCCCGAAGCCGGACGCTGGACACCGCCGAAGCACATCGGTTTTACGGTGCCGCCTATGACCAAGCGCAGATGCTCGGTGTTCCCCCAGTATTCTTCCAGGGCTACTTCGGCTCCGGAGTCAAACTCGCACTCTTTGATACCGGTCTGAAATTGAAAAATCAGGCGGTTAAACAGCTCCGGATTTATCGCCAGTATGACTTTCTCTCCGGAGATAATTTTTATTTACAACTTAACGGTTCGGAACCAGCAATTATTCCCCAACTGCGTTATCTTGGTCTGGTTAAAGACCCAGCACTCAGCCTTAATGACAACTCTGCCCTCTTAACCTTTGTTGCCGACAGTTTCAATTACACCACCGGTCTACCGGTTCGGGCAATTTTCTTTTCATTTTCAACAAACCGGGGTAGCACCTGGACTGCGCCGCGCGCAATTGTCCTTTCTCGACCCTATTTTTACACCTATGAGAACCTGCAACTATTGAACCGGGATTCGGTATATTACCTTGCCTTCAATGAAGTAGACCTGCACCCGGGCGCTCTTCCCTCCTGTTATTTGGGCTACTTTATCAATCAGAACTGGCAAAGCCGCCAGTATCTTGGCACTGGCAAACAACCCTCCCTTTCCATATTTACCGACACCCTTTATCTCGCCTATTTGAAAAATGATTCAGCCATCGCTTTGCGCAAGGCAACTATCACCCAGCCTGCTCCAAACTGGCTCCTCACCACTGACCTCAGCTTTGACCAGCCAATTTCCGAACCGCAGATTATTGCCGGACCAACCAGCATTAACCTGCTGGTCCGGGAAAAAAACACTGGTCGGATTGCCCATCTCAGTTCAGATGACGGCGGCATCAGTTTTTATCCCCGGCACGAAATTGTCAACGAGTCTGCCGACCGCTTGAAACTTTTTTCTTTTCCCGCAGATGATTCAGTTTACTTTTTGATTTACCTGGACCGCTCGGACCCCACCCTTACCCGGTTGAACATAGTCCGCTCAACCGATTACGGTATCAGCTGGAGTCAGCCGGTAAGAATTGATTCCGGGCTCGTTTTCGGTAGTTATACCCTGTCCTTTGCTGATAACCGGCTGAACCTTGTCTATGAATCAGCCGGCATTCTCTATCAATCCCAGAGCCGGGACCGGGGAGAAAACTGGACCACCCCGGAAATTTTAGACGCCGCCGGGTTCTGTAATTCTCCGCTATTAGCCCCGGATAACAGTTTCTCAATCTGGTTTCGGCGCGGTGATGAAATTGCGGTCTGGGAAGATGCCGACACCCTGAGGTTCTCATTTGACCAGCCCAATCACGGCACCAGAATGGCATCAATTATTGCCGGTTATCAGCCCTATTCAATGATGGGCATTGCCCCAGGAGTTGACCTGCTCGTTGTGCGCACTGAGTATTACAAAACCTCGGGTAATCGGGGCTATGAATACAATATGGAAGAGGACACCTATATCCAGGCACTTGAATGGGCAGAAAGAAACGGTGCCGACATCATTTCCACCTCGCTGGGCTATCGGGGCTGGTATCGTGACGAACAGTTTGACGGCAAAACCGCACCGGTATCAATCGCCGCGGACCTCGCAGCAAAAAGGGGATTGATTGTCGTTACCGCAATGGGNAATCGTGACACAACCGAATACCCCTGGCCCCGTCCCTATATTACCGCGCCCGGTGATGCCGAAGGAGTCATTACCTGTGGCGGCATTGAAAAAAACTTCACCCCCTGGCGTGGCACCGGTACTGGCCCGACTGCCGATGGCCGAATTAAACCAGACCTGGTTGCCCTGGCCGATACCGTGGCAGTAGTCGCCCCGGACTCGGAAAACTTCCTTGAAGGCAGCGTCGGCACCTCCTGTGCTACCGCTTTGGTTGCCGGCTGCTGTGCCCTGTTAAAAGAGGCACATCCCAACTGGAACGCCGACTCCATTAAAGCGGTGCTTTACTCCACCGCAACCCGTTCAGTAAAAAGCTGCACCTTTGGCTTCGGCGCACCACGGGTTGACTCTGCGTTTAAACAATTTTCACCGTCCAAACAGGCACCACCGATAACTACTGACCGAATTGCGACAATTTATCCCAACCCCCTGATCACCACCCGCCACCAAAAGGTCTACTTTGCGCTTGACCTCACCCGCGTCACACCAGTAGCAGAAATTATTATTTACAATGCGGGCGGCACAAAGATAAAAACGATTCCTTTGAATTCGGCAATGATGTCCACTCCGGGAAGATATCGGGACCAGCACCAACTGGAACTGATTGGCGCGTGCTGGGATGGATTAAATGCAGAGGGTAAACCGGTCGGTTCTGGACTTTATCTTGCTGTGCTGAAAACCACTTTCGGTAAATCAATTGCTAAATTTTCGGTTATCCGTTAATCTTGATTTTATTTTCTCAGTTTGCTATATTTAAGATAAGATTCCAGCGTAGCTCAATGGGTAGAGCATCCGGCTGTTAACCGGAGGGTCGCAGGTTCGAGCCCTGCCGCTGGAGTTAAAATAAAAGGGGCTGTCTTCAACGACAGCCCCTTGCTCTTTATGCAGTCTTTACTGCACGAGTATCGCCTTGGCAGAAACCGAATTGCCGTTGACTGTCAAACGATAGAAGTAAGTGCCGGCGCTAACTCTTCTCCCCTGAGCATCGCGGCGGTCCCAGGTAACTGTTTGATTACCCGGTTCGGCAACGCCGTTGACCAGAGTCCGAATTAATGAACCAGAAGCATCATAAATACTCAGATTCACATTGCTGCGTGCCGGCACATTGTAACTGATCCGACAGCGGTCACGCACCAGCGTAGGCGTAACTGCCTCAATCCCTTCCCAGTTGATACTCGGCTTACCTTCTTCAATTCCGGTCAGGGCAATAACACCCTTCTGCACATTGGGCAGGATAACCGTGTTATAACCACCGGCAACCCAGATGAAGTTTCCAGAGATTGAACCACCATGAGAACGAGCGGTCGTCAGCAGTGGACGGTCCTGGGTCCAGGTATGATTGTTCACATCGTAACGCCAGACCGTGCCCACAACCGAACCGGCACGATAACCGCCGAACACATAGATATAGGTTCCGCCACCATATGAATAGGTAACCGCTCTCCCCCAACCAAGTTTATCCGGCATTGAATCGGTTGCTACTGTCCAGGTGTTGCCGAAAACCGAATACTTCCAGACCGTGCCCCGTGTTGAAGTATACTCATTAGTAGACATTCCACCAATTACGTAGATAGTATCGCCGACCCGGGCAACCATCGGGTTACGCCGAATATCGGGCATATTTGCCATCGCTGACCAGGAATTGGAAACCGGATTATATCGGTAACAGTTATTAATCGGACCGCCTGTGCCATCCGGAGAGCCGCCAAAGCAGTAAACCCAGCCCGAATCTGCATACTCACCCAGTGAATAATAAAGCAGATTTGACTGGGGCATCGCTACAACCGAAGTCCAGGTATTAGTAGCAAGGTCAAGTTTGGTCAGATTGTTATAGAATCCAGAACCCGAACTACCCCCGCCTACCCAGATAATATCACCGATTCGCACCGCATCATGGTTGTGGACACCCAATCCCCCGCCTGCTGGATGAGTCAAACCGGTTGACCAGGTGTGAGTCAGGGTATCATAAATCTCATCATTGGGATGGCTGCTATGAACATAGCAGTTACCGCAAATAACATGGAGTCTGCCCTGAGCATCATTAACACAGGCAACCCGGCTCACCCGGTCGGGTCGGATTGTATCACTCTGAGACCAGTCAATCGTATACTGCATAACCTGAGCAGTGCCGCGCAGGGTGTCGTTGTTACGCGCTTCGTCTCCGGGCAGGTCAGTAAACATCGTCACATTGTAAGTTCCGCCCACCGCGCGCCACTGGGGTGAAAAATCAACATCCGCGGCAGCACCTGGGGCTAATGGACCAGGATAGGTAACCGTCTGGTTGTAAACCCTGGTCGCACCGGAATCAATCCAGCAGTAAACCGGAATGTTTGATTGTGCGTTGGTGCCGAAGTTCTTAATCCTTGCCCGCGGGGTAATGTTTCCCGGAGTGATAACACTCGCTGGCGCCACAATCGCAATTACCCCAACATCGTTTGCATTGCCGCTAGCCAATACTTCATACTGACAGGTATCGGTGGGGGTAAAACCACCAATTGAGCCGCCATAAACAACCGCCTTGCCATCCGCATTGCCCACACCGGTGCCCCGGTAAATTGGCAACAGAACATCAGGCGTAACTGTCCAGGTCCGGGTTCCGAAGTCAAAATACTGGCAGGTGTCCATCAGCGCCATCGCCGCACTCACGCCCGTCGCCACAAACATTGTCTGACCGACCACCCCACTGGCAGCCGCCCAGGTAGCAATCGGCAACTGCGGAAAGATGGTGTTGTTGACAGTCCAGGTATTGGAAACTGGGTCGTAGAATTCCGAATGGTTAAGCACCGAGCTATTTTGATAACCACCAGTAACCCAGATGGTATCATGATAGACGCAACCCATTGCAAAAACCCGGCCCTGATTCATATCCGCAACCCGGGACCAGCCGCTACCTGGTGTATAACAATAGACCTCTCGGGTCGGGGCATTTGCTCCAGGCTGATTACAACCACTGATGTAATACAACTTACCACGACAGGCTAAAACCAGCGGTTGCCAGTTATAGGTTGTGCCGGTGAAAGGTCCAGGACCACTACTCCAGGTATTGGTGCTGATACAGTACTTAAACAGAGTGTCAACCGTACTGCCAAGACTATAAGAATAACCCGAGCAGTAATAAAGGGTATCACCGATAATTGCTGCTCCACCATTGGAGATATCCAGTGGACAGGGTGCCAGTGTCTGCCAGGTTGTAGAACCAACCTGATGCTGATAAAGAGCATTGGTGGTACCGTAACCAGCCAGAACATAAACATAGTTACCATCGGTAGCACAAGCGTTATCCATCATCCTGCCCGGCATTTCACTGTGCAACATCCAAACGTCTGTGGGAATTTTTCTGTTTACCGTTCCCCAGACATACTCATTTGAGCCATAGGTGCCGTAATACAGTTTTACTTTCTGGGATTCACCCTGGCTCACATCGCTCGTGGTCACTTCTGTGCCGGCAGCCAGTGCCAGTCCCAGAAAACAGACCAGAGCCAGTAGTGCGACGTTATACTTCATTAACTCCTCCTCGGTCTTTTGCTTTTTATTTTGAACTTTCCTGCTGACCGATATGCGGAAAGTCCATTTTCTGTCGCTAAATCTAAAATACAGATTCCCCGGCAGATGTCAAGAAATAATTTTCAAGGTTCCACTTGACAACGTTGGTTCGGGTGTCTATATTTACTTATGGCAAACAGGATTAATTCGGTTTTCACCCTGGAAGACACACTGATTGCCTATGCCGCGGGTGATAACGGACTGCTGCTGAAAACCACTGACGGTGGTGCAACCTGGGGAAAACTGAATGTTCCGACTGCGGTCAATCTCTACAGCGTCTGCTTTCCCGGTCAGGCAATGATCGGCTATGCCTGCGGTGATAAAGGCACAATTCTGAAGACCGAAGATGAAGGTAAAAACTGGCATCTGCTCGCTGTTAATACCGATGTTGATCTGCGGTCCATCAAATTCCCGGTTTCACCTGAAGTCGGCTTTGTTGCCGGTGACCGTGGCACCGTTCTCCGCACCGCCGATTACGGCAAAACCTGGGAAAAACTACTAACCGCAACCGAAGAAAAAATTATGGATATCCATTTCCCGGCTGACGAATTAACCGGCTACGCAGTTGGACTTAACGGCACAATTCTGAAAACCACTACTGGTGGGTCAGTCTGGTTTTCTCAAACCGGGAATATTAACGGATTGGTTACTAACACCCATTTCACCGCGGTTCATTTCCCGGCTGACGACCTCGTAGGTTTCGTTACGACCACTTCCGGCAAAGTTTTTTTTACCCCTGATGGTGGTGAAACCTGGCGCCCACTCCCGATTGATATCATTCTCCCTGCCCTTTACTCGCTGGATATGCGCCACGACACTATGGCTGGTTTCTGTGTTGGCGCCCGGGGAACGGTAATTCACACGCTGGATGGCGGTGAAACCTGGGAACAAATCAATGCCGGCATCACCCGCGACCTGTTCAGCATACGATTCTTTACTGACGGGATGATTGGCATTATCGGTGGTGATGAACTAACGATGCTTGTCAGCCGGGACTTTGGTTATAATTGGACCCCGGTTAAATTTAATCTTTGACCGTTTCTGAAATTCTTGACTTAAATATTTCTGCAAATATACTGAAAATTCCGGTTATTTTAATAAATAAAAGGAGGCAATAATATGGCAGAAGAGCCGAAATTTTACGAACCACCAATGGAGTTGGCTGAAAACTCCAATATTATGGCGTTTATGAAAAAACACAATATCCGAAACCTGGATGAACTGCTGGAACGCGCCCGCGACCTCGAATGGTACTGGGGAGAAATGGCTAAGGAACTGGATTGGTTTAAACCCTGGACCAAAGTTCTTGACGAATCAAAGGCACCATTCTACCGATGGTTTGTGGATGGTAAATTCAACATCGCCCACAACTGTGTTGACCGCCATATGAAAACTGCGGTCAAAGACAAAATCGCCTATATCTATCACTCCGAACCTGGGGAACGAGAAATCTGGACTTATGAAAAACTTTATAAAGAGGTTAATAAATTAGCCAATGCCCTGAAACGACTGGGGGTGAAAAAGGGCGACCGGGTAACAATCTTCCTGCCGATGATCCCTCAGTTGCCAGTCGCAATGCTTGCCTGTGCCAAGATTGGCGCCATCCATTCAGTCGTATTCTCTGGCTTTTCTGCCGCCTCGCTCCGCGACCGAATTCAGGATGCCGAAGCCAAAGTTCTTATTACCGCTGACGGAGCCTATCGCCGGGGAAAGCTGGTTACCCTCAAGGCAAATGCCGATCCGGCACTGGCAGAATGTCCATCAATTGAGCATTGCATCGTGTTCAAACGAGCAGGAAATCAGGTAGAAATGAAACCGGGTCGTGACCTCTGGTGGCACGAGCTGACCGAGAAAGAATCAGAAGAATGCCCTACCGAACAAATGGACTCCGAGGATATGCTTTACATCCTGTACACCTCCGGCACAACCGGCAAGCCCAAAGGTGTAGTTCATGTCCATGGTGGCTATGCAGTTGGTACCTATACCACACTCAAATTTGTCTTTGACATCAAACCTCAGGACATCTACTGGTGCGCTGCCGATATCGGTTGGGTGACCGGCCATTCCTATATTGTTTATGCACCGCTGATGCTGGGGGCAACCTCCATACTTTACGAAGGTGCGCCCGATTATCCGGCACCGGACCGCTGGTGGTCAATAATTGAACAGGAGAAAGTCACCATTCTCTATACCTCACCCACGGCAATCAGAATGTTTATGCGTTTTGGTGAAGAGTATCCCGCAAAACACAACCTATCCTCACTCCGTCTCCTCGGCTCCGTTGGCGAGCCGATTAACCCGGAAGCCTGGCGCTGGTACCGGAAAAACATTGGTGGCGATCGGCTACAGATAATGGACACCTGGTGGCAAACTGAAACCGGTTCATTTGTAATTTCACCTTTGCCGATAACACCGCTGAAACCAGGGTCGGCAACTCGCCCCCTGCCCGGTTTTTCTGCTGATGTCGTATCCCAGGAAGGCAATCCGATTAAACCCAATGAAAATGGCTTTGCAGTCATCTTACGCCCCTGGCCTGCTATGCTCCGCACCCTTTACAAAGACCCTGACCGTTATATCCAGGCTTACTGGTCCCGTTTTCCTGGCAAATACCTGACCGGCGACTCCTGCACCCGAGATGAAGATGGCTACTTCTGGTTCCGGGGACGTGCCGACGAAGTGCTTAATGTTGCCGGACACCGTCTTGGGACTGCTGAAATTGAGTCCGCACTGGTTGCTCATCCTGCGGTCGCTGAAGCTGCGGTTATCGGCATCCCGGACGAGGTAAAAGGCGATGTCCCGAAAGCCTATGTCACCCTGAAGGTTGGCTACCAACCTTCTGATGCTTTAGTAGAAGAACTGAAAAAATGGGTGGCACAGGAAATCGGTCCAATTGCTAGGCCAGAGTCAATTGAATTCCGGGACAAACTACCTAAGACCCGTTCTGGTAAGATAATGCGCCGGCTCTTGAAAGCCGAGGCTCTTGGTAAACCGGTTGGCGACATCTCAACCTTAGATGAATAAATCCAAACCTGATGGGGGTGCTGAAATCTCACCAGCACCCCCATCAGAATCCCACGAACAAATAATTTAGCAGGAGGTTTACAAATGACCGAAAATAAAGTGTTTAACCGCTGGTTGATCGTTATTGGCGCACTGTTAATCCAGTTGTGTCTTGGTGCCATCTATGCCTGGAGTGTATTCCGCAAACCTCTTGAAACAGCATTAAACATTACCTCAACTCAGGCATCTTTACCTTTTTCTTTTGTGCTGATCTTTTTTGCCCTGGCAACCGTGGTCGGCGGTAGACTTCAGGACCGGTTCGGGCCAAGGATTATCTCAATGGTCGGCGGCATCCTCCTTGCTCTGGGTATGATTCTCGCAAGTTTTGCTCATAACATTGGGATGCTGATTATCGCCTACGGTATTATCTCCGGCATCGGTATCGGTTTTACCTATGTTTGTCCAATTTCTGCCGGAGTTAAATGGTTCCCAGATAAGCGGGGATTGATTACCGGATTGGCAGTAGCCGGGTTTGGTGCCGGCGCTTTAATTGTTGGACCGCTTGCCCGAGCAATGATTGATTCCATTGGTCCATTTCCTACCTTTCGTTATCTTGGCATTGCCTATCTTGTTCTCATTTTAATCGGTGCACTTATCCTCCGTAATCCACCTGCCGGCTACAAGCCAGCCAACTGGAACCCGCCGCAGGCGACCGGCGGTATTCAGCACACCGATTTTTCTGCTGGCCAGATGCTCAGCACCGGTCAGTTCTGGCTCATCTGGCTGACCTATTTTGCAGGCTGTGCTGCCGGTTTAATGATTATCGGTCAAACCTCACCAATTGCGCAGGAACTTGCGGGCTTCAACAAACAAACTGCCGCCTTGGGAGTTAGTGTCCTCGCCATCTTTAATGCATTAGGACGGATATTCTGGGGAAGAATATCCGATTCTCTGGGCAGAACCCGCGCCTTATTTCTGATGTTTTTAATTAACGCCGTTGCTATCCTCGGTTACTTTCTGATTCCTTCGTTACCGTTTTTCTTCTGGATCGGAATTGCCTTGGTCGGGTCAAGTTTCGGTGGCTATCTGGCAATTTACCCGGCAGTAACCGCTGATTTTTATGGAACAAAAAACTCGGGCATCAATTATGGTCTGGTATTCACTGCCTATGGAGTTGGTGGACTTTTATCCAATATCTTTGCACCCCGGATAAAAGAAATTACCGGCAACTACAATGCGGCATTTATGATCACAGCAATCTTGTGTCTGATTGCTGGTATAATAATTATAACCGTCAAATCGCCGGCGGCAAAAAAACGTCCGGCTTAAGCAAAGGAGTAAATTATGAAAAAACTCACTCCGGCTGAGATTGAACAGCTAATTGCCAGAGCAAAAAAGCCGGCTGAAGACGCCATGAAACTGCATCCCTATTATCGGGGAAAATATCAGATTGCCTCCAAATGCTGTATTCGTGATTTCAACGACTTTGCCATCTGGTACACACCGGGTGTCGCCGCACCCTGCAAAGAAATCCAGAAAGATGTCAACCTCTCATTTGTCCATACCAACCGGGCAAACACCATCTGCGTGCTCACTGACGGCACCAGAGTACTCGGACTCGGCGACATTGGACCCGAGGCATCAATGCCCGTTATGGAAGGCAAGGCTTTGCTTTTCAAATACCTTGGTGGGGTGGATGCCGTTCCGATTGCTCTCCGCACCAAAGACCCGGACGAATTTATCCGAACGGCCAAACTGCTGGAACCGTCGTTTGGTGGTTTCAATCTGGAAGACATTGCCCAGCCCAAGTGCTTCCGTATTCTTGACACCTTACGAGCAGAACTTAATGTTCCAGTCTGGCACGACGACCAGCAGGGCACTGCCGCAGTAACCTATGCGGGACTGGTTAACGCTCTGAAAATCGTGGGAAAAGATATAAAAAAGGTAAAAGTAGCAATGCTCGGTGCCGGTGCCTCTAATATTGCAATAGCCCGGGTAATAATGAAAGGCGGCGTCACTCCTGGTAACATCATTATGTGCGACTCCAAAGGCACACTGCATAAAGGCAGAACTGAACTTCAGGAAGAATTTAAAGAAAAATGGCATATGTGTCAGATTACCAATGATGAAAATGTCCGGGGCACAATCGCCGATGCGATGAAAGGTGCCGACGTCCTGATTGCCCTCTCTACCCCTGGTCCCGGTGTTGTCAAACCCGAATGGATTAAAGTGATGGCAAAAGACCCGGTGGTCTTTGTTTGTGCTAACCCGATTCCGGAAATCTGGCCCTGGGAAGCAATTGAAGCCGGCGCCCGGGTCGTCGCCACTGGTAGAAGCGACTTTGCCAACCAGATAAACAACTCCCTTGGTTTTCCTGGCATCTTCCGTGGGGCGCTGGATGTAAACGCCCGCACCATCACCGACGAGATGTGCATCGCTGCCGCGCTGGAACTGGCTAAGGTTGCCGAAGACCGTGGATTAAGAGAGGACTATCTCATTCCAACGATGGATGACTGGGAAGTTTTCCCGAGAGAAGCAGTTGCAGTTGGAATGAAAGCAATTGAACAGGGTGTTGCCCGGATTAAAATGACCCGCGATGAACTTATGAAAACCGCGACCGAGAAGATAAAGCAGGCACGTGAACTAACTCAATGGATGATGAAGGAAGGCTTTATACCGCAACCACCAGAATAATTTAATCTGAATAAATTTTACCCTGCTCTATCCGGCGCCTCGTAATTCGGTGCCTCTTTGATAATTGTGATACTATGCGGGTGACTTTCTCGTAAACCGGCATTGGTAATTTTAACAAATTTAGCCCGGCGCTGCAGTTCCTTGATTGTCCGGCAACCACAGAACCCCATTGCGGCGCGCAGACCGCCTTCCAGTTGGAAAAGCACATCCTTAACACTACCCCGATAGGGCACTCGACCAACTATCCCCTGCGGTACGAGCTCCGCTCCACTCTCCTGAAAATACCGGTCCCAGGACCCTTTCTTCATAGCGTCAATTGACCCCATCCCGCGGTAAACTTTATAGCGCCTGCCTTCTAAAAGCACATCCTCCCCCGGACTTTCATCGGTTCCAGCAAGCAGATTTCCCATCATCACCGAATCAGCCCCGGCTGCCAGTGCCTTGGCAACATCACCGGAGAACCTGATTCCACCGTCAGCAATCAGCGGAATTCGGTATCGTTTTAACACCCGGGCACAATCAATTATTGCCGACAACTGCGGGACCCCAACACCCGCAACCACCCGTGTTGTGCAGATTGAACCTGGACCAATCCCGACCTTTACCGCAGCAACCCCAGCCTGAACTAGCGCCAGTGCCCCTTCGGCAGTGGCAACGTTACCTGCGACCAGTTCCACCTGAGGAAACTGCTTCCGGATCGCCTTTGCTGTCTCAATAACCCGGCTGGAGTGACCATGCGCGGTATCAATAACAATGGCATCAACCTCGGCTGCGACCAGCGCCTTTGCTCGTTCAATTGCATCCTTGCCTACACCGACTGCAGCCGCGACCCGGAGCCGGCGTTTCGCATCAACTGTAGCAAAAGGATGTTCCACCCGTTTAAGAATATCCTTGGTGGTGATCAACCCCCGTAGTCTGCCCTGCTCATCAACAATCGGCAGTTTTTCCAAACGGTGCTGACGCAAAATTTCTCTCGCTCTTTTCAAATTGGTTCCGACCGGTGCGGTAATCAGATTTTTGCTGGTCATCACCTCACGCACCGGTTTTTGCTCATCTTCCTCAAATAACAAATCCCTTCTCGTAACCATTCCGACCAGTTTATTTTCCCGGTCAATCACCGGAAGACCAGAAATATTATGACGGCGGAAAAGTTCCCGCACTTCACCAATCGTGCGTTCGGGCTCAATCGCCAGTGGATCCGAAATCATTGAACTTTCTGCCCGTTTTACCCGGGCAACCTCCTGTGCCTGCTCCTCAGCGGTCATATTCTTGTGAATCACCCCAATTCCCCCCGCTCGTGCCATCGCTATTGCCATCCGGGACTCAGTTACGGTATCCATTGCTGCACTCACTAATGGCAGATGAAGCCTGATCTTACGGGTAAACAGCGTCTCGGTTACCACCTCGGCTGGTAGAATTCGGGAATAACGTGGAATTAACAGAACATCATCAAAAGTCAAAGCTTCTCTCATATTATAGTTTGTTCTTCAATGCCCGGATATAACCCAGCTGCACCCGGATATCATCAGCCTTGACACCGGTCGGTTTGTCCTTTTCCAGATATTCACTGTAAAGCTTTTCTGCCTTATCCAGTGCACCGGCAAGTTGATAACACCGACCGGCACCCAGAAGTGCTTCATGGCTCAACGGTAAACCCTTGTATTGACGATAAACTGTCTCATAGATTTCGGCTGCCTTTTGATAATTACCAGCCTGTTCCTCACAGGCTGCGATACCAATCTTTGCGGCCGGCGCCAGCAACGGATCCGCTTTCGCCTTTTTTAGAAATATCCCGAACTCCCGCTTTGCCTCATCCAGCCGTTGTTGCTGTAAGCTGAAGTAAAGCGTGCCAAGATAATAGTGCGCCTTTATTCCAGCATAATCCCGGGGAAACTTTGCCGCCAGTTCCTTAAGTGCCATCTCTGCGTAGTCCTGCTTTCCCTGATAAAGATTGGACAGCGCATCCATCAACCGTAACTCCGCCTCGGCACTCCGCACCGGTTTCGGCCGGTTCTGAATCAAAAGAATCACCCCGGCGATTACTAACAGAACTACTGCTACTCCGATCCAGAAACGTCGCGGATTCTGGTAATAAAACTCCGCCCCCTTTTCAACAAACTGTTGAAACTTATCCTCTTTTAATTCATCCTTGCTCACCCGATGTTTAAATCTCACCTTAACTCCTGTTATTTAGTACCTAACCCTATTTTTAATACCTCGCCTTTTTCTACCCCTGGCCCGANTTGAACGGGCGACCTGCGGTTTAGGAAACCGCTGCTCTATCCTGCTGAGCTACAGGGGTGCATAGTGAATTATAAATCCCNTTTTTCAAGTGTCAAGCAGACACCTTGATAATTGACCGTTTTACCTTTTCTGGCTTCACCTGATTGACTTATATTATGTCAAAAATAAGATTTATCTATGCGGTTTGGATTCCATATTTCCATTGCCGGCGGTTTTGCCAATGTCCGGCAGCGGGCTGAGGAACTCGGCTGTGATACAATTCAGTTATTCACCCGGACGCCACGGGGTTGGGCCGCATCGGAACTGGTTCCTGAGGATGTCCAGAAATTTCGCGAGGATATCAGGCAATCCAGCATCAGCCCGGTCTTTGCCCATGCCCCGTATCTTCCCAATCTCGCCGCCACTGACTCAATCTTGAAACAACGCTCAATCGCGACCATCGTTGATGAACTCAAAAGATGCGAAATACTGGGCATAGAATTCCTGGTTGTCCATGTGGGCAAAGCACTGGGCACAGATGAAAAAACCGCACTCAAAAGGGTAGCAGACAACCTCAATCGCATCCTTGACCGGGCACGGAACCGAGTAATGATCTTGCTTGAAAATACCGCGGGAATGGGTTCGGAAATCGGCTACCGGTTTGAACAGATTGCAGAAATTATTCAACTGATTGAAGACCAGGACCGCATCGGGGTAACGCTTGACACTGCCCATTCATTTGCCGCCGGCTATGACTGGCGCACCCGAGCAGCAATTAACGAAACCATGCGTCAGTTTGACCAGGCAATCGGCTTTGGTAAACTTTTCCTGATTCACCTGAATGACTCTAAAGCCCCGTTTAACTCACGGGTGGACCGTCACTGGCACATCGGCAAAGGAGAAATTGGACTCAACGGTTTTCGGGAAATCGTAAACCATCCATTGCTGAGTAAACTGCCCGGTATAATGGAAACACCCCGTACCGGTATCAAAGAAGATTTAGAAAATATGAGCATTATCCGGAGTTTGGTCCGGTGAAACTTTATTTCTGGGGCGGGGTCGGGACAGTCACCGGTTCCCAGCATATCCTGAAATCCAATGGCAAACAACTGCTTTTGGAATGCGGCTTGTTTCAAGGTCACCGGCAGGAGGCAGAAGAAATCAACCGCCATCTACCGTTTAATGCCCGGGATATTGACTGGTGTTGCATCAGTCATGCACATATTGACCATATCGGCAACCTTCCTAATTTAATAAAAAATGGCTTTCGCGGACCGGTGCTGATGACCAAGCCGACGGTTGCGCTCAGCCGGCTGTTGCTTCTGGATTCTGCCAAAATTCAGGAAGGTGACATCAAATATCTTAACAAAAAGCGCCGGGAACGGGGTGAACCGCCCAAGGAGCCAATTTATACCACTCCCGATGCCGAACACGCCCTCACCCGTTTAAGAGGAATAAGTTACGCCCGGAAAGAACAACTTAAACCTTTCACCATCTATTTCCACGATGCCGGTCACATCCTTGGCTCGGCACTAATTGACATTGAAGTTGAGAAAAAACGAATTCTGTTCACCGGTGACCTCGGCCGAAAAAAAATGCCTATCATCCAGGACCCGGTTCAGGTGGATGAAGTTGACATTCTAATTATGGAAGCCACCTATGGCAACCGGCTCCACGGTGATTATCAGGATGTCCAGAACCGACTTGCTAATATCATCAACCGCGTGGTACCACGGCAGGGACGGATTGTCATCCCTGCGTTTGCGGTTGAACGGGCACAGGAAATAGTCTATAACTTAAAAATCCTTCGCCAGCAAAACCGAATTCCCGACCTGCCGATTTTCGTTGATTCCCCCCTTGCCAGTCAGGTGACCGAAGTGTATCGTAACAGCACTGCCTATTTTGACACCGAAGCTCGCGCGCTTATTGATGACAACCATAATGGCCCATTTGATTTTCCCGGACTGCGCTATATTGAGGATGTGAATGAATCCAAGAAACTCAACCAACTCGCTGAGCCCTGTATTATCATCTCACCCTCCGGAATGTGCGAAGCCGGTCGGGTGTTGCACCATCTCAAACACTCCATCACCGACCCCAAAAACCTGATTCTGATTGTCTCATTTCAGGCACAACATACCCTGGGCCGGCGTCTGGCAGAGCATCAACCGGTAGTAAAAATTTTCGGTGAGGAACTTCCGCTTCGGGCCGAGGTTGAGGTTATGGACGAATTCAGCGCCCATGCCGACCGCAATGGTTTGCTTGAGTATGTCCGGAATATGAATCTTAAACGTCTCCAGCAGGTCTATCTCGTTCACGCCGAACCCGAAGCGGCTCAGGCTTTACTTGACCCCTTAAAACAAATGGGTATTCCCCAGGTTATAATTCCGGAAAAGGGTCGGGAATATGAAGTTTAAACTTCTGGCCCTGACACTGCTTTTGCTGAGCACCGGCTGTGACCTTTTACTTCAACTGCTGGACAAAACACCCCCCACCTGTATTATCCTCTCGCCCCCGGATTCATCACTCGTCAGCGGAGTTGTCCATATTCAGGTTGAAGCTAATGACTCAAACGGCATTGCAGCAATAGACCTTTACACCGACAACAGTCTTGCCGCCACCGAAAGTTCAGCCACCGCTGACTTTGAATGGGACACCGGGCAGTTCGAACCCGGCTCCTGGCACCGGTTATTCTGTATCGCTATTGACCATGCCGGTAACAAAGGCTCAAGCGATACTCTGCACCTTCAAATTGCCGCCCTGGGTCCTAAAAGCATCTTTCACGGCAAAATTACCCTGAACAACAATTACTATCGCTGGATTGAATTCGATGCCAGGCCTGGTAAAAAAATTTCAGGTACTGCCCGCGCCGTCAACGGCACAATCAGCCGTTTATCCCTACTTGACACCATTAACTTTCAAAAATACCGGCAGAATCAAACTTACAACCCGCTATTTGAAGAACAGAATACCACTGAAGCCAGCATAAATTATCAGTTTACGATTAGCGGTGCTTACTATATTGTATTACTAAACACCACCGGTTCTCAAAAAACATACTGGTTGAGATTTACCCTGGAGTAATTGATGAACCTGCTAATACTGATGCTCATCTCTTTTTTCCCGCGCCCCGTATGTCCGCCAATTACCGAGAACGATTACCAGCTTTTTCTTACGCTTAAACAGTATTACCAGAACGCCTTCACACCGCTACCGGCTTTACCGGTAAACCCGCGCCCGCTATCTAATCAGCTAGTCATCGGGTATGAACCCGACAAACTGCCGCTAATAATCAACCGGTTGCAAAATTTAAAAGTTGAAATCATCTTTGTTGACTCGGCAGCACGCTTTCTGGTAGTAAACAACTCTTTTGACCAATCCGAACCTCTAAACAATTCGCTCAACCAGTTGCCCGGAATCCGTTTTATTGAACCGGACTATCCGGTAAAGGCACTGGTAATTCCCAATGACCCGATGTTTATAACCAAACAATGGGACAAATGGGTAATGTATGCTGACCTTGCCTGGGACATAGTCACCGGTGGGCCGGTAAAGATTGCAGTGGTAGACAACGGTATTGAATATTACCATCCCGACCTTGCCGCCAACTTCCGCCCTGGTGAGTTAGGATACGACTTCATCAACAACGACAGTGACCCCAAGCCCGATAATCCCGCAATTGAAAACGCATTCCATGGCACCCATGTATCCGGCATTATCGCCGCGGTTAGCAATAATCTTATTGGCATTGCTGGCTGGGCGCAGATTCAACTGCTGGCGGTTCGCGTGCTAAACGATTCTGGCAGTGGCAACCTTTCCGATGTTGCCCGGGGTATTCGCTGGGCAGCGGATCAGGGCGCGCGTGTGATCAATCTGAGTCTCGGCGGTGATGCTGCGTCATCAGTTCTGATTGAAGCCTGCCAGTATGCCCTGGGAAAAGGAACACTACTGGTTGCCGCCTCGGGCAATGATGGCCGGTCCGGAATCACTTACCCGGCACGCCTCAGCGAATGTATCGCTGTTGGTGCCACCGATGATAATTCTGAACTTGCCCCGTTTTCCAACTATGGTCCAGAGCAGGAACTGACTGCCCCTGGTACCGGAATTTACTCAACTGCAACCGGTGGCTCTTATCGCGAAGCCAGTGGCACATCAATGTCCTGTCCCCAGGTCAGCGGTGTCGCCGGCTTACTTTTTGCTACCAATCCCGCCCTTACACCAGCCGAAGCCCGGTCAATTCTTGCTGCCAGTGCGCTGGATATGGGCGACCAGGGCCGGGACACCCACTACGGTTATGGCCTTGTAAATGCCTATCGTGCGCTTCAACTTGCCCATCAACTGCTGCGCACAACCATTAACCCCGCAGCTATCAACCCCCAATCAATGAAAACGTTAATAACCCGGCGCCCCCTGATTTCCCCCCCCACCCGGGAACCAGTTTGGGTATTCAATTCCGCCGGTATGCTATTATTAAAACTCCCCCCGAACTCAACAAAAATCAACCTGCCCGGGGCGGGTACCTATTTATTGCAAATCCGCTCCGCTCACGCTCTGCAACCGCTACTAAAAATTATCGTTACCGATTAATCCGGCTGATATTCAGCCCAGCACTCCTCATTTTCCCACACCCGCACACTGCTCACCGGATAAAATTCTGCCAGTTGTTCAAAAAAGTGCCGTGCCAGGTTTTCCGCGGTTGGATTAAAATCATAAACCTCGTTAAGTAAACGGTGGTCGGGCAGAATTTGCTCCAGTCGGGAACGCAGCTCATTAAAATCCACGACTATCCCTGGTGAATTTAGATTTTTTTTACCAACGATTACCTCTACCCGATAATTATGGCCATGCAACTCCTCACACCTTCCGCCCTGCCCCAGAATCCTATGAGCGGCACTGAAGTTTTTGCTCACTCGAACCCGATACATAAACACCTCCTTTTAAAGTTTATTCCGGCGTCTACGTTCTAAAAGTGAAATAAACGCTTCAACCCGGGTTAGAAAACCGGTTTCGCCTGTGTGCTCGTCTACTGAAATTGACAACAACGGAATATTATAGTCCCGGCTCGCCGCAAACAGCGCTGGCTGCACCACGGTGCTGGGCATACAGGCAAACGGATGAATATGAATTACCCCATCGTAACCGGATTGTGCCGCCATAATCAGATGCCCAACCGAATTAGCATCCTCGCCACCCACGCAGTAACGCCAGTAATCCTTTGCTAATTGCTGTACCTGCCACACCTCCTGCCTGTTCAACCGGAACCCGTGAAATCCCAGCCAGCGCGGTCCAGTCAAAAATGGTTCAACCCAAACACCCATCTCCCCCAGCCTGGTTATTATATCAAAATTCACAAATGGCTCAATTGTGCAGTAACTCTCACCAATCAATTTCACCCGCAAACATTCCTTTCGGCCATTTCTTTGGACCCGGCTGAACTCTTCCTTAACCATCCGACGTAACTCAACCAGTTTGCGCACATCATCGGTCTGTTTAATCTCCTGAACAAATGCCTTCCTCAATCTTATACACTCCGCCGGTTCAACCGCAACCGGCATAACCTGACGGAATAACTCCCCGGTCTTCTCCAGCGCGGTTGCCTTAAACCAGCCCAAGCGGAATGCCCGCACGGACCGCACCAGTGCCCGTGCCGGCATCCCGCCACTTAACTGGAAAACCTCCTTAACAATTTCGCCAACCCGGTCACGCCGCAATTCCAGCCAGCGAAACCGGTAACCAAGGTCCTGACAGATATCAGCCTGCAACCGGCCATAATAACCGAACCGACACGACCAGGAACCACTGACAAAAACTAACGTATCTGCCCCCAGTTCCAGCGCCCGCAGAATATTTCCCAGTGTCACCTTAAACGGCAGGCAGATAGTCTCGGGTGCCAGTCGGGCACCAATTGCCACTGTTTCCCGGTTGGGTTCTGGAGGAATTATCACCTCTGCCCCGAGTTTTCGCAATATCGGCTCCAGAACCAACTGTATATCCCCCATATAAGGAAAAGCCACCTTCATAATTTTGCCCTCGCACTTCCAAGCAGGTCAACAAACGACTCCACCCGGGTGCGCAACCCGGTCTCACCTGAATGTTCATCAAAAAGCAAGGTCAACATTGGCAGTCCTGCCTGTTCTGCTATCTCCCGGCGGATAACCTCATTCACTACCGGTGCGGTACCACAGGCAAAACTTGAAACCAAAAGTAACCCCTTTACCCCAGGTTCCCGAATTAACCGCTGGGCACGCGCAATCAACTCCAATTCATAAAACCAGTTCAACGCATTCCCCCGGCCTGCCTCTGCTTCCAACTCCTCAACCGTCACAAAAGGTACTGCCGGCTCCACCCCCAGTTCAGTCAAAATCTTCAAAAGACTCAAACTGATATACTCATCATAAATAAGATAAGGATGGCCAATAACTCCTATCTTCGTTCCCTTTGCCTCAAACCGCTCCCTGAAAATCACCGACTCTCCCTGCCAGAAATCAGCCGGGTTTGCCCCCTGCTTTAGCCTTTGTTCCGCAACCGCCTCTGCCCTGATTGCCTGGACGAATGCTGCTCGTGCTTGCGCCCGACTTATCCCCAGTACCTGAGCACAATTGACAAAACCAGTTTCATCAGCTTGAACCTGCTGGTCAATCACCAACTCTAAAAATCGCTCCTTTGACCCAAAAATTGCCCGTACCAAATCCGGTAGTGCAATCGCCTTCGGGCACCCAAAATAAAAATCGCGGTGCAGACGTCGGCACACCATTCTCGGTATAAAAACCAGTTCCGCCCGTTCCAGCAACTCCTCTACCTGCCCCAGAAAAACCTTAACCGGCAAACAGAGTTCTGCCGGTGCCAATCTTACCCCCCTATTAACAATCTCCTTATCNGTCTGACTGGAAAGCACAACCTCAAACCCCAGTTCAGTAAAAAAAGTTCGCCACAAAGAAAAATGGTGATAACTGTGCAGTCCTCGTCCGATGCCGATTTTTCGCATTATTTGATTATAGAACCACCCCGCTCAGCGTCAAATCAGGTTGACAGCACCATAAAACCCGCTTACACTTTGAAAAATGCGCCCAACGATAATCATTTTGCTATTCATTACCAGTTTAATCATATTTTGCCCATCCAGCTCCCATCTGACAAAATTCACCTCCTCCTCTCCGCCACCGGTAATTACCGGTTACTATCCTCATTATCATTCCCCCCTGCCTGCCGGTCATCCGCTGCTGCGCAAAACCCTTTCCCTCCGCAAAGACATTGAAGCCCACGAATCACTGCTTAGGGAACTGGTGCGCCACCGCTATCCAGTAAAATCCCCGCTTGAATTCCATTTCTCCTATGCCGGAATTGACTCCCTGCACCAGCATTTGATTCTCCGTTACTTTGCCCCGAACCCACAAGCTGATGAAATTGCCGGCTGGCAGGTCCAGTTTGTTTACCAGTTACCCAGCTTGACAATTAAATCCGCTTATATCTGGGCAGTACCGCTTGAATAACAACTCAGAACATTGCTCAACCACCGCTCCAAGCTTGACTTCAATAATGTTTTCAGTTAGGATAATCTCGCGGGGCGTGGCGCAGTTGGTTTAGCGCACCAGCTTGGGGTGCTGGGGGTCGCTGGTTCAAATCCAGTCGCCCCGACTTTTATTTTATCTTAAACCGGAAATTAAATCCGGGTTTTAACTGGCAAGGCTCTTTTTTGCGAGTTCAACCAGTGGGGTAAAATCCTCCGGCGCCTTAATCGCCACCTCTGACAAAACACTCCGGTCCAGATCCACCCCAGCAAGCTTCAGACCGTGGATAAACTTACTATAACTGAGGTCATAGGGCTTCAGCGCTGCACTAATCCGCGTAATCATCAGCGAACGAAATACCCGCTTTTTCTGCTTCCGGTCCCGATAGGCACTCAACAGACCATGCATCACCTGCAGCCGTGCAGACTTATAAAGCCGGGATTTCCCACCCCAGTAGCCTTTTGCCTGTTTAAGCCATTTCTTCCGTCGTTTTCTTGTAACCGGTCCTGTCTTAACTCGTGCCATTTAACACTCCTTCTCAGTAAGGCAATAACCTTTTTAACGCCTTAACCATTGTCTTATCAGCCACCGCCGGACGATGCAACCGACGCTTGCGCCGGCTGTTTTTACAACTGTTGTTATGACTGGTTCCACAACGGGTATGAACGAACTTACCCGTAGCGGTCTTTTTCATCCGTTTTTTAAGCGAACTTAAACTCTTTAATTTTAACTTCATTTTGGCACCAGCATTAATTGTATTGACTTCCTGCCTTCATCTAAAAACCTTACCTGTCCTTCAACCCGGGCGACATCAGCCAGATCCTGCTTAATGCGCTCAATTAACTGCATTGCCAGATCGGTATGCAGCACCTCCCGGCCCCGTAACCACAGAACAAGCCGGATTCGGTCTTTATCTGCTAAAAACTCGCGCATCTTTTTCAGTTTCACCTCATAATCGTGCTTATCAATCTTCATCTTCATCCGTATCTGTCGAACCTGAGTCTGATGTTGCTTTTTCTTCGACTCACGCTGTCGTGCTTTCTGCTCATAAAGGTACCGTCCGAGGTCCATAATTCCGCAAACCGGTGGTTCCTCATTCGGTGCCAGCATCACCAGGTCAAGATTCTGGCGTCGTGCCAGCGCGATTGCTTCCCGGGTTGGCAATATACCAATCGGCCTTTTATCAACCCCGATTACCCGGACATAAGGAACCCGTATTTGCTCATTTGCCCTTGGCCGGTCCTTTAGTCCCTCCCTGACAACCCGCTCACTATGCTCTTCCAGCTTCATCCTCCTTGATTAGTGCTATTACCTTTTCCAGCGGCTGTGCACCCAGATTCCCCTTGCCCCGCCGGCGCAACGATACCATCCCTGAGCCGGCTTCGCGGGCACCAACGACCAGCATATAAGGAATCTTCTGGCGCTCCGCTTCACCGATTTTATAGTTAATTTTATCATTATTCAAATCAATTTCAACTCTGACATTTGCCGATTTCAGTGCCTCATATACCTGTTGCGCATACCCATTTTCCTTCTCCGTGACGGTCAAAACACGCGCCTGCACCGGTGCCAGCCAGACCGGGAACGCACCCGCATAATGCTCAACCAGAATACCCATAAATCGCTCAATCGAGCCCAGCACGGTCCGGTGGACCAGATATACAGGCAGGTGCTGACCGTGCTCGTCCATATAATAAACATCAAACTTACCGCCGAGATTAAAGTCAAACTGACAGGTAGAACACTGAAATTCCCTGCCCAGGGAATCGGCAAGATTAATATCAATCTTCGGACCGTAAAAAACCGCCTCCCCTTCTGCCCGCACAAACTCCAGCCCGAGCCGGTGCAAAGTATTAATGAGCGAACTCTCAGCCACCTGCCACTGCTCATCGGTTCCTAAATATTTTTCCGGATGTTTCGGATCCCGAACTGAAAGCGCCACATTAAACTTTTCAAACCCAAATGCGCGCAGCATCCTCAGTGCCAGCGAAACCACACCATAAATCTCCTCCTCAACCTGTTCCCGGGTACAGAAGATATGGGCATCATCCTGGGTAAATCCCCGCACCCGCATCATCCCATGCAGCACCCCGGACCGCTCATAACGATAAACCGTGCCCCACTCTGCCATTCGCAGTGGCAGGTCCCGGTAGGAATGAACCTTTGTCCGATAAATCAAAATATGTCCTGGACAGTTCATCGGTTTCAACACATACTCTTCATTCTCAACCGGCAGGATATACATATTCTCACGGTAATAATCGTAATGTCCGGACTGATGCCACAACTGGCTCCGGGCGATATGCGGCGTCACCACCAGCTGATAACCAGCCGCAAGGTGCTCCTGCTCCCAGTATTGCTGAATCAGACGCCGGACCGTTGCCCCTCTCGGATGCCAGAAAACCAGCCCGGCACCCGCCTCTTCATGAAAACTGAACAAATCCAGTGCCGGACCCAGTTTCCGATGGTCACGGCGCTTTGCCTCCTCCAACCGCTGGAGATGCTCCTGCAACTCATTTTCATCTGGAAATGCTATCCCATAAATCCGGGAAAGCATCCGGTTCCGCTCATCACCGCGCCAGTACGCCCCGGCAACACTCAGCAGTTTAATTGCCTTAATCCTCCCCGTATCCGGCAAATGCGGACCCCGACACAGGTCAACAAAATCCCCCTGCTCGTAAACCGAAATCTCCTCATCGGGAATCTCATTGATAATTTCCAGTTTATAACTCTCGCCCCGCTCCGCAAACAACCGAATCGCCTCAGCCCGGGGCAGATACTTATGCACAATCGGAATTTTCTGGGCTGCCAGTTCCCGCATCCGTGCCTCAATCTTCTCCAGGTCCTTCTCAGTAAACGGCGTGGGCACATCAAAATCATAATAAAAACCCTCAGGCACTGCTGGACCGATAGTAACCTTTGCCTCGGGATACAACTGTTTCACCGCCTGCGCCATCAGATGCGATGCCGAGTGCCAGAAAATATCTCTCCCCTCCCGGGAATCCGGATATACCGGCTCTATTTTTGCATCGGTCTCAACCTGGCTGGAAAGATCAACCAGTCTACCATTAACCCGGGCAGCGATTGCCTTTTCATCCTGGAGCAATTCGCCGGCAGTAAGCCCGGGCTGAACCGCGCGCTCCTGATTATTGATAATTACCTTAATCACCGGTGAATGATAACTATCACTGCGCCAATGTCAAACTGCACATCAAAAAACAGCGGGAAAATCACTCCGCAATTATAAAATACACACCCTTCCGGATTGCGCTTCTGCCCACCTGACGTCCGAGTGCATCAAACACCCTCACCCCTGACNCAAAATCAGAAAAGTTCACCGGTGAAACCGCCTTCCGCACGCTCCGATTATAACGAACAGCCGCGTTCTGCTCCTCAACCCCGGTAAGGGTAGTATCATCAACTGTAACATCGTCAAAATAAACCTCGCCTCCGGGTAAAACCAGCGCTGAAACCGTCAGGAAAAAAGCCGAATCCGGTGCCGTAACCCAGCGTCCGTACCGCCGGTAACCATTTGAATAATAAACTGGAATCAACTGCGGTGTGCCAATCGGACTGCCCAACAGCGTCAGAAACTCCAGCACAAACGACCCGCTGACAATCCCCGGCACCCGCGCAAAACCGGCAAACTCGTAACTATAACCAGGCCTGACGATGGTCATTGAACTGGCAAACGCCACAGTATCAATACCAATCAGCCTCAGGGCGAAATTACCGGAATTACTATTTGAATCTTTTACTGCTGAACCGGTATGCAGATACTCGGAGGTAAACCAGCCCAGTGGCATATTCACTCCCAACGTATCCAGCCAGACTTCAAACGACGAATTCGGCAAAATATTAACCGCACCGCACCAGGTGCAAAAAATCACTAATAATAAAAAACCTGACCGCATCGCTCAATTATAGCCGTTAAAACTTATTAAGCAACTATTGACCGCTGAATTTAAGCGCATACCGATATGCATTCAAAACAAACAAATCGGTTTCATGTGCCTGCCCCGCGGTCAACATTGCCCTCGTCTCATTATTCATCATTTTGCCCAGTGCCTCAACCGTGCACAAACGAACAAACGGTTCTGGATGAGCCAGATAGCGGCTGAGCTGATTTCGGCATTTAACCTTAACCGGTTCCCCAACTGTACTATCCAGTTTTGCCGCAATCTGCCCCAGCGCCCGAATACTATGTCCCAGTGCTGGTGGTTTCAAACTCACCAGACTTCGCAACAGCGGGTCAACGCTCGGCTCACCAATTGCCACCAATGCCGCCTCAGCCGCACTCCGCACCGTAAAGAACCTGTCATTCAAACTTAAAATCAAATCCTCAACTGCCACCGGATTCTTTAACTTACCGCAGGCTTCAGCAGTAACAATCCTGGAAACCTCAAATGTATCTTTAAGCAGATACAGAATTTTCGGCACCACGGTAGAATCACCGATACTGCCCAGCGCATAAACTGCCCGGCGTGGGGTAATCCGCTTCTCCTTCAATGCCAGAATGATTGAATCCACCGCATCCAGCGCACTCCTCCCCATCTCGCCCAGCCAGTATGCCGAATTATTCCGGGCAAGATACCTTTCATCCCGCAACCCCTTAAAAAGAAACGGCTTGGCAGTATCGGGCAGTGCCTTCATCAACGCAGTTATCGCCTCTGACTCCAGCCCGTCCTTCGTATCCAGTTTCTTCTCATAAACATACTCCACCGCCTTTTTCCCCAGCCGTATCAACTCCTTTCGTGCCCGCAAAACCTTCTTCCGGGCATTACCTACTGCCCAGATTGATGCGGTCTTAAAAACACTCTCCACCGGGGCAGTAATTACCGAATCAATGCTT
>JGI24188J35168_1000015_pt1 | contig 77136 bp, 64 predicted proteins | sample YNPBryantNP2012_FD_35168 | JGI IMG/M metagenome (IMG submission 35168) | reverse complement strand
GCAATCTTTTTGATGTCCTCCTCGGTCAGCTCGCGGTGCACACGGTCGATCATCGTTCCCATTTTTTCGGGCGTCGATGAAGAACGTCTGGCCGCGCCGGTCGCGGAAACGGCCGTTCTTCTTGTCGCGGGCAATGAACCACAGGCAGACGGGGATCTGCGTAGAATAGAAAAGCTGTCCCGGCAGCGCGACCATGCAGTCCACCAGGTCGGCCTCGATGATGTTCTTGCGGATTTCGCCCTCGCCCGATTGGTTCGAGGACATCGAGCCGTTGGCAAGGACGAAACCAGCAAGGCCAATCGGGGCCAGGTGATGGATGAAGTGCTGGACCTAGGCGAAGTTGGCATTCGAGGCCGGCGGGATGCCATATTTCCACCGTTTGTCGTCCTTGAGGCGTTCACCGCCCCAGTCGGACATGTTGAAGGGCGGATTCGCCAGGATGAAGTCCGCCTTGAGGTCGGGGTGCAGGTCGCGGTGGAAGGTGTCGGCGTGCTCCTTGCCGAGGTTGCCCTCAATGCCGCGGATGGCGAGGTTCATCTTTGCCAGCCGCCAGGTGGTGTGGTTGGATTCCTGGCCGTAGATGCTGATGTCGCCGATTTTGCCGCCGTGGGCCTCGACGAACTTTTCCGACTGAACGAACATGCCGCCGGAACCACAGCAGGGGTCATAGACCCGGCCCTTGTAAGGGGCAAGCATCTCGACAAGCACCCGGACCACGCAGCGGGGCGTGTAGAACTGGCCGCCTTTCTTGCCCTCAGCGCTGGCGAACTGAGAGAGGAAGTATTCATAGACGCCGCCGAGGATGTCCTTGGAGCGGTTGGCCTTGTCGCCCAGTCCGATGTTGCCAATGAGATCGATGAGCTGGCCAAGCCTTTGCTTGTCGAGGCGCGGGTGAGCGTAGTCCTTGGGAAGCACGCCCTTGAGCGAGGGGTTGTCGCGCTCGATGGCGAGCATGGCATCGTCGATGGTCTTGCCGATGGTCGGCTGCTTGGCTTCGGATTTGAGCTTTGACCAGCGCGCCTCTTTGGGCACCCAAAATATGTTGACGGCCCGGTACTCGTCCGGGTCTTCCGGGTCAGCACCCTGGGCGCGATCCGCTTCGAGTTTGGCATGCTGCTCCTCAAAGGCGTCGGAGATGTATTTGAGAAAGATCAGCCCGAGCACGACGTGCTTGTACTCGGCGGCGTCCATGTTGGAACGCAGTGCATTGGCGGCGCGCCAGAGTTCGGCTTCGAAGCCGAGATTCGCGCCGTTGTTGGCTTTTGCCATTTTTTCGTTCCTCAAATTTTCAATCTATTTATTTGTTAGGCTTGTCACGCAATATTCGCTTTATAGGAAAAGCACCTGTTTTCTGTCAATAATAAACTCCTACCGGTCAGGATTGAGCTTGTGTGTAGTCCTAACAAGTATTGTTCAACCCGATGTGTTGACGATTGTTGTAATCTTGTTATTTGATAACAGTTTGTGAGGTGTCACTAATATACAGATAGAGTATCTATCTGGTGAGTTTTGCAGTAATTGCGGTCGGCTATTAATTTGCTTCGTGTTCTTTTGCTTGTAAGGGAACCCCTTTATTCTTTTTATTGTGCCGCTGAATATAGCCAATAGCAATAGAGCTCAACTAATGTGCATAGACGGATCTGATAGTGTTATGAAGTGTTTTCATGCTTTCCCCTGTTCGCCTCTGTCGCTGAGGCGTGCGTATGCTTTCCGGTACCGGTCAAACCGCTGCTGGTCAGCTTCTGTGAGCAAGGGAATCCGCGCTGTGTTCAAATTGTCTTCAATGTCCGCTCGTTTCACTTTCCGCGCAATGTCGTTTTGCCGCACCTTCTCAATAAAAGCATCGTAGGTTTCTATCTGCCTGCGGGTAAGGTGGTCAAGCGCGCACAGGATATCCGCAGAGAATCCCTCGCACCACAGCGTGTCAAGGGTGCAGTCAGTGTTTTCCATGACATCATGCAGCACTGCTACAATCATTTCCTGCTCAGTTTCCATGTTCATCATGACACGCAGGGGGTGCAGGATATAGGGTGCACCCCCTTTGTTTTTCTGACCTGCATGTGCATTCACCGCTATCCGAATCGCTTTTTCAAGCAGCGTGGGCATGTCTGTTGTTACCGGCTATTTCTGAATTTAAAACCGTCAATGGTCGTGATACTTTTGCCCTGATTGTAAAAATGAAAGTTACCGATGTCATATCCACTAGTATCGTCGCTTCTAAAGGTATGGTTACCGATCCGATATGAGGTTTCCCCCCGCGAGTCGAACGTAAAATTGCCGATGTCCATCTCTGAGCTTCCGTTAGAATAGAATTTGAAATTGCCGACCCGATGGGAACTGGTGCCATCCTGGTAAAATTCAAAATTGCCGATCTCCATGCTACTGCCGTGTTTGATTGTGCCCCAGTATTCATCCTCTGCCCGTGTACTATATGCGGTTATCAAAAAAAGAGCCCCGATGATAATAAGATAACGCATTATTGTGTCTCCTTTCGCTAAAATCTGTTTCTTCGTCTGTGAGAAAAGCGTCGCATCCGGGAGCTCTCTGAGGTGCCCGATGTACGGCGCCGCGATGCAAATGCTGAGAGATGCAGAATGGTTTGTTCCTGTGCCAGCGCGAATCCAGAAAGCTCCGGCGTCTCAAAGCGCAGTTCGGTCCCAAGGGATACGGCTCGGTGCGTTTCCACCTGCGCTGCGCTGACTGCAGCAATAAACGTCTGCGCAGTCTGCACGGAGACGTCTGCTGGTGCAGCAGGGTCATACCAGTCAATGGCATCAAGGGTGTAGCTGTCAAGAATTTTAGAGAAAACTTTTGCAAGGGTTGACTGTTTGCCGAAGCTGTCAAGTCCTGCGATAGTGCCGTTTATGCAAAAAAGTCCGCCGACTTGGTGTTCCACTGGATTGAAATGCTTTCGGTACTCGTCAAGCCTGCCCCGGTCCTTGTTATAAATGTCAGCCATTGCCATACTGGATGAAGGGGCACTCCTGCGGAATGCTTTTTCCTCAATTTCATGCCAGATCGCGCCCTGATCTGAATAATGACGACCTCGCTCACGCAGGGAGTAATTGACTTGACTCGCCTTGCTTGCCCGCAGTGAGCAAGCCATGATACGCTCTTCGCTGTAAAAGGCAGAACTGCGGTATGACCAGCGACCCTGCTCAACGCAGCTTACGGGGATGACAACCACGGATTTTGGGGCAACCAAAATCGTGGTGTTGAGGACGCGGTTCTGCTTGGCGCCGACCAGTTCCTCGCCGTCAAAAAGCAGCACGGGCTTTTCTGAAGAATTTAGCACCTTGAGCTCGGGAACCGAACCCCCTTGGCTGACTTCGGTTACCTCAATCAGGTGTTCTTTCAGAGCTTCATCGAGCAGGAGATACTCCACTGCTGCTGTGTCCTGCCCGGTGAGTGGAAACAGTGTGAGGTTTTTGTAACTCTGCTTTTCTCCGATACTGATGTTGTTAAGATATGCTGTGATTGTTTGCTGCATAACAGCCCCCTTTCTATTTATTTACACCAGAGAATGTACCATTTCAGTTTGTCAAATAAGGTCAAACTCAAAAAAAAATTATTGCAAATTATTTCAATGAATTTTTGTTTTTTATAACGATTTATAGCTATCTTTATGCCTAAAAAACGAAATTTTTACTGATTTTTTTTAAAACATTTAACTAAAGCGATGATGAAATGCCATGGCGAAGTGTTCTATCACAAGGCAGCATTCAAAGTTTCCTCTCTGCACAAACAGATTGTTCAGTGATGACGCTTGTTGAAATGCACGGCATAACCATCGGGCATAGGGAGGTTGCTGATAGTGCAATATTGGCGGCAACAGTATGAAAGGCAAAAGGGGCGCAGGGAATTAGCGGATTGATGTTCAGACATCACTCTTTCCTATCGCATGTTCGGTACGTTGGGAGATATTTTTTATTAGGTGGTATAATGATTTCAAAATGCGCTGCCGATACGTGTTGTGCATGCAGATATGGTTCCCGCTTACAGGGACGTATGTGGGATCAACTGTTAGCCCTCGTTTCCAGACTGTGGTGAATGGATGCACACACGTCTGCGCCGATGATCCTTCATCGTTCCTGCTGCCTTGAGCACAATACGAGAAAATAAGGAGTAAAAAATAAAAATGTACGGTGCCTGTTGCGTACGGTGCCCACCATATAAGTGTATAACGTAGAGACAAGGAGGTTTCTATGAGGGTCGCTTCTGGTGTACCCGATTACAACGACCTTACGCTGTGGCGCATAAAAAGGTTTGCTGAAAATATGCACGACAAAGAGGGCTTGGAAGAACTTGCTGATCCAGCAGTCGGTCCTGATGTTAAATATGTTCTCAATACTAATGACATTGAGTTGGTGAAACGATATTTAAGAAGTCCGATAACGGTTGAAGAGTATCGCGAGCTGCGCTATAAGCTGCTCCAATTACAACTGCAAAGGACAACCGTTTCAGAAAAAGACCAGCCATCCCCGGATAAAGCTCGAGCTACTGCAACGATTTTCAACCTCACGCCAGCGATTCGGGAGCATCAAGAGTCTGGTGACCAGAGCCTTGATCAGAAGAATTCACTGGTAGATCTGGTGGCTTAAAAAATTTCTTCTATCATAGGAGGCAATGTCCACAATTCAAACAGCGGGTTTTCAGCCCTGTTGTTTCGAGGGGTTGCTTTTATTAGAAAAATGATTGATTACAGGGAACCTGTGGTAGCTGCTTTTTTCAGCGAAAAGTTGCGAAACGGGGTCATGGTCGGTGGTCTGGCAGGGGCACCTGATTCAGGCTAAAAATAATACAACCATCCCAACGAGAGGTGCAAAACTCGCGGTCAAAATACTGCTTGACCACGCAGACCCCTTTTTGTGGCGAGGCATGATAAAGATCTCCGTTTATCAGCAGACCTTCATGTCCCACGATCAGTCCCTTGTCCCAGTTTGTTTTTTTCACAAACGCGATACCGCAGACCTCAGGTACGTTGCAGAGAAGGGATTTTGAGAACCCGCAGCGTGGAATATAGGACAGGGTAACGGTTTTTGTCCAATTGCCAAGCCGCTCGCCGAATAAATACCCTTCTTTTGCTTTTTTATTGAGGGTAAGGGAAACACTGCGCAGGCACCCGGTATCACAGACACAACGTTCTGTTATCACCGTAAAATAACGGTTGGCAGGGTCGGTTATTCGATCCTCGGTAAAATGATACCGATGGTTAAAACCGACGGTGCCATTCCGGTAGTGCATGAGCCGCATATGTTCGCGTGCTTCCTGAACAGAGCTGCTGTTGGCAAATGCAGTCACAAAAAGCACAAACATCGTGCAGTCGAGCAAGCGGTACGGAAACCAGTCCTTTTCTTCATCAGTCAATGGATGAGGAGTGTACGGTGCTCCGACATATGCTGCGGCAATTGTTTTAACACGGTTTGTAAAATCAGCACCCTGTGCATTGAGAGCGGCAAGCAGATTATTGATGTCGGATTCGGCACAGGCAGACAGCACAATGCCTGCACCGGAGGGATTGGCGCACCTGCCCGCAGCAGGGCAGAGCAGCATGATGATGCCGAAGCAGATGATGATACGAACAAAAAAAAGCATACGACTTTTTTACCGGTTAGTGATTTGCGGGACGGTCACCTGTTTGTCGCGGCCAACCTGTTCCCAGAAACACGATACCATAGAGCAAAGCAACGACTGCAAAAAGGCTTTCAGGAACGGTGAGGTGCATGATCAGTGACGGAACAAACGGCCCTGCAATGCTGCCAATACCATAGCAGAACATTGTCAGTGCATTGCCTCGTGGCAGCTCGGCTGGTGCAAGGGCGCTGGCAAGCAGTCCAACCGCAAGCGGATACAGTGCTCCTACAGCAGCTCCACCGCAAATAAGCACCGCGGCAATCCACAGATGCGCAGGTAAAAAAACGAGCAAAAGAAAACTAACACTCCCCAGTCCGTAGGAGAGCAGCAGCCCCTGCCGTGGCCCGATACGGTCGGCAAGCACACCTATAAGCAGCGGCAATCCGCCATGACCGAGCATGAATGCAAGCAAGAGTATGCCGGCTTGCGCTTCAGCAAATCCCCGCCTGAGCGCATACAGGGGAATAAGTGAAATCAGCGCTCCTTCCATGAAGCCAGCCATTAACATCGCAATCAGAGAAACGCTGATGCGGCGCGCAAAAGCAATAGCAACTGAATGCGCTGGAGCTGGCTCGCGAAATTCAGGGATGAAATGATATATCCCTGCAGCAACCCCGCAGCAAAAAAGTCCTGCTGATACAAACGGCAGCCAGTGCCCGTAGCGCAGGAGCCAGAGCCCGACTGGTCCGACTATGAGGCTTGCGGAGAATGACAGAGCGTACAGTCCAAGATTTTTTCCTCGATTGTTGTCCGTGCTGATCCTGTTGATCAGGGTCTCGCACGCTGTAAACATCGAAGCAGAAGCGCTGCCGATGAGGAACCGAAGAAGAAGCCAAACAGGGAGGGATACCATAAAGCCGTGCGCGATCATACACAAGCCGGTTGTAGAAATTCCGGCAATGAGGGTGCGTCGGATACCGTACAGTTCAATCATGCGTCCGGCAAACGGTGCTCCTATTGCCCATCCGACAAACATGACCGTTGCTGCCAACCCGATCAGCGGCGTCGCAACCCCGCGACCTTCAAGAATAACCGAAGCAACTGGCAGGACTATGCCAAAGGCAAAACCAGAGGTAAAGGTGGCAAGAAGAACTGGGATCAGGGGGCTTGTCTTTTTGATCCTAAACTCTCCTCCCAAACAGTTAGGTATATTCGGTTTTTACAACTGCTTCAGCTTTGATCCGATCAAGGAGTTCTGCAAGAACTGGTTTGACGTTTTCCCGTATATCACCTGCAACAAGAATAAACAGAAGATCATCACCTGGCTGGAGGCGACCTGATCGCGCTTCAACAATTACCCGGTAAATACCGGGTTTCTTTTCATATTCTTGTCGGAGCTCCTCAATGCGCGACACGTTAGGCATGACCTCGACTGCTGAAACACCAGTGCCATCGCAGCGCGACCAGCCCCGCACGACGCCGTTGTGTACCAGTATCATGCCGACATGGTCTGCAAAACCGGGTTCCTGTTTGAGCTGTGCGATTGTTGCAGTGATATCCATGTGGGTTTTTCCACGGGTTATCCGAGCATCAGCAGGTGCACTTTGGTGCACCAGAAAGCTTTCTACGCGTGCCTCAATAGACTATTTTTTCAGAGAAGCCACGTCAAACGGCAGGTCAACCTTGAAAAACGAGCCGGGGTAGAAATATTTTTTTATGTCCTCTGAAGAGAGTTTTTTGTCTTCAAGCATCTCGGTATACATCTCTTCAAGATACCCGCGAGTGATGTAAAGATTGCCCTGATCGAAAAAGTTGTAAATGAGCGTCAGTGCCTCAAGTGCCTTGTAGATATCAAGCATGCTGTCAAGAAATCCTTCGGAGACGATCACGTCCCAGAAAACTTTTTTTGCCAAAAATACGCCATAGAGCATTTCTGCCAGCGGAAACTTTTCCTTGTAGCGTTCTTTGCCGATATTGACAAAGAATGCACCGACGAGCGATTTTGAGCCCTCAGACTCAAGCCAGCGCACGAGCTGGTTAAAAAACCGGGTGTTCCGCTTGATCAGCTCTTCTTCTGAAAACCGCTGATAGGTTTTCATGTATTCGCTTTTGCGAACCTCTTCGCTCCAGCGCTTTGCAAGTGTAGCTTCTTTGTTTGTGATGAGGTTGAGAAGTTTTTGCGATATCATGACGCATGTCCCCTTTCCGCGTTTCTCCCTTACAGGATGCTTTCATTTACTTTATTACATAGCATTTAAGAAACTGCACTGTCTATTACTTTTTGCAGGTCATATAAAATTTGACCAAAACTGAGCGATGTATGCTGTTATCACCTGCAGGCATTGGCGTTTGATTACGTTTGCTCCTCGATACATCGCTCAGTTTAGGCTTGATTATCTTTCTGTGCATAGTACAATAACAGCACTGGATTATACACACCACCGTGGAGACGAGCCAAACATTATGAAAATACGCATTGACGACAAAGAGTGTTCTTTTCAAAGGGGGCAGACTATTTATCAGGTCGCAAGGGAACATGGTATCACGATCCCCGTGCTTTGCCACCATGAACAGCTCAAACCTGCAGGAGCGTGCCGGGTATGCGTTGTAGAGGTTGTCGGCGCTCGTTCCCTTGTTGTTTCCTGTGCCACCCCTGCTGAGGATGGCATGATAGTGTTTAGCGATACCGAGCGCGTCAGGAAAGCACGAAAATTGGTGGTCGAGCTGCTGTTGTCACAGGGCAAGCACAACTGCCTGACCTGCGAGGCAAACGGCGACTGCGTATTGCAGGATTTGGCATATTCGCTTGGCATCGAACGACCGCGATTTACCGAACCGGCACAGGAAAAGGCTCTTGAGCAGGCAAACCCGATGATTGTCCGAGACATGAACAAATGCATTCTCTGCGGACTGTGTGTGCGGGCATGCAATGAACTGCAGGTCAATCAGGTGCTCGACTATGCGTATCGCGGACCTCGGGCAACGGTTGGTCCTGCATTTCATCAAACCTATGAAACCTCATCTTGCGTGTTTTGTGGTGAATGCGTACGGGTCTGCCCGGTTGGCGCATTGTATGAACAGCAGGGACGGTTCAAGGGACGGGCAGGCGACCTGCACAAAACAACCACTGTCTGCCCGTACTGCGGCGTTGGCTGTACGCTGGAGCTGAATGTCCGCAACGGCAGACTTATCAAAATTACCACTGCACGGGAATCTGCAGGACCACCCAATTATGGCAGTTTGTGTGTAAAGGGTAGGTTCGGGTATGACTTTTTGCAGCATGCAGACCGACTGACAAAACCGCTTGTCCGGAGGGATGGAAAACTGATAGCGGTGGACTGGGAGCAGGCGTGCCGTATGGTGGCTGACCGGCTACGCGAGGTCATACAGCGCTCCGGTCCTGATGCTGTTGCTGGGCTTGCATCGGCACGATGCACCAATGAGGAAAATTATCTTTTTCAGAAGTTTATGCGCAGTGTCATTGGCACCAATAATGTTGATCACTGTGCACGGCTTTGCCATGCCTCTACCGTGGCTGGACTTGCAGCATCGTTTGGTTCAGGCGCCATGACCAATTCAATCGCTGATCTTGCTGAAAGCGACTGCTTTCTGGTCACCGGTTCCAACACCACCGAAACCCATCCCGTAATTGGCACCATCATAAAGCGTGGGGTCATACACCGGGGTGCACGCCTCATCGTCATTGATCCGCGAGGGATTGAGTTATGCCGGTTTGCCACCCTGCACTTGCAGCAGCGGCCCGGGACGGATATCGTGTGGATTAACGGCATGCTCAATGTCATCATCAACGAAGGGCTCTGCAACGAGGCGTTTATCCACGAGCGAACCGAGAATTTTGAAGCGGTCAACAAGGCAGTACAAACCTATACGCCGGACTATGTTGAGCAGGTGACCGGGATACCACGGGACAAACTGGTGCACGCTGCACGCCTCTATGCGAGTGCAAAAGCCGCGTCTATTTTGTATGCAATGGGCATTACCCAGCACACGACCGGCACGGCAGCGGTCAAGTCACTTGCAAATCTTGCTCTGGCAACCGGTCATATCGGACGGCCTGGTACTGGTATCAATCCCTTGCGCGGACAAAATAACGTACAAGGCGCCTGCGATATGGGCTGTCTTCCTGATCTATTGCCCGGGTATCAGCGCGTTGACAATAGCGAGCTTCGCGGCAGGTTTGAAAAAGCGTGGGCGACAACCCTGCCATCACAGCCCGGTCGCACTCTTCCTCGTATGCTTGAAGACATCCAACGCGGCACTATCAAAGCGCTTCTTATTATGGGTGAAAATCCGCTTCTGTCTGATCCCGACCTGAATCATGTGGAGGCAGTATTTAAGAAACTCGAACTGCTGGTGGTAATGGATATTTTTCTTAACGAAACAGCACGTTGTGCCCATGTGGTGCTGCCTGCAGCAGCATGGGCTGAAAAAGATGGCACCTATACCAACACTGAGCGCAGAGTACAGCGGGTGCGCCGGGCAGTTGCTCCGCCCGGAGAAGCACTCCCTGATACCGAGATTCTTGTCCGGCTTGCAGACAGTATGGGGCGACCGTGGCCTTCGGCATCACCTGCCGCGATTATGCAGGAAATCAACGCCGTAGTGCCTTCCTACCGCGGCATCACCTACGACCGGATTGAACGCGAGGGACTGCACTGGCCGTGTCCCACAGAAGACCATCCAGGTACGCCGATTCTGCATGCCAGCGGATTTACCCGTGGGAAAGGGCTTTTTACGGTGACCGAATACCAACCAGCTGCTGAAGAGCCTGATGACCAGTATCCACTGGTGCTGACAACTGGCAGGATTCTCTACCAGTATCATACGGCGACAATGTCCCGGCGCTCCTTAGGGCTTGTGTCGCGAACCCCTGAGCCGTTTGTCGAAGTCAGCTCCGAGGATGCTGCTGCGCTGGATATCAGCGATGGGGCACCGATTAGGATTACTTCACGCCGCGGCTCTGTTACTGCCCGGGCTGCGGTGAACAACCGCTGCAGCCGGGGTGTTGTGTTTATGCCGTTTCACTATGCTGAAGCAGCAGCAAACCGACTTACCAATGCTGCTTTAGATCCGGTCGCCAATATCCCTGAATACAAGGTCTGCGCGGTACGGATTGAGAAAGCCGCAGTATAACACCAGAAATTACAAGGATCATATTGATGCGAGGGACTAACCATGTTGCACACCAATGTACCAACGGATTTTTCCCAAAAGATCAGCACGCCTCATGTTGACCCAACGGCATATGTCCATCCGCTTGCGGCGGTCATCGGCAACGTCGTTGTCGGCAGGCGGGTTATGGTTTCACCGTTTGCCTCGATTCGGGGTGATGAAGGGCAGCCCCTGTTTGTCGGCGATGAATCAAATGTGCAGGATGGAGTTGTTATCCATGCGCTTGAGACCGAGCACAACAGCCATGCTCTTAAGAAGAACCTTGTGACGGTTGAAGGGAAGCAGTATGCCGTATATGTGGGGAAAAGAGTTTCGCTTGCGCATCAGGCGCAGATTCACGGCCCGGCGGTTGTCGGTGATGGAACTTTTGTCGGCATGCAGTCGCTGGTGTTTAGGTCGCGGGTTGGAAGCCATTGTGTGATTGAACCCAAATGTCTGATTATGGGGGTGAGCATTCCTGATGGCAGGTATGTGCCTGCGGGTACGATCGTAAAACGGCAAAGTGAAGCAGATAGCTTGCCGGTCATAACCGATGACTATCCGCTCAAGGATTTAAATAAGGACGTGGTGCATGTCAACGTCAGCCTTGCCGACGGCTATGCCAAGACCCTGCGATCGTGAAGCGGGGATGAACAGGACGGTTTGCAACTGACCCGTAGCTTACTACTCAACGGGAATAAGCGTTTCCATTAAAAGTACAAAAGGGAAGGCAACGATTGTCGCCTTCCCTTTTGTGTAATAACTGTAGAGCACAAGTTTATTTTTTAGGTGGCTTCATCAGGACAGCGGCGATAACAATGCCGACAATCGCCATAATCAGCGTCGGCTTGAAAGCGACCGCATAGCTGCCGAACGTGTCTTTCGCGCTGCCGGAAATGATCCCACCGATGATTGCGCCGATGCCATAGGCAAAGAAAACCACACCGTAGTTGCGGGCATAGTTTTTCATGCCGAAATAGGTTGCCGTTGCCGTGGGTGCGATGGCGAGCCAGCCTCCGAGGGTAAGCCAGAATCCGCAGAACGCGATCACATAGAGCGCTACCGACCCTTCACCGGCTGCGAGCATTAAGGCAGAGGAGACCAGTATCAGGATCAGGTTCAGGACAGCAGCCCATTTGGGGGTGATCATATCCGTGAGGGAGCCGAACAACGGTCGTCCGACTGCATTGAAAATCGCAAAAACACCGACCAGTGTTGCTGCCGTGCTCCCTGCAATTTTAATGACCTCGCTCCCCACGGGTTTTGAAATGCCGATAGCCATGAGTCCAGCAAGGCAGCCGATGGTGTAGCACAGAAAGAGACCCCAGAATGAGGCGGTTTTGATCATTTCGCCGGTTGTAAAATCAAGCGCAGAAGATGCTCCTGCAGCCGGCGTCCATCCCGAGGGCTTCCATCCTTCTGCAGGCAGCTTGAAAGGGAGCGAGAGCAGCACGAGAATAATCGCAAAAGCAATACCAAAATATAAAAACGTTGTCCCCAGCCCTACGTGGGGAATGAGTACATCGGCAATTTTACCGGTAATCAGCGCTGAGCCGCCGAACCCCGCAAGCATCAGCCCGACCGCAAGCCCTTTTTTATCAGGGAACCATCGTCCTGCTATGGCAATTGGGCAGCCATAGGTCAGACCGACACCGCCGCCGGCAATGATACCGTAGGTTGTAATGAGCAGGTAAATGCTCTGGGAGTTACAGGCAACTGCTGACAGAGCCCAGCCGAGCCCGACGATGATGCCGCCGATAAGGGAAAGGTTTTTGGGACCGAGTTTTCCCATGACCTGCCCGCCAAAAAACATAAGGATCGAAAAGGAGGCAAGAAAGATCATAAAGGGCAGATTGCCCTGCGACGCAGAAACGTTAAATATTTTTTTTACTTCCGGTAGAAAAATACTGTAGGAATAGACACTCCCTAAGCACAGATACATAATCAGACAAATCACCACATAAAACCACCGACCAGATTCAGCCGGCATACCGAAAAGCTTTTCCTGTGACATCCCGTTCTCCTTCCTTTCTAAACGTTCATACTATTGCTGAAAGACAGCGTTCCTACTCATTACCTCAGGCGAGGATATCATTCAAGCAAAAATTGCAGGCTGCGCAGATTGCCGGATAATTTTTGACACTGCTTGTTCACAATCGCAGCATTACTCAAGCAGCGTAAATTTTCCTCCCGCAACTTTAATCATAACCATAGAGTCGGTCGAAAGTCCGCAGTGGTCTTCAGCGGTCATATTGTAAATGCCGCTGATACCCACATATCCCTTGGTATTTTCGATCGCATCCCTGATTTTTGCCTTGTCGGTGCCGGCTGTTTTGATGGCGTTCACTACCAGCATCAGCGCGTCCCAAGCATAACCCGAATGGGTGTTGACCTTACCGTACTTGCGCACGTTTTCGTATTCGTTGATAAAGTCAAGGAGCAGTTTTTTTTGCGGGTCGCTGTCAGGAAGCTGTGCGGCAACCATCAGCTTTGTTGACGGCATGATCGTACCTTCGGCTGCGTCGCCAGCAAGTTCGATATATTTGGGATCAGGCAGACCGTGGCACTGGATCAGCGGAATGGTGTAGGAAAGCTGGCGCACATTTTTCGCTACAATCGAACCCGGGGGGCCGATGGTCCAGCAGATGAGTGCCTGCGCATCGGTTGCTTTGATTTTGGTGAGCTGTACGGTCATGTCCACATCGGTGACATCGAATTTTTCGTCAGCAACGATCTTGATGCCATACTCTCCGGCGAGTTCTTTGAGTGACTGCTCCCCTTCTTTCCCAAACCCATCAGTCGCTGTGATAATGGCGATTTTCTGAATGCCCTGCTTTTGCAAATACTGATACACCTTCTGGACCGCGGTGACGGTTTTTTGCGGTGACTTAAAGACATATCTGCGCACCGGGTTGACCGGTGGAGTACCGCCAACACAACCGACATTTGGTGTGCCTGAGGTTTCAATCAGGTTGATGATAGCCATCGCGGAATCAGTGCGCGTGGGCCCGATGAGCGCGATGACCTGCTCGTTTTCAATCAGCCGCTTTGCCTCAATCGCAGCTTTTCCGGGGTTGCTTTCAGCATCGCCGAAGACGAGCTTAATCGGCCTGCCGTTGACACCGCCAGCCTTGTTGAGTCGCTCAGCGAGCATTTCTGCAACGTATTTTGACGGCGTGCCGATGTGCCCTGCAGGACCTGAGAGGTCAAACAGACACCCGATTTTAATTGGTTCCTGTGCTGCGCACAGGCAAGCTGTGGATAGCATAAAAAATGCCACTGCACTGAACATGCCCACGATGGTTTTCATATCATCCTCCTTTGAAGGGGTTTGTGTTGTTTGCAGCACCTTGTCTGTATAAATATATTAGTGAAACGATTGACGGCTCCGCCCCAGGTATGCCGTCTGAACCGTTTTGTTTTCTGCAAGTTCATCACAGGTACCTTGGAGAATGATTTTACCAGTCTCCAGCACGTATCCCCGGTCAGCGATCGCAAGGGCTTTTTTTGCATTCTGTTCCACGAGCAGTATGGTGGTACCGCGCTGCCTTATTGTTGCAAGCGTGGCAAAAATACTTTTCACGACCATCGGCGCCAGCCCCATCGAGGGCTCATCGAGTAAGAGCAGTTTTGGAGCTGCCATGAGCGCGCGTGCAATGGCAAGCATCTGTTGCTCACCGCCGCTCAGGGTTCCAGCCATCTGATGTTTGCGCTCAGACAGGACGGGAAAGAGATCAAAAACAGCGCAAAGGTCTTGCTTGACTTTTCGGGTGCTGGCACTGACACGATGGTAGGCACCCAGCACCAGATTGTCCATAACCGACAGAGAGCTAAACACCTGTCTGCCCTCGGGCACCAGTGCAATACCTGATGCTACAATGTGCGCGGTGGGGAGCATGCTGATTGACCTGCCATCAAAGAGAATATCGCCCGTGTATAGGGGCAGTCTACCCAAAATTGCTTTCAGAAGCGTTGTCTTGCCAGATCCATTGCCGCCAATTAAAACCACAATTTCGCGCTCATCCACATGCAGCGATATGTTTTTCAAACAGTGAATTGTACCGTAGTAGCAGTTGATGTTAGTCAGTCGCAGCATTGGTCTCAGCCGTACCGCTTCCTGCAGGCATGGTGCAGGGGAACCCCGCTTGTTTCAATAGACCACCATGGGAAATGGGGGAAGTATAGGCAGTGCTCTGCCGTGTGTCAATAAAAATTGAAACCTGCAGTGAGCGATATATCAGATATCAATTTCTGCATCGGTATGCGATGGAAGCATCAATCGCTCAGTTGAGGTGAAACATTATGATGAGCGGTGATATCCAGAACATGCTCTCAAAACGTAGCAGACTAAAATTAATAATTGACAGCAAGGGTATGAATAGATACACTACACTATCCCTTAAATCTTTTATAAAGGAGGATGTTTTCGTGGCATACTGCCATAGAAAACGCTTTAGGCATTTCTCTGACGGTCAGAATATCCAGCCCCTCTGAAGGTTCGGCTGGCTCTTTTGCAACCGGTAGTATATCTCTCCACCCCGAGCTCTCCGTCCCTTCAGGGGGACTGCTCACCTTAGTACTATTCTGCAGTACAACCGCTTATTCGGTAAAGCGGTATTTGTTGTTCAGAAAGGAGGTTGCCTGATGAAAGTCCTCGGACAGCATATCCTTGTTGAGTTTTGTGACTGTGACCCTTTTGCACTGAATAATAAACAGATGGTACAGCAGTATATGAACGAAGCTGCGGTTCGGAGTAATGCTACTGTTGTTGCGTCAGTGTTTCACCATTTTAGCCCGTATGGGGTGAGCGGTGTGGTTGTCATCGCTGAGTCCCATCTTGCGATTCATACCTGGCCCGAATACGGGTATGCTGCGGTTGACCTGTTCACCTGTGGAACCTCAGTAGATCCTTGGCGCGGCTTTGAGTATTTAAAGAACTGTTTCAAAGCCCGTTACTACACTATTACGGAAATGAAGCGGGGCATTCCTGAGCAGTCATCAACTCAGGTCATGAGGGAACCTGCTTATGTGAGTGTGGCACCGTAGGGGATTGCATGGAGAGTATCTGCACGTGGTTTGAAGCCCGGTTTTCACCAGATGTTGTGCTCAGGATAGCCACCCGCGGTCGGCTCTGTAGCGTCACCACCCCCTACCAGACGATTGAAGTCTATGATACGCTCCCGTTTGGTAGGATTCTTGTCCTTGATCAGGTCATCAATGTTGCTGAGCGGGATGAGTTTATTTACCATGAAATGCTCTGCCATGTGCCCCTGTTTGTCCATCCCCATCCGGAGTCAGTGCTGGTGGTCGGCGGCGGTGATGGGGGCACGGTTCGTGAAGCAGTAAAACATAACTCAGTCAGGCATGTGGAACTGGTAGAAATTGATCAGGCAGTTGTTGACGTCAGTAGAAGGTATTTGCCCTCGGTAAGCGGTGAGCTCGACAATCCGAAAGTCCGCATAACCTACGAGGATGCTGCCCAGTTTGTCAAAAAAACACCGCACCAGTTTGATGTTATTATCGTGGATTCAACCGATCCCGTCGGCGCTGGTGCGGTGTTATTCTCAGAAGACTTTTACCGGGATTGTCGTGCGTTGATGGATAGTCACGGTATACTGACCGCCCAGTCTGAATCTCCTTTTTTTGATCCCCAGATTGTCCGTTCGCTGTATGCAACAGCACGGTCAGTCTTTCCGGTTGTCAGAATGTATACAGCGTTTGTGCCTTCCTATGTCAGCGGGTTGTGGAGTTTTCTGTTCTGCTCTCTGTCGGTTGATCCTGTGGTACAGTTTCACGCTGAACGGGTTATGACCGCAATGCTTGATCTCAAGTACTATAGTCCCGAAATTCACCGAGCAAGCTTTGTACTTCCACCGTTTGTATGGTCGGTGTTGAACGAAAGCTCCTCATCTTCTCCCAGATAGGCAGCAATGACCTTCTGGTTTTGTTGCACCTCTTCTGGTGTCCCTTCAGCGATTTTGTTTCCCTGGTCAAGCACGGTAATCCGGTCGGCAATATCCATGATCAGTTCCATATCGTGTTCAATCAGCATTATGGTCATGCCTTGGCGTTTCAGCGTCGCAATGACTGACATCAAGTCTGTCCGTTCCTGAGCGTTGAGACCTGCAGCAGGCTCATCAAGCATCATCAGTACCGGTTTTCCGGCAAGTGCCCGCGCGATATCAACAAGGCGTTGCTGACCAAAGGGCAGGTCACCAACCATCACGTGGGCATGGTCATCCATGCCGAGCAGTTTCAAGGCATCACGAGCTGTCTGCGTCATTACTGCTTCTTCACGATAAAACGTGCGGGTACGAAATGCTGCTGACAGGACACTACTGGTTGCACGGCTGTGACAGCCTACCTTGACATTATCAAGGACGCTCATGGAATCAAAAAGGTTGATGGTCTGAAACGTACGCACCATGCCGCAGAGTGCGATTTCATGAGGTTTGCGACCGGTTATGTGCATACCGCGGAAAAAAATCTCTCCGTGGTCAGCAGGCAGTATGCCGCTGATGAGGTTGAAGGTCGTTGTTTTTCCGGCGCCATTCGGACCAATGATGGCGTATATTTCACCTTGCATCACCGAAAAACTGACCTCATGAACTGCGGTGATGCCATTAAAGTGTTTGGTGAGATTTCGAACCTCAAGAATCGCCATACGCTCTGTCCTTACACGGAACGCTCAGCAGCGGGTTAGCGCCGTGGTGCCAGTCGGCGCAGTAAGGTTTTTATTTTTTTATTTGAGGCAACGATCATCACTGTCGTCAGAATAAGACCGTAGATTGCCATTTCAATATCGGTTGAACTGATGCCATGCAGCGCGCTGCCTGACACTCTGAGGAGTTCGGGCAGTAGTGAAAGCCCTACGGCACCCAGCAGGGTCCCCCATCGGCTTCCCATGCCACCGATGACCACCATGGTGACAAATTTGATTGATAAAATAAAATGTGCCACATCATCCGGGTTCAGATATTTGAGCGGCGAACAGTGTGCATAGAGAAAACCTGCAAAACCAGCATAGAGTGCGCTCAGCACAAATACCTGAAGCTTATGACCAACGACATTGATCCCAAGAACTGCTGCAGATACTTCGCTTTTGTGAATTGCCATGAGTGCGCGACCAAACCGCGACTCAAGGATGTTGGTGCTGAAGAGAAACAGCACCAACACCGCCGACCAGACGACGTAGTACTGTGCTGTATCAGTGAGCAGGGGCAGGCCAAAAAGCCGCAGCGGCGCTATGTTGGGCATGCCTTGTATGCCGCCGGTCAGCCCTGCAGGGTCGGCACGGAGCACCGTATAGGTTATCATGCCAAAGCCGAGGGTTGCCATAGCAAGATAGTGTTCTCGTAATGTAAGGGTTGGCAACCCGATGAGCAGCGCAACAACGCCGGCAGTCACCACCGCAGGAAGGCAACAGAGCACGGGCGAAATTCCGTATCGGGTGGAAAGGATGCCAGAGACGTAGGCACCAATGGCAAAAAAAGCAGCATGTCCGAGCGATATTTGCCCTGCATACCCCATGAGCATATTGAGCCCCATTACGACAATGGCGTACATTCCTGCAAGCGACAGGATCGAGAGGTAGTAGGACATTCTCCCCGGGAAAACAAGCGGCGCAGCCATAACCAGTCCTATGAAGAGGCCGTACGGCAGTCGCTGCCGTATGTTCGTGCTCAGAGCTGTCATTGCGTGTTCCTGCACTCCCTATCCTGTATCTGCTTCCTTACCGTCCCCTGCCGGTAATGCCACGGGGTCTGACAAACAGAACCAGCAAGAAGAGCGAAAACGCTATTGCGTCTTTGTAGCCTGAGAAGAAAAAGCTTGCAAAGGTTTCAAGCAAACCCAGCACCAGTCCTCCGATGACTGCACCCGGACTGCTTCCCAGACCTCCCAGAATGACCGCACAAAAGCCTTTCAAGCCGAGATCCATGCCGCGGTACCATGCCATTTGGGTTGTGGGCGTGACCATGATGCCTGCCACCGCGCCAATCAGTGCACTCAGTCCAAAGGAGAGAAACGACATTTTTTCAACGTCAATACCGACGATATAGGCTGCTTCCCGGTTGATGGCACAGGCACGCATGGCTTTGCCGCGGATCGTAAAGTGAAAAAACAAGGACAGCAGCATCATGATGCAGCACGCTGTACCGAGAATCCAGAGGCTTTGCCCCGGCATTGAAGCACCACAGACCTTGATGTGTTCAGGACCAGGGAATGGCGGATAGGTAAAACTATCTTTGGTGACGAACGCAGTCAGGGACTTAATGATAATAGAGACGCCGATGGTAATGATAATGAGGGTCACTACGGAAGCGGTTCGCGCTGGTCTTATGGCAAGCCGCTCAATCATCAAGCCGACCGCCACAACCCCTGCGACGGAAAGCAAACACGCAGGGAACACCGGCATATGCAGAACGGTCGTACATCCTGCCATGCACATGCCGCCGAGCATGACAAATTCGCCCTGAGCAAAATTGATAATGCCCGTTGTGTTGTAAATAATGGTAAATCCCAGCGCGATCAACGCATAGATGCTGCCAATGGTGATGCCACTCACCAGATATTGTGCCAGCTGTTCTGAAGCAACCATGCATTTCCCTGTCGGATCTTTGTGGTTAAGCCTGTGTTTTATACCATCATACCGGCTGTAAAGCAAACGGATACCACGCCTTGAGAGATTGTGTCGCAATTAAGATAAAGAGTTGCAGTAAAAAGCTAAAATTCAGTCTCTGAGGCTGGATGTTTTTTGCCAGCAGCAGAGCAAACGTTAGGGATTTTTCGGAGGGGGAGCGGGGGGCGATTGCGTATCTTCAGGCAGGTAGTGGTCTGCACCCGGATCTTCTTTGAGTTCAAGCTGGAGCTTGTGTGCCTCATGCAGATAGGATCCGGTGAGCAAGCGCAGCTCACCCTGAGGCGTAACGATAATGGCTGACGCGCCCGCAACCGGACACTGCTGCTCGCAGAGACCACAGCCATTGCAGCGGACGTCAATGACAAAAGGTTTTCGCACCCCTTCATGCCATTTGAAGATGATCGCATTATACGGGCACTGCTCATCGCAGATGAAACACACGCGACTCTGTGACCAGACAAGACAGCGGTTGGTATCAATCCATGCGGTACCGATTTTAGCGTGCTTTTTTTCATCAAGCGACAGCGACCGTAGCGCACCGGTCGGGCACACCGCACCGCATCGGTTACAGGTTTGGTCGCAACCGGCATGACGGGGGACAACCCGAGGTGACCAGATTCCCTCCAGTGTTGCTTCAAAAAGGCATGGTTGCAGGGTGTTGGTTGGACAAACTGCCATGCACAAGCCGCAGCGCACACAGCGCTGTAAGAATATATTTTCAGGGACCGCACCGGGTGGCCTGAGAACCGCCTGTTGCGCGCTTCGATGCGCCGGCGTTGCGCGGAGAGAAAAAATCGCAAACGCGCTTGTGGCACATGCTGCAAGCAACGTACGCCTGTGGTACCTGAAAGCCTGCTGCTGTAGTGAGGGGATGCTCGGGGAAGGGCTGAATTGGATTGTAGCCTCAGGGCATAGGTGGCTACAGGTATGGCACATGATACAGTGCGCACTCCAGGTAACTGCCGGATCATCACTGATTGCTCCCATAGGGCATGCGTGCACGCACTGCATACAGCGGGTGCACCTGCTGGTAACCCGGCGACGGAACAGAGCAACCTGTGAGCAGATGCCCAGCAGCGCGCCGAGCGGACACACCGAGCGGCACCACACGCGGCGGCTATACCAGTTGAGCATGCCAAGACCGATGAGGATCAGTGCGGTCAGCGTTGCGTATGCGTACACTGACTGGCTGAGAGAAGCGCGTGCCATCCGCACCCAGTGCAGGTGCTCGGCAGCTGGTCGTGCCGCATCAAGAAATGTAGTGCCGACTCCGTCAAGCACCGGGCGAACGACAAAGGTCAGTACCCTACTCAGCAGCGCAAGGGGGTCGGCAATGCCGGCGAGATTGATTCCCCAGAGACAGCACAGAGCGATGCACCAGAAAAACACCGTGTTGACCGGGGTGGCTTTAAGCGGTACCGCATGATTGCGTGCAGGCAAGAGGTCAAACAGCGTTCCCAAGGGGCAGATAAAGCCGCAGAATATTCTGCCAGCAAGCAGTGCGCTTGCAAGCACAAAAAAGGATAGCAGCAAGGGTACAGAGAGCTGCCGGGCAGCAATGAATGTGCTCAGCCCAAGCAGCGGATCAAGGCGCAGCAGTAAATCAGCAGGCAGCAGGACACCATACGTGGCGCTGAAAAAAAAGGTGATAAAAACGACAAGGAAGGCAAGCTGAAGGCAACGCCTCATACCTGTTTTCTCAGGATCGAAATCTCTTCATGCAGCATAGTGCCAAGCCCCATCTGGTGTGCAGCAGCAATATGCAGAATACCGGATGCGGGAATTTTCTGGTTGTACCATTCTGCCAATGAGACTCCGACTGCATCAACAGCAACAGGATCAGTGCCTGCAAGGATTGTGTTCGGGAAGGTAACGGTTCCCGGTCCTGAAGGTCCACCCGTCACCAGCGCTCGGGACCCGTCCAGAAGGACAAGATCCACCTTCACGCCGCTTGCAAGGTCGGCAATTGCCTGATTGATGTCCACGCGCGCATGAAAAAAGCGGCGGTCCCAGATAATGCCCATCAGCCCCTTCATCCCAAGACTGACACCGGTGGTTGCGTGGGATTTTGCGGTCGGCAGATTGATCAGCACATCGCTTTCCAAAACATCACGCATGAGCTGTACCTCCCGAAGCACTTTGCCGCGGGGAAGGGGATGGGGTTTGAAAAACTTTTCCTGGGTAAGAGCAAGGACATAGACCTTGGTGAGGCTGCGGCATGCCTCAGCAATGCCTGAGAATTGCAGACACCGATCAGGTGGATTGAAGGGATAATCAAGCACCAACACTTCTGCTGCCCCGGCATCACGGCACAGCTTTGCCACGGTTGCCACGACCTCAGGGTGAGTATTGGTTGCCCGATCAGGCGGGTGGGGGAAGGACATATTGGGTTTGAGCACGACTCTGCTGCCGTTGCGCACGAACCGTTCAATACCGCCGAGCATTGCAAGTGCAGCACGCGTCGCTGCTGTGCGCTCTCCGGTAACTGCAACGACCGTGGTTTTGGGCACTGCAGTCGCATGGCACGACACAGGTCTTACCAGTGGCGCTGCAGCAAGCGCAAGTGCACTTCTCCCTGCGTGTTTGAGAAAGTCCCGTCGCGTTATGTGCATCCGAGCTCTCTGGTATGGTGATGCAGTTTCATAGGGAAAATTTTTGGGTTACGGTGCACCGCCGCCTCCCCCACCTGCGCCTTCGACAGCACCTGCAATTTTAAAGATCGGCAGATACATTGCTGCAAGCATGGTTCCGACCGTACTGCCTAAAAAGACCATCATCATAGGCTCGATAAGGGTTGTCAGGGTTTCAACTGCCTGATCAACTTCCTCTTCATAAAAGTCGGCGATTTTGGAGAGCATAGAATCAAGAGCACCTGTGGATTCGCCGACCGCTACCATTTGGCAGACCATGGGCGGAAAGACACCGCTTTGCATCATGGGCTCTGAAATGCTCTTGCCCTCACTGATGCTTGCACGGGTTGCCATGATGGCGTCTTCAACAACCCGGTTGCCCGCAGTTTTAGCTACAATGTCAAGTCCATCCAGAATCGGCACGCCGCTTGAAATCATGGTCCCCAAGGTGCGTGTGAATTTTGCGACTGCGACTTTGCGCAGCAGGTCGCCGATCACCGGCATTTTGAGCATCATGCGGTCAACAAAATATGCACCGCGCTCGGTATCTTTGAATTTTTTAAACGCAACGCCAAGCCCTATGCCAATACCCAAAAGAATCCACCAGTTTGATCTGAGGAAATTACTGACGTTCACTACAGCTTGCGTGAGCCCCGGTAGCTCGCCACCGAAACTGCTGAACATCTCGGCAAAAACCGGGATGACAAAAACCAGCATCACAATCACCACGACGATCGCAATGACGCCGATCACTGAGGGATACACCATCGCACCTTTGACTTTACTGACCAGTCGTGCGTTTTTTTCAATATAGGCTGCAAGGCGCTGCAAAATCGTGTCAAGGACGCCCCCCAGCTCACCGGCAGCAACAAGGTTCGTGTAGAGATTGTCAAATACTTTGGGATGTTTTTTCAGAGCATCAGCAAATGAGGAACCGCCTTCGACATCGTTTTTGACCTGAGAGAGGATTTTTTTAAATGTTGCATTTTCTGTCTGGTTGGTCAAAATCTCAAGTCCTTGAATCAGCGGCAGCCCTGCGCTGATCATGGTTGAAAACTGCCGTGTAAAAAGAATCAGGTCTTTGGTTTTGACGCTGGGCTGGAGGAGTTTAATGTCAGCAAAGATATCTTTTGGCTTTTGTTTGACAAGGCTTGGACGTATGTTTTGCTTGCGTAATAGTTCGCGCACGGCATTTTCGTTTGCAGCCTCAACTTCGCCTTTTTGCACCATGCCTTGTTGGTTTTTGCCTTCCCATAAAAATGTCGGCATACGGTAACCTCCTCTGGTGTTTCTACCCGTTAGGGATGTTTTTTGTGGCAGAGCGTTTAATCATCGCGCGCCGTCGCTTTCAAGACCTCTTCAAGGGTGGTGATTCCTTCAATCATACGCGCAATACCACTTTGACGCAATGTTTTCATGCCGCTCCGGACAGCTTCTCGTTTGATGTCAATAGCAGAAGCACCCTGCAGCACGAGCTCCTTAATCGTTTCGGTCATTGGCATGACTTCATACAGTGCTATGCGACCACGGTAACCGGTTCCGTTGCAGCCGTCGCACCCTGTGCCTTTGTAGAGCGTGGCACGGTGAAAGCCGTCAGGAACCGGGCCAAGTTTTTCAAGCAACTCCTCGGGAACCTGTGTGAGCGGCTGTTTGCAGTCCGGACAGATTTTTCGGGCAAGCCGCTGTGCCAGTATCAGGTTGACCGATGAGGAGACCAGAAACGGCTCGACCCCCATGTTCAAAAGGCGGTTGACCGTGCTTGGCGCATCGTTGGTGTGGAGGGTGCTGAGCACCAGGTGCCCGGTCAGCGCAGCCTTGATTGCGATTTCTGCAGTTTCAAAATCCCTGATTTCGCCAACCAAGATAATATCAGGGTCCTGCCGAAGAAATGAACGTAGTGCAGCGGCAAACGTGAGTCCAATCTCCTCATGGATTTGCACCTGATTGATGCCTTCAAGGTTGAATTCAACGGGGTCTTCTGCGGTTGAGATGTTCTCAGTGGTTTTATTTAATTCGGCAAGTGCTGAATACAGGGTTGTCGTTTTCCCGCTGCCCGTAGGACCCGTGACCAGTACCATGCCGTAGGGGCGGTGAATGGCATCCTGAAAGTCGCGCAACTGCTGCGGGTCAAATCCCAATTTTGTCATGTCAAGTTGCAGATTGGATTTATCCAAAAGTCGGAGCACAACTTTTTCACCAAACAGCGTCGGCAGCACCGAAACCCGAAAATCCATTTCTTTCCCTTTTGCCATTTTGAGTTTGATGCGGCCGTCCTGCGGCAGACGGCGCTCTGCGATATCAAGTCGCGACATGATTTTAATGCGGGAGACAATGGCGTTTTTCATCTTGAGCGGCGGTTTCATCACCTCATACAGGCTGCCGTCAATGCGGAACCGGATGCGAAAGGTGCGTTCATAGGGTTCAATGTGAATATCACTTGCACGCTTCTCAACAGCGTCTGCCAGAATTGCGTTTACCAGTTTGATGACCGGAGCGTCTTGGCTCTCACGCGCCAGCGACCCCACGTCAATTTCATCTTCGGTATCAATATATTCGACCCCTTCGGTGTCAAAACTGCTCAGCAGCGTCTCTAACCCTGCGGGTGCTGTCTGGTAGTAGATATCAAGAGCACTCAGAATAGCATTTTCTGAGGCGATCAGGGGTTCCACGCGGTAGCCGGTCAGAAATTTAATGTCGTCAATGGCGAAGATATTGGTCGGATCAACCATCGCAACGACCAAGGTGGAATTTTTGAGCGCAATCGGCATGATATTATATTTTTTTGCTACTTCTGCAGGAATCAGCTTCAGCACCTCAGGGTCTATTTTGAATTCCGAAAGCTTGATCGCCGGAATATTGAACTGCTCGCTCAAAAACTGCAGGAGCTGCTGTTCTGTGATAACGCCCTGTCGCAGCAGAATTGAGCCGATTTTCCCCCCACTCTGCTTTTGCAACTTGAGCGCCTCATCAAGCTGCTGCTGGGTGATCAGATTGTGTTTGAGCAGCAATTCGCCAATTTTTTGTGACATGGGGTCTCAGCGTAATCTGCTGTATCGCAGGTCGTTAAAGTGTCTGGTATGAAGCTTCAGCTGAGTATGCATAAAACATTTAAGCACGTCTAAGCTGATGACGATGTATTTGGGCATCCTGTTTTTGTGCTTAGCACAGACTATACCAGAGGTACGGCAATAAATTATTGTCTTTTTTCGGTTCACTTGCTATCTTCCTTTATGGAAAAAGCTTTTGTCACTGGATTGGCTTCAGAACAAAACGTAAAATAATATCATGAAAAAAAATCTCTTTGTCGGACTGGTTATCAGCGCGGTCTGCATTTTTTTTGCGGTCCGCGGTATCAATTTTACCGAGGTGGCGGCAAGCCTGCGGAGCGCATCCTATGGCTACCTTGTGCCGGTGCTCCTTGTAGTGGTGTTCGGGCTGTATTTGCGTTGCTATCGGTGGGGCATTATTTTAGAGTCGCTGGTTGCCTATGAACAAAAGACGCTGTTTGTGCTCGGTTCTATAGGGTTTATGGCTGTCTGCGTACTGCCGGCACGTCTGGGTGAGTTTGCACGCCCCTATCTGGTTAAACGGAAAAGCGGGGTGAGAATGTCAGCCACCATGGCAACGATCATTGTCGAGCGGGTCTTTGATTTGCTGGCACTGATGCTGGTTCTGTTCGCTGTCTTGCTGAAGGTATCGCTGCCGCCTGAGATTTTCAGAGCAGGGGTAACCATGCTGACCATTTCGTTTTCCTTGTTTGTTATCCTGATATTTCTTGCGGTTAAAAAGGAGTTTTCTCTGAATACCCTTGACCGCATGCTGGTTGTCCTGCCCGAGCGGCTCCAGAAGCCTGTGCGGCACCTGGCGCATTCATTTATTGAAGGGTTGCAGATGCTGCCGGATATAAAAAAGACCCTGTATGTCGGTGGGCTGTCGTTTGCCATTTGGTTGGTGTTGGGAATTTCAAACTATCTTCTATTTTTTGCGTTTGATTTTAACCTTTCGCTGATTAATGCGTATGCCATTCTTGTTGTTGTGGCACTGGGAGTTATGCTGCCGGCAGCTCCCGGTTTTGTGGGAACCTACCACTATGCTTGTGTGCTCGGTCTGACCGCTTTTGGGGTCAGCAAATCAGCAGCATTCTCCTATGCAGTGGCGCTCCATTTTATTCAGCTCATACCAGTCATTGTGTTAGGGCTTGTGTTTCTGCCGTTCCAGCATTTGTCGCTTGCCCAGTTTGTTACCAAAGAGGGGGAACTGGAAAAAGAGGACCTCCTGTCGTGAGCACGAGGGGGCTGTCTGCATGTGTTTGCTTGCGGCTGACGATACCGGTTGTCAGGACTGCTGGGGATCCAAAAGCTTCAGCCCCTCCTGAATGCTTTCCGGCGACAGCATCACCAGAGTACTTACCAGCACTGTAATTACCAGAATAATTGCCATCAGCGCAAAACCAGCCTGCCGTGGAGACAGCGTGTGGACCTCCTGCATGCCGACAAATATAAGGTAGAGACCATACCCGTATGGAACTACGCCGATAATGGGAATCCAGGCAGCAATATCCACAACGCTTGCATAGCAGATGACGCGCAGGGTTGCTGCAAGCGGGGCTGAGGTGCGGGAAAGCTTCAGGGCTATGGCATGGAGAACTAGTCCTGCGATCAGTGCAGAAAAGATATTTGCAGCCATGAGCGAAAGAAACATCTGAAACCCAACGCCATGGTAGTTTGCGATAAACAGGGCAGCAAGAAAAGAGGTGGTCACTAAAAACAGCAGTGGCTGGCGAAGTCCTGCATGGGTTGGCAGATTGCGGAAAAAGAGTCGTGGCTGCAGGACCAGTGTGCGTGACACCCAGACAAAACTCTCAAAAAACCGCGAAGGATCAAATTCTCTTCGTTCACCGTGTTGCCCGTCCATAGGTTTTTGCTCGTGGCTGTCTGATATCATCGTTGACAGAGTGGTGTGTCTGCGATACGATTTTTTTTATTACAGTTTTTTAGAATGGTGCCCTCTGGTGAGGAGCATTCCTGTTCACTGGAGGCTCACCACAATGGTATGGCGTTCTCTACTATAGCAGGGTTTGGAGCTGAGAACAAGCAATGAGAAAATCGCAACGCACTCAACTGACAGAATCAAGACTTGCACGCCTTCGGCAGAGTGACCGAACCTATCTGTGGTACCCCTTCACGCAGATGCAGGAGTATGTCTGTAGCGAGCCGCTGATTATTGCGCGGGGGAAGGGATCCTACCTCTATGACCTACACGGGAACCGCTATCTTGACGGCGTCTCTTCGCTGTGGGTTCTGGTGCATGGGCATTGCCAGCACGACATTGATCAGGCAATGATCCGACAGATCAAAAAAATGTCCCACAGCACGTTGCTGGGGCTTACCCACGAGCCGGCATTAGAACTCGCCCGGCGGCTTGTTGCCATTACCCCGCGTGGACTTGTACGAGTGTTTTACTCAGACAACGGCTCGACGGCTGTTGAAATAGGTTTAAAGATAGCCTTTCAGTACTGGCAGCAGGTCTCCCCAAAAACCCAGGATAAGCAACATTTCCTGTCGCTCACCAACGCATACCATGGCGATACGCTGGGCGCGGTGAGCGTCGGCGGGATTGATTTGTTCCACAGCATCTATAAACCGCTGCTGTTTAAGACATTCAGGGCTCCCAGCCCCTACTGTTATCGGTGCACGTTCAAGCTTACCTATCCCCGCTGCGGTATGGCATGTCTTGAGCGTTTTGAGGCGATCGTAAGGAAAAATCATCACCTCATGGCTGCGTGCATTATGGAGCCGCTGGTGCAGGGGGCTGCAGGCATGATTGTATTCCCCAAAGGGTATCTGCGGGAAGCGCGCGCAGTCTGTGCGCGGCATAACGTATTGTTTATTGCCGATGAGGTTGCCGTGGGGTTTGGCAGAACCGGCACGCTGTTTGCCTGCGAGCGCGAACGCGTGCAGCCCGATATTATGGCACTTGCTAAAGGCATTACTGGCGGAACGCTGCCCTTGGCTGCAACGCTCACCACCCAGCAAATCTATGAGGCATTTTTAGGCAAGCCGGAAGAGTTCAAAACATTTTATCACGGACACACCTATACGGGAAATCCGGTTGCCTGTGCTGCAGCTTTGGCAAATCTTGAGCTGTTCGAGAAAAAACAGGTGATTGCCCAACTGCAACCCAAAATAGCCCTGCTTCGCAAACGGCTTCAGGAGTTCTGGAACCTTGCGCATGTTGGCGACATTCGGCAGCAGGGGTTTATGGTGGGTATTGAGCTGGTCGAAAATACCACGACAAAGGCTCCATACCCTGTGGCTGCACGCATCGGGCACCGCGTGATCTTGGCGGCGCGGGAGCGCGGGGTGATTATCAGACCACTGGGCGATGTGATTGTTTTAATGCCCCCGCTTTCAATTTCCGAGCGTGAGCTGACCACACTTCTTGACGTGGTTTATGATGCCATACGCACGGTGACTGAACCGTCCGCCTGAAATAAAATGCTTGACAAGGTTACGGAGTGAGCGTATAAGGTTAACCCTTTTCTTACCGGATCATGCCTCGCAGGTCACCGCCGGATGGTGGTAACGACGATACTATCCCTGCTTCCCTACAGCCCGGTAGTTCACGACAGAAACACAGACGCATGTGGAGGTTGCTTTTGTGATACGTGATTTGTCAAAGATACGCAATATCGGTATATCCGCGCATATTGACAGCGGAAAAACAACCCTGACGGAGCGGATTTTGTACTATACGAAACGGATCCATGCAATCCATGAGGTCAAGGGCAAAGATGGGGTTGGTGCGACTATGGATTTTATGGAGCTGGAGCGCGAGCGCGGCATTACCATCACCAGCGCAGCAACCTATTGCGAATGGGCAGACCATCATATTAATATTATTGATACGCCCGGTCACGTTGATTTTACCATTGAGGTTGAGCGGGCGCTGCGTGTGCTGGACGGTGCGATTCTTGTGCTCTGTGCCGTTGGCGGTGTGCAGAGCCAGTCGTTTACGGTTGACCGGCAGATGCGGCGCTACAATGTGCCGCGCATTGCTTTTGTCAATAAGTGTGATCGTGTCGGCGCACATCCGCTCAAGGTGCGCGATCAGCTCAGAGAAAAACTTGGACATAACCCCGTGCTGCTGCAGCTCCCAATCGGGCTTGAGGACAAATTCGAGGGCGTGATTGATCTGATTACACTGCAGGCGCTCCGGTTTGGTGGCACTGCAGGTGAACAGGTCGAGGTTCGACCGGTGCCGGATGATCTCATGGATGATGCCCTTGCTGCCCGTGAAGAAATGCTTGACGCTGTTTCGATGTTTTCAGATGAACTGACCGAGGCAATTTTAGAGGATGCTGTTACTACTGATCTGATCTATGGGGCGATCAGGGCAGGCACCCTTGACCTGAAACTGACGCCGGTGCTGATCGGCTCTGCGTATAAGAATATCGGCGTGCAGCCGCTGCTTGATGCAGTGGTGCGGTATTTGCCAGCACCTCCTGACATCACCAATGAAGCCATTGATCTTGCCCGGGATGATGAACAAAAAATTCCTATTCACAGCGACGTGGAAAAACCACTGGTGATGCTGGCGTTTAAACTTGAAGACGGACGGTATGGTCAGCTGACCTACCTGCGCATCTATCAGGGACGGCTTGAACGAGATGCCACGATTGTCAATAGCCGTTCTGGGAAAAAACATAAAGTCGGCAGACTGGTACGCATGCATGCCAATGAGATGGAAGAAATTTCGGATGCCGGCGCTGGTGATATTGTTGCAATTTTCGGACTCGACTGTTATTCCGGCGATACGTTTACGGACGGGACACTCCAGGTTTCGATGACGTCAATGTTTGTGCCGGCGCCCGTTATTTCACTTTCCATCAAACCGGTTGACAACAAGGCTGAGATTAATCTCTCCAAAGCACTGCGCCGGTTCACCAAAGAAGATCCAACGTTTCATGCAGATGTTGATCCCGAATCAGGGGAGACGATCATCAGAGGGATGGGGGAACTCCAGCTCGAGGTGTATATTGAGCGCATGAAACGCGAATATGGCGCTGCGGTTGAAACCTCGGCACCCCAGGTCGCGTATCGCGAGACCATAACACAAAGAGCTCCCTTTAACTATACACACAAAAAACAGACCGGTGGTGCGGGTCAGTATGGTAGGGTTGCAGGGTATATTGAACCGTGCGAGGAGCATGAGTTTGAGTTTGTTGACGAGATTGTGGGCGGTGCCATCCCCCGACAGTTTATCCCCTCGGTCGAAAAAGGATTCCGTTCCATGCTCGCAAAAGGAACCCTCATTGGTGCGCCGGTCACCGGTGTGCGGGTCGTGATCAATGACGGCGCAGCCCATAGTGTTGATTCTTCAGACATTGCTTTTCAAGAGGCTGCCCGGGGCGCGTGGCGCGAGGCTTTTGACCGGTCGCGGCCACGGATTCTTGAACCCATCATGCGCGTCGTGGTTGAGGGTCCTGCTGAATTTTCCGGCAATGTGCTGTCCACGCTCATGCAGCGCCGCGGCATGATCATCGGCTCGCATGAAGACAGCGGTATGGCACGCATTGAGGCTGAGGTGCCGCTTGCCGAGATGTTTGGCTATTCTACGGTGCTGCGGTCAAACACGCAGGGCAAGGCTGAGTTTACCATGGAATTTTCTCGCTATTTGCCGGTACCCCAACAGACTGCAGAAGAACTCATCGAACGTGCACGTGAAAAAGCGGCACAAAAAAAATAATGCATTGCCGGTGCCTGCATCAGGAGTACCGGCATTAGGGAGTGACTGTGTATGAAGCACGAAGAGATCTTTGCCGAACACCCCCTTCGTCTGCTGGACAGGATTTTCTCCGGTAAGCTAGATACGGGCATGCTCGGTGTCATTATGGCACGTGCCGGTGTAGGCAAAACCGCATTTTTAGTGCATATCGGACTCGATGCCATGGTGGCAGAGCGCAATGTCGTCCACATTGCGCTCGGACAGACGACCGACCATGTGCATGCTTGGTATGATGCTCTCGTGGGTGCGCTTGCCAGCCCCACGGCTGCTCACCAGAGTGAAACGGTGCGGCAGCGGATGATCCAGCACCGCATTATTCAGACCTATCCCTCTGATACAGCCTTGACGCCGCAGCGGCTGGAGCAGACGGTCGGACTGTTTCTTGCGCATGTTCGTTTTAAACCCGATCTGATTATTATTGACGGATTCAACTGGGAACAGTCTTCACCGATTCAAACCGCAGCAACGTTGGGTGCATTCAAAGCCTGCGCTCAACGGTACGCAGCACAGCTCTGGATGAGTGCCCACACCCACCAGAGCCTCTCCAGTGTTCGGACATCCCTTGTCCCGCCGTGCGCTGAGTTCAGCGAACTGATTGATGCCGCAGTATTTCTGGAACCTCAGGGCAGTCAGGTCATGGTCAAGGTGCTCAAAGACCCAGCCCGTGAGACCTTTGAGGATGCACACCTGCTGCTTGAATGTGATACGTTCAGCCTTGTTGCGGATGCGGCACGGCCACGGCTGACGCTTCCTGCTGCCGGGCACACCTTGCTGTCGGGAGGCGCTCAAGGAGCTGAAGCAACGTTTGGTGAATGCGCTGAAGCATGGGGCATGCAGGAAATAAATTTTTCTTTTGAGGGACACCAAACCGTGCGTACCCGAGGCGTGGTGAAATTGTCCTGCAGTGAACTTGCACAAGGGCATGTCAGCGATGTTTATATCAGAGCAAAAATGCATCGCACCTATCCGTCAACACCACTGTTCAAAAAAGTGTTGCAGTCCATTTGGCATCAGGTTAACACCGCTGGCGAGGTGTTCGTGGTGGGCACCATCCTGCCGGATGGAACGGTTCGGGGCGGCACCGGATGGGCAGCAGAGCTTGCCAAACACTGGAAAAAACCGCTCTGGGTTTTTGATCAGGAACAACAGCAGTGGTTTGCATGGCGCGAGGGGACATGGCAACACGTCCTGCCACCACGTATCACCCGAAGCCGTTTTACCGGTACTGGTACGCGATTTCTCAATCAGGAGGGGAAAAACGCTATTCGTGCATTGTTTGAGCGTTCATTTGGACCTGCATGCCGCACCTAACTTTGGATTCCTGCACTCCCGGTAGGAAGTGATGTCCTCATCGCAGGTTTTTTGTACCGGAACCCCTCTATCAGGAAGGAGCTGCTTTCGCCGCGTCGTGCTGCAGGTTTTTTGTGTGCAAGTGTTGGCAACTTCATTCTCTCCTCAACCATCATCAGTATGCCTGAGCATTTCCTTCCCATGACCCGTGCTGAGATGCGCACGCGCGGCTGGAACGAGCTTGATGTTATTTTGGTCTCAGGCGATGCCTATGTTGACCATCCGTCGTTTGGGATCGCCATTATCGGCAGGGTGCTGGAGCAGGCGGGATATCGGGTGGGCATTATTGCGCAGCCTGACTGGCGGAGCACCACTGACTTTACGCGACTGGGCAGACCGCGGCTTTTTTTTGGCGTCAGTGCCGGTAATGTTGATTCTCTGGTTGCCAACTACACTGCCAATAAAAAACCACGAACCAACGATGCCTACTCGCCCGGCGGCACGCCCGGTTGCAGACCAGACCGCGCCTCAATAGTATACGCGAACCGCATCAGAGAAATATTTGGCCGCATTCCCATTGTGCTCGGCGGGATTGAGGCAAGTATGCGGCGTTTCGCCCACTATGACTACTGGGATAACTGCGTGCGGCGGTCGCTGCTGTTTGATGCGCGTGCAGATCTGCTCATCTATGGCATGGGTGAAGCACCGATTATTGCTCTTGCCCAACGGCTCCAGCACGGCGTACCGCTTGACCGGATGCCGGGCATTCCCGGGACCGCCATTATCACCAGCGATCCGACGCTGTTGCAGCACTGTCGCATCATTCCTTCCTATGAAGAAGTTGCCAGTGACCATGGACGCTTCAGTGAAGCCTTCCGCCTGATTTCTCTGCATCAACATCCGCATTCCCTGCCGCTTGCGCAGCAGCATGCCAACCGGTGGCTGATCTGTTTCCCACCGCAGCCTCCGCTGCAGCAGCAGGCGCTTGATGATATCTACGGGCTTCCGTATACGCGACGCTGGCACCCTGCCTATGACGCTGATGGTGTTCCGGCTCTTGTTCCGGTGCGTTTTTCAATTGTTTCCCACCGGGGATGTTGTGGTCAGTGCTCGTTTTGCTCGCTGTCGCTCCATCAGGGCAGAATTGTCCAGAGCCGAAGCCCAGCCTCAATCATTGCTGAAGCCCGTCGCATAGCTGCACTGCCTGATTTTACCGGGACAATCACTGACATCGGCGGACCGACGGCAAATCTCTATGCGGCTACCTGTCCACGCTGGGAATCTGGCGACTTTTGCGACGATCGCCTGTGTCTCTATCCTGAGCCGTGTCCCAACCTTGATCCGGGCTTGACAGCAAGTCTTGCACTCTATCGCACCTTGAGGAAGTTGCCACGGGTGCGGCATGTGTTTATCAGCAGCGGGTTCCGCTATGACCTTTTGGTTTCCGAGTCAGCTCGGTCTTACCTTGCCGAGGTTTGCAGGTATCATATCAGCGGGCAGATGAAAGTTGCGCCTGAACACGTTGACGATACGGTGCTGCGTGCTATGGGCAAGCCCGGGCACAAAGTCTATGCCGCATTTGTACAACAGTTTTCCCAGGTTGTGGAGCAACTGGGCAAAAAGCTGTATCTGGTGAATTATTTCATGTGCAGCCATCCCGGGACAGACCTTGCTGCAGCGCTGGAGCTTACCCGCTATTTGCAACAACGCTCGATGCACCCTGAGCAGGTGCAGGACTTTATCCCGTTACCGCTGACCCGCTCGACCGTAAGTTATGTGACTGGTGTTGACCCACTCAGTGGAGAGCGGCTGTATGTGCCTCGGACGTTTCGGGAACGAAAAATACAAAGGGCGCTTGCCCAGTATGGACATCCTGCCAACAAAGCTCGTATTACCCGAATACTTCGCAGCAGAGGCGCTGAAGACCTTATGCCCTCGTGGGGTACCACAGGCACGGAGCGCAAGGTTTCACGAAAACCCGTGCGGCAGCACCGTCGTGATCGAAGCCCCTGACATGATTAGGCGTTGCCTTTGCTCTGAAAATAGGATAAGCTAATATGTGCTGTGTATTTCACCAGGAGGTGACTATGAAACGACTTGTGTTTTTGGCAGCAGCGCTGCTCGTGCTGTTCTCGGTGCAGCACGTTGTTGCTTCTGATAATGCAACGACTGCGGTCAGGCCTGCAGAACGTTTTAGCCGCGGTGTTGTCAATATCCTCTCTTCACCGCTTGAATTACCAGCCCAGATGTATGTTCGAGCAGTGTACTATAGTGACACCAGTGAGTATGTGATGGCGACGGTTGGCGGTTTTCTTGAAGGGATTCCCATGGGCGCGCTGGTTTATTTCCCATGGCGGCTGGGTGCAGGGATCTATGACGTAACCACGTTTGCGTTTGCCCGCTGCAACCGGTGTCTTATTAATCCACCGTACCTTTCTTTTTCACCCCGATTTCTTGAGCAACCGTGACTCCGACGGGAGGAAGCTGCACTACTCAGCGTCGGTTTGCTCGTGCGGAGCACGGCTTTGTTCGCGCTGCCGTGCCATAGCGTCAACCTGCCGTGTTTTTTTTAGCGGCTGATTGACATACTCAACCGCGCTGTTGCTCATCTGCTCCCGTGTCCGTTCGATAACCCCCTTTTTTTCGCCCTCTGACCGTGAGCACCCGTTTCCGGTAAGCGCAAGCATGAGCAGGATAGCTATGAGGAGAAACTGCAGGGGTATGCTTCTTCTCCTCTGGTGAGCATGGTCATGCACGTACCTTCGCGATCAGGCTGTGCCGGGCAGCGATGAGGGTTGCAAAAACGCTCCGGCAAGCGCTGCATTGACCTCCTGTTGCAGCGTCTGCAAGGTGTGTTCGTCATACGGACGGGAGGCGGAAAGCTCAGGATCCAGTGTCTGATGCGGGTTAAAATTTTGCAACCGGAACCGTTTGGCACCGTTGAGTTCTCGGGCAAGGCGCACAATTTCCTCGGGCTGATGGAAGCGTGGCAGCACGGTGCAGCGAAACTCATGTTCAATGCCGCTTGCAATAATCAAGCGAATGCTTTTTTTTACTGCCGCCAGTGTATTGACAGATCCTGTTATGGCACAGTAGCTTTCTTCCTCAAGCGCTGCCTTCACATCCATAGCAATATAGTCAACCAGTCCCTGCCCGATCAGAGACTGCAGGACCTCAGGGTTACTGCCGTTGGTGTCAAGTTTCACGAGAAAACCCCTCTGGTGCAGCTCGGAAAGCAGTAGTGGCAGCGACTCTTGCAGCGTTGGCTCGCCGCCAGTAACACACACACCGTCAATCCACCGAGTATTTTTGGAGAGATAGCTGAGAATATCATTGACATCAATGGTTGCAAGGGACTCGGGTTCAAGCACTAGTGCCGCATTGTGACAATAGCAACAGCGAAAGTTGCAGTACGGGAAAAAGATCACTGAACAAATTTTTCCCGGCCAATCCATAAACGATGTTTCAAGAAAGCCTTTAATGGTAAGTGATCCGCTGGACAGCATCAGTTGCTCCTTCCGGCTGTCGGACACAGCAGGTTCTGAATCTGCTGCACGCTGGGAACCACGCCGCGGAAGTCTGCGAGCATGTTTTCCTGCAGGTCTTCGATAATAAAGGTTGGCGTTGCCTGAACGCTATAAAACGATGCTTCTGCAAGCCCCTCAGGAGTTTCAACGTCATACTCCTGCACCTTAAACCCCGCAGCCTTGAGCTCTTTGCCGATCTGTTTTGCATGGGGGCACCGTGGGCATCTGTTTTTTATAAAGAGTTTTACCAGTCCCATGGCGGTCCTCGCTTTTAGTTGTTAGAAAAGTAACCTCGGTTTCTGTTGCGGTCACGAAGCTCGCCGAGTTTACCTTTGTTCCAGCTTGATATTTTGGTGAAATAGCCGGTGATGCGGGTGATGCCGTCAACTTCCTCTGAACCGCAGTGCGGACAGGAATTGCGCAGACCGCGCACCGTTCTGCCACATTTGAGACAGTTGGTAAATTCAGGAGAAAAGGCAATCTGGTCGTTCTGGGTTTGGCGGAATACCTTGATGACAAAGTTTGCAAGTGATTCCTTGCTCGGTCGGGCTTCCCCAAGCCAAATGTGGGTGATAGAGCCTGCCTCGATCAGCGGATGGAACAGCCCTTCAGTCTGAACTCGTTCGATGGGATTTTCACGAGAGCCGACCGGAAGACAGGTGGAGTTGGTATAGTAGATTTGTCCGAAGGGAATGCTGCCCTTGACCGTGCCGGTTGCCTTGTCCGGGAAGTCACGCAAATCAAGCTTTGCAAAGCGGTATGCCGTGCTTTCCGCAGGCGTCTGCTCAAGCACAAAGTGCATCTGGTAGCGTTCACTGAATTCTTTGCACAGCAGATTCATGTATGAAATCACTTTGAGCCCGTATTTGAGGGCATGTTTTGATTGGTTGAGTTCTTCACCGGTCTGGATTTTCACCAGCTCGTTGAGCCCGACCATGCCGATCAGATAGGATGCCCGGTGCATCCGGAGATACGGGCTGCCGTCTTTTGCCATGGTGAGCAGCGCGAGCGGCCCACTTTCGCCCAGCGCCAGCAGACTTTCGATAAAAGCTTTTTTCTCAAGATGTGCTTTGACCGCAAGTTCCATCATGCTGCGCAGATTTTGGAACAGTGCCGTATCGTCTCCGCCGCTCCGATATCCCAGTCGGGGCAGATTGATGGTCACGTTCTGGAGTGCACAGAACCGCATCTTCCACGGCTGCTGCGCATCCTGCAGATCGTTTTCGTTCAGTTTGAAGCTCAGGCGGCAGCACTCAGAAACTTTTGCGGTTTCTCCGCGGTCAAAGACAAAGTAGGTTGTACCTTTTTCGCTGGCGACATCGCAGATATGCAGCAGGAAGTCCTGTGAGCCTTCTGTCCTGAAGAACTTTTCCGTGATGTGCACCAGTGGTTTGGGGAAAAAGAATGGTCTGCCGGTACCGTCACCTTCTTTGTACACATCAAACAGCGCCCAGACAAAACGCTGAGCTTCCTTTTCGTACTCGCCATAGGTTTTACCAGTGAACTGCCCACCCGGTCCGATTGCCGGTACGTTTTCAAAGTGCCGCGGCACTTCCCAGTAGAGATTGATGTCAGTGAAGATCGCCTGACCGCCGCGGGCAACTGCCTGCTGGGAAAATTCATAGACCATCATCTGGGCAAGCTGGTGAACTTCACGGTCGCTGCGACCTTCTAAATAAGGCGCAAAGAAAAGATTTACCGCGTCCCAGCCAATGGCACCGGCAAAGTGGCTCTGAAGCGCAGCTGCAAATTTTACCATGTGCGCAAGCAATACTTCGGGCTGTTTGGCAGGTTTGGCGTTTGACAGTGAGTTGGGAAGGCTCAGTCCAAACCGTTTTATGTATTCAAGCGACTGACCAGAGCAGTAGGGACGATCAATAAACCCAAGATCATGCAGATGGATATCGCCGCGCATATGCGCATCGCCAACCTCTGGGGAGAAGACCTTGAGCAGCGCATATTCTTTTTTAATGCCCTCGGCAAGGGTCAGGTTGGTTGCTTCAGGGCCGTGCGGTACATTGGCGTTTTCCTTATTGGGGTGCAGAATCAGCTGATCAACATCATACAACGGCACGCCAAGCCGGGTATGGCGCTTTCGCGCCTCTTCAAACCCGCGTTCGATAAGTTTAGCGTTCACCAGCTCGCGAATAAGCGGTGCGGTTACAAACTTTATTTTGGAATCCCGGATTACATGCTGCACCTCGCGGCTTATCTCATCAGCTACATGCGCACTGACCCCAGCTTCCCTGACCATTGCTTCAACGATTTTTTGACGGTCCCAGCCGGCAAGGTCATCATCAGATGTCCGGACAAAAAGAGCAAGGTCAGTTGTTTCATGACACTCTTCGCCAATATCCTGTCGTTCTCTGAGTTCTACTAATGCCCCCATGGCCACCTCTCCCCAAAAAGTTTTTATTCAGTATGTTGTGTATATCGGTGTTTTAAACCACAATATGTAGAAAATTGTCAAGAAAAAATTAAAAAAATTTTTATCGCGGGGCAGCAAATGAAAAAGTTTTTTAACTATATGATAAAACTTGCTTTTATAATCAGTCTCGGAGAAAACGCACCCGAGAAAAAACAAGATCGGTGGAAGGCATGCAAACCCTCACTTTGGGTAATACAATATAGAGGCAGCGGCTGTCTTTTCCTATTCAAAAGAAAAGTTTTTATGAGGTTGGTGAAGAAACGCGTCTGTTTTTTGGAACTCACTGTTGGTAAGGTTGAGAGACGGCTGCTCCAAGCTGACCGCAAGCAGCAGCGATATCCAAACCCTTACTGTATCTGATCGGTGCGGTAAAGTGGTGTTTTTGTAAAATGCTCTGGAACCGCTTGACCGTCTTCTCATCAGGTCTTCGAAATTCAACGCCAGGGTGCTCGTTAAAGGGTATTAAATTAATTTTACACGGAATGCGGGTAAGGATTCGGGCAAGGGCTTCTGCATGTTCTGGTGCGTCATTGATGTCGCGCAGTACAATATATTCAAACGTGATACGTTTGCGCGGCTGCAGCGGATAGCGGCGTGCTGCATCAAGCAGCTCATGCAGGGGGTAGCGACGGTTTATTGGCATCAAAAAGGTGCGCAGTTCATCTGTCGGCGCGTTGAGCGATATCGCAAGATTCACCGGAAGATCGGCGCCAAGACGCTGCAGCTGTGGAATAATACCTGCCGTGGAGACGGTTATTTTTCTGTGGGAAAAGTTCATGCCCCAAGGGTTCATCAGAATGCGGAGTGCAGCACAGGTGTTTTCGTAGTTTGCAAGCGGCTCGCCCATACCCATAAAGACCAGATTGGGAAGTTTTGCTGAGAACTGCTCAGCGATAAGCACGCCCTGTACCTGATTGACGATTTCAGCAGGGGAGAGATTCCGCACCAGTCCTGCCCTGCCCGTAAAGCAGAAGCGGCATTGTAGGGCGCAGCCGATTTGGGTTGAGATGCACAGCGTCGCATGTCCCCGCTCAGGAATCAGGACTGTTTCAATGCCATGACCGTCATTGGTGCGGAAAACAAACTTTTTTGATCCATCACGCGACTCCGCCACGGTTGCTATCGGCAGACTGCTGACGTGCACCGCTTTGACAAAAAGCTCCCGAACCCTTTTGGGAAGGGATGTCATTAGGGTAATATCAGTAACCTGTTTCTGGAAAATCCACTGGTATATCTGGCGGGCACGGTAGGACTCAAGCCCGAGATCGCGACACAGTGCCACAAGGGCTTCCCATGAGATGTTTTTAAGATCGTACCGGTGATCCGAGGGAGCAACCGTCATAAATCAGCATATCTTTTTGCTCAGGTTGAGTATGATACTATGAGTGTTTGCCGTGTCCCTACTTGCATTGCTGGTTTATGCCTCCAGTGCTTGTTCAAGAGCGTGGAGTGTCAGCTCAATATCCTGCAGGGTGTGACGTGACGATACAAAACAGGTTTCAAACGGCGAGGGAGGGAAAAAGACGCCGTGGTGCACAAGGTTGCGATGGAAACGGGCAAAATGCTGCGTGTCACCGGTCATGACCGCAGCATAGTCAACAACATCGTGCTCAGTACAAAAGAGCGAAAACATTGAACCAATGACATTCAGACGCCACGGCACCCCCTTTTTTTTCAGGATACTGCGTATTCCGTCAACAAGCATGGCAGTGCGTTTTTCAAGTTGGTCATACAACTGACCGGTTTGCAACACCCTGAGGGTGGCAATGCCTGCTGCCATGGCAAGAGGATTTCCTGACAATGTCCCTGCCTGATAGACTGGCCCGACAGGTGCTACGCTGTCCATGATTTCTTTTCTTCCACCATAAGCGCCGACCGGAAGCCCACCGCCAATGATTTTTCCAAGAACGGTCAGGTCAGGCTGAACGCCGATACTGTCCTGATATGCACCATAGCGGAGCCGGAAGCCCGTGATGACTTCATCAAAAATCAACAGGCTGTTATAGGCATCTGCAATGCTCCGCAGCGTGTTGAGAAACCCCGGACGGGGCAAGACCAGTCCCATATTTGCAGCAACCGGTTCAACAATGATTGCTGCAATATCGTGCCCTGCACGGTCAAAAAGTTGTGCAACTGAGTCGCTGTCATTATACCGGGCAACCAGCGTGTGGGCAGCAAGTGCTTCGGGAACACCCGGACTTGTCGGAACACCGGTGGTCAGGGCACCTGAACCTGCTTTTATCAGGAAACTGTCTGCATGACCGTGGTAGCATCCTTCAAATTTGACGATCGTGTTTTTTTCAGTAAACGCCCGAGCAAGGCGCACTGCACTCATTGCCGCCTCAGTTCCTGAGTTCACCAACCGTACCCGCTCTACCGAAGGAATAGCTTCACAGATCAATCGAGCAAGCTCTATTTCAAGCTCACCCGTCACACCAAAACTGGTGCCGCGAGCTGCTGTGGTTGCCACTGCATCAACCACTGCCGGATGTGCGTGCCCGAGAATGAGGGGGCCCCAGGAGCAGACATAGTCTATATACTCGTTTCCGTCAACGTCATAGAGCCTGGCACCTGCTGCCCTGCTGACAATAAACGGCTCGCTACCGACAGCACCAAATGCTCGCACCGGACTGTTAACGCCGCCGGGCAGGTAGAGCTGTGCCTGCTGGTAAAGGGCATGGGATTTTTCTGTGAAACGCTTAACCATGGTACCTCTTCACGCTCTTTCATGTGAACATAGTGTTTGCACGGCATGCGGTCACTGCCTGAGGATCTGTGCTGCTGCTTTTGCAAAATAGGTGATGATGATGTCAGCACCCGCACGTTTGATTGCCGTGAGGAGCTCAAGCATGACCGCATGCTCATCGAGCCAGCCCTGCTGTGCCGCAGCCTTGACCATCGCGTATTCACCGCTTACGTTATAGGCAGCAGTTGGCCACTGAAAGGTTTCTTTTACCGCCCGCAGCACATCAAGATACGCCAGAGCAGGCTTGACCATAACAATATCAGCGCCTTCCTCGATATCGAGCCGCACTTCCCGCAATGCTTCCTGAATGTTTGCATAGTCCATTTGATAGGTTTTTCTGTCTCCAAAGGCAGGCGCTGAACGTGCTGCTTCACGAAACGGTCCATAGAACGATGACGCATATTTTGCCGCATATGCCATGATCGGCAGCATGGCAAAGCCTTCGGCATCGAGTGCTCGACGGAGATAGCCAATTCTCCCGTCCATCATGTCTGAGGGCGCGATCATATCACACCCTGCACGAGCATGCGACAAAGCCTGCAAGGCAAGCAGCTCCAGCGTTGCGTCATTGTCAATAGAGCCGTCGGGCGCAACAATACCGCAGTGCCCATGATCGGTGTATTCGCAGAGGCACACATCGGATATGACCAAAAGCTCTGGGCAGGTGTTTTTTATTTCTCTGACCGCAGTTTGTATAACTCCGTCGTGCGCATACGCTGCTGAGGCTTTACTGTCCTTGCGCTCCGGGATGCCAAAGAGTATGACGCCGGGGATACCAAGCGAAAATACTTCACGCACCTCCTGCCCGAGCAGGTCAACAGAGATTTGATATATCCCCGGCATTGATGCGATCGGCATTTTTTCCCCTCTGCCGGAGCTAACAAACAGAGGATAGATAACATCAGAAGGGCTCAGATGATGTTCGCGGATGAGGGTGCGAAGTTCTGGGCGCAGCCTCAGTCGCCGCAGTCGTTGCACAGGATAACTCATAGGGTAGTCCTTTGGTGAGCACAGTGGTTAAGAATCGCTGCAAGCAGCCCGTCGGTCGTGTACTGCGGTGCCTCAATGGAGACCGGCAGGTTACCTGCCCGAGCTGCTGCTGCCGTTACGGGTCCAATGACCGCAACACATGCCTGCGCTGCGATACGCATAGCAAGATCGCTTCCGATAAGCGTGATAAAATTGCGAACGCATGAGGGGCTGGTGAACGTAAGGATATCAACCGCGCCATTTTGGATATCCTGCACCACAGCGGTATCACGGTGCTGCGGCAGTGCCGTGCGATAGAGTGGTAGCTCGTGTACGTGGGCACCGAATTTTTGCAAACCTTCGGGAAGCACGTTCCGGGCGTTTGCTGCACGGGGCATGAGCACTTTTTGACCAGGACGCAGGTGCGAGCGGAGGGCTTCAAGAAGTCCTTCAGCCGAGTATGTTTCAGGCATGACGTCAACCATGCAGCCGGTAGCTTCAACGTGCTGTCGGGTTTCAGGACCGATGGTAGCAAACCGTATGCCGTGCAACGCACGAATATCAAGACCACATGCTGCACGCTCGGCAAAAAAGATGTCAACGGCGTTGGTGCTGGTAAACACGACCCAGTCGTAGGAGCTGATGTTTGTAAATGCGTGATGCAGCGGCTGCAGATTTTCTTCTTTGATAATGGACACAGTGGGAAAGAGAACCGGCTCGCCGCCGCAGGAAGCTATTTTTTCAGCAAACGAGATTGCCTGGGGCAGCGGCCGTGTGATCACCACTCTTTTCCCCCAGAGCGGTTTTTTTTCAACCCAGGCAAGATGCTCCCGCATCGTCGTAACTGCACCGACCACAAGGACAGCAGGCGGCTCGGCAGCGGCCTCGCGGGCACAGGTTGCGAGCGCGTCAAGCCGCGCCCGGATAACCTGCTGCTGTGCTGTGGTACCGCGGATGATCAGTGCACAGGGCGTATCAGGAGCTCTGCCGTGCGCCATGAGCTTCTCGGCAATGGCAGCGAGGTTTTCAATCGCCATGAGAAACACGAGCGTATCCACTCCCTGTGCCAGTTCTTTCCAGCGCAGAGCGCTTCCTTTTTTTCCGGGTTGCTCATGACCGGTCACCACCGCAACGCTGGATGCCATATCCCGGTGGGTCAGGGGGATGCCCGCATAGGCGGGTGCTGCAAGTGCTGAGGTGACCCCCGGTACGATTTCAAACGAGCATCCGTGCTGGGCAAGGTAGAGCGCTTCTTCAGCGCCACGGCCAAACAAAAACGGATCACCACCCTTGAGCCGTACCACAGTTTTTCCGTGTCGTGCTTTTTCGACCAGCAGACGGTTGATTGCATCCTGCGTGAGCGTATGGTCTAAGGGTCCTTTTCCAACATAGATGAACTCTGCATTTGGCGAAGCCTCTGCAAGCAGACAGGGGTTGACAAGCCGGTCATAGACGATGACATCAGCATTCTGAAGAAGCTGTCTGCCACGAAGCGTCAGCAGCCCAGGATCACCGGGCCCTGCACCAACTAAATAGACACTCCCTTGTTTCATGGGCACCCCTGCATCACAATAGGCTTCGTATGTTCCCAAACCATACACAAACGGTCTTTCCAGCGGTAAACAGAGCTTGTTTTGGCCGTCCGTACGTCAGCGTCCGGTTTTTCCTCTCCATGCTGCCAGTATTTCTGCACCCCCTTGGGTGCGCAGCCGTGCAGCGAGCTCACTGCCCAGCAATGCTGCATTATACGCCATGCCGCTGACCGTCGCCGTACAGATGCGGGAGCCGTCAGGCGTTGCAATACATCCTTGTACAAACAACTTGTCACCTTGCCGCTGCGCAAGACAGCCAAGGGGCACCTGGCAGCCTGCATCAAGAGATTCCAAAAAAGCCCGCTCAGCAGAAATTTCAGAAAACGTCCGTGCATGGTTGATTTTTTTTAACCAACTAAGGGTAGTCGTATCAGTAGCTCGTGCTTCAAGTGCTATGGCTCCCTGACCCGGTGCAGGCAGCATGAGGTGCGGCGGAATGATTTCAGCAATCAGGTGGTCAATCCCAAGCCGCGCGAGTCCTGCATAGGCAAGGATCAGTGCATCAATACCCTGCGTGCGCATGGTGCGGATGCGCGTTTCGATGTTGCCGCGTACCGGAACAACAATAATATCCGGTCGCACGATATGGAGCAGCGCGGTGCGGCGCAGACTACTGGTACCGATTTTGGCGCCAGCGGGCAGATCCAAAAGCCGTGTCTTTTTTTCTGAAACAAGCACATCGAGCGGATTTTCCCGTTTGAGCACAGCACTCAGACACAGTCCGCGTGCAAGCTGCGCAGGCAGGTCTTTGAGGCTGTGAACCGCAACATCAATCGTATTACTGAGCAGCGCTTGTTCAAGCTCTTTGGTGAAAAAACCACTTCCTCCCACCTCAGACAGCGGACGGTTCTGCCTTGTATCACCCTGCGTTTTGATACGAACAATCTCTACGGAAATGCTGGGATGTGCGGCGCGAAACGCCTCTGTTGCAAGAGCGGTTTGACGCAACGCCAGCTTACTGCCGCGCGTGCCGAACCTGAGGTGGCTGGGCATGGTCATCGTTGTGGACCTCAAAGAGCTCATGCACCATAGCGGCATAGGTGTGCGCCTGCCCACTGAGGGATTTTTCTTTCAGCCGTGTAATCGGCACATGAACAAGCCGATTGGCAATGCTGTGGGCAAGTGACGTGACGATTTCAGCTCTTTTTTGGCTGTCGGTCGCACCGGTGAGCCGATGGAGCGCTTTGTTTAGCTCATCGTCGGCGATCGCATGAGCATATTTTTTGAGTGCTGCAATGACCGGCACCACAGGTTGCGACGACATTTTTTCAGCAAACCGAAGCGCTTCACGCTCAAGAATAGCGCGGGCATTATGAGCTGCACGCAATCGCTCTTTATGATGCCGTGCTACCACGTTTTGCAGGTCATCAATGTCATACAGGGATACACCCGGCAGCGCGGCAAGCTGGGGGTCAATATCGCGGGGCACAGCGATATCAATCATAACGATTTCTCTGCCACAGCGGTTGCGCAGCACAGCGCCACAGTTGTCGTCTCGAATCACCATATGCGGTGCCGCGGTGCAGCTGATCACAATATCAGCGGTGGCAAGTTCTTCAGCAAGGGCGTCAAAATGCACTGCGGTACCGCCGACTGCTGCTGCCATGTGCACTGCATGGTCATAGGAGCGGTTAGAGACGATGACCGATACAGCGCCGCTCTGCATGAGGGCTGTAACCGCACGCCTGCCGGCATCGCCTGCTCCGACGACCAGCACTTTTTTGCCGTCAAGGCTCGTGAATATCTCACGGCACAGCTCAATCGCGGCAGCACTGACTGATACCGGATAACGGCTGATGCCGGTTTCTGATCTCACTTTTTTCCCGACATGCAGGGCAGTCTGTACCAGACTGTTCATAAAGCGGTCAACTGCCGCTGCTTCTTGGGCACGTCGGTATGCATCCTTGACTTGGCTCAGAATTTCTTGCTCGCCGAGCACCATTGAATCAAGTCCTGCTGCAACCGTAAACAGGTGGACTACGGTTTGATGATCAATATACCGGTAGAGCATGCTCCGAAGCACCTGATGGTTGATTTTTGCATGCTGGGCGATCAGCTGCTCGATAAGTGCAAAGCCTTCATCCGGGTTCGTCACCGCTGCATATACTTCGGTTCGGTTGCAGGTCACCAAGAGCATTGCTCCGGTCAAGCAGGGATAGGTTTTGAGTTCGCGATAGAGCTGTCGAACCTGCACCGCACTGAAGGCGCATTGTTCCCTGATCTCTAGCGGGGTTGTCTTATGATTTAGTCCTGTGACAATAAGGTGCATGGTGCTTTTTGCTTTGTTCGTGTTGTCCGTCGCCGGGTGACGGGCACGGCAAGTATAGCAGAATCGGAAAGATTTTTGAAAATGTTTTGCCGCAGACGAGCATCAGGCACCATGCGGTGCAGCCTGCGACGCACTTCTCCAAGACGGGTGAGCAGTTCGCCATGCGCGTCCGTGAGTACCTGCTCAAGGAGAGCGCAAAGCCGCGCTGCAAATGCAGGGCTTGCGCCGCTGCTTGAGACCGCAACACTGAGCATGCCCCGCCGGAATGAAGCAGGAACGATGAAATCGCAGCAGGATGGATTGTCAGCGACATTGACCAGAATACCGCGCCGGGAGCATGCGGCAGCAACACGGTGATTGACCGTAGAGTCGTCGGTTGTGGCAAAGACCAGAAAAGCGCCCTGCAGGTAACGGGCATTCCATGGTTTCTGGTGCCAAACGAGCTTGCCGCGTTTTGCAAGCGTAGCAAGGCGCCGGGTTACCCGTGGGCTTACCACTACAACACAAGCTTTACATTCAAGAAGCCGCATGATTTTACGCTGCGCCACGGTTCCGCCGCCGGCAACAACGCAGCGTCTGCCCTGTAGATTGAGAAAGGCGGGGAAGAGATTATTGCCTCCGAGGGTTTCAGATACGGGCATTTTTTTTGTGTTCTTATGCTTCATGGTCACCCGGCACGATATTTATAGTGCTGAGTTCTTAGTACCGCTCCACACCATAAAGGGGTCTATGATAAAGGTAATAGGTATCATTTTGCTTTCTCGCCTCTGATGATTTTGTTCTTAAGCCCCTCCTGCAAGGGAGGGGTGCGGGGAGGGCTTTTCTGCCCCCACCCAACCTCCCCCTGGTCCCGCAGAGCGGGATCTACGATAGGGGAGGCTTACGGAAATGGCGGATCGAGGGCAAAAGAATAACGGCCCCCTTTATTTTGTGGAGGCGTTGTAAGTGTTCGTCGCAGACAATGGCTGATGGGTTCACGATGATACTCACAGGAGGATTCAAGTTATGCCCATTTATGAATACCGGTGCAACAGGTGCAAGAAGAAGTTTGATATTGTGGTGATGCGAGCATCAGAGCAGTACACGCCGCGATGCGAGAAATGCGGGAGTACCGATGTTGCCAAGCTGGTGTCGCGGGTTCGCTACCTGTCAGGACCGCGGGAAAACGGGCTTGCAGAAACTACGGAGAAAAGGCTTCTGAAAAGCATGGGCGGGAAAGTTGATGAGGCAACCCGCAAGCAGATCAAGGAGCTTGCAAAAACTGCGGCAAAGCGCGGCAAGCGGCGTTTTGAGAGCATGATGGACACCGGCTCTTCTGAGAGCATAGAGTATTGATGCTCGGCTCTCTATAACCTTGGTCCGACGTGACAGCTTAAGTTAGATGTGCTGCATGTAACCTATCCTATGCCTGCAAGCTCAAGCCTGCCCTTCCAGCGGTCACGCAGCACCTGCCGCAGGAGCTGATGTTCGGGCAACTGAAGACCGGGGTCTTGTGCCACAAGCTCAAACGCTGCTTTTCGTGCTTCGCCCAGTATTTTAGCATCTCTGCCGATGTGGGCGACGCGAAAGTCAGGCAGCCCTGACTGTCGGGTGCCGAGGACGTCGCCGGGCCCGCGGATGTTAAAGTCTTCCTCAGCAATTTTGAACCCGTCGTTTGTTTTCTCCATGACCGCAAGGCGCTGCCGCGCTTCATCTGACTTTTTGTACTGTGCCAGCAGAATACACCATGCCTGCTCAGTGCCGCGTCCCACGCGACCGCGAAGCTGATGGAGCTGGGCAAGCCCGAACCGCTCAGCATGTTCGATGATCATGAGCGACGCATTCGGTACGTCAATACCGACCTCAATCACGGTTGTCGCTACCAGGATGTGAATATCGCCGCGTTTAAAGCTCTGCATGATTTCATCTTTCTCAGCCTGCGGCATTTTGCCGTGCACCAGACCGACCCGGTATTCAGGGAAAACGTCCTGCTGTAAATGTGCAGCCATACGGGTCGCGTCCCTCAGGTCGAGTTTCTCCGATTCTTCAACCAGTGGATAGACAATAAAGGCTTGATTCTTTTTTTCAAGCTCACGGCGCACCAGTGCGTATGCCTCATGCCGCTTGTTTTCATGAAAGACTTTGGTAATAACCGGTTTCCTGCCGGGCGGGAGCTCATCAATCACTGAAACATCAAGATCACCATACACCGTCATACCCAGTGTCCGGGGAATCGGCGTTGCTGTCATAACCAGTAGGTCAGGGTTAACCCCTTTTTTTTTCATCTGGGCACGCTGCAAGACGCCGAACCGGTGTTGCTCGTCAATAACCGCAAGACCAAGACGGTGAAACTCCACACCTTCCTGAATCAGTGCATGCGTCCCAATTACTAAATGTACCGAACCCTCACGCAACCCGGCAAGGATCCTGTCGCGTACGCTTTTTGCGATACTGCTGGTCAGGAGTGCTACGGTGACCGGATGCGTTCCCATCAGCTCGCTTATGGTTTTATAGTGCTGTTCGGCAAGCAGTTCAGTCGGTGCCATGATGGCACCCTGATAGCCGTTCCAGACAGCGGCAAGTGCAGCGATCAGGCAGACAACGGTTTTACCGCTCCCCACGTCACCTTGGAGTAAACGGTGCATCGGTGCCGGCTTTTCCATATCGCCAAGAATCTCTGTAAGGCTGCGCAGCTGAGCAGCAGTCAGTGCAAAGGGGAGGCTTGAGATGAATGCAGCAATTTTGTCGCGTGGCACCTGAAAGGCAATGCCCGGCTCAAGCGCGACTCCTTGCTTTTTGAGAGCCAACATGAGCTGCAATAAAAAGAACTCATCGAAGACAATTCTTCGGTGATACGGTGATTGCATCTGTGAGAGCGCTTCAATATCATCGCTTGTTTCGGGAAGGTGCACCCGGCGAAGCGCTTCAGACAGGGGCACTAAGCGGTACTTATCTTGAATCTGGCGGGGAAGATAGTCGGGGAGCAGCGGCGCATAGGTCACTGCTGTTGCGCGGGCTACTTTTTGAATGGTTTTTTGATGAATGCCTTCAGTCAGGGGATATATTGGGATGATCATGCGTTTTGCGTCAATGTCGTCCTCATCGTCAAGGGGCTCAATGTCAGGATGGTGCATTTCAAGACTGAACCGAAACGTTGAGACCATGCCAGCTAAAAGTACCCGTTGCCCCTGAGGAAATTGTTTTTGGAGGATTGCGCGGTATCGTGCAGTGATATGGAACCATTTTGCGGCAACCGTACCGGTGCCGTCTGAAATGATGAGGTTAAAAATTTTATTTTTACTGCTGAGGCTTTCAGAACCCGAACGAATCACCGTGCCGATGACTAGTGCGTGGGTGCCGGGCTGAAGGTGCGCGATTTTCATAACGTTTCTTCGGTCAATATATGTCCGCGGCAGGAAGTAGAGCATGTCCTCGACCGTGGTAACGTTTTTGCGGCTCAGCGCATCGGCTGTTTTTGGACCAACCCCTTTCACGTACCTGATCGGCGTGTTTAAGATCTGTGAACGATTTGCAGCGGTGACCTGCTGCTGGGTTGTCTGATCAGGTTCGCGTTTTTTCGCAAGCATGGTGAGCGCATCTCTGATAAGCTGTTCCTGTGCCGGTCGGGTCAGTGCATCAAACACCTTAAATTGTTCTCTCAGAGTGCACAGCATATCGCGCAGCGCCGGCTCAGGGTTGGCTGCAAGGGCTTTTTCAGCAAGCTGCGGAATAAGCGTGCTCAAACCTTTGACCATATGCAATGCGGCAAAATTGTTGCGCGCAGCAAACAAGAGCGGTTTTTCTATGCTGTGCAGTACGGCATCAAGGTCAGATACTGGACTCTTGCCGGGTGCTGTCATGTCTGGTGTGCGCGGTGTTTGATGTAAAATGATTGTAGGTGATACCGTTGTTTTGTTTGAGTGTTTTTTGTTTTATTTTACTTAATTTTTCTTAAGAAGAGTATTTTTTTTGACGATTTTTAAATCATACATTAACAGATTACAAGAGCATGTCAAAGGATAAGCCATGAAAAAAAGAAGCAGCCTTAAAGCAAAAGTGATTGGAATCGGTATATTTATTTTATGTGTTTTTGTCTTTTCATTAGTATTTATCGCACTACGGATTCAGCAAACCGTTATTGCTGAACGTACCGTTGCTATGGAAAACCTTGTTGAGACGGTAGCGGCGATTCTTTCCTTTTATGAAGAAGCACAGGCCCAGGGTACTCTGACGCTTTCAGAAGCGCAGCAAAAAGCCATGCAGCTTGTGAGAACCATCCGCTATGCAGAAAACGATTATTTTTTTATTCTTGATGTAGCAGGCAGGATGATTGTCCAGCCTTATCAACAAGAGCTTGAGGGGAAGGAGGTAAGCGCTGCTGTTGATACCCGTGGAGGGCAGCTCTATCAGGAAATGATGACGGTGTGCAAAACACATGGCAAGGGGCATGTCAGGTTCTGGATGCAAAAGCCGGGCAGTACTCTGCCGATGAAAAAAATATCTTACGTGCAGCTCTTCAGACCATGGAACTGGATTATCGGAACAGGTTTTTATATTGACGATTTAGTCCAGAAAATTAACTTCATTCGGCTGACCTTGATCTGGCTCATCGTTTTCCTTTCGGTTGGGCTGGTGATTTTATTTTACTGGTTTGTCAGGTCAGTATCCCAGCCTATTAACACTGCAACCAAGGGGCTCAGCCACATTGGTGATCAGGTCTCCCAGGCTGCTGATCAGGTTGCTTCATCAAGCCAGATCTTAGCACAGGCTTCGTCAGAGCAGGCTGCATCCCTTGAGGAGACTTCCTCATCGCTTGAACAGATGTCGTCCATGACAAAAAACAACGCTGATCATGCACTGCAGGCAGATATTCTTATGAAGGACGTGACTACGGTTGTTGGTGATGCCCGGTTATCCATGAATGCGCTGGAAACCTCAATGCAGGACATTGCGAAATCCAGTGCTGATATTTCCCGTATCATTAAAACGATTGACGAGATTGCCTTCCAGACCAATCTGCTTGCGCTGAATGCTGCGGTTGAAGCAGCAAGAGCAGGAGAGGCAGGTGCAGGGTTTGCGGTTGTTGCTGATGAGGTGCGATCGCTTGCGATGCGGGCAGCCGAGGCTGCAAAAAGCACGGGAAGCCTTATTGAAAATACGGTTAGCAAAGTACAGGATGGGACGACGGTGATGCAGCGGGCAAATGAGGCATTTGAAAATGTATCGCGAAAAGCTGCTCAGGCTGCACAACTTGTTGCTGAAATAGCAGCAGCATCCAGAGAACAGGCTGAAGGAATTGCTCAGATTAACCACGTGGTTGCACAGATGGACAAGGTCATTCAGCAAAATGCTGCCAACGCTGAAGAGTCGGCATCTGCTGCTGAAGAGCTGAAGGCACAGTCAGAATATCTCAAAAACTATATTGGGGTTCTTCAGGCACTGGTGCATGGCACCACAGCAGCACAAGCTGCACTTCCTGCAACCACTGCCTCACGTACGCAGAGGAAGGCTGGCGGCGGTGATAGCACGGCTCTGCTGAGCAGCATGACCGCTGATGAAAATACCTTCAAAACATTCTGAGAGGGGAGGGGACTTAGGTCAGGTGTTTCCCGGTGGTCGTCATACTGAGCAGACAGTGCTTGACACCACGGGTGGCTTTGATGCGTGAGGCAAGCTTTTCCACCTCTTTTGGCGCACCCTTTACCACAATCACCTCAAGGCAGTTATGGTGATCAAGATGCACGTGCTGGGTTGAAATAACGATATCGCCGGCATCGTGCTGCAGCGAAGTAATTTTGCCCGTAAGCTCACGCGTGTGGTGGTCATAGACAAAAGTGATGGTGCCGGCAACAACCTTACCCTCCATCCATTCTCGGCGTACCAGCTCTTCCCGAATAAGGTCCCGCAGCGCTTCAGAGCGGTTTGAGTAACCTTTTGAGCGTATCAGCGCGTCAAATGCCTCAAGTAGGCTCTTGTCAAGTGAAACGCCGAAACGGATTAGCGATGACATGGGGAACGTCCTCTCTGGTTATTAAATATTAAATATTAAATATCAGACAATAGTTTTTGTCTGAATAACCTTATCAATCACGGCTTGCGAAGTCAACACTACGGACTGGACTTCACATATAATATCCCAAGTTTCATAAAGAGGGAGTAAACGCGAAGGTTATGGCTTATTGGTATTTTTTGTGATTATGGGTCTGTGCTCGTGGAGATTGTGTCGTAGTGTTGGTGAGTTTTAAAAAATACTGAACACCGAAGTTAGTGCAACTGATCGCGCACCGTCCTTTCTATCGCAGCAGCTTCAATACTGCTTAGTTTGATATGGGCAGCACCTGCGGTTTGGGCAAGCTGTGCTGCCATGCCGAGCGACAGGAAATCGTCTTCGGTATCGAGCACCATGACCTCAGCCCCCCGCAGCACCAGTTGTCGGGCAAACGCAACAGCCTCGTCAAAGGGAGTTGCCTGCGATGAAGGGTCGTAGGATACATTAGCTTTGCCGTCGCTGATTAAAACAATCAGTAGCCGGGTGCCCGGGTGCGACTGGCGGATTTGATGCGCAAGATCGAGGGCTTTTGCAAGACCATGAGCAAGCGGAGTACGACCGCCGGTTGGTAAGGTTTTGAGCTGTTCATGGGCGAGGTCAACATTGTCGGTCGGCGGCAGTAAGACTTCTGCTGTTGTATCACGAAATGCAATCAGTGCAACCCTATTTCGCTTTACGTATGCGTCGCGCAGCAGGCTGAGTACCGCGCCTTTGGCAGCTTCCATGCGCCGGGCAGCAGCCATGCTTCCGCTTGCATCAACGACAAAAAGGATCATGGTACCGAGAGGCTGGGTGCGCTTTTTTACCCGAAGGTGGTTTGGACGCACCTGCAGGATTTTCCCTGCCTGACGTTCAGGGTGCTCCACCGCAGCAGCTCGCAAGGTAGCGTCAACAGCAATATTGTTACCAGTGACCGGTCCAGACGGTTGTGTTGCACGGGTGTATCTACCGCGAGGTGACTGGGCTGTTGCTGGATCGCGTTTGCCTCCCCCTCGCTGATGGCTGCGACGCTGTGTTGGCGTCGGGAGGGCAAGGTCAGGCACCTGTCCGATAGCGAAAATCTGTTCCTGTGGTAGTTGGGTGAGGGTCTGGTTTCTGGTATCAGTGCTCTCCTGCTGCTGTTGGTCTGGCTTTTGTAACGCCTGATCAATTTTTTCAGGATCAAGCCTGCTTTCCTCAAACGGATGTCTGCGCATACGGTGAGGCAGGCACAGCCGCGCTGCTTGCCGGATATCGTCCTGGCTGACCTCTGTCCTGCCTTCATATGCTGCGATGGTCAGTGCGGTACGTACCATGACAATATCAGCTCGATGTGACCGCACCTCGAGTTCACTACATATCTGTGCTGCCTCATGGAGTCGAGCGTCCTCTATCCTGACCTGCGGCAGCAGGTTTCGCGCACTCACGATCGCATCTCTGAGCTTTTGCTGCTGGTCGGCAAAAGATTTGGAGAACTGTTCAGGATCTTTTTCCCATGCGATGCGGCGGCGAATGATCTCCACGCGACTCCTGCTGTCCATGATCGCAGTAGCATCAACGCACAGGCTGAAACGGTCGAGAAGCTGCGGTCGAAGGTCACCTTCCTCAGGGTTCATGGTGCCGATCAGGATAAACTGGGAGGGGTGAGAAAAACTGATTCCTTCCCGTTCCACTGTATTGACACCCATGGCAGCGGCGTCGAGCAGGAGGTCTACGAGGTGATCATCAAGCAGGTTTACTTCATCAATATACAGAATACCACGGTGTGCCTGCGCAAGCACACCCGGTTCAAATCGCCGGCTGCCGTGGGCAAGTGCATGCTCGATATCAAGGGTGCCGGCAACTCGGTCTTCAGTAGCATTTGCCGGAAGCGTCACTACCGGCATTTGGCGCATTGTTACACCACGCTCCTGCAGCGAGGAGCAGTGGGGGCACCCGGGAAACGGCAGAGCCGGATCACAGTGGAACGGGCAGCCTTCAACAACCGGTATGTCCGGCAAGAGCTCTGCAAGACCGCGGGCAAGGGTTGATTTTGCAGTGCCTTTTTCGCCGCGGATGAGCACACCGCCAATCAGGGGATTGATGGCATTGAGGATCAGTGCTTGCTTCATCACTTCCTGCCCGACAATAGCTGTAAACGGGAATACCGAACTCATAGCTGTATTTCCTCAAGGTGTGATTCAGCCTCCAGATAGAGTTGTTTCAAACGGTCAAGGGTTTGCGCGTCAGGCGACCAGTAACCACGGCGGTGCGCTTCCCAGAGCCTGCGAATGATATCGAGCAGTGCATAGGGATTGTTCTCGCGGATGCGATTGCGCATGATATCATCGAATACCAAACGACCACTAATCCGGTCAAACGTTGTGTGATCTACTGCACCGGTGGTGGCAGCAAGCCCTATTAAGTTTTCCATACGCTTTGCAATCTCCTGACCGCCATGATGACAGTGCTTGAGCATACCGTCAAGCCAGACAGGGTTCATGAGCCGTGTGTAGATCCCACGGCTGATTGCATCGTGGATATCTTCGGTTTGCGCACTGCCTTCATGGGTGTCTGAGATCAGCATCATGGCTTTTTTCCCAGATGCCGCTTCGACGCTGCGGGCCAGACCGCCAAAGAACTCATAGTAGTGGTCAAGGTCGGTTATCTCATAATCGCGTGAACTGCGGACCTGGCTGACCACCTCTACCCGGCTCAAGTTTGCAGCAAGGAGACCCTCCAGTTCTCTACCGTAATGGTGTGGTGTGTACACATACTGGAGACTTTGTATGTATGCTGAAACAAGGTCAGCTTCATTCTGCCACGTTTGCTGTTTAACTATTTTTTCAAGGCTGGTGCCATATTCCGACGGTGCAGGACCGAAAATGCGCGCAAGCGAAAATTCACGTGCTGCAGCGTTCTCTATCCCTTGATGCTGCAGGGTAGCAAACAGTTGTCGGGCGTTGGCGCGCACAAAATTCATTTCATCCGGTTCTTCGGCAAAACCTGCAAGTGTGAAGGCATTCTGCAGCAGCGCCAGCGTGTTGGGAAACATGTCCCGAAAGAAGCCACAGATCTGCACGGTCACGTCAATCCGCGGACGCCCCAGCTCACCAAGTGGAATGAGCTCAATTACGCTTTCCCAGTTCCCGCTCTTTTTGATTACCCGAACGCCCAGATATGAAAGTATCTGTCCCACGGTCTCTCCCTGCGTCTGCGAGGTTTCCAGCCCCCAGAGAACCACGGCAACGCTGCGCGGATAGGTTCCCTGAGCGTTCCGGTAGCGGGTAATCGTCTGCTCAGCGATTCGTGCTCCCTGCCGGAGCGCTGACGGTGATGGCACCAGCCGCGGGTCAAACTGTACCAGATTCCGACCCGAGGGGAGAATCTCCGGAGTGCGGAACATATCGCCAGCAAGCCCTGGTGGTATAAACTCTCCCTCCAGCGCACGCAGCAGTTCATCAAGCTCCGGGTTGTGCCGCAGCGCTTCAGCACTCTGCCGGGCACGCTCCACGAGCGTGTGAAGTTCAGGGGGAAGATGCGGTTGTGAACCTGCTGAGGATGTTTTACTGAGGACATTCTCGAAAATCCATTGGCGAGCATGGGATTCCAAACGGCTGCAAAGCTCTGGATGGCGGTGCGGTTCTGCAAGTATGGTATCCCAATCAGCATGCTCTTTTTGCGCAAGCATTCTATAGAGTACATTCCCTTCTGGACACGAGGTTCTGAAATATGCAGCAAGATAGGTAGCAATTTCGTCATCAGAAAATCCGCTGCCTAAGGTGTGCAAACGGGACGGAATCAGTGCTGCCTTCATATCAGAGAGTTTACGGTGAAGGTCGTCGCAGCCGCGCCACTCCCAGCCAAGCATCTCAACTTTTGCTTGCATATCTTCGTAAATGGCTGCACAGCGGTCAGGGTTGAGGTTTTTAGCTTCTTCGTGTTCGTCTAGCAGAAGTTGCAATTCTTGCAGTTCTTCATACAGATCGCCCTGACGGAATGGCGGTGGCAGGTGTCCGATGAGAACCGCATGGGAGCGGCGTTTGGCACTCATGGCTTCTGAGGGGTTGCCACTATAGTAAATATAGATATGGGGCAGGGTACCGAGCAATGCGTCAGGAAAACACGAAGCTGAGAGTGCTTTCTCTTTACCGGGGAGAAATTCAAGCGTTCCGTGTGTGCCGATATGGACAATGGCATCAGCCTGAAACTCTCGTTCAATCCAGCGGTAAAACGCTATATACTGATGATGCGGCGGGAGGTGCTTATCATGATAGCGAGCACTTGCTGTGTCCTGAGCAATTCGTGCAGGCTGAATGCCAATAAACACATTGCCGTTAAGTATCCCGGGGATTTGCACCCTGTCACGAGAGCTCATGATCGTTCCGGGGAACGAACCCCAGGTTTTCTCGACGCTCTCCATGCCCCATATATCCTTGGTGAGGTGATGATAGGATTTTGCATCAATCGTTTGGTGTGCGGATCCCATTGGTGTATATCCGGTCTGCGAGCTGGTTCTGCTGCAGGTGAGCAAGGTTTGTCTGAGGTCGGCAGCGGTCAAGGGATGTGTAGTATATCCTGCTGCAGATAGTTTTTGCAGTATGGCTGCAAGTGATGCAAATGTGTCCAAAAAAGCACTCGTGCCGAGATGGGCTTCGCCAGGCGGATAGTTGTAAATAACCAGGGCGATCTTTTTTTCGCTGTTCTGTTTGCGACGCAGACGTGACCACGCAGCACTGCGTTTGGTGAGCCGCTCAATGCGGTCTATAAGCGGGGATAGTTCGGGCGTCTGGTCTTCAGGAGTCCCTACCGCAGCAACCGGATAGGTTTCAATGCAGCCATCGAGCTCTGGCAAAAATATCGAGATTAAAAACTCACCCACATCAGTACCTTTTTCATCTTGTTGCCACTGGGCTCTGCTCCGTTTGTTGAGCAAAAAAGGATGGAGCACCGGAACATTGAGCTCACGTAAAAATGCCTCACCGGCGAGTGCATCACCGCCTACCGGTCCCTGCCCCAGTCTGAATGGCTCGGTGTTGATCAGTACATCAATACAGGGAGTTCCGCGGGGTGCAAGGAGAGCTCGGAGTTTTTTGAAATCTCGTGCTACAATGCTGTCAAGCCCGATCGGAATTACGTTAAAAACCTGACGGAGGCGGTGCACGAGCGTGCTAGTGACGGGGTGGGTGTCCAGTGGATAGCTTTTTGTGCGAAACAGAAGAGCAACATTCGGTTTTGCAGGGTCAGGAGGAAAAGCTGTGAAAAATGCCCGTGTGGTTTTGAATACCCTACCGCTCTCTGGGTCCATGATTGCACAGTCATCAAAAACCGCTGGCGGTTCCGGAACCGGGAAATCCGAACCGCCAAAGTATTCCCTGCCGATAAGATAGAGCATGTTCTCAATGTTGTGAACGGTACCATAAAACCAGTATCTACAGATCCAGAAAAAATTTCGCATGTCCCGCAGCGGCCCGACGGGAAGCGTCTTCCCAAGTTTTTCCATCCATCCGGCAAGTTGCATCATGCGATTGACGTCAGTCGTTTGCTCATTTCTCTGATCTGGAGTGGCTTTCCCCATGCGGCGGAGCATGCCCAGCGAAAAACTCCCTAGTCGCGTCAAGCTCCGCACGCCGACTGATGTTGCATTGACAACCACGATATGTCCACGATATTCGGCAAGACCTTCAGCAAGGGCATCACTGAATTCTTGCGAAACCCCCATGGTATCAAGCAGGAGAAAATTGCTCTCAGCGATCGTTCGAAAAATGCGTGGCCACTGCTGCTCGGAAAACGTGTCACTGCCCACATAATGGGTTGTCAGGATGCAGCGCTGCGGCCATTGCCCAGCATTCCAGGTATGCACCACTTTTTCAGTTGCGCGGATTGCCGAAGCGCCAACTGCAACAATGCAAAGATGTATTGATGAAGATGTCATAGTACCCCGTTAAAGAAAAATCCCTTGCACTGCACAAACCGCAGATACAAGGGATACCGTTTTTTATCCTCTTTCTCTTTCTGGTGCCGCACTCCCAATCCACGAGGATGCAGCATATTTTTCCAGGCAGGTCTTCTGGCTCTCCCGACTGACAGCAGCCTTCCCATTCCACAGAGTAGAACAGTGGCTCTTTTGTGCGGTCAGTTTTTGTAGCAACAACAACTCGGGATCACAGCGGCGGGTCCGCGACGGATTTGCACCGTCTTCCCTTTTCAGCCGTTTCCAGCACCTGAAAATAATTATTTTCTTATATCACTTTGCTGGTAGTGTCAATTCCTTTATCAGGATATTTTAGTGAGCTTTCTAAGCTGTCTTGTTGCCGTTACAATCGTCACGCAGATAATAATTTTTTACGAATCAAAAAATGATGTGCACCCCGGTGCGAATCGGATCAAGATTCTTTTCCGCCTCAAGCTCGTCACGTAGCTCCATTTCAAGGACTTCGGACAAAAAGACATGTCCGCTGTCTAGCGTTACCCAGGGATACTCGCTGCAGAACGTGCAATTCTGAATATTCTTTTCAATGCAGCATTGCCTGATGCAGATGGTGCAGTAATCGAGATGCCGTCCCCAGAGCGCCGCTGTTTCTTTCCGCAGCTCGTCATTGTTGTCCTGTGTGGCAATATATACGGCACAGGCTGTACATTGAAGACCGCAGCAAGCCCTTACTGAAACTGCGCGATTATTGCTTCCATCGCATACAGGCAATGGCGTTTTCGCTCATGCTCGGCAGGCGTCCTTGCCTGCCTGCGCGGCATGCGGTGCAATTCACCTTCCGGGTGAATAGAGCGCACCGCATGAATCCGCTCAACGACATTGCCTGTATGCGTTTTCAGGAAGTGACATATATCGCTCAATGTAGATATTATTTTTTTTATTGTACTATCCTTGGTAAGGTGCGAATAGTCATTCACCAATTAATAGGTTTTCTCCTGCAGCGCCCGCGTTGTAAACTGCTTCAATGGAATTTCGATGCCGACCCCTTTGATCTCTCTATTGCCGAGGCTTCCATGACGCCTAATAAAATCAACGATATGTTCAGCATTGGGCATCGGTGTTTTACCACCAACGTATGACGGGTATTCGTTATAGCACATTTCATATATTTTCCAAAGTTCTCCATGGCGGTTATAGACGACCTTAAAGTTCATCTGCCATGACTCTGGATCAAGATACCAAATCTGTTTGCTGTAAATGTAGTTTGGATCCTTGTTCACCGCTTCCACCACCCAGTGGTTGACGCGCTCCCGCTGTAGACCGTTCCAGAAACCCTGACCGGATTCACGTTGTACTGCTGCAGGGTCTTGATGTCGCGGGACCAGAAGATCTGCCCGCCCCAGTGCCTTATACGTGTTTCGGGTCGGATGCGTATACCAGCCTTCCTGGTCATCGTAAATCATGTCGGTTCCGTCTATTGTATCGGTTCTCTGACTGGTGGCATACCGGCGGATACGGCGGAACATCGCCGTATAAACCCAAAGATCCTCTTCGCGGTCATCCTGATAGCGGATTTCCAAAAGCGTAGTATCCATAAAATCGGGAGGAGCAGTATGGCGCTGAAAATATGAACGCGCTATACGGCGGGGGTTGTCGCGGTCGGCAATTTTGGGCAGCGGGGGCACATCATACCGGCCGACCCAGGAGAGCTCCCACCGGAGCTGCCCTGCATCGCGTTCATGCTTTGTTTTGCAGTCAACAAGCGAACCGGTATGTAATAAATAGTTGCTGTCACCTTTTGTGTTTGAATCAAAATTCCAGACCATCTCAACACCGGTTTTTGGCGCAGGGAACGGCACGCCAGCAACTGATCCATAGCCGACCAGATTTTCTTTTTCATCCAGTTTGCTTTCGGGCGCATATTTTTTAGTGGCTTCGATGCGACCTTTGGAAATTTCATAGGTACGATAGGGGACAATTTCAAACCAAAATGAGGTACCGCCAAAAATGCTGGGCTCCTTCATCACTTTATAGACCGCCTCATGTAGATAGTCCTTTACCTGATCCACGGTCTCAGTGGTTATCTTTTTCCTTGCCCACATCTTTTCCCACTCCCGCACCTTTGCTAGAGAATCTGCATCGTAGCTTGGCGATGGGAACGGCACTTCGGCGGCACCGCACAGGGTATGGATAAGAAACAATACGGCGAACGAAATAATACACAACCATGTCTGTTTCATAACGCCTCCGTTTACAGGTATGGTTAATTGGGCGGTACTATTACCCTATTGCGCTGCGGCGCCACAGGATGCTTGCCGCAGCTAAACCGCTCATCTTCAGGGCAATAGCCGAGCATTTCACATGTCGCGCCTGCCTGGGCAAACACTGCCGGCAATTTTAGACGGCACAACTCGAGCATCTGGTTTGCCAAGGTTCGTATTTCCCACTGAGCCCGGCTGCAACAGCGAAGCCTGAAAAAGTGTAGCAGCTCCCTGCAGTTCATGGTTACTACAATTTTTGTCTCCACAGCCTGAGGGAGAACGTACCGAGCATCTTCGTGTGCTTTGCTTCCTTCAATGCCATGACGTTTGAGAAGCTCTTCAATGGTGGCATATGCTTTCCGTGCAATTCCCATAAGCTGTTCGTATTCTCTGCGAATGTCATCGAACTGTGCAATTGCCGGCGGGATGATGTATGTACCTGTCTGTTCATTGACATACCGCTGACTCTGTTGCGAATATGAGGCGATTCGATGCCGTACCAGTTGGTGAGATGCAGCGCGGGATATGCCCTCGATCGCAAAGGTAAAGGATACATGCTCAAGGGGACTTTCATGGCCAACACGGATCATGCTCTGGATAAACTGAGCAGCGCGTTCAGGATTGTCTATTCCCTGAGAAAAAAAATCTGAGGCACCCTGTGATGAATAGCATTGACGGTATGCGGCGTAAATAACCGACAGGGGATTTTGAGTACTCTCAAGCAAAAAGACCCGCAGGCATGCTTGTGTCATGAAAGTTCCCTCCTCGATGAAAGAGAGCGGATGTGATGGATAAGGAAAACCGTTTCCTCAACATAATTTCGGGGCGGCATCAAATAAAAGCCGGCCACGTCCGGTGCCACAGCATTGATAAACGCTACGGCAATATCAATTCCCTTACGAATTCCTTCATTGCCATCGTATGGTTGCAGATCTCGGCGGATTGATTCAGGAATAATAATTCCTGGTACTTCGTTGTGCAGGTATTCAACCTGGCGTCTGTTTTTCAATGGCAGCAACCCGACAATGACAGGGACAGCAAGGGGGGCAATAGCATTCATGAAACGTTCAAGCACTGCACGGTCATAGACGGGTTGCGTAAAGACACAGTGAGCACCAGCATCTTTTTTTTGTTTCAGACGATCAATTTCAGCAGAAAGATTATCAGTATTCGGGTTGGCTCCTGCTGCGATGATAAATCGGGTCGGGTCTGTCTGGAACATTGACTGCACCAATTTGCCGTTGTTCATATCACGGATTATTTTGATAAGACCTGTTGTTGAGACATCAAAAACCGAGGTCGCATAGGGGATATCGCCGATGGATGCCGGGTCGCCTTTGAGCGCGACAACGCCATCAACACCCAAAGCAGCAGCACCGAGCAGATCAGATTGCAGGGCAAGCAAATTTTTATCACGGGTGGTGACATGTAAAAAGATTTTAATATCACTTTGGCGCTTTATGAGAGCGCAAAAAGCGAGCGAACTCATGTGCATCCGCGCCATGGGATTTTCAGTCACATTGATTGCATCGGCGCCGGCATTTTTATAGGCTTGGATATGGTTGAGTATCTCCTGGAAATGGATAGTCTTGGGAGGTGAAACCTCAACGGTAATAAACGGTTGTTGTTCAACGTACAGAGGTATCGTTGTTTTTTGTGGCTCAGCAGGCAGTGCTACGCTCGGTGGTTCAGAATGTTTTTTACGCGGCTGAGCCGCGGGAGGCCTCTGCTGGAGTGCGCCTGCAATTGCCCATATATGGTCAGGAGTGGTGCCACAACATCCCCCGATCAGACACGCGCCATACTGCTGAAATTGTGGTGCGTAGAGGGCAAAGTATTCAGGGCTGCTGGGATACGTAATTGCACCGTTTTTATGCGCAGGAAGACCGGCATTAGGCTGTACGGCAAGTATGCCCTGCAGGTCAGCGGGAATCTGCTGGACTAGATCAAGCATCTCCTGCGGGCCAATAGTGCAGTTCATGCCGACAACTGCTGCACCAAGTGATCGGAGCTGTACAAGTGAATCCCCGAGCGGGTCGCCCTGTAACGTGAACCCTTCGTGCGTAAAAGACATCTGGCAGACAATCGGCAGGTCACAGATCTGCCTGCAGACAAGTACTGCTTCCCGTGCTTCCAAGAGACTGGTCATGGTTTCAATAATGATAAGATCAACGCCGCCTTCGGCCAGCGCTTCAATCTGTTCACGAAATGCTGCATGAGCATCGGCAAGGCTCAGCGTGCCATAGGGACTGAGAAGGCAGCCCAGCGGACCGACCGAACCGGCAACAAACACCGTTGAACCTGCTGCCTTTCGAGCAATCCGAGCGCCTTCACGGTTTATCTCTGCTGCCTTTTCAGCAAGCCCGTACCGGGCAAGTTTGATTCTGTTTGCACCGAAGGTATTGGTTTCGATAAGGTGCGCACCGGCGGCACAATATTCTGCATGTACTGAGTATACGAGATCGGGGTTTATGCAGTTTAGATATTCAAGGCAGGTTTCTTTGTTGCCGAGTTTATGCAGAAGATAGGTACCCATCGCACCGTCTGCGATAATGGTCTTTTGTGAAATTGCGGTAAGAAAATCAGATTGGCATTGTCTGGTGCGATGCGGCTTGGGTTTGGCAGGATCTTGCTCATAGAGCCCTTTTTTGCGATTTTCTTCGCGGACCCGTTCTATCTCTGCATCAATATTAATACTGTGTTCGCGGAGCAAAAGTTCGGTCATTTCAACAGCATGTACCAGATCCACAAATGCATGGAGCCATTGCTGGGGATTTTCTTCATTGCCCGATACCGCATTTCTGAAGTCGCTGAATTCGCGGGTTAACATGGTACACTGGTCTTTCAGGCTGAACGCATGTCGAATCCTGGGAAAACGAAAAAACTCAAGCAGATTTTCCTTGAAATGGCGTTTGAAAATCAGCCTGTCCACATACCAGAACACACAGGCGAGACAGAACTGATTGAGCAAAAAAGCTGGAATGGTATGAATATGCAGCATGTCCGCAAAGAAATACTGCACGATCGCACCGGCAATGCCGGAGACGACCACCCAGCGACCGAAGACATAGATAAACCATTCTTTTGAGAACATATAATTTATCCTGTGCGTTTTATTACCAGTTCAAGACATACGCGAACAGAAGCGGCGCCACGATGGTGGCGTCGGATTCGATGATAAAGCGGGGCGTGTCGATCCCCAGCTTTTCCCACGTGATTTTCTCATTGGGCACAGCGCCGCTGTAGGAGCCATACGATGTTGTCGAATCTGAAATTTGGCAGAAATATCCCCAGAGCCTGACCTCGGTTTGCAGCTCTTGCCGAAGCATTGGCACAACACAGATGGGGAAGTCCCCAGCGATGCCACCACCGATTTGAAAAAATCCAATAGATTGCTCGCAGGACTTTTCAAGATACCAGTCAGCGAGTGCATTCATCTGTTCAATGCCATCCTTAATCACGTGGGAGTTTGTGATCGCGCCTTTTCTTACTGCGGCGGCGAATATATTCCCCACCGAGGAATCTTCCCACCCTGGTGTCCAGATGGGAAGACCTTTTTCGCATGCGGCTACAACCCAGCTGTTTTTCGGATCGGTTTCATAGTAGGGGGTAAGACTGCCACTCTGGATACAGCGATAAATAATCTCATAATGAAACAATCGCTCATTGTTTTTCTGTGCTTCTTCCCAGTGCTGATAGAGAATACGTTCAAGTTTTCGGATGGCTTCTGCCTCCGGAATGCATGTGTCGGTTACGCGGTTGAGCTTCTGTTTCCGCAGAGCCAGTTCCTCTTCGGGCGAGAGGTGCCGGTAATGCGGCACCCGCCTGTAATGTGAATGCGCGATGAGGTTGAAAATGTCCTCCTCGAGGTTCGCACCAGTGCAGGAAATCGCATGCACTTTGTCCTGCCGGATCATCTCCGAGAGCGATATGCCTAGTTCCGCTGTGCTCATGGCGCCAGCTAACGTGATGAGCATGATGCCACCCTGTTCAAGGTGCTGTTGGTAGGCAGCAGCAGCATCGTGCAGTGCGGCAGCATTGAAGTGGCGGAAGTGGTTCTGTATGAATGCTGTAATGGGTCCTAATTTTGTGTGGTGCATAACAACTCCTTCTGTGATTTTGAGGTTCATGGGTACTGTGTCATAACACAAAATCATATAAAGTGCCACAAAAATAATAATAGTAGCACTAAGCAGGGGCAGGCAAGTATGATGTTCCCCTCTGCTGGATGGTTGCGCATGAAGATGCCAAAATCTCTAAGGTTAATTTTTCTTGCAATAGTGAGTTGTCTGTGATATTGAAAATACTTTAATTTTGTGGCGGTATGGATCCGCCGTAACCCTATTACCGCAATACTGTGCTGGTAAGGCAGCCTCAAGGCGTGCCTGTTGCGTTTGGAGCGCAATCAAACCGGCACAGTGCATGTGAAGGAGGCAGAACGTGTCAACAGCAATTTCTATGAAGCAACTTCTTGAAGCGGGTGCTCATTTTGGGCACCAAACCAGTAAATGGAATCCAAAAATGAAACCCTACATCTATGGGGCACGCAACGGCATCCATATTATTGATCTGCAAAAGACTGTTGTCCTTTTTAAGGAGGCCTATGACTTTATCGTTACAACGGTTGCACATGGTGGTAGTGTTTTGTTTGTGGGAACCAAGCGACAAGCTCAGGAGGTAATTAAGGAAGAGGCGCAGCGGGCTACAATGTTTTATGTGACCAACCGCTGGCTTGGTGGACAGCTTACGAATTTTCAGACCATAAAAAAGAGCATTGAGCGGCTCAAGATGCTTGAGACTATGCGAGATGACGGCAGTTTTTCAAGTTTTAAGAAAAAAGAAGCACTCGGCTTTGAGCGTGAAATTGAACGACTGAATTTTGTTTTTGCCGGTATCAGAGAGATGGAAGATCTTCCCGGTGCTCTTTTTGTTGTTGACCCCAAAAAGGAGCATATTGCGGTGTCTGAGGCGCGCAAGCTCAACATCCCTACGGTGGCGATTTTGGATACCAATGCTGATCCAGAGGAGGTTGATTATCCTATTCCGGCAAATGATGATGCGATTCGGACTATTAAGCTTTTCAGTTCAAAAATTGCTGATGCATGTCTTGAAGGTCTTCGGAAACGGGAAGCGGTATTGCAGGAGGAGCTTGCCGCAGAAAAATATGAAACAGCTGCAGCAGAATAATTGTTGCTCGTGGAAAGGATAGGGTTATTATGGCAGTTGATGCAAAACAGGTGAAGGAATTACGTGAAAAAACTGGAGCACCGATGATGGACTGCCGGGAGGCTTTGGCTGCCTCAGGCGGTGATATGGAGAAAGCAATAGTCTATTTGCGTCAGAAGGGCATAGCCTCGGCAAGCAAGAAGATGGACCGTGCAACAAAAGACGGCAAAATAATATCCTACATACATCCAGGTGACAAACTGGGCGTGCTCGTGGAGATATTTTGCGAAACGGATTTTGTTGCCAAGAGCAGTGAATTCACTGAATTTGCACGGGATATTGCCATGCAGATAGCTGCTGCAAACCCACGCTATTTATCAAAGGATGCAGTACCTGAAGAGGTGCTTGCACAGGAGCGGGAGATCTACCGGTCGCAGGCTCAGGGATCCAATAAACCAGACCATGTTATTGACAAGATTGTGGAAGGAAAGCTGGCAAAGTTTTTTACAGAAGTGTGCCTTCTTGAGCAGCCGTTTATTAAAGACGATAGTATAGCAATCAAGGATGTGGTAAAAGCAGCGATTGCGAAATTCGGCGAAAATATTGCTATTGGACGATTTGCCCGTTTCAAACTTGGCGAAACAGCATAGAGGGTCTATGGCGGGAGGTAAGCGCAAATTCAAGCGGGTGCTGCTGAAGCTCAGTGGCGAGGTGCTAAAGGGAGCGCACCGTTACGGTATTGATCCTGCAGTACTGCAGCAACTAGCGCTTGAAATCAAGCGGGCGTATCATTCCGGGACTGAAATCGCCCTTGTTATTGGCGGCGGGAATATTTTTCGGGGAGTTTCTGAAAGCGCACGGGACATGGACCGGTCAAGCGCTGACCACATGGGGATGCTCGCCACTGTTATCAATAGCCTTGCGCTTCAGGATGCTCTTGAAAAGAACGGTGTGCCCACACGGGTACAGTCAGCAATCCAGATGCGACAGGTTGCTGAGCCGTACATCCGCAGACGCGCCATACGTCATCTTGAAAAAAAGCGGATAGTCATTTTTGCTGCAGGCACGGGGAATCCTTTTTTTTCAACCGATACCGCAGCAGCTTTGCGCGGCAGTGAAATCAACGCTGAGGTGCTGCTCAAAGCCACAAAAGTTGATGGCGTTTATGACCGCGACCCGGTCAAACATCCTGATGCACGGCGGTATAGCCGATTAACGTATCAGGAAGTCATTGAGAAACAACTGGGCATTATGGACCTGACCGCGATTACGCTGTGCATGTCAAACAATCTCCCGATTCTTGTGTTTGATGCAGGTATTCGTGGCAATATTTATAAGGCAGTAACGGGTACAACCATAGGCACTTTTATACAGGGGTGAGGCATGGAAAAGGAAGTAATGCAGCAACTTAAAGTTAACATGGGGAAAAGCATTGAATCGCTTGAAAAAGAGCTCAGCCGGGTGCGTACCGGTCGGGCTTCGGTTTCGCTTCTCGACGGTATCCGTGTTGATTANTATGGCACACCAACTCCACTTAACCAGCTTGCTACCATTTCTATTCCTGAACCGCGCCTCATTACGATTCAGCCATGGGATGCTTCTGTGCTCAAGGAAATCGAAAAGGCGATTCAAAAGGCTGACATCGGGCTTACCCCGAGCACTGACGGGAAAATCATCAGGGTCGCAATACCACCGCTTACCGAAGACCGGCGCAAAGAACTTGTGAAGCTTGTGAAAAAGATGGCTGAAACCGCAAAGATTGCTATCAGAAACCACCGCCGCACGGCAAACGATGATCTGAAGGCACTCAAAAACGATAAAAAGATTTCAGAGGATGATTTCTTCAAAAGTCAGGAAGATGTCCAGAAGATTACCGACGATTATATAAAAAAATGTGATGAACTGGCTGCACGAAAAGAAGAAGAAATTCTTAAGTTTTAATAAAGCAATTGTTGTAACAACACCGCCCCTTCGTGGCGCTTGCCTGTATTGAAACGACCAATTCCCCCACGAAGGGGTAAGGTAACATCTTAATAAATACTGCTGCATCCCTGACTTTTCTTCCCACCACTCTTGGGTGACGCCTCGCCGCATCTGTTTTTTGACTTTCCGTATTGTTTTATCGGGACAGTACTGGCAGAAGAGCCCCGCTGCCGGAGGAAAATGAGCTTGTGAGAAAAAAAGGTTTATGTTATTTAGCTCACTACTATTTTTTACACAGGCATCATGGATACCCAAAAACTCATAAAGGAAAAGATACCCCGACACATTGCTATTATCATGGATGGGAACGGTCGGTGGGCAAAGAATCGGGCGCTCCCCCGTATTATGGGCCATCGCTACGGCATGGAATCTGTCCGTGAGGTGGTGACTGCATGTCGGGAACTTGGTGTCGAGGTTTTGACCCTGTTTGCATTTTCTGCCGAAAACTGGCGCCGACCGCGTCGTGAAATCAGAGCACTCATGAACCTGTTAAAAAAATATATTCGCTCTGAAATTGATAAGCTGCACCGCAATAACATTCGCGTTCACTTTATCGGCGATCTTGAAAAAATTCCCGAAGATGTCAGGCCGTTTCTTGATGAAGCGGTCTCCAAAACCGCTTCCAATACTGGCATGGTCCTTAACCTTGCGCTGAGCTATGGCGGCAGGCAGGAAATTGTACGTGCTGCTACGCAGATTGCGGCTGCTGCAACACGCGGCGAGCTCTTGCCTGAGGATATCACCGAAGCATATTTTGCAAAGCATCTCTTTACCGCAGGACAACCAGATCCAGATCTGTTAATCCGTACCAGTGGTGAGCAACGTATCAGCAATTTTTTGCTGTGGCAGATTGCATACGCTGAGCTGTACGTTACCAAGGTGCTCTGGCCTGATTTTAGGCGCAAACATTTGCATCAAGCGTTGCTCGATTATCAAAAGCGCAAGCGCCGTTTTGGACTGACGGATGAGCAGTTACAAGAAAGATAAAAACAATACCATCGTGGAACCCCTTTTCCCCTGAGAGAGGTCTTTCGGATACCCATGTTGTTACATCGAATCATGACGGCGCTGTGGGGTCTCCCTGTTGTCGTCGCAGCGATAATCTATTTACCGGCTGGATGGTTTTTTGCGTTTATGCTCTGCATTGTTGGGATAGCGCTCCATGAATATTTTGCTATGGTCTTGCCCAGCGATGCGGTTCGTGATCGCATGGTGAGCGTTGCACTGGGATGCGCCCTTCCGGCGTGCATATTTTGGCTCATTACGGTGCGCCAAACATCGTCTCTACCCATGGGGATGGTTGCCATGGGCTGCACGGTGTTTTGCGTAGCTGCGCTTTTTTTTTATTATATTGTTACTGCTACTCCACCGCTGACCAGCATCGAACACATTGGATTAGCGTGCCTTGGCTTTCTTTTTATTGCGCTTCCGTTATCGTTTATTCTTCTTATCAGAGCGTTACCTGACGGAGCACGTCTTTTGTTGCTCCTCATCAGTGTTAGCTGGGTCGGGGATACTGCTGCCTATTGCATAGGGACGCTCCTTGGTCGACGCCGGCTCTGCCCCCACATCAGTCCAGCAAAAACTGTTGAAGGAGCACTGGCAAGTGGTGTTGCGGCAGTCGGTACCGCAATACTTTTTGCCATTATTGCTCTACCCCGAATAACGCTGGTACAGGCTGCAGTGCTTGGCATTGGTGTCAATGTTGCAAACCAGTTTGGCGATCTCAGCGAATCAATGCTCAAGCGAGCCTTTGGCATGAAGGATTCCGGTGCGCTGCTGCCAGGACATGGTGGTATGCTTGACCGGATTGACAGCCTTTTGCTTGCTGCACCGTTTCTCTATCTTTATATTGAATTGGTCACGGTCTGATGATGAACCTTGCAATTCTTGGCTCAACTGGTTCAATCGGCACCAGTACGCTTGCTGTTGTTCAAAAATACCCTGACCGCTATAGGGTAGCTGGTCTTGCTGCAGGCAGCAATGTGGAGCTTTTGGCACAGCAGATCAGGACATTTTCACCGGATGTCGTCTGCATTGCTGATAACGCCTCACGCGATAGACTCGCCGGTATGCTTTCAGGTAGTGTGGTGCCTGAACTGCTTGCCGGGCATGAAGGCATGCGTGCCGTAGCTACGCTCAGCACCGCTGAGATCATTATCCAAGCAATTTCAGGAGCAGCCGGATTGTTGCCGACTATGGCAGCAGTGCAGGCAGGAAAGCGCATTGGTCTTGCCAACAAGGAGTCGCTGGTCATGGCAGGTGCACTCATCATCGAGCAGGCACGATCCACTGGCAGCAGGATCATTCCCATCGACAGCGAACACAGCGCACTGTATCAGCTTCTCAGTGGCCATCCCCGTGAAAATATCCGCAGCCTTATCCTCACGGCTTCCGGTGGGCCGTTTCTTGGTCACCCGGCTGAGGCACTCGAACGGGTTACGCCTTCAGAGGCACTGCAGCACCCCCGTTGGAAGATGGGACGCAAGATCACGACCGATTCTGCATCGCTCATGAACAAGGGGCTTGAAATTATTGAGGCGCACTGGTTGTTCGATATACCGGCAGATAAGATACAGGTCGTCATTCATCCGGAAAGCATCATCCATGCAATGGTTGCATTTATTGATGGAACATTTATTGCCCACATGTCCCGTCCTGACATGCAGGCGCCGATCGCGTATGCACTCTCCTGTCCTGAGCGACTTGATGGCGTGGTTGAACCGCTTGATTTTGCGACCCTTGGGTCACTCACCTTTCAATTGCCTGATAGGAAGCGGTTTCCCTCGCTGCAGCTTGCTTATGATGCACTTGCAGCAGGTGGGCTTATGCCGACGGTTATGAATGCGGCAAATGAAATAGCAGTACAGAAATTTCATGATCAGGCACTTTCATTTACCGGCATGCCGCGTCTTGTTCGAGCGGTTATGGAGCGGTTTGTGCCACCGACATCGGTAACCCTCGAGACGATTTTATGGGCAGACACCTGGGCGCGCGATGAAGCAGAAAAGCTGGTATCCCAGAAAAAAGTCTCGTAAGCGAAGAGCCCTGTTTTAAAAAGATAGCGGCGTGATACACTAAAAAAGAACAAAAATTATTTTATAGGGATTGACGATGATTGAATATCTGATCGGTATGGTTACCAACTACATCATTCCCGCGTCGGTACTGCTTGGGGTGTTAATTCTTGTCCACGAGTTTGGGCATTTTATCACTGCTAAGAAGTTAGGCGTGAAGGTTTTGAAATTCTCCTTAGGGTTTGGCCCCAAAATTATCGGCAAAAAAATCGGTGAAACCGAGTATGTCATTTCTTTGCTCCCGCTGGGCGGGTATGTCAAACCACTTGGAGAACTGCCGGATGAGCCGGTTGCTGAAGTTGATAAGCCTTTTTCGTTGACGCACCAGCCGGTTGCAAAGCGGTTTGTTATTCTTGTTGCGGGATCGTTGTTTAATATCCTGTTCGCATTTTTTATTTTTGCGGGTGCCTATATGGTGGGCGTTCCGGCGCTTACGCCGCGGGTTGGCGGAGTTGTTGACGGATCACCGGCGCAGCAGGCAGGTCTTCAGGAAGGTGATATGATTATTGCAATCAATCAGACACCGATTGAGCTTTGGGATGAACTGTCGGCGATGGTAGAGAAGAGCAACGGAGCTCCACTGACGCTCACGATTCAACGTGGAGCGACGGTTGTCACACGTACGCTTCAGCCACAGCGCACCGAAGGAAAAAATATATTTGGTGAGACGGTGCAAACCTATAAGATCGGTATCCTGAATGCCGGCACCCCGGATGCCCACGTCATCAAGCGGTATAATCCCGTACGTGCAGTGTGGAAGGGTGCACAGGATACGTTCAAATGGTCTGTGTTGACGCTCAAGGGTTTGTGGGTGCTCGTCAAGAGCCCCATCAAGCGGCGCAATGAAATTGGCGGTCCGATTCTGATCGGTAAGCTCGCAGGCGATTTTGCCCACGTCAGTGTGATGAGCTTTATTTTACTCATGGCAATGATAAGTGTTAATTTAGGGGTGCTAAACCTTCTCCCGATTCCCATTCTTGACGGTGGGCACCTTTTGTTTCTGGTGATTGAAGCGGTGAAGGGGAGTCCACTTGGCATCCGCAAAATGGAAATCGCACAGCAAATCGGGCTGGCGCTGCTCTTGATGGTTATGGCATTGGTGTTTTACAATGATATCACAAGGCTCATTCCTAAATAGAACAGCCCACCTCCATGTATATCCTTGCCATTGATACCGCTACTACAACGTGCAGCGTCGCCGTAACCTCCGACACTACCCTGCTTGGTGAAATTTTGCTGCATGAACAGCATCACTCAGAACGGATTATCTCTCTGATTGACCGGCTGCTCACCGAAACGGCGCTGACACGACAGAATATTGACTGTATCGCAGTGGCTGTCGGACCTGGAACATTTACCGGGCTGCGTGTCGGCATCAGTACGGCTCAGGGCCTCGGATTTGCCCTAAACCGGCCGGTCATTGGCGTACCGAGCCTTGAAATTCTCGCCCGGCAGGCAATCCCTGCAGAGCGCATCTGTCCGATGCTTGAAGCTGGGAAAGGGCAGGTATATACTTGTTTATTTGCCGTGACGCGGCAAGGCATTCTTGTGAAAATTATTCCTGAGACCGTGATAGAGGCGGGTACATGGGTTCAGACATTAAGCGGCACAACGCTGTTTACTGGACCCGGCGCTCTGCGATACCACGAGCGCATCCTCCACTGTTATTCCGATATAGCCCTGTTTGCTCCAGCTTCTGCTGCACTTCCACGTGCGTCAACCCTTGCCTTAATTGCCTGTGAGCGGTTTGCAGAACACAAGGATTATCTCCCTGAGAAGGTTTTAGCTCACTACGTTCGGCAGCCGGACGCTCGGCTCCCCTTGTAATATTAACTATCATAACCCAAAGGGCACCGCGTAATTCCCCCCCTGATTTTTTCCCGAGCACCTCCCTCTGTGTTTAAGGATGATATGTCCAAGATGAGTTAATTTTGAAATTTACTCCTCTGTAGTAATCATCACTTCCACATTCGGATCAAGATACGCACCAGTCGTAGTGACATACTGACGCGCTGCAGGATCACCCAGCGCAAAGGCGCGCAGGAAAAGCGCGCACCAGCGTGCCGCTGTTTCGACTGATACCTCCTGCCGCAGTGTTGGTTCATTGGGGTCTTCACCAGGGCCGGGCGGATTGTTCATGTCGCACATAGCATAATGATTCGCGCCATTGATGAATACCAGCATCTTTGGCGGATCTTCAATCAGAGCATAGGATTGTCGCGTGATAGATGCTTTGGCATTGTTGTCAAGAGAGCCATTGACAAACGCGATCGGCAGACCATGGTTTGCAACCGGGCGGATGGCATAGTCACCCGGCTTGCCGCGGGGTTTTGTGTTAATGCCACACAGGGCTGCTCCCTTAAGCTCTGGAGGATGCGTATAGGTGTCTCCTATGCAGAGCGGATACTCGCAATGGTTTTGCAGTGCCTCGATGGTGCAGGCAGCACCATAAGAATGCCCCAGCATGACCAGGGTTTTGGTATCTACACGGTTATACAGCGGAGAAGACGGGTCATTATTCTGCTGACGCATAAACGCAAGGGTGTCGTCAAGCTGCTGCTGTTCGGCAAACAGCCCCTCTGCAGAAAAGCCGGGGATAGAGAAGGTATTCAAATGATTAGGAACCACAACGATAAAACCGTAGCGGGCAACGTGAGTGGCAAAACCCTTATAGTAAAACTTATCAACCCTCCCACCCTGCAAAAGCAAAGCAATAGGTAATGTTGTATTGTCCGAAAGCGGATAGTAGATGTCTGTCGGATCGCCGTTTGTGCTCATAATAGTTTCATACGTAGCGACTGTTGTGTAGGCAGGGGCAGGGGTTGTAATTTCAGAATCCTGCCTAAACACAAGACCGCCTTCTTCCGGATTAAGTCCATCCGGTCCGTCAACGCTTGCTTTGTTTGCACCAACGTACAACTTCCCTTGATACACGGCAAAACAGTCAAACGAAGTGATATGTGCATCTCCAAAACCTGTCCGCGTGATCGGGAGCCATGTTTTACCGTCAGGGCTTTTCCAAAGCTGAGCGCCAGTGAGCGTTTGTTGGGTAGCACCCAAGGTCGGCGAAAACAGCGACACGGTGCCAGCGTAGAGATAGCTGTTGTAAGGGAAGAGATTCACAGCGATTTGTTGATAATAGGCAGGGTTCCCTCTGTTTTTTTTACCATCAAAACCATTGGGGACATCAGCTTCGCCTCCGACGGTGTGGAACCAATTGCCGTCTTCAGGGCTACCATTTGGGGTATAGAGAACCCGTGCCCCAGCAAGCGACTGAATGCCCACATAAAGATAGGACTTAAACTGGGCAAGGCTCCATGGCATGAAATCGCCATTATACATGTCGCACCGCATGCCCCCACCAAACCCGTTTTCGTTTGTACCGGTATCGTTTTCATCAACATCCCGGTCAACAAGGAGTTGCCAGCCGCTGTCAGTCAGCACAGCAAGACGGGAGCATTTTCCCTTGTCGCCGCTTGCGCCGGTGCCACCCGCATAGAGCAGGGTCTCACCCGATACTGTGGAAACGCATAGGGAAGGGATGCTGGTACTGACCGGTTTCTTTCCGCCGGGATAGTTTTCGTCGGTGTGATAATTGCCAAAGCTGTGCGCAGGCTGCGTCACCGTCCAGTTGTCACCATCTTCAGTGTACCAGACCTGAGCGCCATACTCATAGTTCAAGCCAGTGCTGACATACAGCGTATCGTTAAAAATCACCATATCAGTGATCATCTTGTTCCAAAAAATTCCAAACCCGTTTTCATCACTACCGGTACCGATTTCATACCCATCGCCAACTTGGACTGCGCCGCGCTCATACTCATAAGGCGGGTAGGGGTTTTTAAAGTGCTGGGCAGCACACACGGTGTATTCATGTGGTGTGCCTGCCACCTCATTTTGCTGCACAATGAGCGTATCAGTGGTGTTAGCCACGATGGTAAAACGCCGGTACTTGCCGCTGCCTGAGGTTATTTGCAGTACACCACCTGCCCACTGGTCAGGCAACCAGTTCTTCGAGCTATCAGTGATGCGCGCAGTTGTGTCGCCATCGTTTTCAGCACAGTCGGAAATCGCGGTTATTGTTCCTGATTCCTCTGAATCCTTTTTGTCTGATATAACCGGCTCCCAGTCTTGTCCATCGTAACGCCAGACTTCGCAGCCGGTTGAGTCATAATACGTGCCCTGATGACCAGAAGAAAAACCGCAGTAGAGTTTATCCTTAAATACAATCATACTGCCCCACATCGAGGAGAGCCACGGATTTCCGTAGACACCGTTTGTCTGTCCATTGGGAAAGAGAACCTGTTCCCACCTGCTGCCGTCAAAGCGCCAGATCTCGGCACCCTGCACCTCGTTGCGGGTCATGGCATAGAGGTAGCCTTTATATTCTGCTAGGGCAACGACAGAATAATTTTTCAAGTTGCCAAATCCCGGCTCATTGACAATAGTCCATAGTGACCCATCTTCAATGTCAGGCGGCTGGGATAGGTCGCAGCTTAAAAAGCATAGTCCTAAAAAGGAGAACAAAAACAGCACAGCAACGGGGTAGGTTTTGATTCTGGAGCACTGTTTTTTCATGGCAATCCTCCTCTCCTAAAACGTTTTATTATTTTCTCTTGACTGACTCAGGATAGTTAGCCAGCACCTCTGTTGTTGTTCATGGTTTGCTACCTCACCATGAACAGCACAATACGCTGTACTCCGACCGCTCACCCAGAAGTATCGAAGGGTTTAGCAGCATAAAAAAGAGCTTTTTGCCTGCAGAAGGCTCTCTATTCGCTTATAGTTATGTTCTGCAGGCGGCACATTTGCTGAAAACGTGTGCCATCAGTAGTAATAAGCTCTTTGAATGTGCCCTGTTCAACGATGTGCCCGTCAGCAAGGACAAAAAGGTAATCAGCGTTGCGAATCGTTGAGAGGCGGTGTGCAATAAGAATGACGGTCAGGGTTCCCTTGAGTTCCTGAATGCTCTGCTGGATAAAAAGCTCGGATTCTGAGTCAAGAGCGCTGGTTGCCTCATCAAGAATCAAAAGTTCGGGCTGTTTGAAAAGTTCACGTGCAATAGCAAGGCGCTGGCGCTGCCCTGCAGACAGTTTGATACCCCGGTCACCGATAATGGTGTTGTAGCGTTGCGGGAGTTCACTGATGAAACGGTCACAGTATGCTTTACGGGCTGCCTCAGCGATTCGCTCCCTGCATGCCGGGCTGTTGGGATCGCATGACCAGAAACAGATGTTGTTGGCAACCGTGTCGTTGAATACCACGGGTTCCTGAGTCACATAGCCGATTTTGCGACGCCAGTCAGCTTGGTTGATCTCATGCAGCGGTATATTGTTGACGAACACGCTGCCACTGGAGGGTGATAGCACGCCTGTCAGAATATCCATCAAGGTTGTCTTGCCGATACCTGATTCTCCGACAAGAGCCACCATCGCGTTACGCTTGATGGTAAAACTTACCTCCCGGAGTATCTCTTTCTTGTCGTAGGAGAAGCAGACATTGGCAAACTCGATGCACTGGAGGGGATCGGTCAATGAGCGAGCCGTGGAAGGTGCGGTTTCACATTTGATGTCGCGGGTTGCAGCAGTAATGGTTTCAACACCACCGACATACGCTGAGAACTGCTGCCACTCCCGTTGCAGGCTCAAAATGTACTGGCTGATGCGGTAAAAAAGCATGATGGAAACCACCAACGGTGCAAGACTCTGTCCCCGTATCGAAGCCTGCCAGAGCATCAGTAGCAATATGAACCCCACAACCATGGGCTCGGTCAGTGCCGACAGCACAGCGCCGAACAACTGCGTTCGGAACTGAAGCCGGGATATGGTTCCAATGGTTGCAAGAAGCCGCGGTCTCAGCGTACTGAAGGAAGCGGTTGCTTTAATATATTTGAATGCGTGCAGGGTCTGAATGAGCAGCCCGTGCAACGCTGCATACTGCCGCGAGGTTTCAAGTGAGTACGCACGCGAGCGGGCTGAGAGTGTTTTAAAGCAGTATAGGACTACTGCAGCAAAAACAATGGTTGCAGCAGTGAATTGCCAGTTGACCCAGAAGGATACGATCAAAAAGACGCTGATGGTTATGAGGTCAATGATAACAGCACAGTAGCGACCAAATGAGGCTACCATTCTGCCTGCTTCCATCACCACAAGATTGGAAAAGTATCCGGAGTCGCGCTTGATGAAATAACAATAATCCATGTCGCCGAAAAGCTGGACGACATGGGAACGGACCGAACTGGTAATCAGTGCGGTAAGCCGCGCAGTATAGGCGGATTCAAAAAAGCGGATACAACCCCGTGCAACAAATACTATAAAAACAAAGCAACACAGGAGGGGCAGGCTTGGCTCAATGTTGAGCAGTGAAAAGCAGTTTTTAAAAAAAACCGAGATGCGATCAGAGCTCTGTGCCGTGATGTTGGCAGTGGTCAAAATCGGCATAAACAGGGCTATGCCGAAGCTTTCAGAAAAGCCAGAGAGCATGGTAAGACAGATGAGCACGATCAGTCTGCCGCGAGTGTAAGGCCAGTAGATGCGGAAGTAGCGAAGAAGATTTGTGATTAGAGGAATCTGCACGCTCATAGCCTGCATCGGTGCGTGAGCAGCACAGGTGCTGCACGAGTATTTGTGCCATAAAAAATTTGTTTATTCAAGGGCAATGTTCTCCGGTAAGGTTTTTAAAAAAATTTAGAAAGACTCCCTGTTGTCCGGACAACGGGATCTCCACCTCCCGCTCTGCGGGACGATGAAGCAATCTCAATAACTCTTATCCATGAGATTGCTTCGCTACAACGCTCGCAATCACACACAAGGGACTGTTATCACGAGCGAAGCGTGGCGATCTCGATTTTAACCAGCATTGTTTGCAGCTACATCTTGTAGGTGCCAATGAAAATGTCTGAAGCAGCTTAATAATAAATCTTATATTCCTATGTAATACAAAATTTGCCTTGCTTCAGCCCCCCTAACCCCTCCTTGCCACGGAGTGGCCTTAAAAGCCTCCCCTGAGAGGGGGAGGTGTGGAGGGGCACAAAAGCAATATTTCAAATATTTTTGGATAGTCTTTCGTAGACAGGGGCATCGTTTGAAAGCCTCTTTAGTTTAAGG